>JAAUXU010151415.1_pt1 | contig 12739 bp, 9 predicted proteins | sample 7278151 | NCBI WGS metagenome assembly JAAUXU01 (sample SAMN14350113, study PRJNA611818) | marine sediment metagenome | isolation source: surface marine sediment (1.8m) | place: French Polynesia: Moorea | collected 2018-08 | reverse complement strand
GTATCTGATCGTGCTGCTGCAGTGCTGAAGCTCTCCATGGTCAAGTCCTTTAGAGGCCCAGGGCCAAATGAGACCAGGATAAACGTGGACTCCCAGAGGTCGGATGTTAATTCCGGCTTCTCAGGGCCATGGTATTCAAAAAAAAAAGAAAATGACGCACCTCGTGCATCAGCCACAGCCAACTCTCCAGATAATCACATATTTTTGTAGCAGCTACTTTTGCTCGCACGTACTTGCTGAAAAGGAGCGTATCTGGCCTGTGCGTGGTTGCTGCGCGCCTTAATTCGCCCTCAACGGTGCTGCCTTTGGCGTTCTTTATGCTGACGGGCCTGTATATTTTCCGTCAGTTGATCATTTTGAACAACAACAGCAAAAAAAGGGCCGTCGGGGCAACAACGTCCGAAAAGGGACGAGTGGCAGGATGAAACGCAACGTTAGGTGCAGTAAATCTCATTCCAATCTTCATACTTTACAGTACAGGGGTGACGTGATGTAGTGAGACGCTTAAATAGAAAAAGAAACCTCAGTATTGTAATGTATGCATGTTGGGCTGGTTCAAAATGTCAACTTGTTTTGCAACTGGGGGAAATTGACCTTGGGCACAGTCGTAGCACGGACAAGTCTTATTTTTGGAAAGAAAAATACATATCCATAACTTCGCTCTCATGCAAGCCTGATAAGGTTCATTTCGTCACGAGCCAACGAAAATTCACTGTACGCATTAAGCATATTCAGACGGATGTGAGTAGCAACATGCAGAAATCTCCAAAAAATCCAGTCTCAGAGTACCATGTGAGGCAAAACTAACGCCCGCTTTAGAACGGTCGTATGGTCCACAACGTCGGCGTCTCGGGAGAAGAGGCCAGGTGAACCCCATGTTTTTCCTCTACCTACTCGTGTGAGGTTCAATTTTACTAGTACCAACGTTATCTCTATATCCGGTGTCGACGTATATCTAAGATTCCCTCCACCACCCCCAGTTCGTACGTAGCACGTTGATCTAGAGCACATCTAGATTACGACTGACTGCATTCTAAAAAGGTAGTAGCTTAAAATCTGGAGCAGCTTAGCGAGGACTGAACAATTGCAATTATTGGTGAACCATTGTCTGATGGGCATCATTGTTCGAACTGCAGACCAATTTGTCACGCGCTGACACCAGCACACACGTTTGTGACGCCGGCAGAGGCTAGAATCATAAGGGAGGGGATGGACGGATATGGCCTCACTTGCGCGTATGTATGTAATATACAGGCACAACTGCTTTTTTTTAGGAAGTGAGTTCACGCTTACAGGGTCTGAATTAGTCTCGGTGCGAATGAATCGAAAAGTTTGAACATCGTTGTCATTGACTCATTAACCAGTCGCTGGACCTGGACTTGACGTACAACATAACTAGGCATCGGAATTTAAAGTGAGGAATTTCAGCAGCTTTAATGTATTTCAGTGTGCATTTTTCTGTTGTTTCATCTGTTAATACAATTCATTTACACGGTTTTTTTTCTTCAAGAGAATCACTGCCTGTCGGACTTTTTTGCCCGACTTCTCAATTTTTGTAGTCAAATTTTAGGTTTCCTCCTAAAATTCCGAAGTCTAAATATAACTGTTACGTCTAGTCTTATGAAAAAAAGCCGCCATATGCCACAGTGCGGCAGGAGCGGCGATTACGTACGCTTTAGTGCAGCTAAAAGATACCGTAAAACGTCGTGAACGATGATATATAATGAGCCGGGGAACAATTTTCCACCTGTAACATAAAACGCTGGCTCTTCAGTCCTGACTAAAGCTGCCAACTGAAGCTGCAAAGCCAGAGCTGCTAATTGAAGGAGGAGGCAAAGAAGAGAGGGATGCTACTGGTTTCCCACTACAATTAACTGAATTGTCTGATGGCGAAGGGAAAAAAAAAGGCTGCACATTTTGCTGCAGCCATGTAAACTAAATAGTGGTTTGGACCAGACTCGAGGAGAAAAATGGAGTTTCACCGTCCTCCAACTATGGGAGAAAACTCGAGTCGAAGTGGGGAAATTCGAATTTTTTATTCGAGGTCGAAAAACTCGACTGTTTTTTTAAGTTGTTGCCCTTCTTTCTGGCATTCGCACTACCATGAAGTACCTTAAAGGAGCGGGAGAATTGAAGCGGTGGAGTCGTTTTCACACAACCATGACGTCAGTCAGTTTGATCCACTCGAAGGTTTTAATCTCATCTAAAGTTTTAATCCAATGCAATGATTGATGGCTCCCTTCACTTGATGCGTAGGCATCTACATGAGTAGATGCTGCATGCCACAAGATATCTGGTGTAAGTACTCATTTCGCCGGCAAAAATTTAAAAGTCACCAATAATCCGATTTAACCCTGAGGTGCTAAAAACGTGGTTAGCAAGACTTTGTCCACGCTCAAAACAGTAAAGTCCCTTTGTTGGGACAAGAATGACGACTGAACTGACGCTATAAACGACTTCTTTTCATTGAAATATTGGTTGGGTACCTGGGAAATCTGTCACTAAAAGCGGACTCTACCATGAGGACTCCATGAGGAGGTGCAATAGTCAATCCCCTCGTTTTCTAGGCTTTCAAATATTCGATTTCTTTAACCAAAGTCGAATATTTTGAAAAATCCGATCATTCGCAAACGCTACTGACGAAATTCGACACTGCATGAGTCACAACAAAGTCAAAAACCCAGGCAAAAACCCTAAGGAGACCCTGTAATGAAGCATAGACGTTGTAAGGGAACAAACAATACTTGTTGCGCATCAAAGGATTAAATACGCCGTGTACCATATTGTAGCGCGTCTTACATTGTGCTAATCTCCGCATCACAATGGATGATTGCACGTCTAATGCTATTACAATAGAGACAACTACACTTTTTGACGCTCACCCTGAATAACAGTGCAGGCTTACCACAAACACTGGGCGAGGTTCGGTTAGTTGGGTCAGGTGAGGTCTACTTAGGTGAGGTCTGGTGAGGGTCGACATTTTGGGCGAAAAAAAGTTACTGCAGTCCCAAATGAGATGGAAATCATTCGTTTTGACCCTCTGAAGAATCCCCTTGACCCCCCCCGCCAAGGGTCACTTCAGGCAACACCTTGTCAGTGCGACATCAAGTACACACTCACCTGTCGATCGTCTTGAGACAGTTGAGGTTCTTGAAGCAGGAGAAGTTGCTCATGGCGCACTGAGTCTTCACCAGAATGTTACTAAAGAACATTATTTTCTCCGCCACAGCTGTTTTTCCCCCCAGTTCCTCCCCTTCTTCTTCCTCCTCAGTCGGTTCCGTCTCGTCTCCTTCGGTTAAGGTCTAATTAGCAGACGCACTTTTTGAAAGGGAGGACTTGATATTCGCTCACTCAGGTGTGCAGACTTTCACTCGCAAACGTTGCTGCCGCTGCATTTTCACTCTTCTTGCTTTATTCAGCCTCTTCCTTGGAGTTTGCCAAACACGCTTTTAGTGCGTTCAAGGCAGGACTTGGAAGAATCCACCCGTGGCATTAAGTAGGCGTGACGCACAAGGGATTCCTCAGGAATCCCCCCCCCTTCTCTTATTCCACACTCACTTCCCAGAAGTATCGACACCTTCCAGTCGTCGTCACTTTCATCTGGCAAAATTGTATCCTTTGTCAGCCTCTCTGCCTGGGGATAACGGCAGCGGAGTCGTGCGACACAAGATGCCTCATGGAAGGTATTTCTGCTGCAAAAAAATTCTGAAATATTCATCCTTGCAGTCGAGACAAAAGGTTTTGAATAGGAAAAGAAAGGAAGAAGTAAAAAAATATGGTCGATGTCGCATTTTTGTCCCCTTCTTCACGGCTTATTTTTATCTGGCAGATTTTTGCAGTTCCTATTCCACAATTCGTAGACAGATGTACCTGGTGCGTACAAGGTAGTGTGGGGCAGCAGGAAGAGGAGGAAGAACAACACTGTGTGCAAGATGAAGTCACGCTGGATTTTTGGGATGAAAAGGACTTCAAGGAAAAATTGAGATGAACAGACAAAATTTTGTCAGCTTTTTTTTTTGTAGATCTAGATTGCTCAAGAGGTAACGGTAACTTGGTGGATGATGCCAGTGGAGAAGAGCAGCATTTCCTCAAGGGTTTTTTTTGTTTTTCTTCAGGACTGAGACCTTCGAAAGACAAGATTAAAGACGTGTAATTGTTTACTGACTTTACTGTAGGTAGAAGGGTTTCTGGGTGCATACAGCGCATACGAGTACAGCGGTCATTTCAAACAGTTACAACCCAAACGTGACTCCATGGAATAACTGCGACCAAAGCTATTTGTGATCTAGACTATTTTGAGTGATTCTGATTGTGCAGCTCAATAACACAGCTGTATCAATAAGTTTGACCATATCGAACAATTGCTTCCAAAACCCAAGGATCTTGAGTATGTGACTCAATTCTTGAGCACATTAAATAATTTTGAGTGTTTTCAGTAATCTCGAGTACGTAAGATAATTGTGAGCATATCAAATAATGCTGGGTGTACGAAAAAATCTTGAGTACTTGAAATAATGTGGAGCATACCCCAAAATTGTGACAATATCCAGTAAGCTTGAGTGTACCCAATAATGTTGAGTCCATCCAGGAGCCTTGACCATATGAAATAATGTTGAGTACATTTGGAACTCCCCACTGTCTCAGTTGTGAGTAAATGTACTGACTACTGTACTACATGGACATGTAGCACTGACTCATTAATGCATTGTAATGATCTCTCCTGATGGAGGCAGGCGCACGAGTGCAATTTGTCATGGCGGCAAGCAGCCATTTTGCTTCCTACTAACTTCTTTCTGCTCGGGCAATCACAATTTGAGCTTCCTCACAGAAGGGAGGGAGAAAAAAATTGTCTCAGGCCCCCGAAGCTCCCCTCCTCTTTACCCACTATTGCGACCCTTGCCCAGAGGTCGCACAAGATGATTGAAATGAAAGTTTCTCCCCTCAACACACACGGACTCTTTTTTGGAGAATGACGGAGAGAAAGTGTTCTGCTAGGCGGTCCTGGCATTCTATGTGACTTAAGTCACATCATGTATGTACGTCACATACGCCATCAAGAGCCAGAGAGCTTTTGACAAAAAATATCCGTACGATGGTGTTTACTGTGCGCCAGCAGGCGAAACCAGCGTTCTTATTCGGACAAAAAAAAGTCGAATAACTTGAGATGACAACTTATCCATCCGAGTTGGCTTCAAGCAATGGATTTCTGCTCGATGCGCCGATCTTGGGACGCAATGGTTGAACACGCTCTCTTGCTGCTCCAATGCACATGTGTCTGGAGAGAAAAGCTATGCTAACCTAACCCTTTAATCTGCGCGAGTCTGGCTACAGAGGCTCAGTCGGGGATGGCTGTGACAAGTACTGAATCGAAATGGCAGAGAAGACACAAGACTGATGCCGGGGCAACAGTGTTGCCAGTGAGCGACAGGGCCAATGTCGACATTGAAAACGTACGAATCATTAAGAGCTCTTGAATTTTCCAAAATCGGCGCTAAGGAAGAGGGTCGTTCAAAAAACCGCAAACATGTTCAAAGAGGTCAGAATTTGATGCGTTCTGGCCCAAACAGGGCCAAATCTGGTAAACAGTGCCAGTCACGCATGAGATGTTTTCCCAGAACCCGAGTTGCCTTCTTCTGGTGTACTTGTTCCAGGTATCCCTGGCCGAGATAACCTTTGAGTCTGGAGAGAGAGAGAGAGTCCCGGTTTGGCGAACTTTAATACACATTGAGTCTGGAGTGAGAAGCTATAGCTAACGTTTAGTCCACATGAGTCTGGAAAGAAAAGTGCACACACTCACAAAGAAACAATCAATGGAGCAACCTACACCCCCCCCCCCTCCATCAATGTGCCTTTTGGTAGCTCTGTCCGTCCTGCACAGAGTTGAACCCCTTTCTTTGGTACCAAATGGATGCCCTTGTGGTCGTTGTTCAAACAGACACGCGTCTCTCAACTCCTTCTTGCGCAAGATGTCCTGACTGAAGTTCACTAATGGCGAAATGACTTTGAAGTCCCCCCCCCCAGGAGTTTTGTGTCCATTAGCAGAGCTCCTGCCTGCCCGCCAATGATGCAGGCAAAAACAACAGTTGTTCTGTGTAATTGTGAGCGTGGACGCAGCGATGCGTGAATTTCAATTTGTGGAAGACAAGCACTAAAGGCACTAAGGGCATGCACATACTCAAAGTCTGTCAATGTCCACGTGCTTCCTAATGAGAAATTAAGTCAGGCTGTGTTCAATCACTGCGTGCAATTGTCAATGCTGTTAGGAGATAAAAGCAGAGGAAAGAAATCCACATGTTTGTTTGCTTTTAGGACGTTTAACCTCCTTGAAAGAGTGAATGTATAAAGACTTCTTTGAAGGAAAAGACCAAAATTACACTGGATTTTCACGTGGCAAAAGGTCCGTGTGAAATTTGATCTCCGTTACGCTGTCGCTGCTGCAACGCCTGTTGCATTTGGACCTCTTCAGTCATGCAACCACTGTAGCTTGACGATGATCGTTGCTGATCTTTTCTCCACCCTGCGTCTACTTGTGCAGCCGGAGTCACGCGGGGCTCGGGCTCGGCACGGAGTGCTGGGCCCTGACGGCAACTCGGAAGTCCAGGTTAGGAGGCTGCGGCTCAACGTGTGCGGGAAGCCTGAACGGCCCGTTTAGGGGTCCGAAAATCTGATGAGAACAATTGGAAATAGTGGTTGCAGTGAAATTTTGAGGATTTTCAAAAGCAAACCAAAAAAAATCACTCCAATGACGAAGGACAAGAACGCTGAAGTTGTTCACCAAAGAATCCAAAGTCTGCTGACATCGTGTACGTGCACAATGCTTGAATATGATCTTACTGCAATGACAACGTAAGTTTGTTGTGGTGTTGCGAGCCTCAACGTCAAGACGTGCATCAAAGCCGCACAGTTTGTTCCACTCCAGTTCGCATTCATCACTTTTGCCGGGCTTTTGTGCAAGAGCTAGTTAAAGATATATACATCCATTCATAAATAAATAAATATTTAGCCTTCCTTCCTTCCCTAAACCCCCGCGAACGGTACAATGAGGTTGTAAGTTACGAATCGACTTCTGTCAGGTTTCCTCGACCGCGAATTTATTTGTCTTGGACGAAGGAGGAGAGACTGATGTTTCTCACTGTTTTCGCGAGAAAAAAAAACCGCGCCGTGAAAACACCTGATGAGTCTCAAGCCAAACATACACACACACACGCACACGCACACGAGAGCTGCACACACGAGAACTACACACACTCGCCAGAACTACCCTCACACACACACACACACACGTGTGAACTAGAGAGAATCACAACACCGCACTGTACGCAGTACTTGCCGTGCTGTGTTTATTTTATGGACAACACAGTCCGGCTCGATACTTAACTGTATAGCACTGCACGCGGCTCGCAGTGCACGCACGTGTGCCTGTGTGGGTAACGTGCACGTAGCGGCAAGAAAGTCAGGCGGCGGCCGAGGAGGCCTTTCAAGACCACAACAACTTGGCAGGATTCATTCACTGCCTGTTCAAAGCTGCCGCATGACTTTTGCTACACAATTGCAAATCTGTGTGAGCAAAAATGCTCGTCGCACAAGCCGTAGGAGAGACAGAATTGGACCGACACCACTGCTGTTGCCCCCGTTCCCTCTGAGCATTTGTGACAGGCAGAATAGAAGAAAAAACCTATTCACGAACACTTTTATACAATATAACTCTAACAATCAAGCCCTGACACAGTTGAGACATGTGCACCCCAGATTATTTTCGCCCCCCCCCTGTTTTGTGCGAAACCCGGCACAAAGCCCGGCCGCCTGCTCACAATCGTGACATGAGAGAAGGGAGGCATTTTCGTCCAAATGCAATAAGGAACTCGACTGTTATGAGCAATTGCCAGGGCTTCATTTAGCAAAGTATACATAGAGGGAGGGGGAAAGCAGTTGGCAGAAAAAAAATGAGAGCAGTCAACCCGTCAATCTTTCTTCATGGAGGTAAAAGACCAGTGTGCGGTAGGCACAAATTGACCGACACGAGCTTACCCAGAAATATGATACAAGGAGAGGAGGTATAGAAGAGGTAGGGTGCGCTATAAAGTAACAAAGGTTGCAAAGGACGTAATATCAACGCCAGAGCGAGCACGAGAAAAAAAGGTCATGCCATCGAGGAGGAGCTGTAAACAAACAAAAAAATCCTGTGAATTGTTGTAACGCCAGATTACGAGTAAAAAAATAAAGGTATCGAGTGCAAGGATGATAAAACAAGTGCCTCTGACGGCGTCCAGAAAGTTCAATAACCCCCTTCCTTCTTCTGTGTGTCACGGGGATCGAGAGACGGAAGAGTGATACTTGTCCGGGTTCAAGGACGCGTTGCTTTTGGCCTCCCCGGGGGAGGGCAAGAGGGTGAGGGAATTTTTGGCGTGCAACGCGTTCTTTAAGCAGGTGGAAGAAGCGTCAGTGGCAGTAGAAGTGCAGATCCGACTTTGGCAGCTGTGCAGATCTTCTTGGACGTTGGTGGTGACGCCGGATGTCCTTGAACGATTCGCACACAACAAAGGATCTTTGGCACTTTGAGGCCATGCTCAGGCCTCGATTTTTACTCCTTGTCTTCCGTCCTTGTGATTGCCGCTTTGTTCACAAAGTCTGACAACTTCAGCTTCTGGTGTCTCTGTGGGTTCTTTTTTTTTCTCCTCGTTGCACACGGGAATGATTCTTTTTGGAGATGCACAAACTAGAAACGCATTCGTCCACTTGCGGAGAGGCACTAACGATCTGTGGATCTTCTGCGCCACCACCGCCGTCGCCGCTGCCGCCGCCGCCGTCGCCGCTGCCGCCGCCGCCGCCGCCGCTGCCGCCGCCGTCGTCGCGCTCCTGCCTCTTTTGCTCTCCTCTTTTTTTTTCCCTTGCCTTGTATCGTCAAAAAATGGCAGCAGTGGTGAAAGAGGGGCTTTGCAGCGTGCCTTTTTGGCGACTCATACGGTAAAAATTGCACACAGGCCTTCTTCTCTCAGCGTTTGAGCATCGCGCGGGACTGACTGACTTTGGTGCGACCTTTCTTTCGCATGCGGCTTCGGTCTCATTGACTGTACACAGATGTATCTGGAGGCATAACAAAGGCAGAAAGGAAAGCATACCTGGTCGGTCTCTTTCCAGCTGTTTTTTTTAAGAAGTGATCTTGCCTTACTCATGCCAACTTGATACATACGCACGCGTGCCTACCAGTGCTACCTGGTGGGGCAGGGGCGCTACTGCATGGCTTGCCTTAACCTCTGAGAAATAGGAATCTTTCTTCTCCGCTCCTATAGCATGATTTACTGTGCTCTGCAGAACAGTGTGTGCCAGAGACACTCTCACGTGGGCCTTGTACGCCAGACTTGGCCGAGTTGCTGGAAGAAGTACTTCCTTGGCCAGAAAATTTAGTCAAGTGTACGTACTTCACACGTGTAGTTAATCACACTGCGGAACTAAAGCAGAGATTCGATTGTTGCAACTCTGGTTAATGCAATAACCACGATCTTTGCAGATCTTGGCTGCGGACTGAATTTTTACTTTGTCAAAGACCGACTTTCCATTTTTTGCAAAACTCTCGATTTCTGCGAGGTTCTCCTCTTGACTGAGCGACGAAAATCGTATGTTCTTTCTTATTGCAGTACATCAGTCAGATAGGCATGAATGTCACAGCTGATTCCGCACAGTGACAAGTCTTAAAAAGCTTTGAAATAAGATACATTATTCATCCGTGACTTGTCGAACACCTCTGCTTCTCAAGGCAGGTGGTTGAATGCATTTCAGCGCTACATACGCGGCTGCTTCCCCAGAAAATGCACCAATGAATGGCCTGTTCTTTTCGGCACACACTGTACACCCCGCGCAGTGTCCCGAGAGGAGGATTCTCCGTAAAGCGGTTACCACGGTTCGCCGATGTGTTTAATTAATGCGATCTCCGCCATTTGTCAAACCTGGTGTGGCAAAGGAGTCCCCGTCCGCGCGGTCCCTGCGCGGTCCCTGCGCGCTGCAGACGTCAGTGCTGTTGCTCCACATTGAGACGGGAGACAAAGACTTCCGGGGACAACGGACGTACAAAGACTTTTGTGGAAGCTGCTGACAGTCACAGATTTTACGTACACAACGATGAGTGAATGATTTTTTTCCCCTCTTGCTCTGTTGACTGCTTTACATGCACGCACAGCTGATTATTCTCTTTCTTTAATCGCACGCTGCACGTACGTGAATGTATGTACGTATATTCATGTGTACTAACGCCAAATTGTCCAGGCTTAGTGCAAAGGCCAGATATTCAGGGACAGATATGCAGTCAGTAGTTACCAGAGGTTCCGGAAAATATGGTATTATATGTTCGTCTTCCCACAACATATCCCAGGCGGTTCAGTGCTGAGCCCCGTACTATGGTACTAATGCACTGATAACTATTTTCGCCTGGGAATTTATGGGGGGGAAAAGACACGATTTCGCGTTAAGTGGCAAATGGCCTGACCGTGATGCGCACGAGATATTCCTCGCTTGGACTGAGGTTTTTCCCCGTCCTCGGCCTCATCCTGTGCTTTTCCTCCGTCCTCCAGCGGCCAACACACACAAGGCCTCGGTCAGGTCAAAGCACCTCAGTCAAAGCTCAAACAATACAACAAGCGCGACGGGTAAGACACACAGAACACACGCGTCACCGTGGGGACCAGGCAATGATGACGCCTTAAGCGGTGTGACCTGATAAGCAACTTTTATAAATATTAGGCGAAATGGTTGAGTTTTTGACGCAATCTGCGGCCTGACGCATCAACGGAAGTTCACTGTATGCACATGCACATATATGTACCAGGTGCGGGAGAAGAAGTGGGAACTTCCCTCACTGACGTCTTAGTCGAGTGACTGTCAAGTGCAACAAAAACATAACAGCATTTCTCTGGCTCGTGGCGGCGGTTGGGGCCCGACCCCAATGTTCACAAGCAGGAACACTTGGTCACGGTCACGGTCAGCATCGCGCTGAAGGACATTGGACACTTTGACTTGAGGAGGCTGTTTACACACACGCGCTGTTGTATCAGGCGTCATTACACTGCTGCCCGACTATCTGCCCCCCCCCCCTTTTGAGGCCTCGGAGGGCCTTTCATGGTAGATCTCCCTGTGCATGAACGCGCGTCTAGATGGGTAAGCAGAGAGCCTTTATTTGCGCTGCAAGAGGCCTTTTTTTCAAGGCCTCTCTCGCCATCTCACGGCTTTGCTGCAAGTTTCAAGCAGTGAAGGTATTTTACAGGTAGTTTAGAAAATTGTGACATAATTGGAGGAGGCCCGGAACATGAGCGATTTTTCGCTCGGGTGCCCCAACTTCATTCTACTTACAGTGTGCTCCACAAAGAGTGTCGGACTTTTTCTGCTGATGGGACTCGGGTTCACATGTACAGTACAAGAACAAATGTTGCACATACAATGTATGACCGGCGTTGTTTGGACCAGGTATGAACTAAAAATGATTAGACAGAGCATTAACTTTTGTGAAATGCCAGTTCCGCCCATTTCATCAGCTGCTGAGCTTCGGATAGCAGACAAGCAAACAAACAAACGATTCTGAACAAGAGACAGAGGGAGTGGACGAAGTCAGAGTGCTCCAAGCTCAATGGCAACAACGCCAGGCCAGGATCAGATCATCATTGAAGGGGTGAGAATGTTCATTGCCCAAAATTTTGAGCACAAACTGACTCAGACGTGCCAAAAGTCAGCGTGGGCTGTTTGGTCACCTCCCCCCCTTTTTTTTAATAGCAGTGCATTTGCTTGGGACTCAAACTGACGCAGACCTAGATCATTTCAAGGCGTGTCAGCAGAGGCAAGAGAGTCCTCACTCTTTTGCCACTTTTTCCTCTTGCAGGATCCTCCAGTTACGTCACTTCTGCAAGGTGGTGACTTCATGGAAAACTTAATTTTACGAAACAGATAAAAGTCAAGCCTCCCTTCTCTCTCTTACGTGATGACACCCACGAAAAGTTAACAGAAAAATTGCCACCATTGCAAAAAAAAATTAGATTCGCTTTGTGACCACTTTGGTTCCTCCCACACGACTTGGCAAAAGGTCACGATGCCCTTTTTTTAAGGTGCCAATATTTGATTTTGCAACTGCCGTAATTGATCGGCCTTCAAAGGTTCCGCGTATGAGGGTGCGTAATAGACTCTGGGCGAAGATTGCGTCCTCACATCAATGGCAATGGATCGTCACATTGCGCCAGACGTCGCCGTGGTCACTCACGACTGCGCCCTGGACACGAACGGGGCAAAGTGGACGAAGGGATTCCTTCAAAGTCAACGAGAAGGACAACTGGACGGCTTCATTGTCCACATTGGTGGCAACACCAAGATGGATGGAAATTGTTGGAAAAGGGCTCAACGTCATCAAGAGCAACATAGATCGGTCTGTTTTATGGAGCATCTTGATGTTTTAAGTTGGGACGAGAACCAGCAAGGGTTTGCACTTCAGCTCTGCCACATCAGGCCTACGCAGATATGGAGGCAGTCGAGGTTGATGATCTTGATGCTGTTGTCTTCATTGTCGTGCTGGATTCTTCCTTATTTCACGACTTCTGCCTGTTTTAAAGGCTTTCTGACTTTGGACGGATTAGGGACTTAGAGCTCGCTGGGGCTAACAGTAGAAAAGCCATGCATCAACCTCTCGATTTCTGCTACACTGTAGATGCAGACATGTCTTGCAGCCGTCCTGCTCATTGTCGTCGTGGCTCCTCCTCGCCTTGTG
>JAAUXU010168202.1_pt1 | contig 12744 bp, 14 predicted proteins | sample 7278151 | NCBI WGS metagenome assembly JAAUXU01 (sample SAMN14350113, study PRJNA611818) | marine sediment metagenome | isolation source: surface marine sediment (1.8m) | place: French Polynesia: Moorea | collected 2018-08 | reverse complement strand
TCGGATTTAAAACAAGAAGTTTGACGCGAGTTAGATAAATGTGGCAGGTTACTAGACTGGACTGGAGTCGGCTGTGCCAGAAGACAGATTTGGCACTCCACTGTATCACAGTGAAAACACATAACATGAAGGAGCCAATATCAAAGTTATTTAACCACATCGGTAGAGCTGCTGATACCACCGCATTGTCCGTTCTGATGTCTGTGGATTTTATTCGACGCAATGGTGAAAGAGTCTGGGACCAAACTGTTTAAAGGTCCAAAAATCGGTGTCTTCTTCTTTTTTTTTTTTTTAAAAAAAACCCAGATTTAAGCCGCATGTGACTATTTCGGACCATGTATTCGACTCATCTCTGACTCCCCAAGAATAGCATCCCAGACGTGACTCATTGCTAATCCGAGTGAGTCAAATACTTCTCCACACTCTTGCTGTAGGGCACACGTGCTGTGCAAGTTGTAACTTATCTCTGAGCACATGTTTCTTTAAAGAAGTTTCCGCGTATTTGGCACGACGGCCGCGATTAAAGTACGCATGGCAACACTTCCTGAAATGGTTTCCCCAAGAAGTCTCGAGTCCGCAATCAAGATGAAGGAGATCTCGTCCGGCCCAAAGTCGGCCAAGTTCCACACCGCGTGCGCGTACATCAGCGTTGAATCACACTCTGGTAGCAAGTATATCAGGCACAGCGTTTTGAAGGGTCTGTCTACTTGCACTAATAACTTTATAAACTTATGAAGAATCGTAGAAATCCTAACTCAAATCACTCATGATGCATCTCTATTCACTACTATATACCGCTATGTTGCACGCGTAGTAGGCCTTTTTTGTTGTTTTCAAAGTTTTGACTGACGTTATTTGACCTGTCCGAGGCCTTTGGGTGTCCTCGAAGGCGGAGGCCGCGAGGACAACACGAGGCCGAGGACGGGCCCAAATCTCCGTCGAAACGAGGAGGATATCTTGTACCACTGCTCGCGGCCAGGCAATTTGGAATTTTATGCTAAACTCTCTTCTTCCCCTTGGGCCGCAAACTTTCTAGTAGAAAATGTCCACTATTTCAGTGGGAGACGACACCGAAAAAGCAACTCGAAAAAATATTTGCTCTTTTAATATAGAAATTACGGCCAACACAATTCCGGAATAATTCCCCCAGCGCACTAATAGACGCCTAAAATGGAAAGCAACAATTTCGCGTTGAATGTTATGCAAATGTTGGTTCAACCAAAGATAAGTCATTTGTAGCGGGCATTGATTGTACGCTGAAGTTGTGAAAGTTTCTTCTACACCACGCAGTGGTGACTGCACAAAGTGAGAGAAATTGAGCTTGGACTTGACTGAGGCTGCGTCCGTGGTGTGACTGCATCATGGCCAAGACAGTCAGCCACAACTGCTTTAAGGATTTATAACAGTGGGGGCTTCTCAACTGATGTTTTACTTCCATCCTTGTACTGCATAGTGTTCATTGCTACTTTTTTGTGCCCCAACTAAATTTACATGAAAGTTTTCAGAGAGAAAGAGAGAGAGAGATTAAGTGCATAATTTTGCCATTTGTCTCGGGAAAATGTCTCAGTATGTGGATGTGAGCAAGAAAGAGCCAGAAAGTTGGAACAATTTCTCTCCTTGGACTTTGAGGAGAAAAGGAGAGAAGGAAGAAGAAGAAGCCAAGCATAAACAGATAAAATGTTCATCAACACTGTATAAAACTGAAGCCATTAGAGAGCGAAGTCTTCTTTATTTTTTTTTCAAGGTCTGGCACCAGTCCTGAGAGCAACTTTGGCACCGTGGCACGTGTAATCAGAGAGAAAAGAGCCACTTCTTGTCCTCTTTTTCCTAGCCTGGTTCTGTTTGTGTGTGAGAAGCTCCAGCTCGAGGCTCAATCTCTGCTGTTGTCTTGCTTCAAGGAGGATTCTTTTCCCTGACTCCCGTTTTTTCCCCCTCCCTACCCTGGATTCGCAAACGCGTACGAAAAAAAAAGAAGAGATCGAGGGAGCAAAAAAGAGGGGAATCAAAGTGTCAAAGCCTCTCTTCTTACTCCACCAGACAGGAATTGGACCTGAACAAAGCAACTCTCGCGCTCCCTTTTTGTTCGGTGCCAAGTCAATTTTTTTCTCTCTTTGAAGTCTAGGGATTGATGAAATTCGTCTTTTCCTTGAGCAATTCTGGCTTGATTGAACACTGAGGGAATGCAACTGTTGCAGTTCCGTGCAACCTTTTTTTCAACGCACTAAACACTCTCACCACTCGACAGGTGTTGCACAGATTCTCTACTCCGGTGTGAGCAACTCCACTCAAGTCAGCTGTGTGCAACTCCTGGATGAGCTCTCCCGAACTGTTTCTTTTTTCCCCCTGGCACTAATGTAACTTTCCATTTTCTGGTGTCCCTTCAGCATAGATTAGTGCGTGCAGCTGGTCCAGCCTCTGCTCCCATCTTCAGCCATGCTAAATTGAGTCACGACGACCATCCAAAGCATCGGGAAAGTCAGGGGGAGACTTTCAGAGTACACACAGTGCTTCCAGGTACACGGAAAGTCACATTTTGTGCAACACTTGATGCAGTCCTTTTTGGGCCACATCTTGGTAGGACATCAAGATATCTCATTCATGTGATTTTTGCCTCTCTCCCTCCCTGCGTGCGCTCAATAGGACTGGAAGTACAAAAAGCCTCACGATCAGAAATTCCCCCGGGAGGAGGTAAACAAAAAAAGTAGGAAGAAGAAATGTTGTCTGCTCAAAAAAGAAGAAGGGAAAGTTGAGTTTCGTGACCGCTTTCAGCAAAGTTATACAAGAGCAGCATCCCAAAAAATTTCTCCAACAGCCTCAGCACACGAGGCTGTCCTCCCATCCTTCATATGCAGTCAGTGGTGGATGCGGATTCGCGGACTGACACACGAAAGGCACCCCGCGCATACGGGGTGACGCAGAAGAGAACTTGACTGCCTGTGACACTGAGCTGGTGGTCAGGATTGAGAGATCTTGCCAAGGCCTTAGGACCGATGGCTCCTTTCCAGAGGTTCAGGTCAACTTAGGTTAGATTGTTGGCATGACATTGGGTCAGTTTAGGTTAGGTTTGGGTTCAACGCTGCTCTGGTTCCCCTATGCTCTCCCTTCTCCCAGCAGAATGTCTACATCGCTTTTGGGCGCAGTCCGATGTCTGACATCAAAATTGTTCGGCTTTTTTGGAGACAAAGTGATTTTCTTCGTCTCAAAGAGTGACTTTCCCGACTTTCTCCACGCGCAACCTAAGGTCGGTATGTGGTGCTGTAATGCTGAGAAGGAATAATACGAGCAATAACACAGCTGCAGAAATGTGGAGGAATTCGGAGAAAGTCGTTCTAATGACGACGTCGACGTCTCACTTATGATGGGAACATAAAGAGGGACAATATTACGACCCTCCTTTTCAGCAGAGACATCAGAGGTCCTTTCAGGAGGGAAGAAAAGACATTCCTAAGGTTTGCACATAACTCCACGAGGCCGGGGATTCAAAAAATGGCCATTGCATGTGCTCCACTTCTTCTTCTTACAGACCCAAAATGTTCACAATGTCTTAGAAGTGTACATGAAGTGTTTCTATGCAAGATTCCGTAGTTTCATGCTAGACTGGAACAATAGGAGGGGAGGGGGACAACGACCATTGTTTGATAACACAAAGTGTACCAGGCTCCAAATGGAAGAGCTACAAAAAAAACCCTCCCATCGATGCCCAACTTATGGGCAGGGATCGCTCTCAACAGACATTGATGGCTGCAAGCTTTCCGGGAAACGTATATAACATATTGTGTGCTTACTCTTAATATAAACAGTGAAGACGGACTTATGAGACACGCTGTAGGACGGTAAAAAAAACCCTTCGAGACAAGCAACTTATGCGGGGAATTCACGCCCCTGCTTTCTTCAATTCCGAAATGAAAGTGTAAAAATCTGCAGTTCCGCTCTTGCTGTGGCTTCCTTCCCCCTCTGGAGCTATCATCATATTTTTTGCTTCCCCTCATCCAGCTTCTTCTCGGAGGCTTCCTTGACTTTCTTCTGCTCATTTATTGTATGTAAGCATTTCGGGGTGGAAAAGGGATCCCCAGAAAAGACAGCAGCAGCAGTTGGGGATGATTTATTCACTGAAATGAAGTCTCTCTGCAATCTCTTTGCTGTTGCTTGAACAGGGGTTCCGCTAAGGATCCATCTGCCAGCCAGCGTGAAAGGGAAGAAAAAAACCACTGCACTGCCAGAGAAAAGATGAGTTTCTGCCTGTCACATCTACGACACTAAGGAAAAAGAATATAAGAGGCAGCAGCATAATGTGCACTGCATCATTTTATACACACATGCGAGAGCAAGAACAATGATGCTCTCTCAACCAGACGTGAAAACGACGCTGCTACTGTTGGTGCCAGGGCTTCAACATTAAATGTAGCGTGCCAACAAGGGGCCTTGACTTGGCAGGCCCGAACGGGCTCGTGACTCGAGTCTCAGTCAAGTCACCCCGACACACACAACTTGGCTAGGAGAACAGCAAGCAGCATATAGCGATTGGAAAGTATCTAAAAAGGAAAGGTCTCCTGATGCATGAGGTAACGTCTTTGCAGCACCTGCCCGCCTGCCATAGGCTGAGGCCCTTGGGAATCTGGACTAAGTCTGCATGGACTGTCTAAGGGTGCAGTGGCAAAAGTGGGATATAAAGGGAAAACCATTGGGGAAATGCCAATGCCAACTCCCTAACAGACAGAGGCTCCATCCCAATTTGCTTGGGGCGTTCCCACAGAGTGCAACGTCACTCAGCAGCAGCTCTGTGGGAAGAAACCAAGGCGTGGGGAATCCTTCAGAGGGGGAAGCTGCTCCGTCTTGGCGATTCCCCAGCACTGTAGGGGATTCCTCGGGATCACTGGGGATTCCTCATGGCATTCCCTGCATGCACCGCTGCATAAAATCTGCATAAACATCTCCTCCGGGACTGCATGTGTGCGATGTGGGCCGATTGAAATGAACTTGAGCATACCCCAAAAGTTGCTCTTCACGTTCGGGGGTTCCCTTCCCCAGAGAAAGACCCGAAGAGGGAACCCATCTTTTAGTGAAGTAACTGCTCCCTTGGGCCCCCGAAAAGGGAAATGACCCCCCCCCCTCCCTCCACCCCTCTTCCCCACCCGGCCGGGGACGACGTTTGGCCAGTGACGGCTCAGACGGGACTAATGGTGGTCGGTGCAGCGACGAACGTTTTTGGGCATGCTCGTCTGGATGGGTCACATGCACCCAAAGGAAAGGACAAATGAGCCACCACCTTTATTGCCCAGCCAATCAAATCCGCCATTACACGCATGCTCTCTCTCTCTCTCTCTCTCTCTCCTGACCCTGATTAACCCTGGGTGTTCTGGTTCACGATGCCGTCGAACCACGAGCTGTATTTCCTGATGGACCGGACGGCCGCGTGCATCGAACGCTTCCAAGCGCTCATCAGTCACGTTGGAGTGTAAACGACTTGTTTGTGCCCACGCGGACGGATCACAGACCCTCAGAAGATTCATTTTTTCTTCCTTCCTTGAAGTTTAAGCCAGCAAACTGCTTCACATCCGCGCACTTCTCTGAGGAAAAAAAAAGCAGCTTGATCCCTGGCACAGGAGACCCTGAGAGGCACTTTCAACAGCGAGGGAGAGATCGAATTCCCCCAAGATTCAAACGTCACATTTTTAACAGAAGGACACACAGGAAAGGAGACGAAAATCTAGAAAGTTCTTGCTACTTCAGGGTTGAAGGAACATTGATGCTTCTGAAAAGATCCTTTTTGACTACTCTGAGTAGAAGAATTTGTCACGTGTGAGCTGGTCTTAAAGTATCCACCAATGAAAAATGGGCACAGCCAAGAGAGAAACCTTCTATCATTGCTTCCACTCTGGCAGATATCGTGCCCATTATTTTGGGGGCACTGCTATGGAGAAGAGCGGCGACGACGACGACGACGACGACGACGACGACGACCAAGCCTCAACTACGATGAAGCCATTGCATGCTGACTCGTGTGCTCCATTGTCAGGACACTGAAGTGATCCTTGGCTTTTGCCTCACTCTGGCCCGCAGCAGAGTCCAGTCCAGGTCCCATCCTTGTGATTGAGAGCAATGTACGGGAGAGAAGCCCTTGATAGCTCCGTCCCATCAATTATTTTTGCCTTTCTGCAGAATCCACTTAGCAGAAGTTGATGAGAACTTTTTTGTGCCTTTTTTCTCCGTACACGGATGTGGTGGAAAAGCCAAGTCAACCGTGTCACTTCTGCAGACTGTACGAAGATGAACTTCCTGAGGTAGGAGGAGTAACAGAAGAGACATGTGAACCCGGCCTCTTCCTGCCGGCTTCCAATTTGCATGACTGCTCCGCGCCCTGCAACGACTGCACCAGAGCCGCCTGCCACGTGTACTTACACATGTACACGTCGTCGCCGTCGTCGTTGTCGTCGTCGTCATCGTGCAGCCCATAGAAGACCCTCTCTGCCCTCCTTGTCGTCTTCAGTAGAGGATGGAGCAGTAATTATTTTTCTGGCAAATTGTTTTCTCTTCCTCCCTCTCCCGCTTTCTCGGTCACGGTCCGCGATCATCGCTGTCGTACACGGTCTTGAGAGAGATCGCAGAGCTGCTGCTGCTGGCGAGGAAGGCAGGATCGATGTTTTCTTCCACACACACGACGTCTTCTTCATTCATGGCCTCTCTATTTTGTGGGCAAACGCGCGCTTTGACGCCAGGCCTCTTGGTTGCTTCGGCTTAAGAGATCATGTGAGTGGTGTACAGAGGCCATACAGACAATTACAGGGTGGCACCATAAAAATTAGGCCCTACTCCAGACTTATGTTGCAACTGAGTGGGCCTCGATTTGGGGCCACCCTTCTTGGTCGAGCCCCGTCACAGCTCTAAGTCGCGGAGACTTTTCTGGCTGAGTTTGGCTTCGAAATGTATCCTTTCAATGGGGCTCAACTCAATTTTTCTGAGGAAACTTTGGAAGATGCTCGTGCAAACGCGCCCTCCAAAGCTAGACTCCTGAGAGATTTCTACACTGAAGTGGATGAACCGATGTCGCAGATGAGAAGTACGCCGATGCAACCGGGCCCTCAATTCAGGGCCACCGATGGGATGACGCTGTTGCCATTGTAGCAATGAGAAAGACGCCGGTGCAACCGGGCCCTCCATGCAGGGTCACCGACGGGATGACGATGGTGTCACTGTAGCAGCTGCGCTAAGAGAGAACGACGCCAGTGCTAACGCATCCTATGACTGCCACCGACTATGATGACCGAGTTTATTTCCCCACTCCAACAATACGCTCATGCATAATGTAGTGATCATTCTGCATCTTCGAGGTCGTCACCCCTGATGGGCTCGAGTCTTCTCCCCAGGCGCACGTGCCAGTTGTCATGAGACAATAAAAGAAGTGCAAGAAATAGGACTTTTTACAGCTTACTTGAATGGGGCGCCAAAGGCCATTGAGTGCTGAGGATAGGAGAGCTCCTAAAAGGCTTCTCCGAGCACGTTTGTTGTCGGTACAAGACCACCTTGTGCAGTATTTGTCTATGGGGCCATTTACTTCCTTCCTCATCTGGTGTGGCCAATTTTTTTTTACCACTCTTTCTTACGTGCGTAAGAGTAAAAAAATAGTGTGTGAGGTTTTCCAGCATGCTGTGCAAGCACTTTTTGAGGGCAAAAGTCTGGTTGAGAGAAGTTCGCTCGCTCTGGCAATTTGGCATTGCCTCTTGAATACGCAAATAGCACAGTGAAAAAAAGCTTCTTAGATCCCCATCCATGGGCCTTGTGAGCCCCACTTTGAAGTGTCCCCTTGGTATGCACTAACTTCCTTCGCCCTTCTCTCCATAACTCTGTCTCGTGGCCTCGTAAAAGTCGAGAAGATGCAGGGACGAGAAGAAGAGCAATGTAATTTGGGGCTACCCAAAAGAATATGAGCACCCAAAAGTTAGTCTCCGTCGCCCATTTGTTTGTCGCGTGCGCGTGTGCGTTGTTTTCACTCGCTAACTCTCTCTGAACACTTGAGCAGCAGGTGGGTGTGCAAGCGTGGAGGCACACAGATAAAGTCTTCATGCTGCTATATTTTATCTAGGGTTAACTCTAAAGGGTGAACTCAGCTTCATTACGTCTATCCTTTCTAGCTGTCTGTCTGTCTGTCTTCTGTTTGTCTCACTCTGTCTCTCTCCCTATCTGTGTATGCGTACGTGTGTGGCTGTCAAGCTAGCTTAATATCACAGCTTCCGTCATACCATGGACTGCACAACACACATACACACACTATGTGCGTGCATGCAGTGCCAGCGGACGCCAGAGGCTTATTTCGTGCCTCTTGCGAGGGCGGGCGGGCGGGCGGGGCGTGCACATTAGGTACATTATACAAATTTGCAGTGAGAGCCTCATTTTGTTAAGTGAGCTCAGTACACATCTAGCGAGGCCACTCTCGGCCCGGGTAAAAACATTGCCCATTTTGCCCGTGCGTGCGCACTCACCTCGATGATGCGTTAAAAGCAGAGATTTTTAGGGGAGAAACTCGGAGCTTCCATTATTCATCTCTACTTCCGCCCCCCCCCCTTTTGTCTGAGGCCGCTCAATCAAAGGGAGCACAAAACGCTCTTGACGCATCACGCAGGGTTGCTACTCAGTTAAAAGACGATTCCGTCAACAGATACGTGCGGCAAAAAAGAGGGAAAAAATCTGCGCGATGCTCGCAAAAAAGAGGAGAGATCCGATAAAAGAGAAGCTTCGGTGAACGGCAAAGGTCAACGGGGCGGTGATCAGGGCCACGGGGGACGGCAGCGACAACAGACACGTCACAGCCGTGAGGAAGATTCATTCGCTAAGGCTTTTCACAGGTGCATTCATTTTACACGTTTCAGTTAGAGAACAAGTGATGCGTTTGTCCGACTCTACAGGCTGGCGCGGCAATGACTGATTCCAAGGACTTGGTGAAACACGTGGCAGCCCTGGTCATGTGTGTGCTCGTGTGTGTGTATGCGGGACTTGAAGTGGCATCACCACTGTTTGGAGGGGGGTCTTTTACGGACCAAAACAAACCCCCCAGGGAGTCTCTTGTCCTTTTCATTGAGATAGCACAATATGAGCTGGAGAGATAGAGATGGAGAGAAAACAACACAATATTCATTGATGTCGGACTCGTGTTGTGTTTCTCGCAATGTGGTTTTGATCGTCTCTGGGGTGCAAAACATATGGCTAATCTTGTTTTCGCGGTTTTTTTTGCCTGGCCTGATCAGGAGGATTCGCCATCGTCAACGCTGCTGTTGCAGGACATGATGACGCTGACGTCGTCGTGGACGCGTTTGGAATTACTTTTGGTCCAGGATGAAAGGAAAACCTGCCTCTTTTCTCTACAGCCCCCTCCTTCTGGGTCGACGAATATACTATTCATTGGGGTTAATTGAGGGGAAGGCAATATAGCTTCGTTCGTTGGCTGCAGAGGGGAGCACAGGGGAAATACCCACACGAATACTCTCACAGAAGGCTGAAGGAGCTGTAACGAGACACGATCCGTAGCAAGGACACACAAACAGGTACGCACACACACGTGCACAGGTACAGACGCACGCACACATTCTTTCATGCACCAAACAAAACTGAGAGATAACGAGAAAATGGCCGAGGAAAACTGCTTTGCAGACACAGAGGCCGCCACGAAGCTCCCTAATGACTTGTTATTGAATGCTTAGATGCTCCACAGCTTCCTCATGAATCCACGGACTCCGCAGCCTCGAGCTGGCACAAGCATGAGGATTTTTTTTGTTCAGAGGACCAGTTCGATATGAATCTTCCTTCCTCTGCCACCCTCCTCCCCAAAAATGCATCCATCATTGTGGTAGAAAAGTCAAATTTGCATCTGCTGATCGAAAATAATCAGACCACATCATCTTGTTTCCCTTCCAACCCCCCCTTTTTACCCTGGCGAGTAAAAAGTCATCTGTACACGAGTCGGTAACGCCCTGTCTGGCCTCTCTAATTCGGCTCTGTCTGTCTCTCTCTGGAGAGGGTGGAACCGTGTGAGGCGGAAAAAAAGCGTTCAAGAAAACCGTGTGAGGCGGAAAAAAAGCGTTCAAGAAAACCGTGTGAGGCCAGAAAGACCGGTGTCCTCGGAGAGTGACGAACTGGGCTGGCCTGCCACATGGGGATAAACGTCGTCCAGAACAACGCTGAAACGTGACCGTCCAAGGTGATCTCGGGCCACGCCGGGCGTTCAGTGCGCACCCTGGACATCGACGGGGCCGCAGCAACGTCTGAACCGCGTCCACTCCTTGTCAAGTGCGCCGAGAACGTCTCTGTTACGTTGTTTTTCACGCCCGCGCGTCAAGTGTGGGCAATTTTGTGCTCTGTGAAACCGTTGTCGTCGATTCAAACCTTTGAGTCATTGCTGTGCGCTCCACCCTGTTAGTAAATGGGCGAGGGAAGGAGAAGAAAATTGGAGCGATCAAGAGGAGGCTTTTTTCCCACACGACCACTGCTGGGCCTGCCCAAGAAAACGGGCGCTTAGAAGCTGAGGCCCAGGGTTCGCAGGCATCTTTTTGGAGCAGGATTTTGCGCCTTATTGGGTTGGTTGGGTCGTAGAGTGAGGAGGAGACAAAAAAGTTGGACAAAAATCATGGAGATATTTTTTCTTTTTTCCTTATTCTTTGAGCTTGGCAACCCCTGGGATGGGCACAATAGTCAGGCCCTTGAAATCAGTTTGGAACCCACACAAAAAAAGAAGAGAAAAAAGTCAAAAGTCATTTGTAGGTGAACTCATTTTGAAGATGCGAAAAGATAGATCAGAGTTTTAAAATCTGTAGGACAGCATGAACGGAAAAGAAGAAAGATTTAAGGGGTGAAATCTTTTTACGTAGGCCAGATTTCTTCGAACTGCCTGTAATTTCCTTCCCTTCTTCACACGTTCGCACACTACAATGCACTTGGTGCGTGCGTGTGAGATGTCGTATGAGCCAAAAAGACAACTTCTGCTGAACGCGGAGGCAATCTAATTTCGACGCAGTTCAATTTTTGTCTGCCTCACACGATCCCACTACATGACAGCTTGACAAAGTATGGGCTAAAGTTCATCACACGCTTGTCAACACCCTCTGCTGAAGAAAGGCTTCGGGAGAGGTTAACGTGACAAAGTTTTAGGCATGATTTCGTGATTCCCCTGGGGAAAGAACTTTAATTTCTCATTAATGTTGTTTCAATACCTCACTCGGCCTTATAAGTGTGTGTGCTTTTTGGGTGTTACACTCAAACTACAAGCATAAGGAGATTGATCATAGTCGTTAGGTGTTCCATCCTACACACAGCTGGGTTCGAGTATTAGTTGATTCGAGTTCCCTGCGAGAAGAAGGGAAAACTTGGCATTCGAATACTTTCGAGGAAACTATCATTATTTGAAAACTACCCGAATATGGCCCCTTTTTACTTACTACAGTCGACCTCCTCGATAGAGAATTTCTCGGTTGGCAGGAAAAAAATTTCCTAATATGAGGGTGATTAGTTGCATCAAAGGTCACACTCACCATCTTGAAATTCGCCTATTCGAAGGTATTCGTTACAGTGAAGTTTCTTTTACCGGTACTGAACGCCAACTGTGAAAGCTTTTGCTACAGCAGGGCAGTGACCTGCTAAAAAGATCGTTTTTTGTGCTACTGCTAATCTTTATCCATTGACTATTACCTTCATATGACTACAGCTTCTGGACTCATTAGTCCCAAAAAGAAAGCAAACAAACTCACCAAATCAAATTTTCCCATGTTTGAAGTACTCGAAATGTTGAAGAGTCGACTCGTTTTGAACTCGATTCAGTCTCTGAAGTCTCAGAATACACTTCTATTCCCCCCACCGTATGAATCATCAAAAGACTTACCCACTTATCCAACTATCTCATACGTGGCTTCAAACCTGACTTCCTGAAGGAGGAGGGCGTGAAATTAACTTGTGCGAGCATGAGCTGTCCCAAATAAAGGAGAAGGAGAGGATTAAGTTTCCATCTGGCAACACTGCGCAGCAAAAAGAAGTTGCCACAATGTCATCCTGCGGCTTGCCCAAAAGGAAAAATCAAGCCTTCCTCATCATATCAACAAACAGTAGTCAACGGTCACTTCCATGCAAAGTGGCTCTTAATTACTCAAATGTCCACAGTAGGGACAGCAAGAGAAATGTTCAACAGCTTTAAAGCAGCTCTAATTTCTCATATCATCATGAATATCTCACAAGTTTAGTCTAAGCTGCCTCTTCAATGAGGATGGTCGCGGAAAGCCTTGCATTTCATTACTAAAAGGGTCACCAAAATGTCATCCCAGTCCCTTGGATGGAGAGAAGTTGAAACTGAAGCCATTTCCTAGTTGTCTTTATTCTTTACAATTAGGTGCCGTATGTAGTATTTCATGTGTCCATAACAAGTATGTTTGTAATGTTCATTCTGTTCATTCCTGGAAGGAAGCAGAACAAATCCAAAGATCAACACAGTCAGAAAATTTAGCCCAGGTTGCTTAGGGCTAAGGGGAATCCTTAAGGAACCTGGACTTCCATTTGCTTGTTCTTCTTAAAAGGAAGAGAAGGAAGGCCCCCAAATGTTAAGGAGAAGCAGGGCATTTTACCTCATTGTAGTATATACTACAAATGTCCCCTGCTTCTGTTTGTCATGCCCCCAGTTAGTGACGTGTGGTCTGGTCTATATGTAGACAAATTTCAGGCTCAGATTCTAAACCAGAGCTGCATGGTGTGCATGCTAAACTTTACAGAGCT
>JAAUXU010063051.1_pt1 | contig 12752 bp, 13 predicted proteins | sample 7278151 | NCBI WGS metagenome assembly JAAUXU01 (sample SAMN14350113, study PRJNA611818) | marine sediment metagenome | isolation source: surface marine sediment (1.8m) | place: French Polynesia: Moorea | collected 2018-08 | reverse complement strand
GAGGTCGAACGAAGGTGGGCACAGCGCAGTCAGTGGAAAAGCCCTTATTACTTGATCCCTGCCAATTTTTGACAAATACTCGTGAGGTGGCATAATCAGCAGCTGAAGACTCCCAAAGCATCCTGTTTTCACCACATACTTGACTGTAGGGGTGACGCATGACCCACCGTGGGGTATCGGATAACTGCCCACCTCTAGCCAACCTTTTTGCGCGCATAATTATTTCCCCCTGAAGAAAGGTGTGGGCCAGTTAGGGAAAGCTCTTGTGCGCGTGACCCTTTGTTGTTTAAAAACCTAATATAGGTTCTGTCTGTCACACCCACTTAATGAACCCAGTGGCGCCCCGCCCCGTCCCGCCCTCCCCAGAACAGTGCTTCCAAACTTGTGTGTCTCCATCCCCTTCGGAGCACTTTGACTGTTTGAAAATTTAAAATTCATTTATTCAAAATCAGAGATCGGAAACAGTCAACTTTTTAATGGAAGTAGTTAATTTTAAAATCATTTTTCACATTGCTGATGGCAAAAATTGCCGAAACAATATCATATCTACGTCACTTCTTTTTTTTTTTTAAAAAAAAAAACCGTCTTGGTGGAGATTCTGCGTGCGTAATATACTCATTCAAATTTCCGGTGTAAAGGAATGTTGAAAGTTGTGTGCCCAATAGACTTTCCTTGTCTTGTATGGAGAGCGCATGAGAACTTAGTGCAAATAAAATGGGGCAAAATTCGCCGTGACAACTGACCAAAACAAGCTTTTGTTTCTTTCTTTTTACTGGCAAAATCAAAGATTTTTGACGCTGGGGGTCCTGAAATTTTCGAGTGTGAATTTCGAGTTTGAATCATCGGACTTAAAGTCACTTTGCGAAGCTTGATCGATCAAGGGAATCTTTTTGTTCCGTCGAAGGTTTGGTTTCAAGCCCAAAAGATTGTGAACACTAAATTTAAAGCTATATTATATTAACGACTAAGAACGTGCGCCCACTCGAAGAAACACTGCCCCAAAACACGATCATGAGATATCCTCGGAGTGCGAATTAACCTACTTCCAATTGACATGGGAAACGAGCCCAGTTAGCAAACAGTTTACAATAGAAGCTCTTTAACTGAAAACTGTTGGCATGGAGGTCGTACAAGGGTATTAAATAGCACAATATGAGCTCCGTACTGAAAGTAAACAGGACTATTTTCACTCGCAGCTGATGTCCGACTTTTACTAACATGTTTTTTCATACTGACTACGCATTGGGGCGATTGACAATCACTCAATGAAAACACAATTGTGTGGTGAGCAAGAAACAGTTTTAGACATGAGGCCGAGGATGTGACTCGAAGGCACGAAGTTGATTGCTGACTATTGAAGTAAAGGGTGTAGCAGCAAAAATGTGACTGAGTCTCTCAATCTCTGCCCAGTTAGATCTGAGACCTCTGCAGGTTTGTACTTCCCGCCCTTTCCTGCTCTCCCCTGCTTTCTCTCCATTCCAAAATATTATGCGAAGTCAGGAGAAGCAGCTGACTTTTGACTTGATGTCCATGCAATGCCTACAAATAAATTGAAAACGTTGACCAGGATGAGAGGTTGTGCAGCTCCTCCATCCTGAGACGTCAGCAGAAAAGAAGAAATGGAACGTCGACAGCTTCAGGGTAGATGAAAAGGTGAACTTTGCACTCAGTATTGTTATACAATGACCCCATCCCCCCCCCCCAAAAAAAAAAGAAAAATTAAGTCAGTTCCCTTATTATTATTTATTTCTTCAGTTTACTAATGGATCTGTCGAAGTCTTGGCAAGCCACGACTCTCTTGCTCTGCCTCTATGGCTTCCTGAAGGAGCTGAGGCCGTCTGAGCCCTTCCTGACGGAGTACTTGGTCAACCCCAGCTGGTCTCCTAACATCACCTTGACCCAGGCGTACCAGGATGTCTATCCAGTGTGGACCTACTCTTACCTGTCGCTCCTGGTGGCCGTGTTCATGGTCACGGACCTCCTCAGGTACAAGCTGGTCATCGTGGTGGAGGGGCTGTTCTACGTGGCAACCTGGTGTCTGCTGCTATGGGGCAGTGGAGTCAGGACAATGCAGGTTCGGAAGCGAATTCAATTTAGCTAATAAAGTAATTCAAGTCAAGTTAATGAGTAACTGTAATTACCCACTTCGTTGGGGAGGACGAGTATCAAAAATACAAAGGGCTGTGTGGGTGTTCATCCATCTCTCTGTGTCTCCCACCACGTGCTTCGCGCTGAAAGCTGGAAATTAGCCAACAGCTGCTAAAGCTGGAAATTGACTGCGCAAAATCTGATGAAGGTGGAAATCGGCCGCGCGAAAGAGAACAAGATGTGTGTGTGTGTCTGTCTGTCTGTCTGTCTGTCTGTCTCACGTAACATGCTTTGTACTCACGACACGCTTTGCGTTCGCCACGCGCAAATCGGCGGCACAAAGCTGGAAACCGGCCGCGAAAATTAACCACGGACACACAGACTACATAAAGTCCCCGTGCTTTGTACCCATAAAGTTATTAAGTAACCCCTAGATTTAAGGAATAAATTCACTGCAAATAATATTTGGACCACTCTGCTTTCCTAATTTTTTTAGGTCATGCAAGTTTGCTACGGGGTGGCCACCTCCACTGAGATTGCCTACTACACGTACATCTACGCCAAGGTGGATTCCAAGCACTTCCAGAAAGTCACTTCTTTCACCCGGTCCGGAAAGTCATGTCTTTCCAACTTTCAGTCTCGCATGAGTCTTACAATGTCTTTGCAGGGTCGCCCTTCTGTTGGGCAGGTTCCTCTCAGGCATACTTGCCCAGACACTCACGTCCTGTGGAGTTCTTGACTATCGCCAGCTCAACTTTGTCACCCTCAGTAGTGTCTCAGCAGCCACTGTAGTTGCCTGTCTGCTGCCCAGTGTCGACAAGACGCAGTACTTTTTCAGGCAGTACAACAGCAACATTACTAAGGCTAGTGGCAATGAGGACGCCTCCGCAGAGAGCTCTAGCATGCTGGAGAGTCCAGGTAGAAAAGTGGATTTCCAGCAGCCACATAGGCTACATGCAGTCTACATTCCAGAATTAGTGAAACAGTCACTCACCGGAGTGATCCAGTGTATGAAGAATGACTTTCTGGCCGCCTACAGTTCTCCCTACGTGGCCCGGTGGTCCCTCTGGTGGGCCTTGGGCATGTGCGGAAATTTCCAGGTACAGTGAAATCCTGACACATTGACAACTGGGGTTTTTGCCACAAGAAAATGAGACACAATGTTCGACTTCTGGATCATGTATCTGGATCTGGATTGTGCTCTCAATGTGCTTAAAAAGGTATAAAAAGGGAATAGTCAGGGGTGTCCACATCCAATTTGCCACTGCATCTAGACTTTCAGTCCACGTTGTGAGGTCGTGGGGAGGCTTTGAAAGCCTTAAAGCAGTGCAGTCCTCAGCTGAAGACTTGAGTTAGGGTTCACAACCACGGGGTCAGATTGGTCAGATTGGTCAGATTTTGGTGCTGTTTCTTGTTGTTGCAGCTACAAATTTACCAACCAACTTATAATGCGGGATGTAAGAACAGATTGACAGTTTGCTGCTTGGATGCTGACAGTTAAACAAACCCTTGTGCTATCTCACAGCGACAAGCCAGGCATTGTACTTTCAGGTCCCTCATTTGTACGCTCAACAATGCCACACAGACTTTTCCACCATTTTTGTGCAACACAATGCGACTCTATCTTATTAATCGAATGGTCTCATCCAAATTTTAGAGACAGAATCCCTTTTTCTGTTGAGAGAATGTCTTGCTTGTCTTAGTTCTCATAAAACTTTTCAATGAGACTTTTTACCCAAATAAAAGTTCCTTTTAACAGAAAAAAAAATCCCTTTTTTGCAAGTATCACTGTTCCGTTATTTGCTTGTACAGTGGCCCCAGCTGGCGGGGTTGCCAGATCAAATCGCTGGATATGAGCCAAATCAGTTCCACAAGGACCCAAATGGAAGCCAAACTTCGTAAAATCTGGAATGCTTTGCAAAAACAAGCATTTTACGGACTTGGTAGTGCTTGGACAGATACTGTTTATTCCTTGAGAGCGAGTTTATAACAGAATTAATTCAAGTCACAGCGTCCCATTTTGAACTGTTTTTCATCACACAACCTTGACATTACTCCAATTCAATCAAAACGTCCATCACCTCTTCCACGTCTTCCTCTTCATTCATTGCTTCAGCATCCTCTTCCTCATTCACGTCTTCCTCCATGGACTGGGACTTGCTTTTGCCGTCAGACCTGTCCCCAAAGCCATTTTTTTCTCTTCTTTTTAACCACATACATCTCAGAGGCATTGAAGCGAGAGATCATACATTCTGTCACGTTGAGGCCGTAGCAGAACTGGCCCTCAACAGGCACAGTGCTCATAATCCTGACGATGTTGCCCAGCATCTTGACGCACATTCTGTTTCTTGGCTTTGCACTTACTGCTGTGACCAAACTGAGCACTCGCTCAGTTGTAGCATTGAGATTGGGATGCTTTGGCAGGCCAGAGCATAGGTGGCCAGCTGCTCGTAGACCTTCTTCCCAGTGCCACTCGTGTACTCCTTGATGGCAGTCCAGAAAGAGATAGTGTCAGATGGAACCACCCCACCAATAAAGCCGTTCTCTTCCTCGCTCCAGGAGCGGTGTAAAATCTTGCGATATTGACTCTCAATGGCAGCCTTAGATGCAGAACATCCAATGCTCTAGGGGAAGTTGGGAGAAAGGAGCCCTTGACACTGGTTTACGGGCCTTGGAAGGGGATTGGAGGCTGAGGCCTTGGAAAACTGTCTTATTTTCTGGCAAACGACGCTCAACCTGGGCCAGGGCATCATTGAGCACGTTTCAGCACTTCAGCCTTCCTAACTCAAGATCCTCCAAGGCTTTAGGGTTACGCGTATGCGCGACCTGACATTTTGTCTCAACTAGTTTGTCTCGTCTTGTTTGTCTCAATGTACATTTGTCTCATGACATCTTGTCTCACTTTGTTCATCCCATATTTTTTTGTGTGAAACGAGCTTTGTCTTGTGAAGCCATGAAATGATTTGTCAAGATCATAGTCTCACGCATGCGTCATCGAAGTCAAATTGAGGTCATGGTGTCGAGGACAGAGGCAGTGTAATGAACAGCAGTGCTCCTGTTTTGGATCTGGTCATTTCTCCACCTCCTTTAGAGTTCAGGAAAGTTACAAGGGCTAGTTATTGGAGATGCGTCTACTCTGAGTGATGAATCTTCAAAAAGCAAGGAAAGGTCCTGAGTGAGTCTTTATCGTAGTGCAAAGTTCCTAACAAAGGAATGTTCTCTCACCTCTGATCAGAGGCGAATACACAATCAAGGTGGAGCTGGAATGTTATGTCTGCCTCTAATATGGCAAAGGTGTGTTACTCTTCGTTTTAACGCACAGCACTAAGTACAATGGAAACGGAAAAAAAGTCATTCGCAAGACAAACTATGGTGAGACAACATAGCATGGCACAAAAGGCCAAGTAAACATGACTTTAGTTAGCAGGGTATTTAGAAACCCAGCTTCTACCTAGCCTGGTCAAAACACATTCAAAAACTCATGTGCATGACGTTCCACCGTAGCAATGGGTCTCCTTGTGACCACCTGGAGCCTGCTCACAGACCAGGTCATTATCACGAGATTCCACTGCATGTAGGCAGTAGGACATGTTACACACTACCAGCGTTAGTTGTTCAAGCAGATTTTTATTTGTCTTTTGGTTGTGCAAATAAATTGTGCAATGTCATGGGCCCTGCTCAGGTAACATGTACATGGTGAGCAGGGAAGTCACAGTGAAAAAATTGCATTTCGTGAGTCCTCGAATGGATGCAATGGAACACACATAGTCCAAAAGGATAGTGCATATGGCCACACATACAAGGGAACATCGTGATATGCTAGGGGATGAAGTGGTCATCGAGAGGTGCCTGCTCAGTATACAAGGTCAGTACAAATACAGCACTGGACATTGTGAGCTACCACATGTGTATCATATGCATTTAAGCATGCCTCAAGTGCCTACAGTTTGTGTGTACATGCAATGTGAACACAACAATATCTGGTTGTGTCAAGTCTTCATGCTGATCCTGTGAGAACTGGGACTGAGGTTGAAGAATCTCTTGAGCATGAACACCTGAGCAATCCCAATGCTCACAATCAGGCAGACAGGAAACCACACTCCAACGGTCAACCATGCCTGCAGGTGTAAGAAGCACACAAATTCTTTATACATGCGTAAAAAATGAGTAGTAAAGAGACCTTGGATTACCTTGGACAGCTTCTGCACGGGCAACATCTCTCTTCATGCTTTGCTCTACCCTCCACTGCTGGTGACGCATGAGCGTGACTTTGCCGCGAACCTTCAAGGACATAACAGAGATCACTACTTTGAAGGCTTGCATGCATAAGTCCAGTGCAGGCAACTCACCGTCAACACAACCTTCTTGATGGGTTCAGCAGTCTCCTTGAACTCTTCAACTGAGGCATTGGCTTCAACCTCCATCTCTTTCCTTCCATCGGGTGCAGCCTCCACCTGCACTTGCCAGAACACCATCTTGGTGTCAAACATGGAGAATCTGAGAGTTGAACAAGTTTCTGTCAAAAGACAACTCACACGCCACATGCAGGTCACATGATTCTGCACCTATTGTTCAGGCATCTCTCGTAGTCCCCTGAAATCACTATCTCATGGCCACTTTTTTGCCTCATTCTTCTTGTACTGCTGGTTGATCGTCTTACCATCTGGCCCCTTAATCCTGGTTATCAGATCCAGCTTCTGGCCATTCATTCCAACATTTACTACCTGTCATTTATTGATCATGCGAGTGCTTCTTTAGTATTTACTCATTATGCATGCGTTACAGCTGAGCATACGTGCCTCAAGACACGCAACATGATTGTGGGACTGCTGCTGGGGCAAGTGTCACCCAGAAGCCTGCATCACTTCCTTACCATGAAGTGAAAGTTGAGCGCCTGTCTGAGCTGCAGATTCTCCAAGAAGAAGCACTCCTTTGATTTTGGTGCCACTTGAACAGTGTATTGTCTCTGGAAGCCATCATACCATTTTGGATCGAAGATGACCGCCACCTGGGCATCTGTAGACTCCAGTCCCTTTGCAAGTTTGGCAAGAAGAGCAATGAGAAACCATGAATGAGGAGGTATCATCTTTTCAGCCTTCGTTTCTTCCTCACATCACTGGTGACTTAGTTTTACAGTTGTACTGCAGTAGGAGCCAGAGTATACTTGAAAAAAGTGACAAGTGATAGGCAGGGTAAACATACTGTAGGTCTGATGTGCACAGGTAAGTGATAAGAAAAGCAAGTGTGCTCACGTTACGTACAGGGTGTGCGGTTGTAATTGAAACTAAAAAGAATTAAGACCATATTTCCGCTTTGAGATCTCACTAATTTTAAAACCTTACAGAAAATCGCAGCTACTTAAATTTTAGTTTCATCCATTCTTCCACCTCACTCAATCACTGCTTCCAAACTTATATCTAAAATGTTACATAAACATCAATTACTTATTTTGTTCCTTGTTTCGCCAGTGGCAGCTCCGATGGAGTCTACTGAGTTATTAGTCTGTTTGTTGGTCTTTCTTTTCCACAGGCCTCAGATGCGATAGTCCATAGAAATAAAGTCTGGAGGGAACTGTTCAGAATATTGTCACTAAGTCAGTTGTGCCCTGCTGTACATTGCTGATTTTGGGAACTTTCTCTGTCAGCATACACAAGTTCACCAAGTCAATGCATCTATGATACATGCACGTGTCTTAAGAGCCACAGACCCATTCAACTAACATTTTGAAAAATGAACAGGAAATACTCAACTGGGTCTGCTGTTGCTGCAATTGTACATTTTTTTCCGTGCCACTCCGAAGAAATACTTGTGCCATTTTTGTCCCAATTTGCCAGAACAGAATTGTATTTCCCAGTTGAAGTTAATACAAACAGTACGAAGTTTAGTCGTTAACAGTAGAAGTCAAAAAAAGAAATACCGTTTCAAGCAGGTTGAGTGGTAACGGAGGGAGCAGGGATTATTTCACCCCTTTCTTTACGCTCCGCACATTCACGGCTTTTGAAAGCTTTTAAGTAGTCATAGCTCGGCAGTGAAGGTAGCATTCTTTTTAGACTCAATGAGCATTAAAGCCTACACATGTGCTTGTTTCGTTAGGTCAAGGAAGGAGAAGTGACATCATTTTTTTGCACCGCCTTTGTCTGTAGGCGAGTAAGTGCTGTTGACATATGGTTCTGTTTGATAGGAAGTTACTAGTTTTCACAGTGCCTCATATCCGTGGCCCCCTTTGTACACTCACATATCGAAGACAACTGTACTGCATAGAAAAGTCGAGATCCCTCGGAGCAAAACATCTGTCGAAAAAGCATGAAAGACTTTTCGCAGCCCTGACGACTCCTTTTACTGGTACATATCCTTGGTTACCTTCTTTACCTTCTGTTCTGCACCTGTGATCTCCCTGGGGCTCAGCTCAGACTTCATCGCATCCCCCCCTTCTCGAACCTGATTCCCTGACCCTAGTCTGCAAAATGGGGAGTCACAGTGTCCTTGCAGACCTTATGATAGTTTTTTCTTTATATCGTTTCTTCTATTTTCCAGGATTTTTGTTATATCATGATTTTTTGGCAATTTTTGGTTTTTCGTGATTCGCATGAGAGGCAGCCAGAAGTTGCCTCTCACAGATAATTGGAAATGGGCAAGTAGGGAGCGCAATGAGCTCATGTTTGTGTTCACAGTCTAAAGTCTCAACATTGGAAAGTTACCCGATTGCCTGAGTCACTTGATGTGGTTACCCAGGTGTTGCTGCCCAATTGCTGTTGACCAGTTGTCGTTACCCAGTTGAAGGGTATCCACTTATCTGAACACCTCTCTACGTTCACAGTCTCCTCTGGATGTAGTTGCTAAACAACATATCTGGTGCTGTTGAGTGCTCAGTGCAATACAGAACTCCCCTATCATGTGACCTCTTGCTCGGGATAAAATTGGATGTCCTCACAGTTCTCGTGACAGAGGGCGACGCAACAGGGAGCCTTTACAAAACTTTCTTTGTATTGTGTGTACCTTTTTGTAAGTAACAGTAAAGAGAGGGGACATGAAATCAGAGACTGTCACTCGTCGATATGACATAGTCTTGGACTGACCATCTAAAGCCAAAAAGCAAAGGAGTCTCTTGTTCAACCCTGAACAAGACTAGCCACAAACTCTTCAGACTACCTAAGTATCTGATCTATCATTTGATCAACAGCGGTCTTGGATAAACAGGACACTCGGATGAATGGGGCATTTATGTGACTCCCGCTTATCCAAGTTCCACTGTAACCAGATCTCACTGTTCTTACTTCATCATTTTTCTTCTCAGGTCGGAAATTACATCCAGCCACTGTGGGAGACAATCGCTCCAGTTTCCGAGGCTGGCCAAGTCCATATCTACAATGGAGCAGTGGAGGCAGCCACAACTTTGGCAGGCAAGAGATACGCCAGACTAGTGAAGATCATGAATTTGAGTCTTGGGTCATTGTTTTTTGCACAGGAGCCATCTTGTCCATTGCCTTTGCCTTCATCCGCCTCAACTGGTCCTTGCTAGGCGAGCCCATCCTCTTCCTGTTGTCTTCCATTAGTGGCATGATCCTCGTGGCCATGGCACAAACACAGTTCATATGGGTGGCCTACGCGGGCTACGTGGGCTTCAGGGCACTTTATCAGATGCTTATCACCGTGGCGAGGTGCGCAGGAGGCATCCTAATTTTAAACTTCTACGCAAATCATCCTAAACGTTTTCTCGCATTGCACAGACCTTTCAGTTGTGAGATACTTGATGCATTCACTGCACTGCAATGTTTGTTTATGAAACCTCTGCATGAAATTAACTATTGAAACAGTGCTTGCCAGGATGCAGCCAGCCACTTGTGATGCTGAAGTGCCCAAACTGCAGCAATGCAGAGATTTGCTCATTTGGGCCTGGGTTGTTTTGGACAGTTTGGGCTGGCTTCTTCTGAGTAAAATAGGCTGAAATTTTCTGCGGGATCCCCGCACCACAGGGGTTTTTACTTTGGGGGAGTCTCCGGTTCCAGTCATTCATTGAGCATCACAATGTTTCAGTGGAGCATGTGCACTCAATTTCTGCATTGTAAGGGCAGTATTTGTTCTTCAATAGTTATGAGGTGGCTCAGAATATCCGTGAGGACAGCTATGGCTTGGTCTTTGGGATCAACACCTTCCTGGCTCTGCTCTTCCAAGCCATACTCACCCTCTTGGCTGTGGAGAATGTGGGACTCAACTTGGAACCCAGAGCACAGGTAAAATGAGCTCTTTTTGCTTAATAGTCTAAAAGCAACGTTCTCCTTGCTGTGGCTCACAGCCTCAGAGGTATGGATTCTCCGGGAGCCAGGCCTAACCCACCCATTCAGGCCCAGTTTGCAGTGAGCCCAGTTTTCTGTGGACCTAGTTCTTTCATTACCTTTTTTTCCAGTTTGCTCTTTATGGAGGCTTCTGGCTTCTGGTTGGGGCTCTCTACATGCTTATTTTCATCGCCCGAAACATCCGCAGGGGATTTTTCACAGATTTTAGTCGTCGGTGGGCGGATGAGGGAGTGTGGCTGCCCAGGCCCACCAAGAGTCTAACCCCTGAGGGCAGAGAAGAGAGTGGAGACCATGACAGGCCTGCAGCTCCCTTAGGAGCACCAGAACAGCAGTAACATTTGCACATCCATGAATTGCTACACACAATACAGACCAGGCTTGTATAGTCACAATGGAAGTGCATTAAATATACAGTTAACTAGAGTCAAATACTGCCTCTGGAGACTTCTGTCAAATAAAGAATCGAGGATGGGTCATTTTTCTGCAGGAGGTAACTGACCTGTGAAAAAATTTATTCCCACGCGGCAATTTTTCTGGCAGTGTAGTATTTCCTACCACTGCAGAGTAAACCCCGCTGTGCAGCAACATTGGCCTCCGCGCAGAAAAAAATCATTGAAGTGAATTCATCTATGTGAGATGCTTCCAGTCTAGACGGTGCAGACCAGGGTGGCCAAAAGTTTGGTGATGACTTTGCTCAGTCACCAATGCCAAGTCATGGACCCCCAATTGAGTTGCATGGTTTTGGTTTTTCTGAATTCCCCAAGATGATCATGCTAGAGATTGCCAAAGTTTTGCTAAAATGGTTGAGTCTTGGAGCATCCTGTGGGAATCACTTTAGGAGGGTGCCTCTGAACTGACTTTTTATTAAAATCTGTACGAATTTTTGCTCTGGAGGCAAATGTTGCCAGGAGTCATTGGTACCTGTTGCTGTAACCTACCTGGGACCCAGATGCAATGGAAACATCTTGCACTACCCTCTCAACATTTTGGATGTGCACAGGCACTGCAGGAATGTCAAGCTTTGGGCCAGAAATTGATACTATCAGCTCATTTGTTAAATACTTCATTGTCAGTGGTGGCTCTCTGACATTCTCTGGGTTTTCCTTTTTCCATCAGACCAGATCATAGTAAGTCTTTGCTATGAAAGAAAACTTAGGGGGTGCAAACTTGCACATTGATCCTTCAGGGTTCTTTGCTGCCCTTTCCCTTGCTTTCAAAATCATGTTTATAAGAAGATCTCTACTATTGGGATGATCATCCACCATTCCTGCTAGAAGAATGAATAAAGAATGAGCCATGAAGTCATTCTTCTCAAAAACTGACTTCACGACCTGAACTTCACTTCCTTTCAGAAAGTCATGGGCAATTTGAACACAGTAGAGACCCACATCTGAAGCTTCTTGCAGCACTTAAGTCGCTTGCCCTTGGATTGCTCCTTCAGCAACTGCTGTTTCCTCCTGACATAACTCTTGATTCTCAACCACTTCAGGGCCCTGCTCCAGGTGTCACTGGCACACCCAAACTCACAAGCATGTTGTCTGATGGACTTGGTTGGTCAGGTGCTACCGTGCTCACCAACCCATCAATGAAGTCCTCAATTGACACCGAGCAGTACTTTCCTTTCTCTCGATGTCCTCTTGGCCTTGGCCACATGCTCCACAGTAGCAACAGAGACCCCCACAATGCTGGCGATGTTCTTGTGCTTGAGGTCTGCATCCAGCAGAATTGACACCTTTAGTCTTCTAGACTCTAGCGAAGCCATTTCTTCTTGGATCTTAGAGATTAGTTTGGCAAATGAGAGCTAACAGACAGAGCTATAAAAAATCATGAAAATCGGTAAACTACAGCTCTAGGGAGGGCTATTTCACTTAATCCAAACCCCTCAAATTCTGTAAGCCACCCTGTAGAGCCAAAGCGATGAGTGCAGAGCATGTGTTGAGCAGAGTGTACGAGGGCCATATGCCTGTCTGTCAGACACCCATCCACATAGGATTGTATGTATTTTCCCGCTTAACAAAGTGGGTGGCGCGTAAGTGCCAATGTTCACTGAAGTAACCGTTTGAAACTCCACATTTCCAAAATTTGATAGCTTGGGCAACACAACCAGCCAAAGGAAGTACAGGGGTGCACCCTTAAGACGATACACTGAACAAAAATGACAAAAGCCTAAATAACTTCAGAATCGCTGTACATATCGACTTGAAAATTTTTGTAGAAACATCTGGGGGTGTTAGCTATGGATTTCATTCAATGTATCCACCCTTGGCCTTGATCACGTTCTCGATTCGTGTGCGGAATCTGGAGCAGGCGAGCGCGACCATGTTCTCATCCAAATTCTCCCACTCCTTGATGATGGATTGCTTGAGCTCG
>JAAUXU010041747.1_pt1 | contig 12754 bp, 18 predicted proteins | sample 7278151 | NCBI WGS metagenome assembly JAAUXU01 (sample SAMN14350113, study PRJNA611818) | marine sediment metagenome | isolation source: surface marine sediment (1.8m) | place: French Polynesia: Moorea | collected 2018-08 | reverse complement strand
GTCGGACGAGGAGGAGGAGGACGTGGAGTTCGAGGACGACCTGGAGTACCTGCGCAGCCTGGACCCCAAGGAGTGCAAGGAGCAGGACCACTACCGCGTCCTCGGCATCCCGCGCCTCCGCATCAGGGCCACCGAGGAGCAGATCAGGAAGGCCTACAGGTTCAAGGTGCTGCGGCACCACCCTGACAAGCGCCGTGCTGCCGGCGAGGACATCAGGGAGGACGACGACTACTTCACCTGCATCACGCGGGCCTTCGAGACGCTGGGCGCCCCCGTCAAGAGGAGGTCCTACGACTCAGTCGACCCGGAGTTCGACGACGATCTGCCTGAGCTGAAGAAGGGAGCCTCGGAGGCAGAGTTCCTGGCCGCCTACGGGCCAGCCTTCGAGAGGAACGCGAGGTGGTCAGTCAAGAAGCACGTCCCAAAGCTGGGGGACGAAAGGTATAAGAAAAACACAGTTTGACACATAACATAAATTTGAAGTTCAAATATCTCTGTTGAATTTCTCCTAGCACCAGCCGCGAGAAGGTTGACCGCTTCTACCGCTTCTGGTACGAGTTCGAGTCATGGAGGGAGTTCTCCTACCTGGACGAGGAGGACAAGGAGAAGGGTTCCGACCGGGAGGAGCGGCGCTGGATCGAGAAGGGCAACAGGGTGCAGAGGGCGGAGAGGAAGAAGGAGGAGATGAGGAGGATAAGGAAGCTGGTGGACGGGGCGTACAGCGCAGATCCGAGGATAGCCCGGTTCCGGGAGGAGGACAAACAAGAGAAGGCGGCGAAGAAGAAGGCAAAGCAGGATGCGGCGAGGGCAAGGTGAGAGAGCTTTTGTATCTCAACTCAGGGCTTTTTGATAATTGGTTTCCGTTCTTTTGAAAAGGCGCGAGGAGGAAGAGAGGCTGAGGCGGGAAGAGGAGGAGCGGGAGAGGGCCAAGAAGGAGGCGGAGGAGGCCGAAGCCAAGGCCAAGGCGGACGCCGCCAAGAAGGAGAAGGAGGCGCAGAAGAAGAACCTGAAGCAGCGGAGGAAGGCGCTGAGAAACCTGTGCAAGGAGAGGGACTTCTTCTCCGAGGGCGAGGAGGAGAAGATCCGGCACATGGGCGAGCTGGACAAGCTGTGCGAGGTGCTGGACGCCGAGCAACTGGGGGCGCTGCACGACGAGCTGCAGAAGGAGGGGAGGGCCGCCATGGTCAGGAGCATCGACGAGATGAACAAGAAGCTCGACAAGGAGAAGTTCGACATGATGGAGAAGTCTGCCAAGGGGGCGGGGGCGACAGGAGACAAGTCGGGATCGTCCGGTCCAGCCTGGTCCGGCGACGAGCTGGCGCTGCTCATCAAGGCTGTCAATCTTTTCCCAGCAGGTACTCACCACCGCAACAATCTAAGCTTCTTTTTCTTGAAAATTTCTCATGCACATTCGTCTTTCCCTCAGGGACCAGTCATCGGTGGGAGGTGGTGGCAAGTTTTATCAATCAGCACACAAAGACGCCCGATATCCAGAGAAATGCGAAGGAGTCCCTGGGCAAGGCTAAAGAGATGCAAAACGACACGAGTGCCTTGAAGGAGGAGGCGAACAAGAAAGCTTACGAAAATTTGGAGAAGCAGAAGAAACGTGATGTCAAGGTAAGTTGACTTTTGTTGGCGATATATTTCGTATCTTACAGTATACAATCGATTAGGATCGTACTTTCACGGGTGAAAGTGCTCAAAGAGGGATTGACGCTTGTCGTTCATTGTTATTGCTTACCCACTCCTTTTCAAAAGACATTTTTACCTTTTCCGAAGTTATACCCGATTTTCGAAGAGAAGGTTCTTTCACCTGGGAGGAATCTTTGACTTGAGCAGAGGCTGCTTGCTCCGATGATATTGGTTCCTGTAACTGACTTCTAGCTTCTTCAGACGACGGTTTTGGTTCTATTCCTTGTGAAAGAGCTTGCTTATTTCCTGAGGCTGGCATGGGTGAGGGTTCGGGTTCTTGAACGTGTATTGGTATTTGCGAATTTTGTTTCGTGACACTGACAGGAACCGAGGGTTTTCTTGTTTGAGCTACTGTACACCATTTGAGCCTGTACATTTTTTTCACTACGGCGAAACAGCATACTCCCATTAGTGGCACTGCAATAAGAGGAATCAAGATCCAAGCTGAAAAGACGAACACCAGAAGGACAACCAAGCCAAAAAGTACAGCCGAGATTGTCGAGAAAAACGCGAAGCCCCTGAGGGTCTCTGCAACCTGGCTCGCCGTCATCCTAGCCGAAGCTAATTTTGAACCCTTGTACTGAGGCGAAGTCGCTCTTCCATTGTGCTTTTGTTGACTAGGGACTTGTTTGCCATCAAGTTCAACGCCGATCGCCTTGGCTGCACTGGCAGTTTCAAATTTGGAAAGAGCACCAGACTTCACACCACTATCATACGACGAGATATGCGAACGAACCTTGGGGTACATTCGATCCAGCTTTTCCTCTCTGGCCCCTGGTGGAAGCTTCACACTGTGTGCTTTCTGCCAGGTTGCCATGTAGCTTTTCCCTCCTCTGCCCATGTCTACAATTATTCGCAGTCTCTCTTTGGGATCCTTGACGCCCTGTTCTTGTTGCATATCCCGACTCCTGTAGCTGTGATCGACCATCTTCTCACCTTCCTTCGTCTCGTGTTCCGGCGTCGCAGGGGCGTGTTCCTCAGGTTCCGACGGGATGTAGTTAACATCCTCGCTTTCATTTTTCTTATCCTCTTCTTCAGCCAATTCGGGAGGAGCTTTTGCAGGCTCAGCCTTTGGCTCCTCCTCCCCTAGTTGCTTACTCTGTATTTCGGAGTGGTGTAGCACCTCTTTCGGTTCCTGGTCCTGGTTGTTCTGAGCCGCCTCGTCATTCCCAACCGCCCTCTCGTACGTATACCTGAATGTCACCTTGTCGTTCTGCCCGCCCTGCCCGTGCGACGAGACCCGCCGCGCCTCCACGGTGCTCTTCCCGCTCGCCAGGTTCCCCGTCTGGCCGCGCTCCACCATCCCCTCCGCTCCGGGATCGCCGCTCCCCTGCTTGTCTATGACGTCCCTCGTCTCGACCACCATGGCCACGTCCTGCTGGGTGTAGTTTTGAGGGTCGACGTTTCTAGACTGGGTCATCCGGAAGATCTCATCGGGAGAGCCGCGCTGCTCGTTGGCGTTTTCGTCGGAGACCACCTGTTGGTGCTGGTACTCCTGGCTCACGTTCCTGTTCCCGACGGTGGTGGACGTCAGCCCGCCCATGCTGTTGTCTCCGGAGGCGCCCTTCTCCTGCCCCTGGTCCCTCTTTTCCTGGGAGGCGAACGGCGCCGCGTTGGCCTCCATCGTGCAGGGGTCTGGGGGACACACCCGGCGGCGGATCTCGGACGGTCGCTCCGGGTGGTCCTCCGGCAGCAGGAAGGAGTCCTCGTCGACCCGGGGGTCCGAGCTGGCGCACTGGAAGTTCATGGGGCGGCGGCGTTTCCTTAGGCCCTCTTCGTGCAGTTCCGGGGCGACGCACTCGAATCCTCTTTTCAACCTGTTGTCGCCGAAATTTTGGGGTGCATTGCCATTGCTGACCTTGCGCTTGACATCCGTGCCATTTAGACATAGTTCGTACCAAATATCGCCTTGGCAATCGCCCATAAATCCCGTGCAGCCTTCCGAGCACATCGTCGTGATTTTTTCCCGGTCCCACTACACGGACTATACAGATTTCCCGCAAAAAAAACGTATAACAAATACAGAAGTCTGAATTCAAATTTGAATTCAAATTTTCTTCATGCATTACTTTATTTTTTTTCGTTGCGTGGGAAAATAGGAGAGTTGCATTAAACAGCTTGGAAACCTATGAGAGAACCGTCCATTTGCTTCCGGTTTTTCTCAACTACCGGTATACTGTCTCGCCTGTATTTGCCAGAAATATGCTTCATTTTACCATGCATTTCCCCCCATCTTTTCCAGGTCGAATCCGAGGCGTCAAAGAGAATGGAGAGCGCGGCCGAGGCGCAGGGCCTGAACGTCAAGCCTTGGTCCCCCGAGGAGCAGCAGCTCCTGGAGCAGGCCCTGAAGACTTACCCGTCCAGCCTGGGGACCGGGCGGTGGGACAAGATCGCCTCCTGCATCCCGGAGCGGAGCCGCAAGGACTGCATGAAGCGCTACAAGGAGCTGGCAGAGATCGTCAGGGCAAAGAAGGCCGCCCAGGCCGCCGCGGCCGCTGCGGCGGCGAAAAAGTAGTAGGAAGAATTCATAATAAACTGACAAACTGCACAACCCAGCTACATTCTGGACTTAGTTCCGTTGGTCCTTTTTTCCGACTTCGATTTGATGCAGAAGTTTTTCTTTCAACTTTCCCCCTCCTTTCTTCACCTCTTGCGGAAGTAGACAAGTTTTTCCCCCGCCTATAAAAATAACTCGCATAGCGGTGTCTTCGTGTCAAAAAGTAGGGCTCTCTCTTCTCCTCTTGCGCGGGCCCTTCCTGATTTCCTTCCCCTCTCCCTCCCCGGTTGCTTACCTGGCGGAACAACTCCTGTGCACGCAGCAAGCGATGTACACGACACGGTCTGTAGGTCTCTTGCTGCCTGTTGAGGGGCGGGGGGCGGAGGAGAGCCCCTTTCTTTCCCTCGGCTGTTTGCCTGTGCTAGGGACTCTCCGTCCGCGGCGATAGCAAGAACTCACACTCAGTCACTAATGGGCACATTGAGCCCATGGCTTGTACGTAGTTGCAGACTTTAAGCTGTCGTGTTCATATACCCACGCACAGTGTTCCTGGCTGTTTTTTCGCACAATATGTGGAGTAGAAACATTGCGGATCCTTAGAGGACATGGAGGCTGACCAGGGTTGAAGACCTTTTTCGATGGCGTTGCTGCACACGCTCTCGTCCAAGCGTCGGCTGCTGCTTCTGGTGGCCGTGGCCTTCATCGTGGGGGAGATGTTCCTGGCCAACCGCCAGCGGGCCTTCTTCGCTCCCTCGGCCTCCTCCGTCGTCGCCGGGCAGAGGGAGAGGGAGCTGGTGGAGGAGCAGCAGCTGCGGCAGGAGGAAGGGACTCAGGTGAACGTGCAGATCTTGCTTCCGAAACTAGTCAATTAATACATTCATGCTAGGAAACTAGTGAAAGTTGAGAATTGTGGGGTGATGTGTTTCTGGTGGCTGATTTCGATTTCATTTCTTTGTTGTAGAGCATCTTTGGCGGCGCTGTCAGTATGGTCCAGAACTGGTTCGAAGACAAGATGACGACGCCTTCGCCTCTGAGAGAGCCGCCAGCATTTGTCCAAAAGGAGGAAGAGGATGAAGAGGGGAAACGGAAACATCCTTTGCGTGACGTCCTCTACCCGGCAGAGGCCAGGATCAGGGAATTCAACATGTACCAGGAGGACTATGAGGAAGACCAGGAGGAGGTGGAGGAGGAGCGGACAGAGGATGCGAAACAACAGCCTTAAGAGGATTTCAGTCCTTCATTTTGAAAAAGTGATCTAGTCTCTGCCTGACCTGCAAAAGCGAAACGGAACACAACACAGGTGCCTTTTTCGAAATATCAATGATAGTCTGCCCCCCCAAGAGAGCCTATTGCTTGTTGTTCATTTTTTTCTTTAAAAAAATATAACACTTGTTTTTGTACCTGTCATATACCGAGGTTTTTCTCTCGCCATTTCAACGGTGAAAAACACTGTCTGTATTTCGGATTCCCCGGGGGACGTCCCATTAAATACGAGCACACAATGAATATAAAAATGTTTTTTTTTCTCATCCTGGTATCCCTCTTCATGCTCTGTTTTCCACGTACGCCACCAATCTTGAATAGCACACTGGTATAGTGGGGATACTAGACAAAGTTACATACGTACTCCGCGGAACGCACGACACCGTATCATAGGGAGGGCAAGGGGGGGATTTGATCACAGTCTTTTTCCCTGTCCGAATTTTTCATGCACTTTTTGACGTCGCCTTCTTTGTCCCTTCCTTATCCGAATGCGTACCACAGCAGGAAGGTGAAGCACAGCCCGACGACCAGGCCAATGATGACGGTGTCGCGCCTCTTCCTAAGGTTGATCTTCTGCACCAAGCTGTTAATCACGGGAAACCTAGGAAAGACAATACTTTTTTTAAAAAAAAGAGTATATGTGACTTTGTTGTGGGCTTCCACCTGTTGGATATGTCGTTGAGCTTGGTCCTGATGGCCTTGAAGGTCGCCCTCTGCGCTGCGAGCGCGTCCCTGGCCTCGATGGCGATGCTGATCTGGTCGTCGATCATTCGCTCGCTGTTCCTGGCGCTCTCGCTCTCCTTGAGCAGGAGGTCCATGCGCTTGTTCGACCCGGAGCCGGAGGAGGACTTTCCGTAGTCGTTGATCTCCCTCTGGACGCTGCTGAGGAGGTCCTCACGCTCGATCACGCCCTCGATGTTCTTCTTCGTCTTGGTGAACTCTTGCCTGAGGAGGAAAAAGAGAAAGTGAGAGACGCTATAAAGATGCTGATGACGTTGGCACTACGCTACAATGCTCGCTGAGGGGAAAGGAAGCAAGAAACGCCAAACATGCACTTTGTTATGGCACGCAGCTTGCAAGAACTAAAGTTTTTTGTCCAGTAAATGGCAACAACTAAGTTCTTATTTGAGTGAATGTACCACATGTGTGTTCTTGCCTGTAGTCCTGCAGGATGTCCCTGTGCCTCTGCAGCGTGTGGTGAATGGCGGCGGACTGCGGCTGCCTTGAAGCGTAGTCTGCCATCCCCTCGTTGACGGCGGCCAGCCGCGCCAGGAGGCCGCCGATCTCGTTGGACATCACCGAGAAGACTTCTTTAGGAGATGAAGAGGCTGTCGAAGACTCGGAGGACAGCAACGGTGCCTTGTCGGAGGAAGAGGCCGGGGCGGCAGACAGGGAGGAGCCGCCCCCGCTGCCAAAGTTGGTGCCGAGCTTGCTGTAGGAGACCAGCTTGGCGTCGATCTGATTCTCCAGCATGCGGGCCTGGAAAGACAAATAATATTAGATGCCGAAAGTTATGAAACAGAAACGGATCGTCTCCAGCCAGGACCTCCTCCTTGGGGCCCGGTGGGAAGCCGTCCTCTCCTTCCAAGAACATTTTTGAATGGAGACGTCTGGTACAACAACTACTATATCCGTGGGAAAGTCAAAGAGGAGACTAGAGTGGGGAATCGCTGTCAGGCCCGCAGGGGAACGACGGCGAAAGAACAAGTGTCCATGACGGCTTCGACATCTGAGCGCTACATTTCCTTTAGAGACAAGAAAATCTGGGCTGAAAATGCTGCTAAACCCATGTAGTGGGAGAAATTGAAATGGTATTTAATAGTAAAAAAGGATATACAGTCTCCTTAAATATCCTAAGTACTTGTCATGACTCATCAGTAATGACTCCGTTCTGCAGTTGTTTATGTTCACCTCTTTTCTCATGTCCTCCCATGACCCCCCGCCCGCCGTGGACTTCCTCATGGAGCCGGACGAAGAGGCGGCGGCGGCGCCCCTGAAGGCGGCGGGCGAGGCCGAGACGCCGGCGAAGTCGAACTCTCCCCAGGCCGAGTCGGGCGGGGCGGAGGAGACCCCCAGGCCGCCGCTCATGCCTCCTCGCCCGGAGAGACCCACATCAAGGGCAATACCCGGACCTTGTCGCCGTCTGACGCCTTGGGGATGTTGTGGTGGAGGTGAGAGTTTCTGTGGTCCGTGACCAAGTGCGTCGTGGCTTTTTTCAAGTCGTCTGATTTTTTTGCTCTCTTGCAGACTTGCAGTGCTTTTCTGCCTTGGCTTGCTTGCCTGGCTCTCTCCTCTGCTCTCTCTCTCTTCCTCTTTTCCCTGCGCTGTTTCTGTCAGCCGCCCACTCTCCCTTCTCTCCTTTCCTTTCGCCTTTTTTGGCAACCCAGCCCAACAAAATAGGGAGAGACCGAAAATAGATTGACAGCATGACGAGACGGGACACTCTTGGGGTTTGATTATACTGTTTAAACTTCCTGTTTTGATTAACTAGGGTGGCAGCTACGATGAAAATAAGAGGCACTCGTTATGGCATAAATAAACTATATCCCTGAATCCATTTCCCTCCTCTCTGTTCGGCGCCGGTCCCGTGTCGCGCTCATCACTAGTGATCCGAGCCTGCTTGAAGATGGCGGAGGAGGAGATCTCGGACCAGGAAAAGGTGAGCAACGAGGGCAACGGGGCCACCCACGGGGACATTGACGTGGTGGGAAGGTGCCCAGGTCTCCCAGGAACCCCTTGGAATTATTGGGAATCCACTTTGTCACCCATTTCTGTCCCATTTTTCGCCTTTTTTGGACCTGGAGATAAGCCGGCTATGGTGTGTGGGCAACACCCACTTGCGCCGGAGGGGGCGGACCGGGGCCTTACTCATGGCCCACCCCTTTAAAAGTCCGAGCTTACGTTCAATCACCGATCATTTGCGTTCCCAATGCAGGTCCGCATCGCGTCCGACTTCATCCTGCACTCCCCGCCGGGCGAGTTCAACGAGGTGTTCAACGACGTGCGCGTCCTGCTCGCCAACGATGCCCTGCTCAAGGAGGGCGCTTCAGGGTGAGGACGGAGGGACTGAGAAGCGTCTTTTGGATTCACATTCTACCCCTGGCCTTTTTCCCGCCCTCCGTCTCCATCCCCACGTTGGGCGGCGTAAACACCAGGAAGAGGAAAAACTATCGCACTTGCAAGTTAAGCGGGTTGGGACTTTCGAGTAGCGTCCCTGCCAGGACTTCGGGGCGGAACAATAGTTCTAGCAATCTTATTAAATTCACTTGGCTTAACTACGTCAATATTTATCGAATCTTCCCGATCTTTCTCTCTGCAGTGCCTTCTCCCAGTACAACAAGGACCAGCTGACCCCCGCCCGCGTGGAGGGCTCGGAGCTGCCCTGCCTGGTGACCGACTACAACGACGCCGGCGGAGGACGCTTCCAGGACCCTCGCTCCAGACAGACGTTCCGCTACGACCACCTGCGCAAGGAGGCCTCGGACGCGCAGCCCTGGGCGGGCCCGGCCGAGGCCGCCCTCTCCGGGCTGGAGTCCCTCAGACAGGCGGTGGAGGTGGAGGCCACCGCATACGCCCTCGACCACTACAAGCACGGCGCATGCTCAGTCTTCGCCGCGCAGTCAGCGGACGGGCCAGCCGTCGTCGTCTGTATCGAGGACCACCAGTTCCAGCCAAAGAACTACTGGTACGCCGCCCCCGCCCGTCTCTTTAATTTTGATTTTGATTTTTCAGCATTGAGTTTCCCACGCAAAAAAAGCAACGTATATTTAAAACAATACTCTCGTTTATAGGAACGGTCGCTGGCGCTCCGTTTGGACTGTGCTCCCCTCCGGCTCTCAGGCCCAGGTGAGCGGCGTGCTCAAGGTTCAGGTCCACTACTACGAGGACGGCAACGTTCAGCTCGTCACCTCAAAGGAGGTCAAGGAGGCCGTGCCAATGGCGGTGAGGAAGGATAGATAAACAAGTCATTTTGTGCTGGTTGGTAGTAAAGTAAAGAGCTATCAAGTGCTCGCATTGGCGGTACAATCTGTGGGGGTTATACTGCATCTTGCTGATTTTAGCGGCAAAGGAAATTATAAAATGTCCCTTGCATAGTTAGTCAAAATGTATAAGTTTTTTTCTTCTAATAGAGCATTAAGAAAACTGTTTCTTTAATATTATTCTAGTCTGAGGAGTCCCTGGCCAAGGAGCTTGTCCGCCTGATGGAGAGCTCCGAGTCTGACTACCAGCGCGCCATCTCGGAGAACTACCAGACCATGTCTGACACCACCTTCAAGGCCCTGCGGAGGCAGCTGCCAGTCACCAGGACGAAGATCGACTGGAACAAGATCGTCAGCTACTCCATCGGGAGGGAGCTCAAGAGCCAGTAGAACGAGAAGATGGAGGGAAAAAACACAATTGTAAAAAATGTGATGATGGCGAAGGAGACTTCCAATTTTTAAGAGCCACAAAAATGAGAGAAAGAACACACGAAGTACCAAGTACCACACGCCCCCACCAACTTTTGCTCCTCCTCCGCCTGTACGCACACTACTGTACTGTTGATTTGTACCCAACCCCCCCCCCCCCCCCTTCCTTTCCCCGCATATTTATTAACGTGCTTTAATATTATGATGTAAGTTGAAATGTTCATTATTTTCCTCCGCGAGAGTCAAATGCGCGACATTCAAAGGATCCCACCCCCTACCCCAAAAAATCCAACTTCTTCCCCCACTTCAAAGGAGAGAAACAAAAAAAATATTCGAAAGACCTTCATACCCCCGGCCCCCAAATGAAGAACAAGGCCCCAGCTTTTTTGGATGAAATGCTTTTTTGTATTACATACGTGGGATATCGAAAAAAGTCCTTTTCTGCACGGGACTTGATACCTCATCTACAATTACATCAGAAGGAAATAAAAAGAACCAGATCGTTGGTGCGAAAATGGAGTTTTGAGTCGATAAATCAGTAGAGTTGAAGATGCAATCGGGCGCTCGGATAACCCACTCCTCCCCTATCTGTATTCTTTACTTAAATGATAATTTTTCGAATTTCGCCTTCGCCCCCTTATGGTAAATGTACGTTATGGTTGTTACCTTAATTAGGAAAAGCGGAAATGTATAGTTTGCGGGAAAATCGCGGTGAAATCATACAGAGAACTCAGCTGATAATTCAGCAGCAGCTCTTACGATCAGCGCAGTGGTCCGATTCCCTGCCAGCAAGCCAAGTGGAGGGAAAAGCCGTTTCGAGTAGGGATGAGTCCGGCCGAATCAATTCTACCGGGTCGAGCTTCTCCGGTTTGAGATATGGGAAAAGAGAAGGCGATCAAGACCAGGAAGTAAGAATATATTTGATGCAATATTTTAGTGCTATTTTAGATGGAAAAAAGGGGAAAAGAAATATTAAATTTGATGGATCCTTTTTTAAAATAACTTTTAATATATAGAGAAATAAAGACAAATTGATAGCATAGAATTCTTCTTTGGTGAGAACTTTCCCAAGAAACTTCCTGTTCCTAGTTAGAAATATGAACTCAATATGGACTAAACAATCCACCACAAACTTTCTATATTTTAAGCATGGTCTCAACTTTTGCTGCCATTCCTTGTAAATAAAGTGTTTAAAAGTTCTATTTTTGCCCAGTTGTTAATTTTATGCTTTACATGCTATACACTCATTCTTTGAATTAGTATTTTTAAGTGGTGCACTGTTACCATTCTGGAGTATAATTGCTAAAAAAAACTTTGTAAAGAAAAACAGAATGCAAGGAAAAATATTTTATCGAGCCGTCCTTGTTTTGAGCTCGAGTTCGACTCGTTCTCCTCCCTAGCCTCCACTTTCTCGCTCTCTCACGGTCAACCAGCAGAACAGCCCGTGCAGCGCGCGTCCCTCTGGCCTCGCTTGCTACAGCACTGGCTGGCGACCTCCCCCAACCCCGCTGGCCTCTCGTCGTACCCCGGCAGCGGCGGCCTCAAATCCACAGACAACAGCGGAGGCAGCAGCGGAGCACAAGAGGCTGAAGAGGCATCGATTAGCGACGCCACCAGCACCCAGCCAAGGAAGAGGAAGGCGGCAACCCGAAGAAGCGCGTCTCCCTCGACCTCAACTTGCCCCCCATCCTCGCCCCCGGCGGCATGTCCAACCCCTTCCGGAGGCTCAGCCAAGACCTCTCCCCGGAGGACAGCACCACCCAGCCCACGACGAACGGGACGAGGCGTCTCCAGCTGCACCACTGTCAGCGCCGGCGCAAGCCCTAGGGGGTCCGCGATCGTGAGGTCCCCCCGGTCCCCCCCGACCTGGACTCGGCCTCTCGGAGGACGGCGACGGCGGCCCCACCACCGATGATCCCCGCCGCCGCAGGGCCACACAGAAACAGCAGCAGCAACAGCAAGAGACGTCTCCTCTCCTCCTCGACCTCCTCCTCGTCGTCGTCTTCCTCCTCGGCGGAGTGCTCTTCCTCCACCTCCGTCACCATGCTCAAGAGCGTCCAGCTGAGCCTGAGGGCCTTCGTCGTCCTCGCATCCAAGCTCTGGGGATTCATCTGCTACATCGTCAAGAAGCAGACAAGGGCGGTAAGTGCACAAAGGAGCCTGATAACTTTTCAAAAAGTATTGCGAGAGTCTCCATATTTTCAAAACAGTATATTATGTACTTTTTGTAAAAAGTCGAGCCCCAATCCAATCAATCTTTTTGATACGCTCATCATCAAGGACGTTGTAGACACTTTCTTCGCTCTTCTTCCCTCATTCTCGTTTGCTGTCTTCCCCCTACTTTTTTGCGCCATATTCTCCCCCAATCCCTGGGTTGCATAAACACTGTCTAAGTACGTCCGAGTCGAGTGAACAGGACTTCTAGACGAAGAGCTAGTAGCTGCTTAGACTTTCGATTAAATCGTGTCTGCGATGAAGGGGGGGAGATGTATCTTGCGAACAATATCGATTTCTTTGTCCATTTCTGCTTCCCTTCTTTAGGTCATCCAGCACAAGGCCATCAAGTACAACTCGTACCCCCTGTCCCCGCTCTCCCGTCACAGGCTCAGTGAGTATTCCATTCTTCTGACTTCTGGGTCTCCCGATGTACCTTCTGACCAATAACCCTCTTCTTCGTGCTCCAGGTCTGGTCCGCCGCAAGGTGCTTGTGCTGGACCTCGACGAGACCCTGATCCACTCTCACCACGACGGCGTCCTGAGACAGACCGTCAAGCCCGGCACGCCGCCAGACTTCATCCTCAAGGTGACGATCGACCGCCACCCGGTGCGCTTCTTCGTGCACAAGCGGCCGCACGTCGACTTCTTCCTGGAGGTGGTCTCGCGCTGGTACGAG
>JAAUXU010082858.1_pt1 | contig 12757 bp, 11 predicted proteins | sample 7278151 | NCBI WGS metagenome assembly JAAUXU01 (sample SAMN14350113, study PRJNA611818) | marine sediment metagenome | isolation source: surface marine sediment (1.8m) | place: French Polynesia: Moorea | collected 2018-08 | reverse complement strand
CACTAAAAAAAGTGGCCAGAAACAGCCAAAAACAGCCAGCACTGGCGTGGGGTCATCTGTGGGTTGCTGCAGTTTGAGTGCTCTAGTGTCACTATTAGCACTCAACACTGTCAACCCATGTACTCAAAGTTATGCGCCACTGTCTGGAGGATTCGTTCCATGCAAAAATTCCACTCAAAAATGACTCCACGCAGTCTATACACTCAGTTTCACCTCACTGAAATTACTTACGCCAAGGTCTGTACTGTAGAAACAGAGTGTATCATAGGGTTAGGTGTGTGTGCACAAACTGCCCACATGGAAAGTTACCAGTATAACTCTATATCCATCTTAGGTTAAGGATCTGAGTGGGAGGTTGGGCTACATTAGGTGTGTACGTAGCGGGTCAGGCTACGTCAGGTGCCTCTTTCCTGGACCCACAGCTTGTCTTCTTTCTGCCACACACCCCTGCACGGCAGCAGCGACTCCCCCTCGTCCTGTTTCTTCCCCACCCCTCACCCATGCACAGTTGTAATTTCCTGCTTGCTCCTGCTCCCTGTGTTCAACGCGAACTCCTCCCTCCTGTCCCCTACAGACCTCATGAACATTCAATCCCTCTCAGCCCTCAGCCTAAGTTGCCTCCGCGATTTGAGCCTCTCAGTTGCAGTTTCATCCTGCAGAAGGTGGAGCTGGAGTCAGGAACAGTTGCACACCGATATTTGCTTCCATTGAACTTAGTCACTGCTACTTCAGTGACTAAAAACAGTCACTTTCGGTTGACTCAAAGTTTTTCGAGGTTTTGAGCACAAATGCAGGCAGGCTGAGAAAAAAGCAGCTGTCCTTGTTTTTCGGTACCGGCAGCGGATGCAATTTATCATAGCTGACTTTGTTTTCTGCTACACCCTTTCCAATCTTTCCCGGGTCTTTTAATCTTTCCTGAGCACGTTCAGTAACTTTCCAGTGTCAAGAGGAGGAAAAGTGACTTTTCACACAACAAATTCACAGTTATGAGAATAAACAATGCTAAAGTGTCACCTTCCAGGCATTCCTTAAGTTTTCTTTCCATGCAGGTCGAGAAAGTTAAAGAGTGAAGCAAAAAGATAATGTCGAACGCCCACTTTCCATGCTAACATGAAACCTTCCATTCAGTTGAGTAGCTTTCCTCTACGTGTAGTGTGGAGCCTTCAGTATGTAGTCGGCTCAACAGATTTGGCTCTCTTAAAGTGAACAAGCCGAGACAGCCTTCGAAGGCCCGTGACAATGTGAAGATTCACTTGTCTGCCAGACATCACTATCTGTCAACACGGCCTCGAACTCGTCATCAGATGTCATGTGTCCTCTGTTCTCTGCCTCACCTGTGTCCCCTTCTGGCAAGAAGGACTGACAAAGCAGCAAAGAGTGACTTTTCGCTTTGCGTGCGTTTGTCCAAGGATTCCTGAAACGCTTGCGTTGCTGCAAATGAGTGCGGGCCCTCATAAGTTTGCGCCAGAGCAAAGCTTTGCCTGGTCCAACGCGAGTTGATGACCTCAATGTGCGAGGCCTCCCAGTTCAAACGAGGCCAGGTTTTTCAATGTAAGCAAAAAAGTTGGCACTTCACATTCGACCGCACCGTTCTCCACACACACTGCTTGATTGATCTAATCACCCCCATTTTATACCTGACTTCATCTGCGTTATTACCTTAATAACCTGGACTTTGACGAGCCGCACGTGAGACAACCTTGCTCCATCTAAATAGCTCAGCATTTACCCCAGTAAAGTAATTTTGAGGCCGGCTTCGATAGCCTCAAAGTTGACCCTGTCCAAAAATACAGCTGAACTTCAACCTGCCTGACTCTGAGCAGCAGGATGAGACGTTGGATCTTGTAATTATGATTGTGGCATTAAATTCTATGAGGAGGCAACAGTTGTGGCAAGGGATGAATACAGAAAGTGAGCTTATTTAGCCTCAACAGAATTCTCCAGAGAGTGTTTTCAATGTAAAATTTACCCATGCATGAATGAAAAAAGCATTCAGAGGGCGTGATATTCTAGGAAGTTGCGATAAGGCATCTGTTTCTGTAAGGAACCCGTCAATAAAGAATAAAGTTCGAGGAGAAGAGAAGAGACGAAAACTCCTACATTTTGCAGTAGCTTCCACTTGTCTGGTCGAGTTTGGAGAGGACAGAATTTAGTCTTTCTTGACATTACTTGGCCACCTGGTTGGCAAAAAGAGGAGAAAGTTTGGCAGGAAGACGTGGGAGCTCTGAAGCCAGCAAGCCACAATTCAGTGAATATCAAACACGTGTGGACAAGCATTAAAACTTCCCTGGTCCTGGTTGATCAATCAGCAAAAACTGCCAACCCTCATGAAGTCTCTTTGAAGTCGTCCTAGCTTAAGATGCTTTTGAGGAGGCTTTTTGATCTCTCCAATCTTGCATGCAGAATTTGCAGATCACAACTCTGAAGTGCCAAAGTGCAAGGCAAAGTGCAAACTGAGACCAGACAACTACAGCAAAAAATGAGACTTGACTGTGTCACAACTTTCAAGGACCTTATTTGTCATGACTTTTGTTTCACTGGAAGTCCTGTTAGGTTATCACTTGTTACTGGAAGCCCTGTCTGTCATCACTTGTTACTGGAAGCCCTGTCTGTTATCACTTGTTACTGGAAGCCCTGTCTTACATGACTTTTGGACATTTCTCACAGGAAGCAACATTACGAAGCCTTTCCGTCACGTTCTTTGTCACTGGAAAGTCAAGACACCCTGTTTCTCATCATGTCTCTGCTTTAGACAAAGCCCTGTCTTTTCTGCCTTGCTGCTGCCCTCCTTCTCCTCCTCCACCAAAAAATCCGCCCAGTTCAAGCCTTCCCTCAGAGTGAGACATTTGCAGTCCAGGAGGAGAAGAGATAAATGGTTTCAAATGTCTGTAGGAAGAGTGAGTGCGCGCACATAGGAACATCTCTCCTTCTCACAGAGAGAAGTCTGATAAGCTACCTACATGGGTGAGTTAGGTCGGTCAGACTTTCTTCTTCTTCATTGGAGGCAAAGAAGGAAAGGTTTACAGGAAATGGGTCCAAGTTGAGCACGATTTTTTTGGGTGGGGAGGATGGGTGGTTTTTTGGGTGTGCAGATACGTAAACACCCCTAGGAAAACTCTTTATCTTTTGCTACGACCCCCATTTGGTGTCAAATATTTGGAAGAAAAAAAAACTGGTACAGACTGATGTCTTTACTTAAAAGTTTTGAGTTTGAGCGACGTTGCTTTGACGGTTCTTCACTGCTGTTCTGGAGGGAAAGGCAATATATTTAGGAGAACACTTCGAATTGTTCAGGTTGCCTCAAGTAATGGACATACACGAGTAACAAGCTGAAGTTACTTTAAAGTTGTGCGCTCTTTTCTACTGCTTAAGTTCAGGTTGCACTAACGAATTTGGATATGGAAAGTCACTGCGCAAATGACGACTTCCTTAGCCAATAATAATCATGGCTTTTCAAGCCACAATTTCAGCCTGTAACTGTCCAAGTCACAACGTAGCCTTTGGCTTTCAAAAACAACGCAGCCTTTGACTTTTTTAAAATAAATGCAGCCTTTGGCTTTCCAAGCCACAATGCAAGTTGAGGCTTCGTGGGGGAAAGAATACCCGCAGTTTCGGCATCACTGTTGCGAAGCAAAATGTGTGGCGGAGACTAATTTTTGGCATGCAACAAAGAACTATGATTTGGCAACTTGAGAAGAGCAGTGTTTGCCTTCACTGCGGCTGCAGCCGCACCTCTTTCACAGTGCATTTTACGCGCTGCCCTTGAGGAAAGTCCGAAAGAAATGTTTCTTGGTGGATTAAAAATGTGCATGGTAGAAACAGGAGAAAGTTTTTGATCAACTCGTCCTCTGCTCCTAGGGTCCACTCAAGGTACTGCTGATAGTGGGTTTTGGTAGCCAAGAATAGCAGAGTGAACCCCTGTTAATAGAGCAGTGGTTACAGAAAGCTGCAGAGAGCAATATTGGTTCGAGTAGGTTTTTTCGTTACACCAAATTCTCCCCTTAATGGAGGAATTCAAACATGGTCTAGAATTCGCAAATTTCAACAGATGACTCAGATCAGCTTGAAAGATGTGATATTAGCAACTTAGAAAGGTTTGCAAGTTCTCGCACGATTTGCAAAGCAAACAAAGTTCCTATTTGAATTTTATCCTGTTTTCAAATGACTCTTGCAAACAGTTAACCATTGGCAAGCTCTTTCCCTAAGAACACAGTTGTGTAAATATCTTATGTCAAAGTAGAGGTCTCTTTGTCTGACTTTTTTGGAGTGCTTGGCTTATTGGAGCAAGTCTCTGATCGCTTCAAGCTGTTCTGTTAACGGGAGTTCACTGTAGTTATTGCAGTCAAAAAATCGACCTCCAATGACACTTCTCACAGTAAAGGAAGGGGTGCAAAAAATTTGCACATTTTTCTCCGCGATCCGTGTACAGGGTACGTCTGAATTGACTTAAAGATTCAAAGCGCCTGCAACGTGCCCGTCTCGGCACAATTTCCGTGACATGAATTGATCAGAAATTCAGTGCTAACTTTAGCTGTTTAAGTTTTTCTAAGCAGTTTGTCAGTTTTTGTAAATGTCAGAAATGTGTGTATGAATTGCAGCCCTGCACGCCACCTCAGTCAGGTTGCCGGAGATGTAGAGACCGGCTCAAGGCTTGTGTAGTACATGATGACTGGCAAAAGCTGTGCAGTCAAGTCCGGGTGTAGAGATCTCCATAGCACGGACACTTCAGGTCTGTCTGGTGCTCCATCCTCATCAGAACAGAAAGACGCTGTAGCAGAAATTTGGCTGCTGACCACAAAATCGGTTATGCGGAGATTCGACTGGACCAAGACTTGACTCACATGAATACTTTCCTCAAGGTGCAGGAAAAAGTTGCTAGTTGCTACATAGTGAAGGAGCTGCAGCAAAGCCACTTCTGCTCCTTTTCTTGCAGCGAATTTTACTCCATTTTATCATCATTAATTTCTCATACGACTTCATCGCAGAGAATGCGAAGTACATTGGACATAAAATTCCAACATTCCTCTACCTGCGCAGCTGAAGATTTGGCCACGAGGAATTAACCAACAGGAACTAAAAATGGTTGATAGCAATTCTGGGACACCCTGTATATGTATGCAGCAAAGGTTGGAAGGCTTTTTTAACGTGCTCTTGATGTACAACCTTGCCTACAAGAGTAACAAGTGGTGCTGACTACACAAGAATGGCTTTGGAGCATGAGCAGAAAAAAGGTTAGGTTTATGAATAACAATCCTGACAGCTTCTTTCTTGTTCCTGGCTCCTGCCTCTATGAATCCGCAACCAACACCACTTGTTACTCTTGTGGTCCCTGACCTTTGACTTCTCTGCTGTGCACGTTGAACGCAGCATCAGGCTGAACCCAGCATAGTAGCATTAGGTGATGAGCCAAGTTGGGCTCATCCGGGTTCGAGAACACCCGGACATGAACAAAAGATCACCTCTTTACCCTTCTTGTTGGATTCAAGTCTTGGATCTCAGAGTGCGACTTTCCGTCAAGAGATCAAATGCTTAATAACGGTCATTGTCTGTAATTCGAAAGTGTTACGTGTTGTTACACGCACATCCGTGTTGCGGTGAACACTTCAAATGGGGTGTTCATGAACTCTGGTTCCACTATTTTTAAATGAGTCGGGGAATGGTGCAGTTTCACTTTGCCTTCCAACATTTTGACTCCTTGCCCTGAAGTGGAAGAGAACTTGTGAATTTGCAAAGAAAGCTAAGTATAGTTTCACTGTAGTTTTATTCGAACGGCACTGATGAAGCGCAGCTGACCCGATGTCAGCAGTGGATCAGCTGTCGAAGCCTGGAAAGGTGTGTGGGTGTGGGTGGGTGTAAATAGTGTTCATATGTAAGGGACCAAGTAGATGTCCTGCACACAGCAGAGGAGTTTTCTTTACTCCACTGCCAGTCTTCATCAATGTGATGTGAGTGACAAGAAAAAAGAGATACACTTCAAAGGCCTGTTTTTTCACATACTCTCACCCTGCGTTTGTACACTATTGAAGCTAGGTTGAGTTGTGGCTGAATTGGCCTTAGCGGCCTTCAAGGTTTCGTCTGTTGTCATGACCATTTTGTGTCTCTGCCCAATTCAGTTACGAAACTTTTGGGTTGGCTCTCGGCTGAAATAAAGTGCACAGCAGCAGCAGCAGCAGCAGCTGCAGCTGCAGCAGCAATGACAACAACAACAGTGATGATGATGATAATGATGAGCGCCCATTTTTCGTTCCAGCGTCTGTGGGCTGCGACCCAAAATCGTATCAGAGGAAGCATTGGAGACGGCCACAAAATGGGGCCCATGCCGCAGAGGGGGAAGGAAAGGAGGAAGAGGAAGTGGTCACGGATAAGTTCAAGCTGTGGAGCGACGGCCCCAACTTCGACACCGAGCTGGCCCAGAACGTCATGGCCCTGGAGGGCAAGACCGCTTACCTGGCGTGCAGGGTCTTCGACCGGGGCAACCGGACGGTGAGCGAGTCCACTTTAGCATTCCCTCACGCACTCACGAACTCGCATCAGCCACATTGATTTTGCTCTTAAGACGGGGTTGCACTGGCAGGACCTTTCAGCAGCTCCGGCAAAGGTGTTGGTCAGTGCGGGCGCGCCCTCAGCACCAATAGGTCAAAGTCGGCGTTATCGATTGGCAATTTTAGGCCACATGCACGTCATCATCGGCTTCTCCTGGCAGTCATGGCCGATGCGCTGAAGACTCATTCACACTGGCCAAATGTTCAAGCCACAAAGAGTCCAGTGACATCCAGGACGGCACAAGTGGCAGCACCAGGATGTCTCTTGAGCAGAAACTTATCTTATTGCAAGCTCCAATTTTGCACAAAAAGGCTCTGCCTGGCCGATCCGGCCTTACCCTCTGCGCAGTCGAACCAGCCGCTGAACAGTTGGGCTATGCAGACATATATTTGAGGACATTTTGCGTCTGAGTCGCTGCGGTGAAGGTGCAGTGCGATTCAGCCACACACCAGAGGTTGAGCTGCGCTGAGCTCGACGTCCTGGCAACGTGCAAAAGTTGTACTCTCGGGGACGACAAACGTCAAGGGCAACAAATGCCAGATCGGTCGGCATCAGAGCTTCTAAAAGAGATCTGCAGAAAAGCATTTCGCAATGAGTCAAATCAATCCCAACAGAAAAGTACCTGAAAAGCTGACGGTTCCATTGCTATTGAGGGAAACTAAGGATGACTTTGGCAAGAGAAATGCAGCAAAGCCTTTTTTGAACAAATCTTTACTAGTGGAATGACTTTCTTAGAGCTGGAGCAGCGTCTTTGTTCCCCACTCTGATGCTCACAATACACAGTGCATGTCAAGAGCCAGCCGGATGAAAAAGTAATCACGGCTGAGGCAGATCCACCTCTCATGTGTCGCATTTCACCTTCAATACAGAGACAGAGACAAGAAATAGTTACAATATGCGTCTGCTTATCACAGTGAAGTCACATTTTGAGAGGAGTTGACTGGGTCGCTGGTTCAACACCTTCGCTCCAGATCGTTCAGTACTTGCGGCCTCTCAGAAGGTTCACAACATTGCGTCTTCAGAAGGTCCGATGGTTGAGCTTGAAGGGATCCAGAGCTGACGCTGGAAAGGTTCCAAAGCTGATACTGGAAAGGATCCAAAGCTGATACTGGAAAGGTTCCAAAGCTGATACTGGAAAGGTTCCAAAGCTGATACTCGAAAGGATCCAAAGCTGATACTCGAAAGGATCCAAAGCTAACACTGGAAAGGATCCAAAGCTGATACTGGAAAGGATCCAAAGCTGATACTGGAAAGGTTCCAAGCTGATACTGGAAAGGATCCAAAGCTGACACTGGAAAGGTACGTTGCTGAAAGGTCCTAAAGTTGGACTGCGCATAGAACGAAAGTTACGCAGTGTCCAAAGGATACAACAGGGACCTGACAGATGATTGAAGGCTGAGCAATCAGTCAAGCCATTGGTCTCCTGAGGCAAGAGAATGATCCCTCCTCAATAACGGGTAGACAGTTGGCTTGCATAACCTCAATCTATACTGACAGTCGATAGCCTTGCTTTCAAGTGCAAAAATAGTTGATGAGTATAATTGGTATTGCTTAAATATATGACGTCCAATAAGAAAGAAGGAATTGTCAGTTTTTGCAACCACCAATCACTTCTTGTCCTCCAGGCTTGAACTTTGGTAGCTGATTGTCCTTTTCTCACCTGTTCCACACCTTTCAGTGGAAAAGACGTTGTCTCACCTACCTGAATGACTTTCCACTCAACCCCACTCTTCCCTGGCATCACAATGTTGCAGCTGTCGCTGGTTTCTTCGGTGCAAACCCATCGATAAAGAGTCCACGACTCTCCCATTATATTCCAATTTCTGCCCCAAAAGGAACCTTTGCTGGCTGTACATACAGCCTGGTGCTGCTAAGTACAGTAATCAACCTTTCTACAGGTAGGACATTCATTACCTGTTCTTACTCTGATCTTGCATTTTGCCTCGCCCCAATCAATATCATGTGAAACTTTCATTGAAAAAAAATTTTTTTTCCTTCAAGAGTGATTTTTCCCCCTCGACTTTGAGGGTGACCGAAAAAGCGAGTTGACAGAGACAAAATTGACTGCGCTTTTTTTGCTGTCTGAGCAGTACAAGAAAAAGAGGTGGGAGGAATTCGTCTCCGTGCCAAAAACACTTGAAGCAGGCCTCAAAACAGTTCCTGCTCTGTCTCAGCAGTTCAGGTCAATAGTGCAGGGGAGCAAACGCTGATCAAGCTAAGGTTCTTGGCCGTTTCCAGGCCCCAAACGATGATTTCAACTCTGCAACGACTCAAACTGGTGGTGTTGATTTCACACATCTGGACTATGCACGTTTGGAATCGTTAATGCTCTCGGATCTGACTATTTTTTAGCCTGACATTTGTTTGTCTTGCACTAATTATGAACAAATTTTGCGTCGGGCAGCAGAGCTGTTGAAAAGAAAAAGTCCTGTTTCTACCACGTCATCCGTAGCAATCAAAGCTTGTGGATTGTAGAAAAAAGTACAAACTGTAAAAAATGTACATGTAAAGTTAGACAAATCACAATTTTTGCGACTGCACTTCTGCCAGGTGTTGTCATGCAAGACTTTGCTCTCAAATCATACCTGTGGGAGGAATTTGACACGACCGCTTATTCTGCACAACTGCGTCTAGAGATACTTTTTGGAGTAGTCATTGACTAAGGCAGGACTTACTTTGCCAGGAGAAAAGGTCTGATAATCTTAGATTGAATATTGGATTTTCTCACTGCATATTCTCACCATTACTACTCACTCAAGTCACACACAGAGTTCAGGAAATTTCTGCCAAAGCAGACTTGTATTCCTCTCTGCTACGTTTTTGTTGTCTTCCAGAGAGTCAGTCAATAACGCAGCAGCTTGGGCTCTGCTGTCTTCAAACACTCATCAGTGTTTAAGATGTTCAATGTTTTTGTTTAGAATTTTTCATACAAAAAGTTCCAATGGTCCAGACTTATTTAGTCCTCTGTCTTGATTGGAATCTCCTCAGGGTTTTCATCAGCTGTGGTTCAAAACTTTTGAGGAATTCTTGCTGGTCTCACAATATCTCTTCACGTATTTTCCTGGGTCTAGACTGCAAAAACAGGGCAAGTCTTTGATGAGGAACACTTCTAGCTGGGTATTTTGCCCTCCCCCCTCCCCAAAAATGTCTTTTCTGGACTACTTTCAGGTCGAATTTGGGTGAAAGCTCCCCTTTTAGGCATGGACAGCCACCTGTCATAACAGTTCAGGCCAAACACACCCAAATACTCCTGTTCTGTCATGCTTCTGAGGGCGCGTCCACACTGGGGGATCTTGGGGACGCTGAGCTGGGCAGAGTGACTGGAACGATGCGCCAGTGTAACCGCCCCCTTACCCTGGGCCCTACAACAACAATGGGAGCAGTCACGTGCTCCAAAGTGGCGTTTCCAGTCGCAAAAAGAAGGCTGAGGAATGCACTTTCACCATGGAAAAAAAAACAAAACAACAGCTGCATTCATGTGAGGCTTCCCATCTTTGACAACTTTATGGATTGCTGAAAGATTTTGCATCCTAATCCGTAGATCCTGGCGTTTTTGCCCGTGTTCTTCGTTCCCTGTGGTAAGAGGATGTACAGGGTGAAGCGGAAAAAGCCACCATCTTGCCAGAGTCTTAAAACGGTTGACATGTTCAAAATGGACTGGTTAGTTTGGAATATGTCAGTCACGACCGGGAAAGAATTCAAAATCAACCAGTTAAATTGTCAACTGGTCAGGTGAGCCAGCCTCTGTGTCATGGATGGAGATTTCTTTCAAAGCAACGATCATTCCACCATGAGCAAAGTCTCCTGAGAACTTGTGCTCAGCATTGGACAGCTGACCGGTTAATTTCAAAGTTTTGAGCTCTATTGGAAAACCAACTGGTTCAATTTTCAAAGTTTTGACCAACATTGGAAAAGCCACTTTTCAAAGGATTGAAGCCAACTAACGGGTTGGTGTTAGCACTGCCTGCCAATTTTGATGGCTCACCCGGTTGCTCAGGCTTTTCTTTTGTCAGTCCAGAAAGTAGCAGTGCAAAAAATTGTTGCATAATCTCCATCAGCAGAGACACAATCGACCCCATCTTGTGAAAAGATCCAATTCAAGGCGTAAAAGAAAATATGCGCAGAAAAGAAATTTCAAAAATCTTCGCTCCTCAAGTCAAACGAGCAGACATTCGCGCTTATTCAAGAAGACTTTCTTATTGCACACTTTCTGTCAGAGACTTTCACTTTCCCTCTCCTTCTGGAAAGTATAGGACTGAGACAGACAAGCTCCATTCTTGTAGTCATGTTGTGAGGCTTGATCATGGGCTTGATCATGACCTTGACCATGGGCTTGATCATGGGCTTGATCATGGGCTTGACCATGGGCTTGACCATGGGCTTGACCATGGGCTTGACCATGGGCTTGACTATGGGCTTGACCATGGGCTTGACCATGGGTTTGACCATGGGCTTGATCATGAGCTTGACCATGGGCTTGATCATGGGCTTGATCATGGGCTTGATTAGGCTCATCCCTCCGGTCGTTATCAGCCGCGCACATACAGTGCATGTGCAAAAGACACGTTTTCGCAGAAAAGTAGAACATTTTCCATGACTTTCTGTCAAGGAGGCTACATTTGCGAGATTTGCAGTCAAGCACGCTGCAGTATTCCACATATTCAGCAAGAGAGTATATATTTTCCAGGATTGTTTTGTGAAAGATAAAGCATTTTGCGAGATGTTCTGCAAAAAAATCCCTAGTCCACTTTTTCGCACATGCACGCAGAATGCAGGCACAATAAAATGTCGATTGACACTTTCTATACTGATCATGACACAGTCTGAAGGCTGGAGTCACATGCTGGAATTAAAAATTCTCACACTCTAGGCAAGATTTTCTCATTGCATATTCTCACCATTGTTTCCCACTCCATTCATGCTGGGTGTTCACAATATTTCTGTCGATGCAGATTTTTCTTCCTATCTTATGTTGTCGTTTCTCTACAAGTGAGGATGAAGCAGCAGTTTGGGCTGTGCAGTTGTCAAACACTCATCGGTATTTAAGATAGCCAATGTTTGTTTTTAGAAATCTTTATATAAAAGTTCCGATGTCCCTGACTTGTTTGTTTTTCCGTCGCTATGGGAATGTCCACAGGTTTCTCCTGTGCTGTGACTCACATTTGTAGAACAATCATTTCAGGAATGTGGAAGAGTCATTGTCTCTGTGTCGGACACCGAGAACAAGGAGTTTACCTTTCCCTCCCTGAAACTGCAGAATAATATTGGGTAATCGTGACATCTGTTAAAACAATACGGTTTGTTGCTTGGCCCTCAAATATGTCTGGAAATGCTAACTTCGCCCTCATTTGCCAATGGGTTCCCCCCCCCCCTCCTGCTTTAAAGAATGACATTATGTGATTGCGAAGTTGTGTCATCATGGCTGCCATTTCAACATTGGCAACATTAGCAAATGAACCAAAAGTTGGGTGCCAAAAAATGGCAAATGGAGAGGCAGTGTTTGCTGGTCACAGCCCGCACTCCCTTAAGTGCGTCCGGCAACATGGGAAATTGAAAAAAAAATTCAGACCCGGAACAGAAGAGGGGGACAAGAGTTGCCAGTCATAGTGTACTCGGCTAGCATAAATCAATGACAGTCTAAAATTAAAATTTGTGTCACGCAAGGCATATTCACGTGCCCATAAAACATTAATGTGAGTGACTCACACAAGTGTCTGAAGAGTTCATGTTGTACTTAAAGTCTATTTCATGGGCGTGACGTTAGTGACAGGGAAAGCTGTTTGCATGAGCAAAACTGGAACGTTTTGGGTCTGAATTCGCACGTGAACTTGGTCATGGAGACCCTGAGACACCAGATCCAGCTACTCTGTGGGTGCCCCTGGAGAGGCTACAGCAGCAACCCATAGATGGCGCCAAGTCAGCATTCACCATTTCTCACCATGGTCACTTGGGGCTGACCTGTTTTATGCTGGTCGACTCTACTTATGACTATTTAATGCTTGTCAGTCCTGCGCATGTCTCTTTTACCCGAGGCTGTCGGACATAGTTTGTCTATTTTATGCAGAATGAGTTATAAAAAGTGCTGACTTTCCAACTGCTGTATCAAAGCACAAAGAGGCCCAATTTCTACGCCATTTCCAAGCTACCAAATGTGGCTGTATTAAGACAATGACCAAAAACGATGTCCACTTGGAGCGAGACGAAGCGCGGCTCT
>JAAUXU010159321.1_pt1 | contig 12761 bp, 10 predicted proteins | sample 7278151 | NCBI WGS metagenome assembly JAAUXU01 (sample SAMN14350113, study PRJNA611818) | marine sediment metagenome | isolation source: surface marine sediment (1.8m) | place: French Polynesia: Moorea | collected 2018-08 | reverse complement strand
TGACAGCATAGAGCAAAATCGTGTTATCTTTTATAATACGTCCACGAGCGATCCCTTGCCTGGCCAGTCCTGGTGTACGAGGACAGACATGGCATTGACGTCGCAGAACTGCGCAAGGTGCGCAAGCAAGTGAAGCTTGACAGCTCATTCATTGCACTTCTCTCTTGGTCGGACTTGAATGAACTGCAGGCAGGTCATCATCTTTGCCGCTGCCGCAGTTGTTGCTGTTGCAGCTGTTGCCACTCGTTCTCCTTGTAGCGCTGGCGCTAGTCTTTCCTTGATGACTGGAGGCGTCCTCTTGGCTTCGTCTGACCAAAATAAACAAGTGCTGGATGCTTTATGAAGAAAAGATGGAGCAGTCCATGGTCAACGTAGTGATGTGATTGGTCCTCACCCTGACGCTGTGGTGCGAAGAACATGATGGCCTCGGACAAATTTTCCTCACTGCCGGGCAAGTGCAGCCAGTGCAAGTGCAGCTGTTGTTGGGACTGACCAGATTGACATCTGAAAGGTCAAAGGTCTTGGCACTGCTGAGACAGACAAGTCTGATGTTGAGACAACCTGCTGGTAAAGCCTTACCTTCAAGACTGCCTAGGTGAAGATGAGCTAGATGAAGCTGAACTCGATGAATAGAGATGAACCATGTCATTAACCTAACCCCACATCAAAAGTTCGCGGGGATTTGGTCAAGGCTACGTTGTACATAACTGACAGACTTTTGGAAGCCTTTTGGAAGATCCAACATGAGCGGTAAGATAACTCTTGCGCGGTTGGAGCGGCTCATTTTCTATCCACACCATGAGTGTTTCAGGTCCTTCGGGCGTGAGGTTGTCGGGGTTCGCCGGACACGGTCACCCGGACCCTTGTCCAGATCTTCCTCCTCTGACCGGTTTTGGCAGTGGCTTCAGACGTTTTGACGATCAGCCACCCTGGCCTCCAGTCAGCCAGGCGGAAGAGCAACGCCAAGGTGGTCCTCAACCTCTGATGTCAGTGGCAGTCGCGGCCCCGCCGCCCAACGGGGAGAGAGAGATGCTCAGGGAGAAGTTAAAGAACTTCGCCAAGTATGACGGTCGCAAACGTGGCCTCGACGGGCAAGCGGAAGAAGTGGAGCAGACCAAGACCAAACGGCACCGAGGGTTCGGCGGCGGCGGCGGCGGCAACCCTGGTGAGCCAGTCAACATGGCCAACGTCCTCCTGAATGCGCGCTTTAACGTATGGAACCTTCCGTCTAACGCACGCGTCCTCCTGGTGTCCAACGTGCCGGCGGCGTTGGCCAAGCCCAATGCGCTGTTCAACCTATTCGGGTTTTACGGTAACGTCGCCCGGGTCAAAATTCTCCGGCGCCAGCTCAAAACGGCCTTGATCGAGTTCGACACTGCCTCTTTCGCCGCCATCGCCAGAGACAACCTGGACAACTTTTCCATCGACCCCGACCACAAGCTTGTGGTCTCGTTCTCCAGATTCACGCGCGTGCGGACGGCGCAAGTGCCCCCCGATGCCGACTCCTCTCCCGACGCCGCCGGAGGACTCGCTCAGGACTTCACGCTGACCCCGGAACTGCAGCGGCGCCGCAGGTACGCGACGTGGGAACAGCTGCTTGCCAACCGTCGGCGCATCACGCCCCCAAGCCCAGTGATCCACGTCGGCGCCTCGCCCACCATGTCTACGTCGCTGCAGGTCTTAACCAGCCACTTGGAGTCCAGCGGCTTGGCCGTCAAGGCCTCCTTCGCCACAGAGTCCAAGGTCGCGTGCGAAAAACGCCGCGGCGGTGGCCGCCTGGCGTACTTAGAGATGTCGGGCGGCGCCGGCCCGGCTGCTCTGGCGTTGGCCTTAGTCCACGGACTGACCCTGAGCACCGAGGAAGTCCTCAGGGTCTCATTCACTGGGTCCAACACGCTGGAAGAGGAGAAGGCCAAAGTCATGGAAAACAAGAACCTTGTTGTGATTGAATGACTCTAGTCAAAGGGTTCATGTTGGGAAAAATTGTACGTAGATTGTTGTATTAGGTTGCAATTACACAAAGTAATAGGTAACAGTTGAGTAAAGTACAGTTTGAAGAAGTGCGTGGTAAACTTGAGCTTCGAAATGGGAGCTCCCTGGGTCAGCAGCCAAATCATTGCTATGTCTACCTCGGTACCACCGAAAATGTTATAAACATGTGTGGAAATATTCTTATGTTTTAGCCTTTTCAGAAAAGAAGTCAGCTACTTTTGACTTGGGGCGCGTCCAACTCGCATCCCTCACTACTCGGTCCCTATTTGGCTGTAGCTTTTACTTTTGAAAAGTTAAATTTCCCCTCAGAGTCTTGCTGTGTTGGCAGAATTATTTTTTATTGTCGGTTAATAAAAAAGGCTTCATGTGTCGTGGGCTCATTACTTGGCCAGCAAGGCACAAGCGAGCCAAATGATGGCCAAGACATTTAAAGGCCTTGAAATGGATCTACAATATGTAGTTTTAAGATTGTTCTCCACTCATTCTTGGAAATTCCGTGCATATGTGTTTTGCCACATTTTTCTGTGAGCGGAGCTGAATATTTATTTTCGAGAATAGTTGAGAAGAGCGTGGCGATAATGTGGGAAAGTTGAGTTTCAAAAGTCAGTGTGGTGTTATCTTTTCAAGTAGTGAAAAGATTTACATCACTGTAGGCAATACAATATGCCCCGCTACAGAGACTCCTGCTCATAGTGACGGGGAGTTTCGTGTCTTGAAAAATGGGGACTGAAGGATCTGGTCACTATATATATGGGTGTCACTATGAGCGTGTTACACTGTAATTGCACTCTAAACCTGCAATTCTACTGATGATAATACTACTTCATTTGTCATACGTACTGGAATTCCTCATTTTTCTCAACTGAATACTTATTCTATGTACTAATATTTTTGTCAGTTGACAAATAAAGAGAAATTTATGTCAACCTCTTTGTTCTTGCACTCGACCGAAGAAGCTTCAAACTTCAATAAAGCACTTTTTTTTAACCACGATTTTGTATTCTCATTTTTAAGCCGTCGCCGTCCTTAAATATTCTTTTATAACGAGTCATTTATAAATCTGGTCAACACAAAGCTTATTCTCGTTTCAAATAGTGGACTGAAGTAAGAAAGGTTAGGTTAGGACTTGAATCACTTCTGTTTCACCGGCCACGCGATGACTTCCGGGCAAACCAGCCGGGCCTCCTGCTCGTCAGTGCAGAGCCTCTCTGTCTCTGTGCACTGCAACTCGTCCACGATCGTGCAGGCCTTCGGGCAGTCCTCTGCCGTGTCCCTGGTACAGCCGTTGCACTGCTCCTGGAGGCAGCGCTGGAGGGGGCGGTCGTAGCAGACCCGGCGAGTGGTGCAGTCGGCGTACTCGTCGTCCTCACACACCCTGCGGAAGAAGAGAAAAGCACCCTTTGGCGCGTTAGGCACTCGTGTCACGCAAACGTGGTGGGCCCACTTGATCATCCTGCACTTGGTCCTCAACGGGTTCTTCCCCTCTGGACTTTGGCACTTCTGTCGGCACTGCTGGCACTGGTTTTGGCACTTTTTCCGGACGCACTTCTTCTTGCGCACGACTTGACAGTCCTGCCGACGGTTCTCGACACACTTGGTGACCGGCGTGACCACGTACGAGCACGCGGGGACTCCAACCAACAAGCCTGAGTCGGTCACCTGCCCAGAAATGTCATTGTGATGAGCAAGATTCGTCTGCTATTTCAGGAGTTTTAGCTTAAAAACCTAAAACGACGTGTTCAAACTGTGAGGGACGAGCTCAAACCTGAAAAGACGAGTTCCAACTTGAACAGATGAACTCAAAAACAGATCACACTTGAATGGATGTGTTCAAACCCTGAAAGATTTTTACGGCACTCTTTGAACGGATCGGTTTTTCTCAGACACCCGGTAGGTTGACTGCTGTTAAAGCTGATGTCACCCTGTAGCCGCTCATAGCCCCTCTGAGACCTGATGGACAAGTGTCAGAAGCGATTCTCCGCTTATCGGAGCCCACTGGAGGATGCATCAAGATCTGCTTGGCCCAGAACTGCGACTGCAGGTTCTATATTAGTTTGCTAGATTTTTATCCATTTTATTTCGTTCAAAATGTGTTCCAATAATTCTCCAGTTTAGCGACAGCCTAAGAAAGAAGATTAGGAAACCCTAAAAAAACCCCTAAATTGAAGGAAATCAAGGCTCAAAATGCCCCATTTGTGGCCCAAATTGTGCAGTGAAAATTAAACGACCAAAAAAGAAGCTGAAGCGAAATCTTGGAGACTTTTGAAGCAAGAATGGCAATAAACTCGCAAAAAAGCTAATTTTGCCCGGGTTCATTGCTGAGATTCTTTACTCACCACTTACGTAGAAATTGCCAGGTCTGATCATTACTTATCCGTGTGCCTTTCACTTAATTATCCAGTTAATTACACGTGCCTTATTAGCATTTTCCAAGCTCCGTGAGTGTCCTACGGTAATAATGGAGACAATTAGCAGCCATCTCAGAGGCTCCATTGTGACTTGTGGTCGTACGAGATGTGACTGAATGCCATGTGGGTGAAAGTGTGAGTCCGCTTTGGGGAGGGGGGGAGGAGAGTGCGGATTGGGTGGTCATAGTGCTGGATACCCCTGTTTGACAGGCACCCCTGTCCTGACGTATGGGGTGTGTGCTCTTCTCCAAGGTGAGCAAGACGAACTCGGGCAAGGACGACAGACAAAAGATGAGGGGCGAGATTCGCTTCCCCCCCTGTCTGTCTCCATCCTCACCCACTGCGTGTCGGACGCGCCGCAGTCGGCCGGCGCGCGCCTTGACGCAGTCGTCCGCGTACGCATGGTGGCTGGTCGAGACTCACGCAACCACGATATAAGTCGAGTACCAGTACGAGCATGTGAAGAAGTACTGTGTCACGAGAGAAAGCAGGTACGCAACCATGAGTTCCTTCCTCTGTCTGGCTCATACGCTCTCGACGCGTTTTTGCTGACTCATAGGGCGTCGCTCTGCGTCAGACGGACAAACAGACAGACAGACAGACTGACGGACAGTGCACAGGTGGGAAGAGGCAGACGCAGCGGCCACCGGCGGCTTGGGCATCGACATCACCCTCCTCCTCCTCCTCCACACCGGCGAGCGGCTCCAGGCGGACGACGACGACGACGACGACGACGACGACGACGACGACCAGACAGGCGTGCGCGCGCGTGCCCTCTCTCCAGTCGGTGGCGAGGAAGAGCGAGAGCGAGTGCGGGGCAAGGGCTGGGGCGTCATCAGGCCGGCAGCCCAGCCAGCTGGCCGGCCAGCAAGCAGGCGGACGCCGACGCCGACGTCCCCGTTGGCGGTGTCGGCCGCGGCGGCGCTCGCACCTGTCGTGACCAGCGCCCTCTGGCCACCCCAGGCACTTGTTGGCTGCGTCTGGCCTGTTTCTGGCTCTCGGGGCCAATTCTGCAGGTCACACACACAGGTAGGTGACCAACTCTCTCTCTGTGCTCCTCCAGGTGCGCTTGCTGTGCTTGCTTGGGCTGAGGAAGAAGAAGAAGCAGAAGAAGCCAGTGAATGGAAGGAAGTTCCTTAGGCCAGCAGATTGCCTTAAGAAAGAGAAGGGCAGAAAGAAAGAAAGAAAGGAGAAGAATCTAGTGCGAAAAATCTGTGAGTGGCATCCAGGCCTCTTTTGCAAGCTTGCACCTGGACAGGCGACCTCGGAGGATCGATCCACGGCCTCGCGTCCTCGATCAGGTAAGGTCTGGATTAAGGTGTGTCCTCCGCCAACGTCGCACTGGAACTGACGGGATCGAATTTTATGCAAAACTTGGTCTCAACCCTGAAGAGATGCAATGAAAAAAAAAGACCCAACTTTTTCACATCTTTTATCGACAGGAGAGGAAAAAAGAGTCTCGAGAAGAACTTTTTGGCAGATAGAGACACTGCAGATGACAGGAGAGAGATGTTGGCCGACTATTTTCATCTCTTCTATCTTTTTTTGCACGCGAATTTGAAACCAAATACCCTGCGAATTCGCACTCCCCCCTCTTTTGGCCTCCCAGAGATTTTTGAGGCTTTTTTTCTGGTAGCTCAGGGATCAAGGGGATTTTTGTTATAGAAGAGTTGCTAAAGGATTATGTTTTCATAGGATGGCAGTAAAGAAAAAGGAGCGGATTACGGTGAAAGTGAAGAAGAACTTTGCAGCTTGTCAGAATGTCTCGCAGATTGCGATTTATTATCGTGCCCCATTTTTTCTGCCCTCCCTCCTGAGTTAAAGCGATTTTTTTCGAGCATTTCATTTTTTGGGAATGCGTGGACCACACATGAAGGATCCTGATTGCGATACATAAGGCAGCCTCTTCCTCGAACAATGCATTTCCAGTCATAATAACGTGAAGAAGAAAACCCATTTTTCCCTCTTCCTCACCATTATGTGCACGTGCTGCTGCTAAGAGCTTGCCTTTATGACCTTTTATCGTTTTCCTCTCCACCGTCCGTTACTGCGGCTTTTCGATCGAATGTTTTCTGCCCTGGCTTGCCGGCCACGCCCATTTGGGCGTGGACTGATGGGCAGACAGACAGACAGACAGACAGACAAACAAGCAAGCCTTGCTCCAAAGCTGATCTTGTCACTTCACTCAACTGAAGAGAAGAGGCCAGCCAAGGCCCGGCCAGGCCCGGCCAAGCCCGGCCCGTCTCACTTATACATCTATACTATTTTATTCTCTTGGTAAACATTCGTCATTAGCAGCACGCACATTGCATAGCGATTTTTGCCTAGACGTGACGCGAATGCCCAAACAATATCTACCCCAACGCACCTTCTTCTTCCCCTGTCTCACCCCATTTAAATATCAAAAGAGGTCCAGAAAGAGACCTCGAGATTGGCTGGGGGCGGCCCCCGGGTGCCCCCTCGGGTGCAATAACCCGGGCTGGGTCCCAATCCCCTCTCAGCTCAAGCTTTTGTCACCATTCAGGCCAGACGCGTAGCTTTTATTTTACTCCTCGCCACTAAAGTAGCAGCACCCAATCCTTGCCACCCTGTCTGGTTGAGGAAATCTGGGCTGCTTCTTCCGCTGCTGTCTCGGTTTGATCCCTCCCCAACCCACTTGACAGCTTTGAGGCTTTTAGTGAGTCGAGCCAAGACATTATTAGTGTGAACGCTTCTGCCAGAGGAATCTTTGCCTCTGTCAGTGCAAGTGATGCATCGATCTGTGTCCGTTTGTCGTCGTAAATGCCTGTCAGTCTGTGTGTCTGTCTATACGTGTGTGACTTTGTGTGTCTGTCCATGTGTGTGTGTGAGTCCATTTTGCGTCAGTCCATATTTGCACACGGACTGTGAGTCTGTTTGCATGTGTCCTCTGAGTTCAGCTGTATGTGTGAGACTTTGTGTGTCTGTCCATCCGTGTGTCTGTTCTATATGTGTGTTCGTCTGTGAGTCCGTTTTGTGTCTGTCCATATGTGTGTTCGTCTGTGAGTCCGTTTTGTGTCTGTCCATATGTGTGTTCGTCTGAGTCCGTTTTGTGTCTGTCCATATGTGTGTCCGTCTGTGAGTCCGTTTTGTGTCTGTCCATATGTGTGTCCTCTTTGTGTGTCTCCATGTGTCCTGTGAGTTTGACTACATGTGTGTGACTTTGTGTGTCTGTCCATGTGTTCGTCTGTGATTCGGTTTGTGTGTTTGTCTATGTGTATCCTGTGAGTTGAACTGTATGCGTGTCAGTTTGTGTGTCTGGCGATGCGCGTGTCCGTCAGTCTGTGTATCCGTCTGTCCGTCTGTCTGTCTGTTCAAGGAACAGCAGGCAAAGCAAAGATTGGTGCTAACGGTTCGAGCCTCCCACGTAGCAGAGACCGATTGTTGGTTCGTTGGTGCTCCATCTCGAGCTTCCCCCCTCGCAAAATAGGGTGAAAAACCCTCCCTGCTCCGAGATGCGCAGTTCACGCCAAAGAAATCAAGAGTCTGGCTGAGATCGTAATCGCAGCTACTGGCGAGACTTTTGCTTGCTTCATTTGAAACAAAAGCAAACAAACGAAGAAAGAAGCAAAACAAAAAAAGGCAAATCAGGGTCGTTTTGGTGTTTTTGTTTTCTTTTCTCCTCCCCATTCATTGTTTCTGCTCTCAGAGTTGAGTCTGATACGAGGTCATGATGAAATGATGGAAACGGAGCTCATTTGTTCTTGTCGTGTGTGCCAAAATGCTCAAGCAGCGTAGGCTGGAGGTGCCAAGAGCAACTTTTTCCATTACACAGTGTAGCTAATTGGAAAAGATGGCCCGCGACGTGGCGGGATCGGTCCCCAGGGCCTTCCCATCTTGGCTGCTTGAGGCGCGCTTGCTGGGGGCACAAAGAGCGCCCAGTTCAAGCGCGTCCTCACCTGGGCCTCGGTCTTGTCCGTCTCTCCTCATTCAGCGAGGCTGCCTGCCCAAAATGTGGCAAGCCTCAGGTCCAATTTGGTGACTAAGCTGTGCGTCAACACGCACGTGGCGCTGTCCGTCTGCCCGTCCGCCCGCCTGCCCGTCTGGCGGGTGGGTAAACAGATGAAGAAGAAAACTCATCCACCAGACAAGGGCTTTACGGCTACTTGAGCACCTTGTGCAGAGTTGCCCTGTGAACTCGCACGAACGCGTGCGGACACGAGCAAACAAACAGGTGAAGAGAGGCAGAACAAGGCGGCAGCATCATTTTCTCGCTTGCACACACACACACATACACACATACACACACACACACACACACACACACACACACACACACACACACTTGTCTTTGTTGACTGTCAGTGCAGTGGTTAAGCTATTCGAATAGAGTCACTATTTGGTCAGATCTAAGTGTCAGTGCAATTCTTAAGCTATTCGAATAGAGTCACAATTTGGTCAGGTGAGCTTTAAGTGCCTGCGCGTATCTTTAACTATTCGAATAGAATCACTATTCGGTCAGGTGAGCTTTAAGTGTCTGTGCAAATCTTTAGCTATTCGAACGGAGTCACTATTCGGTCAGGTCTGCTATAAGTGTCAGGGCAATGGTTAGGCTAAAAATGGCTATTTAGTCATGTCCTCCAATAGTGTCAGGGCAATTCTACAGCTATTCGAATAGAGTCACTATTTAGTCATGTCTCCCATAAGTGTCACTTGTCGTCCCTGACGGAAAATGTGCTACGCATTCCGGATGGGGTCGTCAACGATCCGGTCAGGAGCAGTGAAAAGTGCTTGAACGCTGGAGGATGCCAACCCCAATGCACATGGGCTGTGACATTGGATCTTTCAATCATCACACCGCCATTCTGATGGTGACACTTCTTGGCATCATTCGACATATGACTCATTCATTGTTCAGGGTGAATGCAACGTTTGCCTTTGACACCAAGAGCTCCGAGAGTTGCATGCATCTTCAAATGTGCAGTCTGTCTAAAACTTATTGCTACACACACTTATTCATTATATGAATAAGTTATGCTTCAATCGTCAGCAGTGTTGGCTCTGCACAATTTGGACCTGTCGTGGTACAGATAGGATCCGTTCAGTTGTCGACAATGCGAAAAGATCAGTGACAGAAATGGTCGAGGACCCGAAGACGAACAAGGATGACTGCGCAGACCCCATCTGCTCAGAAGGCCAAGGTTGAGGCCATTGTGAAGGCCACAAAAGGAGGAAAGTTTGAGACTTCAGCCGCTAATGTCGTTGCTCAATGTTTCATCATTACACACACACACACACACACACATCGTGATTTATGCCCAGGTCTTCCTTGGAAGTCGCCTTGACAGCCCATTGTGACAGCTGTTTGTGCAGTCCATTATGACGGACTTCGGGTCCTGCCTCTCCTTGGTCATTCTCCGCATTTCCCGTCTAATTTGCTCCTCGAATAAATTACGTTGAGGCCTTGTGGGGGGCCTTGATTACATCCCCAGAGGGCGAGAAAGTTCCTGACACCAGGAAATGAGCAATCGATATACTCCACTTTGTTTAGCACATTCTGCAGCAGGCGGGCGGGCCGGTGGGCCGGCCGGCGGGCAGACAGGCCGCCGGGCGGACGGCCCAGTGTCCGGCTTGCAAGTGCACTTTTCCCGCCCGTCGTCGTCAGCGCACAGGAGATTTCCGCACCCCGAACCCGACCTTTTGACGCCGCCCAAGCCAGACCCAAAAATTGGCTCCTTTAATCCCGTTACCTGATTCAATTTTGTTCGGTCAGTTATTCTTTTTGTTACCTTTTGTTCGTGCATGTTGGAAGTGTGAAGAGGAGGAAGCGGGGGCAGAAATCGGAATCCGATAAGGAGAGAGAAAGAAAGGAGCTGAGAGAAAGAAAGAGGGAGCGAGACAGAGTGAGAAAGAAAGAAAGAGAAAGAGAGGAGACAGGGTGAGAAGGACCGGAAAGAGGATGCAAGCAAGATGAGATGGAAAGAGGAACAAGAGGGATTGAGAAAGAAGGAAAGAGGAACAAGAGGGGATGAGAAAGAGAAATAAGATGGGTTGAGAAAGATGGAAAGAGGAACAAGAGGGGGTGAGAAAGAAGGAAAGAGGAGTGAAAAAGAAGGAAGAGGAGTGAGAAAGAGAAAAAAGACAGGTTGAGAAAGAAGGAAAGAGGAACAAGAGGGGGTGAGAAAGAAAGTGGGATAGAGAGAAGGAGGGAACAACAAGGGGTGAGAGAGAGAGAGAAAGAAAGAGAAGCTGCGTCGATGCTGCTCATCGTTTTATTGTCGTTCCTCCTCTGCCAGCCTTTGTGGGTGAGGTTGAAGGCGTCCAACGAGGCCATTTCCACATTCTTCTTTCAATGGTTGGGACGCGTCAGGAATTTCCTATTATCCGCTACGTTGCTCAATTACTGAGTGCTTAAGACAGGGCAATAAGTGGAGTACAGGGTGTTTCGGCAGGTACCAGACCCCGGGTCCCTCTGGCACACGACCGGAGAGCTGACAGGAGAATTGCCAAGGGCAGTGAGGAAGAGACTTGCCGAACCACCCTGTGCTGCTTGTCAGTAGCAAATGGAGGATATGATAGCACTCCTACACTATGAATCGTCAATGCAGCAAGATCTGCTTCTCACTCACACGGCAAAAAAAGGATCTGGCTCTCTTTTAGGAGCCTCATATTGTGTTATTGTTATTTCTATTTGATGCGCTGACTTTCCACACAGAGGTGAGATCTCTTTCTGACTCACATTCTTCATATTGTATAGTAAAGTCAGGTACTAAGTCTGACAGAAAAGTCACAAGTCAATTGTATGCCAAGTTCGACTTTATCATAGATTTGCTGCTGGCCAAAGTTTTGGAAGGGAACAAAATGCTTTTATAACCCTGTGTCAATTCTATGACAAGTTCAATTTTATCATAGATTGGCCAAAGTTGTTAAATAAACTACAAGTGTTGTTTTTGTGTCAAGTCTAGATTTTATCACAGTTGTCAATACTGTGACAAGTTCGATAATATCGTGTATTTGCTGCTGGCCAAAGTTTTTACAAAGTGATCTTCGTATCCGGACCGATGACAATTGTGGATCGTTGCAATGTGATGAAATGGAGTCTTGACTGTATCATTATTTTGTACATTTGTTATTGACTTTGCAGCAGAACTGCTTATCTCGGCCAATTATCCTTGTGTCCACAGCAGCCTCGGATGGCGGCCTCGGATGGCAGCCGAGGCTGGCCTGATTCACCCTTGCTTCGTCAGTCACTTCCCCTGTTTTCTGTCAAGTCATTTCCTCCCCACCGAAATTGTGTCTATGAAATAAGACTCCTTCAGCTCCCCCCCGAGAGAGCAGTTTGAATCCCGGGGGGACCCTTGACTCTTTATGAAAAAGCTCGTGTGCTTTCCCACATTTTTTGGGCACCCCCAGCAGCTTCTTGTCTTTCCAGGGTATTTCTTGCATCAAAGAGGCCCCATTTTGGGCGTGATCTTTGGGCAGGCGAAGGCGGCGGATTTCTCGGCCGCTCTCGCTCTTCCTCTCTCCAGACACAGAGAGAGAGAGAGAGAAAGCATCGTACAAAAGCCGTTATTGGATTTCAGCAGACACGAATATTGCGCTCACCTCGCGTCAAAAAGATGGGTTCTTCGAGAACATTTGGGCACTTCTGATGTAGCGAAAAAGTTGTTCCAGTCAAATTGGGCCCCAAGACTTTTTTTTCTACTCACTTACTTTATGTACTTAAATTCCCATCATTGTTGTGAGTTTCTACAGAGAGAGAGAGAGAGAGAGAAGAAACTTCTATAGACATCTTTTCAGCAAAGTTGGGGCCTTCAAAGTTCGGCCCGGAAATGCTGCCACCCGGGGCTCGGGGCTGACCCACACTCGACGACGGGTTCGGAATCAAGGTTCAGCCGGGCCGGAGCCCGCTGGAATCGGGTTCAATTTCCCAGACTCCGATCAGACCGTTTTCTGGCATTTGGACTCCCGACTCGAACCCGGCTCAGATGCAACCGATCAATCCAGTTTCGGTCCAGCTGGTCCAGCTGGTCCAGCTGGTCCAGTTTCGCCGGGTCAACCCAAACTCATTTCCACTCTCTCTTTCTTCCTCACATCAGCACCCGTTTTTTCCCAAATTTTTGGCTCAAAAAGCACCCACTTTTTTTTCCCCCTGAGGAGACGAAGCAAGTTTCGTAGGCTTGAAAATGAGGAGGAAACAAAACAAAGCACTTTTCTAACTTTCGTCGAGATAAGAACAGTTTTAGCGGTGAAAGACGAAAAACAGACCCGACCACAGACACAAACAGACCTGGAGCGTCGACGACGACGACGACGACGACGACGACGACGACGACGACGACGACGACGACGACGGGAAGGAGGAGCGTCGGCAATCAGTTAAGAGTCGGTAGTCGCGGTGTT
>JAAUXU010071613.1_pt1 | contig 12764 bp, 12 predicted proteins | sample 7278151 | NCBI WGS metagenome assembly JAAUXU01 (sample SAMN14350113, study PRJNA611818) | marine sediment metagenome | isolation source: surface marine sediment (1.8m) | place: French Polynesia: Moorea | collected 2018-08 | reverse complement strand
CCCGCTTCAACGCCGGCCTGGACGAGGAGGATCCGCCGCCCTGGTCGCACCAGTACTTCACCGGCGTGCCGGCGCCGGCCGGCGGCCTGCTGCTGCTGCTGCCGCTGATCGTTACCTTCGAGTTCGAGTCCGCCTTCTTCGCGTCGGGTTGGGTCAACGCGCTGATGGCGATGCTGGTCGGCGGCCTGATGGTCAGCCGGCTCCCGACCTTTTCGCTCAAAGGCATGAAGGTGCCGATGCGTCACGCCTGGCTGACCCTGCTCGGCTTCGGTGCCTTCGCTGCCTTCCTGTTGTCGAACCTCTGGCTGACGATGATCTGCACCGGGGTGATCTACCTCGGATCGATCTTCTTCTCGTACCACAGCTTCCGTCGCGCCGAAGCACGCTCGCTCAGCAGCGAAGTCTCCGCGGAAGACGCCCACGACTGAACGGCCTGCCATTGCCTGGGGTTCATTCGGCGGCTTTCGGCAGCGGCGTCGTCGTGACCTCGGGCGCATCCGCCTTTGCAGCGGCGCGCCGGCGGCGATCCACACGCCAGCTCCGCAGGTTCTCCCGCAGCATCAGCGCCGAAGGCGTCACGAAAAGGGTCAAGAGGGTGGCAAAGCCGAGACCGAAGACGCTCGCGGTCGAGAGCTGGCGCCACCACTGGGTGGAAGGTGCGCCAATCTGCACCCCGCGCTCGATGAAGTCGATGTTCATTCCCAAAACCATGGGCATCAAGCCCAGGATCGTCGTGACCGTGGTCAAGAGGACGGGCCGCAGTCGCTGCGCACCCGTTTGCAGGATCGCCTCGCGTCCGCTGGGGGCGCTTTCCTTGAGCCGATCGAAGGTGTCGATCAGCACGATGTTGTTGTTGACCACGATGCCGGCGAGGGCGATCACGCCGATCCCGGACATGACGATGCCAAAGGGCTGACCGGTCGCCAGCAGACCCAGCATGACCCCGATGGTCGACATCACGACCGCCGATAGGATCAGGAAGGCGCTGTAAAAGCTGTTGAACTGGGTCACCAAGATGATCGCCATCATGAACAGCGCGATGACGAAGGCCTTCTGCAGGAAGGCCTGGGCCTCCTTCTGTTCCTGGTCCTCGCCCTTGAACCGGACCTTTACCCTGGGATCGATGTCGGCGGCCGCCAGCCAGGTTCTCAGTTCCTGGACCTTGTCGTCGGCCAGGATCTTCTCGCCGGTGATCGGGTCGAAGCCGACGTCCGCACGGAGAACCAGAACCCGGCTGCCATCGACCCGGCGAAGCATGCTGACCCGTGGCTTGGGACTGCGGGTCACGAAGTTGGAGATCGGCACCAGCCCGGTCTTGGTCTGAACCCTGATCTGGTCCAGGTAGTCGACTTTTCGGTAGGCCTCGGGCAGGCGGACCACGATGTCGATCTCGTCGTCGCTCGCGTCCGGCCGGTACTCGCCAAGCTTCATGCCGTTGGTGACCATACGGATATAAGAGCCCAGGAGGCTGACGTCCGCGCCGTACTTGGCGGCCTCGGCACGGTCGACCTCGATCTGCCACTCGATGCCGGGCATCGGAAGGCCGTCCTCGAGATCGACCAGCCCGTTCATGCTCCGTAGTTTGTCGTAGAGCTTGATCGCCGTGGGCGCGATCAGTTCGGGAAAGTCCGAGGCGATCTCGATCTGGATCGGCTTACCGACCGGCGGGCCGGCTTCTTGCTTCCTGGTCTCGATGAAGATGCCGGCCAGGTCCGAGGCGCGCTGCCGGAGGTCCGCCATGATCTCGTCGGCCGGCCGCCTCAGGTTCCAGTCGACGAACTCCAGCCGGATCGTGCCGATAATGTCTTCCGGCTCATTGTTCCTCCTACCGGAGGAGGCGACGCTGCGGGCATAGATGGCGTGGAATTCGCCGCGCTCGCGCTGAAGGTCGAGCACCCGCGCTTCGACCTGCCGCAGCAGGGCATCCCTTTCCTCGATCGAGAGGTTGCCACGGGCGTGGATCTGCAGTGCCGCGTTGTCCGGCTCGACGTCGGGGAAGAACTCGATGCCCTTGCCGAAGTAGGCGTAGGCCGCCAGAGCGCCAATCAACAGGAGAAAGGCGGCCAGGAGAACCTTGGCCGGGCCCTTCAGCAGGAAACGCAGCGCCCGCAGATAGGTCCCGGTCATGCCGTGGACCCGATCGAGACTCATCGCCTGCCCGGCGGCGATGGCCTTGGCGGTCTCGGGATCGGCGCCGCCGCCGGATTTGCCGAAAAGAGCGCCCAGGGTCGGCACGAAGACCAGCGCCATCAGCAGCGAGGCCGTCAAGGTGGCGACCAGGGTGATCGGCAGGAATTTCATGAACTCGCCGACGATGCCGGGCCAGAAGATCAACGGCAGAAAGGCGGCAAGGGTGGTCGCGGTCGCGGCGATGATCGGCCAGGCCATGCGCTTAGCCGCCAATCCGTAGGCGCTGCGCTTGTCCAGGCCCTCGCTCATCTTCCGGTCGGCGTATTCGGTCACCACGATGGCGCCGTCGACCAGCATGCCGACGGCCAGGATCAGGCTGAACAGCACGACGATGTTGATCGTGAAGCCCAGGGTCGCGAGCACCAGGATCCCGGTGAGGAAGGATCCGGGGATTGCAACGCCGACCAGCCCGGCCGAGCGCAGGCCCAGCGCCGCGACGACAACGATCATGACCAGCAGGATGGCGCTGGCCACATTGTTCTGCAGGTCGGTCAGCATGGTCCGGATGTGGGTCGACTTGTCCTGGCTGTAGGTGACCACCAGGCTCTCGGGCCAGCCGGTCCGCCGTTCCGCGACCTTGGCGCGCACGCTCTCGATGGTCTCGATGATGTTGGCGCCGGTCCGCTTCTGCACCTCGAGCGCCAGCGCCGGCTTGCCGTTGATCCGTGCGAAGCCCTGCGGATCCTTGAAGGTCGGTTTCAGGGTGCCGATGTCGCCGAAGGTCACAGCCACATCTTCGTCAACCTTGATGGGCATGTTCAGAATGTCATCGACGGTCTCGAACAGGCCGGGCACCTTGATCGAGAAGCGGCCCTGCCCGGTGTCGACTGCGCCCGCCGCGACCAGTCGGTTGGACCGAGAAACCGCCGTGATGATGTCCTCGGCGTCCAGGTTGTAGCTCTCCAGGACCAGGGGATCGACGACCAGCTCCACCTGTTCTTCCCGGTTGCCGGCGATGGTGACGTCCAGAACGTTCGGGATCCGCTGCAACTCGTCCTTCAGGTCGCGGGCGACTCGCAGAAGAGTTCGCTCTTCCAGCTCGCCGGACAGGGTCACGACGATGACCGGGAAAAGGCTGAGGTTGATCTCGTTGACCGTCGGCTCGTCGGTCTCGTCCGGCAGCTCAGGCTTGGCCAAGTCGACCTTGTCGCGAACGTCGTCCAGCGCCTTGTCGGCGTCGAAGCCGGCCTCGAACTCGAGAACGACGTTGGCGCCGCCCTCGAAGGCGGTGGCGCGCCGCTCCTTGACCCCCTCGATGCCTTCGAGCTGTTTCTCCATCGGCTTGATCAGCAGGCGCTCGGCATCTTCCGGCGAGATGCCCTCGTGCGACATCGAGACGTAGATCATCGGAATGTTGACGTCCGGATCGGCCTCCTTGGGCACGGTCATGTAGGCGTAGGTGCCGGCGATCAGGACCAGGACCAAGGTCGCCAGGACGGTCCGCGAGTGGCCGAGAGCCGCGTCGATCAGCGCCTTCATTCGAGCGCGCCCTGCTGCAGCGGCTCAAGGGTCGCCTCGTCGATGGCCTCGACGGCCTGCCCGGGCGTGACGTAGTCCTGGCCCACGGTGATCAGGGTGACCCGCTCGGGCAGCCCGGCCAGCCAGACCCCTTCGCCATCCTCGCCGATGATCCGCACCGGATGGAATTCGACGCGCTGGTCGGCGCCGAGGGTCTTGACACCGACCGTGCCCTCGTCGGTCAGGCTGAGGATCGCCGGCGAAACCAAGTGGGCCGCGGTCTCCGCCACCGGTAGAACGAGCTCGGCAATCAGACCGTCCGGGATCTGGGATCCGGGGTTATCGGCTTCCACTTCGATGCGAAAGGTGCGGGTCTCCGGATCGGCTACGGCGCTGATGAAACGGACCCGTCCTTCCAGCTCGCGCCCGCCGACAAGACGAATCTTGCCAAGGCTGCCGACCGTGAGGTGGGCAATGTCGTGCTGCGAGGCGTAGCCGACCGCCAGTATCGGGTCCAGGTCGACGATCCGCGCCGCGGTGTCGCCGATATCGGCGAAGTCGCCGACCTCCATATAGCGGTCGTCGACCACACCGTCGAAGGGCGCGGTCACGACGAGGTTCGCCAGAGCCACCTCGGCTTCCTCGACCTCGGCTTCGGCCGCCTCGACCTCGGCCTTGGCGGCCATCAAGTTAGTCTCGGCGCGGAAGCCTTTCTGCGCCAGCTTCTCAGCGGCTTCGTATTCAATGAGCTTATGCTTCAGCAGAGCCTGGGCCTTCTGCAGGCGGGCCGGTCGGTACGACGGCGCCACCTTTAGTATGACATCGCCAGCCTTGACCCGGCTGCCCTTCTCGACCGCCACCTCGATCACCCGTCCGCGGGCTTCGGACTTGATATCGACCGATCGTTCGGCCTGGGTGTCGCCGCGCAGCAGGGTGCTGGTCCGCCGCGGCACGGCGTCCTGGGTCCGCACGCGCACCTTGGCCGGGCTGTTGGCGACGCTGAGGTCCGCCGGCGGCTTCTTGGCGACCTGTTCCTCGGCGCCGTTCAGCTGGCCCGAAGCGACCCAGGCGACCGCGGCGATCGCGAGAAGAAGCGAAATGATGTAGGACCGCTTCATGAAGGGATCAGGCTCCGGCCGTTGCTCCAATGTGTTACGTGATGCGCGAACATTCCGTTCATCGTCGCTGTGCTGCTATTCGGCCACCAGGCGCTGACCGCCCTCCGCCTCTTCCAGGAAGCGATCGCGGTTAGCCAGCAGATAGTCGCGGGCGCCCCTGTAAAGGGCGAGCCCGAAGCCGTGGACGAATGCGGGACCGGACTCGATCTGGCTGGCGCCCTCGATCCGGCTCTCCATGGCCGCGATCCGTTCCTCGTAGAAGGCGATCCTGTCGTCGATGAGGTGACGCAGTTGGGTGCCCGACATCTGCTCGGCCAGGAACAGCACGAAAAGGAAATCCGACCGGAAACGGTCCGGTCCCGGCGGTTTTCCCAACGCCTCGATCAGCGCGGTGCGGCCCGCCGGGGTGATGGAATAGACCTTCTTGTCCGGCCGCTTGTCCTGAGGCATGGCGCGGCCGGTAACCAGGCCGTCGCGGGCAAGGCTGCCCAAGGCCGGATAGATCGAGCCGAAGCCGGTGTCCTGGAAATGGCTGAAGGGCGGATCTTCGAGCGTCTTCTTGATCTCGTAACCGCTGGCCTCGCCGCGGCTCAAGACTGCCAGGCAGAGGGTCTTGGCGTCCATGGGGCCTCCACTGTCGATCCCATGTATATATCGGATCGCAATAGGTGATTCCATCATATATCTGGTCGATATATGCAAGCCAGCCTTGCGTCGGTCGCACGACCGGGCGGTTTCTCGAAAATTTTATTTAAATTCAATTATTTGACTTGCTATACGCTTTGGCATAGGTTGATGGGGAGCTAGTTGGAGGGCCCATGAGTCCCGTCTTCCAGATCGCGCTGTCCGGCTTGAACGCACAGTCGACCCGGGTCTCCGTCGCTGCGTCGAACATCGCCAACGCCCGCAGCGTCGGCGTGAATCCCGCTCCTGGCGCGGACAACAGCGCCGCCTACACGCCTCAGCGGGTTCAGCAGGTCTCGCTCGCCGACGGTGGGGTCCGGGTGGATACGCTAGCGGTTTCACCGCCCTCGCTTCCGGTCTTCGACCCAAGCAATCCCGACGCCAACGCTGAGGGCGTGGCCTTCCTGCCGAACGTCTCGCTGGAAGCCGAGCTGGTCGAGGTCCTGCAGGCCTCTGCCGCTTTCAAGGCGAACGTCCAGGTCTTATAGACCCAGGACTAGCTCTTGGGTAGCCTGGTCGACATCGCGTCCTGACGACCTTCGATCGTTTCAAATCATTGATTTAGGGCGTCGGCCCGGCGGCCGTGCGCTTCGGGCAGCGCTGCCACAATTCGCGCCCGGGCGCTAGAAATGACCGCGGGCCGGTCACATTCCCGCCGTTTCCGATCCCTGTCGGACCACATTCCGCGACGATCTTAGGGTCAGTCACATCGAATGTGGAGGACGGAACATGAAGCGCCCGATTCTTTTCACCCTCGCTGCTTCCACGCTGCTTCTCGGTGCCTGCTCCGAGGTCCGCGACGTCCGCTTCGTCGGCAGTCTGAACGATCCCTACTGCGCGCCCGACGGTTCGGTCGTCTTCGGCATCTTTCCGACGGCCGAAGGAAGCTACCAGCCGATCAAGTCCACCCCGGAGAACTGCACCTGGCACGCCAAGCGGCAGGATGCGCCGCGCCCGGTCGAGGTGGCGGCCAACTAGATGCCGGCCCCGGTTGACGGCAGCGACTATCCCAAGGCGGGATATCCAGAGACTGGATCCCCCGAGAGCGGGTCCACAGGGCCGGAGGCCATGCCGAGAACGGCGGGCCCCGGCCCGGATTTCGGGCCGCTCGACTACGCAACGCTCAGTCCCTATCTCCGCCGCCGGCTGCGCAGCCTGGCGGAGGCCCTGGGCGACATCGCTGAAAGCCGCTAGGGCACCGCTGGCCGGCCGAATCCGGAAGCGGCCTCCGAACTCGAGGCAAGACGCCAAGATCCGCCCCTGGTGCGGCAAGAAGCGCCCCATCGGCACTGTCGGAGCGGCCAGGATCCGGCTGCCTTGGGGCCTGTCCGGAAGGCGCGCAAACCCCGTTAATGCGACAGTAACCGAAGCAAGCCAACATGGCGGGCCCTGCCGCGGAGCGACGTTGTCGCGGCCAGAGCCGAAATCCGAGCCTTTTCTCGAGGCCGCGGAGCTGCGCCATCGCGATGCCGGCCTTGCCGTCGCCGGTGGTGGGACGGCCGCGATCCGAGTGCCGGGATGTGACGATGAGCGACCTGTTGCAAGAGTTTTTCCAGGAAATCGACCGCAACCTCTCCCAGGTCTCCGAGGACCTCAACCGCTGGGAGCGGGCGCTCGGCGAGCCCGAGGCGCTGAACGCGGTCTTCCGGATCGTCCACAACGTGAAGGCCACCTGCCATGTGCTCGGCTTCCGACGGATCGAAGCACTGGCCCATGCCGCGGAGGACCTGCTCTATGCGATCCGCGAGGGAAGTGTGGCCGCCAGCCCGGAGGCGGTCTCCACGGTCCGAGAGGCGGTCGCCCGCATCGAAGCTCTGGTGGAGGGCGTTCGCGCCGACAAGGAGGAGCCTGCGGGCGAGGACAACGAACTCCTGTTGGTGATCTCCTGCTTAGCGGCCTCGGCCGAGACCCAGGAACCGCCCGTCAGCGGCGAGCTGACCGGCTTCCTGGTGGAGGACGACGGCGAGCCGGAGACAGCGGGACAGGGGCCGGAGGACGACCATATTCTGCCCGGTCTGGATCAGATCACCGAGGCCGGCCTCTTCCCCGAGACCGAGACCTTGTTTGCCCACCTGCCCGACGTTGCTCACGGTCCGGCCGATTCCGCGAATGATCAAGACACGGCGATCAGCGCCGAAGAGCAGACCCTGAGGGATATCGCGCCGCTGGAGCCCTTGGCGAGCAGCGCCCCCGAAGTGCAGAGCGACGAGGCGGCAGCCTTCGAGATCGCAATTGCGGACCTCCCCGATATTCCCGAGTTCCAAACCCCGACGGCGGACCAACAGCTCGAGGCGATCGCCGCGGAGATCATGGGGCCGGTGGCCAAAGCCGAGATGTCGCCGGAAACTCCGTCGGACACCACCGACATTAAGGCCCCGGACACGACGGCCGTGTCCGAGCCGAAAACGGAACCGGTTTCCGATACCGTTGAGGCGCTGCCCGCCGTGACGGCTGCGGAGCCAGCCGCGAATCTGTCGGCTCTATCGCAGAAGGCGGACCCGTCCGACAGCGTGCCGAGCCTGGTCTCGATCGGCTGCCTGCACCCGAACCCCGGGCAGCCGCGCCAAAGGATGGACGAGGAGGCGCTGCAGTCGCTGAGCGAGTCGATCTCGACCCACGGAGTCCTGCAGCCGATCCTGGTGCGCCCTCATGCCGAGCTGTCGGACCAGTACCAGATCGTTGCCGGTGAGCGGCGCTGGCGGGCCGCCGCCCTGGCCGGCCTCCAAGAGGTTCCGATCTCCCTGCACGAGCTGGGCGACGAGGCGGCGCTGGAGCTGAGCCTGGTCGAGAACCTGCAGCGTGAGGACCTGAGCCCGATCGAGGAGGCCGAAGGCTATCAGCAATTGATCGAGGGCTTCGAGCTGACCCAGGAGGCCGTCGCCGAGCGGATCGGCAAGAGCCGCAGCCACGTCACCAACACCCTTCGGCTCCTCGCCTTGCCGCCGGCGGTCAAGGAGATGCTGCAGCGGGGCGCCTTGACCGCGGGGCATGCCCGGGCGCTGCTCGCGTTTGCCGAGCCGGAGCCGGTCGCCCGCGAGGTGGTCGAGAGGGGTCTCAGCGTCCGGGCCACCGAAGAGCTGGCCCGGCGCCCGGCGGCGCCCGCCGCAGCCAAGGCCAGGCCGGCACCGGCTCCCGCCTTGCAGGACGAGTTGAAGGTCCTCGAGCGCGAGCTGGCCGAACAGCTCGGCGCCAAGGTGAAAATCCGCATGAGCGGAGAAGCTGGCGAGGTCCGCCTGCGATTCGACAACCTGGCGGATTTCGAGGCCCTGGTCAGCCGCCTGCGTCAGGTCCCGCAGAGCTCCGCTGCCTGACCCTTCAAATTCCGTAGCGAATGGCGGCGCCGCGAGCCCAGCCTCGGACTCGTAGCCGACCTGGGCGAGAGTCCGCATCTCGGATCGCTTGACCGGCCCTCTGTTCGTGGGAAACTCCAGCGATCAGATGCGTCCTTCCGCTCCAGTCAGGACTCCTGCGATGCTGCCTTGCCACGCGATCCTTCGGCCGATGCTCGGGCTGTGCTCGGCCCTACTGCTTTTCATCGGTGCCTGCAGTTCGGCACCGACAACGGACGGTGACGCGACGGCCTTTGACCGGGCGGACGCCAACAACGACGGAGTGGTCAGCCCGTCGGAATGGGATCAGGCCAGTTTCCGGCTCTTCGAGGAGATCGATGCTGACGGGGATGGACAGTTGAGCTCGGCGGAGCTGGCGCGGGGTTTCGAGATCTTCGACTTCGATGACGACGGCTTGATCGACGGCCGCGAAGCCCCGATCATCATCGCGCTCGGTGACGCCGATGGTGACGGGCAGGTCGATGAGAAAGAGTTTGGCGCGATCGACTGGGCCCAATTGTCTATCGATATCAACCGGGATGAGAAGGTCAGTGCTGAGGAGTTCCGCAACGGGCGGAGAAGGATCTACAGCAACGCCGATCTCGACCGCGACCGGCGTCTCCGTCGGGTCGAAATCGACGATGCCGCCAGATTCACCCTTTTCCGCTTCTAGAGCTTTGCGGGACCAGACGGATCGGAGCAGGGGATGACATCGACGGCGGGGCTTCGAGATTCGCTGAGCTGCCTGAGCTTCGGCGTCGGGTGTCGATCCCGGGTCGGGGCGGCGATCGCGGGTCTTCTCTCCGGCCTGTTGCTGGCCGGCTGCGCCTCCGAGGGGGAGACCGATTCGCCGGTGGCCGGAAGGTTCACCTGGATCAGCTACGTCAGCGGCGACGACATCCGGACGGCCTGCGCGGCCGGGAGCCCCGAGAGATATCGCTTCGTCTTCAACGCCCGTTTCGACGAACAGCGCCGGACCTATGAGATCCAAGGCGATACGACCGGCACCGGTTTCTTGACGGCGCGGGCCAGGGGCCGGGCGACGATCTCCGAGATCCGATCGACCGACTTTCTCGCCCCCTGGCGCTGGCAGACCGCCGAGGCCCTTCTGAGCGCCCAGGACATGGACCAGCTTCGAGGGGCTCTGGCGGAGGCCGGACTTCCCGGTCGACCCGAGGTCGGCCTGCAGCTGAACTCGAAGGCGTTCTACTGGGCGGTGGTCGGCTGCGTCGACGGCAATTTCGTCTTCGGCGGCTGGCAGCATCCCTCCGACACCTTCGATGCTCTGCGCTTCCCCGAGATGCTCTTCGCCCGCGACCAGACCGGAATGGCGGTCAACGAGCCGCGACGCCTGACCCCGATCGAGCTGGGTCGCGTCTCCCAGCAGGGGAACCGGCGCAGGTCCGGCGACCTGCCGCGGTTCCTGATCACCGTGCGCGAGGACGGCCTCAGGGGCGGCGGACTGGGCCTCCGCAACCCCTTGTGAGGCCGGTCTCGCAGGTTCCGGTCAGATTTCGGCTTCCCTGACCAATTGCACCTTTTTCTTCCTCGGGCCGAGGTTGACGATCTTGGTCACCTCGACCGACTGGTTTTCCGGGAGCGGGGCTTCGCCCTTCTGCTGACCGATCTCCTTGACGGATTTCAGCTTCGCTAGAGCCTTGGCGCCCTTGATCGCTTTGACGTCCCCGCCGTAGTAGTCGAACCAGGGCAGTCCGGCCGCAGTGTAGTCGGCAGCCAGTGGCGGCCTGGTCGGCGGCCTCTCGCCCGTGACTGCGAACCAAGCCAGGGAATTGGCGATGGTCACGAAGCAGCGACTGGCATGGCGCAGATCCCAGGCATCGAGGCCATAGGGGTCGCCGTAGATCTCCTGACTCATGCGTCCGCCCGGTGCGAGGCCCATGGCGTCCCCTACTTCACCCGCGCTCAAGCTCTCGCAAATCGTGCTCTGGTGCACCCTGGACTGGGCTCGCTTCAGTGCCTCGTAACGCTCGGCCTTCATGGGATAGACGAGGATCTGGAGGCCGCCGTGCTCGCCGGCGCCGGTGATTTGCTCCTCGGCCGAATAGCCTTCGCCGAGCGGCATGGCGACGAACTGCCGGATCACGCCCTTCTCGACGCAATAGCCGTCCAGCCAGGGCTGGTCCGGGACCACGACGTAATCCTGCGGATCGCGGTTCAGGCCCTGGACCCAAGACTCGCCGGTGATCGCGCTGACCTTGCCGGTGGCGATCTTGATGGCGCAAGGGTATTCCAAGAGGGCCTCGGGCAGGGACCAGAACATCAGCCACATCGCTTCGGACTGGTGCATCGGCATGATCACGCCGCCGCGCTTGAGCCAGCCGCCGGGGACTTGTTCTGCGTGGTCGTCGATGTGACGTAGGGGAAAGCGGCCGAGCCCTGGCGGAAGGGGATAGGCCCGTTCGTCGTCAGGGATGCGCAAGGTGCGTTGGAATTCGATCGCACAGGCAGCGTCTTCGTGAACCTCGGGAAAGCGGAAAACCAGCCGGTCGGATTCGAGCGTGATCATGGGCGCATCCTCCTCGTTACCAATCGCCGTCCCGGACCTCGCGCACGACCCTCAGGATCGCCTGGTCGGGGGCTTGTTTGAGCTGCCGGATCAAATCGGCGAAGAGGCGAGGCCGCCGCCGGATGATCTCCTGCAGGTCGCTCGACACCTTCCCGGCCATGGCCAGGAGCACGTCCGGATCCTCGCCCAGGTCCGCGGCGAGCCGCAGGGTCGTCGCCTCCGATGGCGGCTGGAGCTCGCCCCTCTCGATCTTGCTCAGATAGGCGGGCTCGATGCCGATCCTCTGCGCGACCTGGCGCAGGGAGTACCTGCGATCCTCCTCGCGGAGGTCCTCGCGACGCCTTCGGATGTACTCGCCGAAGTGTGTCATGTGTTGTATATACTACACATCTTGTCACAATTCAACATCCCCTTAGCCTTCGTGATCGATCCGCATCAGGCCGGCCAGGCTCGGCGCCTCGAAGCTGGTCGGAACCTCGACCAGGTGGGCCGGGCAGCGGCGGCAGTCGCTGCTGCCGAAACCGGGCAGGGGCGTCCGCGTATCGGGAAGCCGTTGCAATATCTCGAACAGGGCGCATTCAGAGCCGCCGGGGCACGCGTAGACGGCGACGACTTGGCCGGCGGCGGTCAGGCGGTCGATGTGCCAATGCGCTTTCTTCTCAATCCGCAGGTGCCGGGCCAGTCGGGCAGCCAGTCCGCCCGGCCCTCGCGCGCTGCCGCAATAGGCGTAGGTTCCGGCGTCCAGGCTGCAGCTTCGACCGGACAGCTTGAGGCCGAGAAGGCGGTCGAGCCGGACGACGAGAAGATAGGCCCCGGGCTGTCCCTTGAGATCGGCAAGTCCGATCTGTCCGCCAGCGCCATCGAGAGAGCGTGTCAAACTGCAGCCTTCCGCTTCGGAGTCCCCTGGATCATGGGGGTAGGAGATTCTATGCTCTGGCGCCAAAACAGAACAGGTCAGCGGGAGCGAAGGGGATGACGACGGAACTGCATCATTTCATCGGCGGCAAGAAGGTCCAGGGGACCTCGGGCCGCTTCGGCGACGTCTTCACGCCGATGACCGGTGAGGTCTCGGCCAAGGTGCCGCTGGCCTCCAGGGCCGAAGTCCGCGCCGCGGTCGAGAATGCCCTCGCGGTGCAGCCGGCCTGGGCCGCCTGGAACCCGCAGCGCCGCGCCCGGGTCATGTTCAAGTTCCTGCAGCTGGTCCAGGACGAATTCGACTCCCTGGCCGAGCTCCTGGCGCGCGAGCACGGCAAGACCATCCCCGATGCTCGGGGCGACATCCAGCGCGGCCTCGAGGTCGTCGAGTTCGCCTGCGGCATCCCGCACCTGATGAAGGGCGAGTTCACCGACAACGCCGGGCCGGGGATAGACATCTACTCCCTGCGCCAGCCGCTGGGCGTCGTTGCCGGCATCACGCCCTTCAACTTCCCGGCCATGATCCCGATGTGGAAGTTTGCT
>JAAUXU010054282.1_pt1 | contig 12765 bp, 12 predicted proteins | sample 7278151 | NCBI WGS metagenome assembly JAAUXU01 (sample SAMN14350113, study PRJNA611818) | marine sediment metagenome | isolation source: surface marine sediment (1.8m) | place: French Polynesia: Moorea | collected 2018-08 | reverse complement strand
GTTCAGAAAGTTCAATTCACATTTTTGCTGTGTGGGCAGAGATCCTGTCTTGCTGAAACGTGAATTTGGCACCTTCCAGGTATTTTTTCGTGCATCTAGGGTAGGAACTTGTCCTCTAGAGTGTCCAAGTAGGTTTCCTTGTTTAGTATGATGTCCATGAGGAGCACCTTCTTCCCATTACCCCTGTCCATGCCCTCACCATGACAGTGGCCAGCTTCTGCTTCCTCAAAATGCCATGGACCTCAATGGGGATGCTGCCGGCCTGTGGGACCAAGACCCTTACATTCTGGCTGATGTGCTTGGCCTCACTGGTGAATAACTTCTCATCAAAAAACAGCATCAGGCCCTCTATGCCAGATTTCCAGATTCTCCGAAGAAACTGGCCACTCTCCTTGCATGTGGCCTTCATGACCTTATTGACCAGTAGCAGCCTCACCCTCTTGTGAGGCATCATCTTCAGGTCCTCCTTGATGATTCTGAGCATGGTGGTGAAGCTATCGTCCTCATTTACAGCCATTTCTAGATTTTCCCTCGTGTCCTCTTCATGGCCTCTGAAGTTTGCACTAACCTTGGCTGGCTGCACTTGAGCCCGTCTCCTTGCAGTGCCAGACCACGTGGTCAATGGCAAGCTTTTCCAGCAACTTCGCAATTTCGGTGTTGGAATGGCCAATGCAATGAAGAGATGGCCTCTTGGTTTTGCTTTCCATCTTTGGGGGACACAACACTTGACATCGGCATCATTTTCTTGACAACACTCCAGTGAAGGAAGTGTAAAATTTTTAGCAAGAAATTCACACGAAACCAAAGCCCTTGAATATCGAGATTCCAGAACTTACGCACAACCCAGTGCAGAGTAGACCAGCCCAAAAAACGGGAAGTTTTGAATGTTGCGGAGGGCATTTCTAGTCTTACTTTTAGACTAAGTTCTAAGTACCGGCTGACTTACGTATGACCCTAGTTCTTCGACAGCTCCCGGGCTGTTGTCTCAGGTTCGCATGAGTTGCGCATGCTGGAGCTGATTTTGTCAGTGCCTGCGAGTTTCAGAGTACGGAGCGTCCTCTTCTATTACAGCTGCATCAAGTTGAAGCTGAGCTCGGCTCACTGTTCGAGGCCTCAAATCATAGGTCCGACATTAAAACTCTCTCACATAACTCAACAATCTTCTATGGGCGCTCAGAGGATGCTTTGAGCTCTGAGCTCACAGGCAATGAAGAAGTCAGCTTAGGTACCAACTACTCAGTGTTACACCCAGAAATGGGAAAAACATGTTTTTTCGCAGAAAATCCAATATTTTTTTTACACCAATGTCTGTTTTAGGTGAAAAATATAATATTTTGCTTTGTAGTTTCATTGCTCTTTTCAGCTTTCAGTGCGGCTCTCACCCCAGGGCAGCCATGATTTTACATCCGTAAAATGTCAGATTTTCATTCCACTTTTATTTTGCACAAAAATAATCTTGTGAGGGCGGCTATTTTTAATGTGCCAGACATTTTCCAGTATATCGATATTTTTGCTCCATGCGCCAGCCATTTGCACTCAACCCGGGCGGGAGTCGCTTTGGCGCCCTGGTGCAGGAGGCGTGGATGACTTCTGGAGAGATCGTCCAAAGAAACACATTTATAGCTCGAAACTGGCAAACACTGGAAAGTGGTGAGGACATTAGAGAAGACTTATGAGCAGAACTGGGGAAAAAATGGGTCAAAAACCACCAGTTAGAGACGACACTCGCTATTTTACCCAAAATTTTGATATTGTGCAACGAGTCCAAGGCGAGCCAGTCGGAAGCTGTTCTTACGTTGGAAAGACCGCTTTTCTCTTTATAGTTCAAGAAGAATTTAGCTGGCGTCGCCCACAGAGGGCGCTTCTTTGCCGATCTCGCCCAGGTCCACTCGTGCTCAACAGCCACTTAAAGACGCTGTCGTCAAGTGGAATGAACAGTTTCTCAACCTTGGTCTGTTATATTGAGTCCTGGAGCTGTGTTTATTACAGCTGCAGAACTTTCATTTTTTGACGCAGCTTCAGTAAAACAATATTTTCATTTAATTGTTGTCACATCATGTCAAAGGTGTATGAGAAGAGACAGTCCTTAAACATTAGACTGAAAAAATAAGCTCGGACTAGAGTTTCCGGTCCAGGAGTAATAAAAGCAGCCGCAAATGCAGCTTTCTCTCTCTCACCTGACTTCCCCCACCTTTTCCCCTCACCTTAATCCTGCCGTCCCAGTAGAAAGCGTCGGCACCGCCAATAAACTGAAAGCCACAGTGAACGGCTGAAGTCGCAGTTAGACTTGACAGAATCCCTCGGCGACTGAGAACAATGTGAGTTGTTGCAAGTTGAGTCACTTGTTGCAGTGTCAGCCCTGCATCGATCAGTGCAGTTTTGCGTGCAGAATTTTCTTATCCACAGCTGTGTCCATCCATCAGTGGCCAAACTCGTCCGGCTCTCGTGCGTTCTTTTACAGTGCGACAAGACACGTATTGATTTGACCCACTTTTGAACGGGTGTGAAGAGATGTTGATGGCTGATCACAGTAGCGAACTGAGAAGCGAAAAAAGGGTCGACACGAGGAGCAGAGAACGAATTGGTAGGCAGAGCTGATGCACAGGTGACATGTCCAAGCGTCAGAGCTCTGCACGGTACTGAGGTAACACGTGATCCCGGAACGTGAGGCCGCAGGAGGATGTACAGTGGACGCCACTTAAATCAGTGGAGATTGCCAGACTATCATTGAGTTTTACGCATGGTCAAGTCACGTGGACTGAGAGGTCGAGGTAATAGAAGGCCACGGGGGTGTCGTTAAGGAGCAAGGACTACTAGAACACGGGCAGAGGTTCTCGGGTTATTTTGAAATTAAAGAGTGAGCCCTTATGTTTTGTGGTGTCAATGCCCTTGAAGGTCATTAAGCATGCTAATGAAGGTTCAAGATATTTTGCAAACATAAAATATTCATCCTCGGTTTGCAACCTCATGTGACCTCTCAGGCCACATCTGACACGATCTGCTCCCCCATTTTGGGAGGGGGTGCTGACCCTTTTTTTGTAACTTTTTTCGATGGAGGCCTCATTCGGCCTAAAAAGAGGATTTTTTTAATTTTGGGTGCTGAAGTAACCCTTGTGGGGAAAGGGGTGACGCGAGATCAGATTTGAACACACACACACACAACCTCTTGCGAGGTAAATAGAGAGTTCGATGCCAGATCCGGTCCAGATCCATCCAATGGTTTGGCCGCGCATCGCGGAGACACAAACGATGGATTTTATATGCACAGATACTGGCCGATCCACTCTCTTCAGCCTCGAGGACGGGGACGAGAAAGGCGATACCTGCCAGCTGCAGGCCCTTACACCCTCACCTGACCCGGTCAACTCCAACGGGCTCCAAGACAACTGGAGGATGCTGTAAATGGAGTCAAAACACGCTGTCAACTCTTCCAGAGACAGAAACCTATCGACATGGGGCGAGGAATTCGTTCAGAGATGGCACATGCGTGGTTCGATCTGCTGGTGTCAAGGACCACGCGGCGGTTGTGCTGAACTGGAGGGGCCATTCATGCCCGAGGTTGCGTGCTTTAATGTATGTCTCGGCGTCCATCTCGACAGGACGTCTCTCACTCATCCTGTCAGTACATTTGTCAACGCTGTCATCACACCTGAACGTCAGCATAGGATGGACACCCGTTCAACGACAAGGCAAGCGAAGAAGGGCAATTTCACCTATACAGCGACGCGACCTTCGCCATGGCGGGCCTGATCATCGTGACAAAGATGTCGGTCAGATCAAGGCATGCGCGTGTGTCCCTGGTGCAGTTGTGGACCATTCTTCGGAAACATACAGCCATTACGTGCGCTCCACAGAGTTTACTGGGCAAAAATGAGGCTTCTTAGCCTCCCCTTGATGGGGTTGTAAGCGGCGTCCACTGTCCTCATGTTGCGTTGAGTGTTCCCGAGAGAAAAGGTATACAGAACACGTCACTTCTTACAATGCGGCTAAAAACTCCGATGCCACGTTGAGCTAATCAGTGCGAACAGTGAAATCTCAGTGGACGAAATGAATCTGTTTGAAGAGCATTTCTAACTCAAATCGACTTCTGCACCGAATGGAATAAATAAACACATCGCACTTCAAGGCGAGCTTGGCGAACTTGGGCAATTTCTGCAACAACTTTCTTTGTAAGCTGGATTATTCTTGGTCATGAGGGGATCGAGTCTCAACTGCACTACTGAGTATTCACACTGCTGGACAAGGTATCTCTGGCATACTTCTGAAAAGAAATGAGATGTCATATCTAGAACGATGCACTTGAGACTCATATTTTTTAATGAAGGTTTGATCATGTAGGTACCAGGCTGTGACCCTTCTTAAATCCCCTGCCATCATCAGCTTTCACGCACTTCTTTGAACAGGAGCAGAACTTGGCTCAAGTGCCTCTATCCAGAGGACTGTGCTGACAAGTCCGGCTTTCAGCCGCCGCACGAGGAAAAAGAATCTTTGACACATTGAGCCATAATGCATAGTAAGGAAGAAAATATTGCAAAAGAAGTGAGTGAACCATTTACGGCTAGATGCACCTCGCAGATGTCCACTTCACCATGTTGTAAATTGAATCTCCGTTTCAGGGCAGAACCCTTCGGGCACTCTTGTGCTGCCAGACAACGTTCATCGGTCTCCACAGCAGGCTGTTCTCCGGGTTCAACGGCAAACCTTTGCTCGAGGTGGGATCGTAGTGCTTGCTCACCAGCAGCATGGTCATATTCTTCAGTAGCTCGTCTGGACACGAGGGCGGAAAGTCACACTTGTTGGTGCCGGGAAACAATTTAGCGCAATAGCGCCACTCCATCACAATGTAGGGGATGTAGAGCCTTGGGTGATCAAAGATCTGGCGAGAACCAATGATCGTTCTGCACTCGTAACTCTCTATGTCGAGCTTCATGATCAGGGTGACTGTTTTCTTGTTCTCGTATTGCGGATGACCTAAGATGTCGTGAATGACGTCCGAGAGCAACACTGACTGCGCTTCTACATGAGTTGCTCCTCTCCTTTTCTCCGGGACAATTATGGTCCCGCCAACGTTAGCCCTCTCTATGGCCAAGGTTGTTGCATTTCTTGTCCAATCCAACGTGTTCTGAATGAGATGGACGTTGTTGTAACCTATTCCGGAAAGACCTAGAGAATGGTAAAGCTGGAACGGACAGACAAGACACTTAGTGTTGAGCAGTCCTTGGTTACTTTTTCGGCTGGCTGAGATCACCTTGACAGTGTTCATAGGCAGTGGGTCCACTGCCCAAACTTGGTAGCCAAATCTGGCCAGTGTCAGGGTATGGGTTCCAAGGTGGGCCCCACCATCAATCACTGCCACTGCGCTGGAGGAGGGGGACTGCTTGCCAGCACTGTAGTTGGCCATCCTGATCAGGAGTTTCGACTCTTCTCTTTCATACGATGCTCCGTGGTGGAAGCTGCCTGACACCACGCGATCGTCAGGAACATCATGAGTGCAGATTGTGTAGTGGGGCACCTGCGTTCAAGATTGGTCATGTCAATCACTCTGAAAGGCATGGTCGTGTACTTGCTGTACCATACAATGGTACTGTAGCCCGTGAACCTGATCTTACCAGCAGTTTTGTGACATTATGACAGTTCTTTTCTACAATTGGATAGAGCAAAAGGGCATTCTTGTACTCCTCTGGACCAAAGAACTGCAACGGCGATGAAGGCTGAACCTGAGGCGTAACCACACCTTTTTTTTCATCCCGATGGTCCTGGAAGAGTCACAAGTCATACCATCTCCGTTGCTGCAAGAACTATGTGACAAGAAGTACCTCTGTTGCACTGGCTGGAAAAGGAGTTGCAGCTGCCGACACATGAAACGGTGCAGCGGACTGGGATTATCATGACAAGGGCTTGAGATTTTGACTGGTTTTTCACCTAAACTGATGGTTTTGGCAAGGAGGAAAATGCTATCTTTGTCTCTGGAAATTTTCCACGTAATGGGGGCTTTTTCTCCATTTTCGTCATACAATAGATCAAAGCTGACTCCAATGACATCCATTAACAGTGCCAATTTTTCTTGGTTTTGATTCAAAACACCTGTATCTACAGCAGAACCAGCTTTGCCTTTACCCAACGGTCTCACTTTAAACACGTTCTACTGCATTCTCCACTGGTCACACGTGCTGTATCTTGCTCTGGCCGTGCAGGTCATGCCTGCAACCCCAATGCTCCAAGTTGCCAGTCCATCTAATTTGCCCTGCCTCCTGGTTCAGTTTGGCCAGCACTGCCATCTGACAGTGGTGAGGTCACGAAAGCGGACTTTAGAAAATTTGGGGTGTGTGTGTGTGTTTTTTTTTCAAACCGTTTGGCTGCGGAAGTGTATTCTGTAGCTGACTCTATTTGAAGCTGAATGTTTATGAAGCAAATTTGGCTCCATCTTTTGTATTCCTGTTTGGGTCTTCTCGGAGATTAGTCTGGCACTTAATCTTAACAATACTGTAGAGCAGGGTGAATTGAGAAAACTGGATCACGTGAAGTGAGAAGAACATGCCGGAAAAGCATGCTGGCAATTTTTCTGAGCAAATGCCATTGTCTCCAGTCATTACCTGGTTTCACATAGACTTTCATGTCCTTCTGTGGGTTCCTGAAATGCTGAATTTTGGGATTTTGCACCAATAATTCCTACGAAAAAGTGGCAGCTGACCTTCGAAGATAGGGGAAGGTTGCAAAATTTGGACTTGGGACACTTTCATGAAGTGACTTTTACTCAAAGAAACTCAGTGAGAAAGCCACTTTTGTCCATTCGTTCCTCGTGAACCATTCAAGGCCACTCGAGAACCTGCAAAATGTGCTTTTAACTTACCGTTTTCTTCAAACAGAAACAAACAAACTTCAGATAGATTTTGCAGCCGGAAAAATGCCAATTAAGGCATGGAAAGCATTACTCATTTCGTTTTGTTGTTTTGACCACCAACTTTAGACCACCATTTTTAGTTACCATGAATGAAATGAGACATTTGGACAAAAACAGTTCCACTCAAATGTCAAGCCCGAATCACGACCCAACCTTCTTTGAAGCCAGGTAAACGTAAAGACTCGCCACACCAATGACGACAGCTGTGAGGCAGGCACGCCATAGCTGACAGAAATTCTTAAGAGAACGCATTGCTGAACGACAGGGCGCAATTGGCACTGAGAGTCGCTTTCAGTTGGACCTTCATACTTGACCACAGCTTTCCACCCCAACCAATCACACACTGTAGGACCAAAAGCTGCAGCTGACGCTTTCTATATGAGAAATAGTGATGGCTGCAGAGCAGCAAGTGGGCATGTCACAAGTATTGTAATTGAGCGTTAGCAAAAGACTCTTGTGTGTCTTTAGGTATAGCTAAGAATGGCACTCAAAACCCTGTTGAGTTCATCGGCTGGTCAGTTAACCAGACATGTGAAGCATTCTGGCATGGATTCTGGTGTGGATCTCTTAACCGATTAATCGCGGTCGCAATCCAAGAGTTGCCAATCGATTCATTCGAACATAATCCAAACTCGCCCATCTCTAAGCATATGGATTACAGTTTTTTGCTGCCTCAAGAGAGAGGTTTCATCGGTCAAGTACTTTGTGCAAGAGAAATCAATACACGATTGTACTAGCAAGGGCACTCGGTGTGTCCGGGTGGTTTTAAAAAAAGGGAAAATATTCGCCATGCATGAAAAATGCACCTGTGGCAACCATCGACTAAGCACTGAACATGCGTCTCAAAATGGATAATTTCTCACTTAATATTTCACGGCAGTACACACAGTCACACGTTTAAAACCTTCCCTGAAAATCAGTACAGGTGTTCGAGTTTCTCGCTGAAGTTAGGTCGGGTCTGGTAAGGTTTGGTGTGGGTCGGTCAGGTTGAATCAGGTCAGATTATATTTCTAAACATTTTTCATGCACAATAAGCGAGGCCCCAAATTTGATATGGAATCACACATTTTGATAAGTAGCACATTGCATTTTGATCATTTCATCAGTCACGGTGACCTCCAAAGAAGTTAGTTATTCAACATGTGAAATAAAGACGATCCCTGAGATTAACACTTATTACACTGATAGCGAAAATAATGGACAAGCAAGGCTTTTGTGGATGCAATGGCAAAACGTATTTGTAGCATATAGAAAGGACAAAAACAGGAGCAGCAGAAAATAAGTGGTCTCAAAAGTGGCGTCTGTAGCTTCGAAAGCACAGCGACCGAATGACATGGGGATGCGCACGGGTCGGCCCGAGCCCGCAATACCCGCATACCCGACGGCCCGACCCGACCCGAGAAATTGGATACTCGGAAATGCCTGAACAGGGGGGTTGACCCGCGAGTCTGGTCGGGTCGCAGTGCATAGATAGCTTATGAGTAGAGTCCAACAAAATAGGAGATTTCAGCACAGGCTAGTATGCCTGAGTCCTCCATGCAAATCTTAAGTAAAAGTCCCAATGTTTTCAAATACCTTCTATATGTATAATGTCTGGAATGAAGTGGACGAGAATATAGAGTTTATCTTTGATGCCAGGTGACTGGGTTGCAGCCTTTGGCAATAAGAAGAGTAGCATCACTTATTATTTGACCCGATAATACCCGCAAGTTGACTGACCCGACCCGACCCGGGCTCGACTTTTACCGAACCCGACCCATCCCTAGAATGACAGTGTACACGCCAGCTCAACACTTCCGGCAGTCCGCGAATCCGCAACAGAAGAGTACAAAGCAATGATCTTCCGGTACCGCTGGAACTTGCATTCTAACAACATTCCAGTTCAGAAGAGCCATGCACGTACGCTCAAATGTGTGCGTACTCACACGTATACACAAGCGAAACTGCAACAGAAAATTATCTTTATTTTTGCCTTAAGTACCTTAAGTTATACAAAGATAAAGAAGTGTGATTTTAGTTTCTGGTCACTTTCTGGCTTCCAAAAGAATGCGTGAAGAACGTGAAAAATGCGTAAAAAAGTTTACAATGCATGAAAAATTATCTGTTTCACAAAGAATAAGAAAAGTTTGGTTGCTCAAGACAAATTTCACTCTGATTCTCTCGTGAGCCTTGTAGCAGTTTTTTTCACGAGGAACGAGTTTTCCTCACTGATTTACAGGGAAACAAAGACTTTCTTTCATTGACTGTCAGTGAAACTAAGTTGATCGGTTAAGGAAAAAAAAATAAAAATGTGTAAAGAAGAGTACTTTCTTTACTCATCCACTTTTTTTCACTGATTTTCTACTTTTTTCTACTTTTCTTCACTGATTTTCCACTTTTTTCTTCTTTTCTTCACTGATTGTCTACTTTTTCTTACTGATTTTACTACACTGTCAAGCCTTGACAAAAATTCGTGGTCGGCGTTTGATTTTTTGGGGAATGACAGTGCTGCAAATGAACTGGAAAATTACCTGTTTGACAAAAAATAAGAGGCATTCTCATGAGCAAATTTCACTCCGATTCCCTCGTGAGCCTTGTTCCTCGTGAAAAAAAAAGTGTTTGGAGGCTCACTCAAGAATCAGTGAAATATGCTCATGAGAACAACTTTTCTCATTTTTTGTTCAACAAATAACATTTTCTATTACGCTACCACTTCTTTTTCCCTTTTTCCCGCGTTTTTGGGAAAGCCAGACACTTGTCAGTAGGAACTCAGGGAAACTCACCAGAAACCAAAATCACACTTTCTGGTCACGTACTTCTAGTTGAGCAAGTGGCCGTATAAAAGAAAATCCCATGTTCAAAAAACTTAAGCACTGTTTTTCTCCTAATTTTCACCCCTGTCAGTGTTTTGCAACTAGTGCTCTGCACTTGTGCTTCGCATTCGCAGCAGAACACTCTTTGGTAGGACCTCGTGAAAATGCAAATCTTAAAAAGAAACAAAGTAAAGCTTTGCTGTTGGTTTTTTTTTTTTTTCAAATAAATAATCTCTTGTCATGCTCTTTTGCGTAAGAAAAAACAAGGTTGCGCAATATAAAATTATCTGGAAAGTCTGGGCTATACACTGAGCTCACATACACTCTAAGCATCGACTATCAACACTGCCAAAATCCTAAACGACGACCAAAAGTCGGTCGTTGAAGTTGTTCGGTAATGTTTCCTAACAAAAATTCAAAAATGCTACTCCCTTTGTTCCACCAGTTAGCGTGACATAAAACTATTTGAGGTCAATTATTGATTACATAAGATGATGCTGAGCAGTTTGGATTGATAAATGTCCAAGGGGGGTTGAAGGGGTTACCTGAACATGTTTATTCTGCCCAGAAATTGCGAACAAAAAGTTGCCAACCAAAATACCACCTGACGCAGTCATAATGAGACTTCACTGAAGTCAAGTGGTTATGATCATTTCGGCTTCTCCCACTAAAACAACCTTAAATGATGCCTTCAGAAGACCGTGGAGAGCACGATGATAACGGGGGAAACAGGTGTGAACTGTCCCACGTGGCCGAGGACAAGTTGCGTGGCCGAAGGAAGTGCCAATGATCCTTTTTGATTGTACTTGTACGGAGTAATAATGGTGTTAACGTCACCCTGCTTCTTGGACCATGAAAAGTACAGGGGTGTCCCGCTTTTTTCGGAACAAATGGAAGAAGCATCCGAGGAACAAGATAAAAACACTGAAAGGCCTTGAACAAAAATGACCAATCAAGGTCTGACAAAACCGAAAAGTAGAAATTTGGGCTGATTTTTATGTTGTAAAAAGTCGCTATGCAGTGACCAGTTGACTAGGTTATGGTGCTGCTGTGCACGATGGAACTCTTGAGCTCTTTGGAAGACTGTTCGTCCGAGCGGTTGGGGTTTTGCTCGCTGAGGTGGTTGACGCCGAGGCAAATGGAGGCCAGGCCGGGCGCAGCCAGCCTACAGGGGGAGAAGGGGAGAGGCGACGTCGTGATCAAGTGATCGACGATATCGTCGTGGACAACAAACAATTCTTCACGTAAGTGAGCCCTTTAGGCTTAGTCGTGTGCACGCAATTGAGTCCCCCGAAGGTGGACTTGTGCGCGTAGTCCAACTTCGGTTGCAAAGTCAGAATGTGATCGCCGTGACGTTGGACATGGCCTTCGTGCTGACGCGTAAGGGGAACCTAACCTTCGGCCATAATTTCGCGGATCACGAAACCTTTCCCCACCAGACGGTACGGGAAAGCCAGTATTAGGGGTGCACAACTCTGTCATTCGGCTTGAATAAAAAAAACACAGTAAAGTCGAGCATCGCGTGCATTTTCGGTACTTTGACCAAGGTCCAACTTAGCTAGTGTCAGTCACTTCATGACCAATCCTGAACGTCACCAGCATCTCGCAACTTTTCTCATTTCATGTGCCAGTGACGTCAGCTTCAACGCCAGGTACGGAGGCCTGGTCAACGACAGTCTCGCGGTCCTCCTCCGTCGCCGGGGAGCTGTTCTCAGAGGGTGTCTGAGGAGGTGACTGTTTTAGACCGCGTACGTACGCTAATGTCCTTTTTAAATTTAAAAGGTCACATAAAATTGCCTCTGTAAGGGTCCTTGAGGACCCGGAAAGTCTGAAAATCAAGACCTTTTAAAGGCCTTTTAATCCTCTCAAAGAGTCATGCAAATCCCGAGACAATCTTCTCCTTACTCCGATCATCGCTGCCAGAGGACTTTGTCGATATGAATTCGACGGGGTACACGAATGTGGAATTTTGTCCCTACGAGTAGGCATCACATAAAGGGCAAGGACAAAACACTAAGCTAAGCCACATTCTGAGTATCGAACTGTACTATAGGATTCGTGCCTCTGAGCTCGATGATCGGTGCGCGATCAAACTTACAACTAGGTTTAGGGCTAAAAATAGGGCTAATAGAGTCCGAATGAGACCTAGCATCACCCGATTTGAGTTAAATGTTGTATCATGGATATAATCTGGAGCATGAATCGGGAATAGAACTTAAACACCATGGCTTAAAACTATACAAAAGCATAAAATGACATGAAAACTGAGGGATTCACGTAAACTTTCAGGATTGAGCTCTAGCTAAAGCTTAGATCTATAACGCCTTTAGGCCTGTCCCAGTTACCTTACTCCCAGCCTGGTCGACCCACTTCGTATTGTAATATCCCTTCATGGCGTGGTGGTCGTTGAGCGTCTCCTCGCAGCGATCCTGGTGCAGCAAAGTAGTGTCCAGCTGTCGGACAGAGAACGTGTGCGGGGTGACCCACTGTGCTTTCTCCCACCCGAAAGGGGGATTCTCACTGGTCCCATGTGCATCTCGTCCCTTTAAGAAGGCTACACGTCCATGAAGGAGCTGTCTGGCCGTCAAGTCAGGCATGTATTGACCCCGCAAGTGTCTGTCATTCATCTATCCGGAAAGTCAGTGTTTTTAACGTGCGACATTACTTGTCGACAGTTAGCCCGGTTTCCTAACCTATATGTGTCTTCCCAACCTACGGCTTGTGTGTAACCTATGTACCAGTTTGACAATAAATATTATCAAACCTACTCCAGACTCTGGGTCCTCAATCTGAATCGCAGCGGCAGTTCCCTCCGCAGGTAGGAAGTGAACATAGATGTCGGACTGCATGTGAAACATTTGTTGTAGTAGGTATGAAACATAGGTATCGTTGCAAGTGGGGAAGGAACATGGTTGGGGGATTACATGAGAAACAGTCAAGTAGTTAAGAGACAGAGTCATCACGTGATGGAGAAGACACAGGTGCCGTTATTGGTTGGGGGATTACATGAGAAACAGTAGTTATAGTAGGTTTCAATGACTTACAGGTGTCGCAGCACGTAGGAAAGAAATG
>JAAUXU010117600.1_pt1 | contig 12771 bp, 14 predicted proteins | sample 7278151 | NCBI WGS metagenome assembly JAAUXU01 (sample SAMN14350113, study PRJNA611818) | marine sediment metagenome | isolation source: surface marine sediment (1.8m) | place: French Polynesia: Moorea | collected 2018-08 | reverse complement strand
TGTCTCAAAAGCTTCTTCTGTCTCAAAAGCTTCTTCTGTCTCAAAAGCTTCTTCTGTCTCAAAAGCTTCTTCTGTCTCAAAAGCTTCTTCTGTCTCAAAAGCTTCTTCATTCCATTTCAAAATCTTCAAAGTCTCCTCATTTTCTAGATCTTTCCCTTCACAGTCTTCACATTTTCCAGATCTTTCCCCTCAAAGTCTTCTCAGTTTCTAGATATCTTTCCCCTCAAAGTCTTCTCAGTTTCTAGATATCTTTCCCTTCAAAGTCTTCTCAGTTTCTAGATATCTTTCCCTTCAACGTCTTCTTGTTCAAAGTCTTCTTCAGTCACTTCCGATGAAGCCTCGAATGATTCCTGAGGGGAAACCATGAGCGTCAGACGCATGAACTTGAAGCGTTCGAGGAGTTCGGCCTCCTCCTCGGACCGCCAGCCCATCATGGCCCTGGGCAAGGCCAACCCGGGCCATGACCCAATCGACTACGACGACATCAGGGTTGGAGCAGAGATCCAGGTGAGAAAACAAAGCAAAGGTCATAATGGAGATAGTGTTTCCTCTTCTTTTCCTCCCCCCACCCTTCAGATGACGGCTGCGGCCTCCGGGGTTGTCCCCGACGACACCTTCACTGTCTCCCAGGCCGTCAACGCCCTGGGCTTCGGCAAATTCCAGGTTGGCGGGTACCGAGACCGGCTCGAAATTTGACCCCAATGATGGCAATGTTGTTGCAGATCATCTTGAGCTTCGTGACCGGCCTGTGCTGGATGGCGGACTCCATGGAGATCATGATCCTCAGCATCCTGTCCCCCGCCCTTCACTGCCAATGGGGAGTAAGTCAGTACAACCAGGTGGGCGAATTCAAAATCTGCTTGCAGGGCATATTTCACTCTCTCCTACTTGTCGTGGTAGGCCTTTCTCACCACAGTGGTCTTCGTGGGCATGATGTCCAGCTCGCTGTTCTGGGGCAAGTTGGCGGACAAGTTCGGGCGGCGCCAAACGCTCATCCTGGCCGGCGCATTCCTGTTCTTTTATGGAATCCTCAGTGCTTTTGCGCCGTCCTATAAGTGGGTGAGAAGTTTGAGAGTTTTTTTGCAAGGATTTTCCGCAAGCAATTCTTGGACACCTCTTGTGCCAATTCTGGCTTGTGGCAGCTAAAGAACTGCTTTCATTTGACTTCATTTGAGCTACAGGGTGTTGAAAACAAAGTTGGTGCATTCAGTGTGAAAGCTATCAGTACCAGGTGGCGTTTTTGCTCAGGTTCTGTTCCTCCGGTTCCTCGTCGGGTTCAACATTGGCTGCGTCCCTCAGTCGGTGACCCTATTGTCGGAGTTCTTGCCCACGCGCCAGCGCGCCAAGTGCGTCGTCCTCCTCGACTGCTTCTGGGCCCTCGGTGCCTGCGCAGAGGTCCTCTTGGCCGCAGCCATCATGCCGGTGGGCGGATGGCGCTGGCTGCTGGCCCTCTCAGCGTTCCCGTCGTTGGCGTTCGTGGCGGCGGCCGCGGCGTGGGTCCCAGAGAGCGCGAGGTTCAACGCAGCGCGTGGAGAGGTAGACATTTCGCAGGCAAATTTGGCACGCAAAATGCGAGGAAAAAGACCTTTCGTTCTACCTCCAGACAGACTTGGCCCTCGACACGTTAGAGAGGGTGGCCTCCGAGAACAAGCAGCCCATGTTGCTCGGCCGCCTGACCGTGGACGCGACAGATGCTGCCGCAGCTGTGACCGGCGGCGGCAGCTTCTCCGACTTGTTGTCCTCTGGTGGCCTGCGCAGGACGACGTTGTCGCTGTGGTTGATCTGGTCCTCCTGCAGCTTTGTCTACTATGGCGTGCTCCTCATGACCACCGAGATGTTCGAGACCCCCGGCGACGACATCTGCGGCCTCGACGGGAGCCTCATGGAGACCTGGTCAGTAATGCAATGAATAATAACGACCAACAGCTAGACATAGGAGTTTTAGAAAAAAATCTAAAGGACCTGGAAAGGTCCATTTGAGGGCTAAATACCTAATGATAGAAATGTATTAAAAAATCAAGAAAAAGTGGAACAGGCGTAAAATATTTTCTGACGCTAAACGACTTCTTTTTTGTCCTGAAATTTCGATCAAGAAAAGACTTTATTGTCCTCATTGTTTTTCTACCGATTTATGTAACTTGGGAACCCTGAGTTAGTGTTGACAAAACTGCGACCAAAGTTAGCACTGTGACTGAATCAAAAGCACCCAAACTGAAAGAGAGCCCGACCCGGCGGGCCTCCAACCTGAGCACAGTTGAATGGCATAAGAAAATGACATATTCAAAAAATAAAGTTTTTTATTGTCGTGCTCGTTTGACTGATTCCTCAGGGCCTGAAACTGACTTTTCTAAGCCTCACTGCTTTGCAGCTCAGTCTGAAAAACAGTCAGTTTCAGGCCATTCGGAATCAGACAAATAAAGCAGGACAAGAAAAGGTGACTTTAATTTCTTTGAATAAATATTTAAGTCTTGGGGAAGTGATGGTGGAATAACGAATGACAGCAAGAAAAAGCCAAATTTTGGGGACCTTTTTTGTAGAATTTCAGGAGATTAAAAGAGTTTGGAAAAATTCACAACTGAACCGATGGACTACGACATATTTAATTCTGCTGTATTGAAGATTCTCAAGCATCATCATTCGACTATTAACAATGTTGCCCTTGGTTGATGGAGAAGAGCCCAAACTGTGCCAAAAAAGGGCAAAAGTTTTCCAACCACGACTTCTCTCACTGGTTTTTCTGCTGGAGTTGGCAAAAAAGTGGCAATGAAGTCGTGGTTTTTAATCCTCTCTCACCAAATAGCACAAAGCGGAAAAAGAGAGTCAGTGTGACAAGTAAAGATTACACTGCTGACCCAATTTAACTTTTTTTTTTTTAAAAAAAAAAGAAGCAACTGAGCTCTATTACAGTAAAGGCGTCAGTGCAATGGAGCAAAGCAAGGACAGCAGAAGGGAGTCGTGTCTGTATATCAAAGTTCCACTGTACTGGTGTCAGTGCAGAAAGCAGGCATTTTGGGTGATATTTTGGGGAAATGCCATTTAGATTGTTTATGGCTATTCAGGTAAAAAATAGTCTGCAGGGTGACTCGAGCTTTTCCCCCTGATCTAGTAATAGTCAAGCCCATCCCACGACATAAAATACATCCGACACCATCTCTAGCTAGTGATGCTTCGGGCTCGCTTCTTCTCGAGCTCGGGCCCGGGTTCGACATATCTTCTTAAGTTTTTCTTTTGGAGCTCGAATCGGGTTGGGCAGATGAGCTTTCAGCTCGAGTCGGGTCGAGCTGGCTGAAAACGAGCCTTCGAGCCCGGGCTGAGCAACTCGAAGCATCTCTTACTCCAGCGTTCCACTTTCAGCTCCGCCCAGTGTTCTCCGCTCGATCGAGTGGACTATGGACACCTGTTGTGGACGACCCTGGCCGAGTTCCCGGGCATCTTGTTGACGATCTCGCTGGTGGAGAGGCTTGGACGGAAAAGGACCCTGGCCGCGGAATTCCTGGCGCTCACGGTGGCGCTCTGCTCGCTCTTCAAGTGCACGGCCAACAGGCTGGGCGTCACCGTCGTGCTCTTCGTCATCAGGGGCATCGCCTCCGGTACTGCGGACAGACACGATATTTCAAGCGTGAACAACTTAACCTAGCCGAGTGTGTTGCAGGGGTCTTCCAGGCTGCGTACGTGTACACGCCGGAGGTGTACCCGACCGTGTTGCGCGCCGTCGGCGTGGGATCTTGCTCGTTGATGGCGCGCGCCGGCGCAATCCTGACACCGTACGTGGCGCAGGTAGGCAACGGGCCTACCGCCCCAGGCCTTGTTCAACATTAAGAGGCCTTTGGACGGGGCCCCAATGAAAATTTCTGTTGCATTCATAAGTACTCGACTTTTCCCTCGTCTTTCTTCCAATTTTTTCATACTTCCCACTGAGTTTAACAATTTTGCAATTATACGTAGGCCCATTTCTAAGGCCTATACAAAACTGCTTGTATCAGTTTCATTTCTATTGCCAAGACAAAGCTGCATATTTTCCCCCTCCCTCAGGTGCTGATGAAGTCCTCGCTGTCGAGCGCCGTCGGCGTCTACGTCGGCGCCTCCTTCTTGGCCGCCGTCGTCTGCTACTCGCTGCCCGTGGAGACCCAGGGGCAAGACTTGGGACAGCAGCAGAACACAACCAATGCAACAAACTCCACATGAACAATGCAGCTGCGTTATAAATCGTTAAAAGAAAGAATCTATATTTGGCCATCAATGCAGAAACTACTGAAAGTTCGTTCTGTACTCATCTGTGATACTTTATTTCCGAAATAAAAAAGCAGATTATTAAAGTACAAGAGCAGATTTTCATTCTCCTTCTCATTTCTCAAGGTTTTACCCCTTCTTCTTCAGAGTCCGACTTGTCTGAGGAGACGTTGGTCCTCCTGACACACGACGTGCTTCTCGTGGCTGCAGGCCACGTCGTGCCAACGAATGCCGTCCTGTGCAAAGGGTTGATCGAGTGGGTCACGACGCAGAAGTGCAAGCTCGTTGCTCAGCCCGCGTAGGATGTACAAAGGCCTAGCGCGGATAGCTCAAAGGCATTCAAAATTTTTATTTGCAAAAAAAAAGAAGCATTTGAAAATCGGTCCAAAATATCGCGCGTTAGGGCCTATTAAAGTTGCTTCTTTTGGGGGGTTCGTCTTACATGGAAGATTCGCTTAGTTTTGATCTGATTTTCATTCTGTTCATTTTTTGTTTTTTAACCAAAATTTTAAATCTCCTCTGACCAACGAGCCGCGCCACGCCTTTGTACGTCCTACGCAGGCTGAACAACAAGCCTCTACTTTCAGTAGCTACTTCTGGTCCACCCTGTCCAACATTTCGTCTTCACTGCCTCACCCCGTAGAAGTTGTTCAGGATGGCCACGCACGCCTCCTCCTCTCCGTCGAAGTTCACTCGAAACTCGCGATTGTCCGGTTGAGGCTGACCCAGACTGAACGTTTGAAACGTAAAGATAACAAAACTTAAAAAAGTATTTCCTACTGCACACTGACCCTCCTGTGCCGGACCAGTCGCACACTTGACAACTGTTCTTGGGCTCGATCCTCTGGCCGGTGGAGGCCCAGAACCAACCGTTGATGATGGCGGGTTGCAGGTCGACCCGGCCGCACCCGGAGAAGTTGCACTTGCGACCGCTCGTCCAGACATGAGGAACCCGGGCTAAAAAGGGACCAAACGAAATTCCACCCCTCGACTTTTGTGTCTCGCCGAGTGCTACCTTGGTCGATGGCGATCTTGATGGCCTCATATTCGTCACTGGAGTCGAAGGCGACCGCGTCCATGCAGAAGCGCCTGCAGTAATTCCTGGCCCTCACCCAGTCGAACCTAGTGTTGGGCCCCGCGCCGAGCCAGGAGAAGTGGTAGCGCTTCCCAAATGCCTCAAAATGAGCACGACCTTTAAAGGACTACATGAGTGAAAAAGCAAATAAGTAAAGTAGAATTAAAAGAATGAATATTTCCCGAGGCGTCGTACGATTGACACAGGCCCTGAGGTTCGGAGGCCTGAAGATCTGGCCCTTGGAGGCCACGATCAGGACGGAGAAGATGACGGCTGCCTTGATCATGGCCAGTGCCCGAATGAGCGAGGAACAACGTGGGGAAGAAGATGTTGCGCGCGTCGTGGATATCACAGAATGGGCATTTTTGCATGGGCGCGGAAGGCTTTTAAAGGCGCGCTCACCCTGCCTTTTGGAGGCGGCCGCGGCGTGATCGGCAGGACCAAATTGTGAAGGGCAAACGCGTCTTTAGCCAGTCTTTGGAGCTTCCTCGAAGACACTTGAGCAACGAAAGTGAGTCTTTTCGGGGAATCCGAAGCTTCATCCAGCAAAACGCGCACGCAACCGGAGAGCGAAGAAGAGTTGCAGTTTGTAGCCTTGAAGCGAATACAGGGTGGGGGAAAAAAGCCCTTCAATATGTCGTCAATCGACTATGTGCATACATCATGGGTGAGTAAGAATTTTCTTACTATGGATGTTGCCTACTTCATCTGCCTCAAGCATTGCAGAACCGTGAGCGACTGCAGCAGGATCAACTTGAGCAGCAACTGGAGATGTCATCTTGAGGGACTTAATGTGCTCTAAAACAGATCATGGGTCTGTTTACTAAAATGAGTGACCATTCACAGTAATTGCGTTAATAGAAAGGTATCCTAAAGGGTAACTAAAAAAATGAAATAATGCTACCCAGTCTTTTCCAGATGTTTGGCCCTAAAGGCCTAACGAAACTCCAGGAACTATGAAATAACACATAAAACTGTCCTTTCTGGAAAATATGCACTTTACAAATAACATGACTGTACCAAGTTTGAAGGTGATGGAGTGATACTAATTAGGTTTTCCCACATGTCCATCTGTGTAAGGAGTAAATAAAGTCTCAAATTGCACTAACGATGCAAAAATGTTTTGTATGGAAAAGTGTTTTTCTATCAACCAAACACTTCTCTACCAAGGTTCAGTGTTATTTTATACAACAAGCACCATGTAGTTGTGATGAAACACAACTATTGCATCGTTGGCGCCACTTAAGACTTCATTGACTCCTCAATAAGGTCACAAGCAAGCCTGCACAGGAGTATCTGATTTTATACATTTAATGTCTGAGTCACCCTGCACTGGAATCGTCAAACCCTGTATGATATGGACAATACCGACTGATGTACATAGAACACGTTTAAAGGTGTCTTAATGATCACTTCACATCACTAGATTGCTCCTTCCTCTTTCTGTGCTACAGTGGCAAAGAATGGGTTTATAACAGAAAACTTGAATAGCGACTCGAACTAAAACCATCCAGGAGCAGTCGCCACTACATGGCATTAATTTAGTCAGCGAGTGTGAGCATTTTGCGCCATCTTGCGGTAGAGCTGTCAAGTCTGAAGAAAGCTCCATAAGTGACACTTGCAGCTCAATCTAGAGGGTGACACACAAATCACAGCTACAATAGGAAGACACCACTTGTTCAGACAGAAGCATTGGTAGCGATATCTCTGTCTGACTCATGTGTGATCAGTACCAACTCATCCATACGTACACTAGAGGGAGGAGGAGGCTGCGAGTGTTTCCCAACAAAGCATCATAGAATTCCTCGCTTGCGTGATCGCTGCTCGGCAACCGGAAAGTTTTAACCAAGATTTTTTAAGGGAAAGAACAACTTTTGAGGGGATTTCAAAATACTTTTAGAACAAATGACACCTATGGTGGCAGGAAAAATATCCATAATAGGTGTGGTCCTCGTAGTGCCCGAATGCTGCCATTGTCCTGCATCGTCCAACACTGGTTGGTTGCCAGTTTGGGGGCCTGAATTTGTCCTCTGCTGGAGTGCGATTGCTGTGGAAGCCACATATTGACTGATGTTGAGGTGCTGCCACGGTGAGGCTCTCAGAGTCTCCCATTCTGACGATCTACATTTCTAGATGGTGGCCTCAACCTTGAGGTTTGGAGACGTACAGTACATTGTTTCGTCTCGGGTGCATGCGGTAACAGTCATAGCGCTGCAGGCAATCTATGCAGTTAGAGATAGAGATGTGTTAGATGAAGCAGTCGGCGAACCTCTGCCCTGTGTACAATTTGGACACATGTGAGAGCTGTAGTGTGCACCGTGTACAGTACAATTCAGGCCAGGGATGAAGTCCGTCAAGTTCAAGCTTGGCTTCATCACCGACCAGAGGATGCACACAATGCTGGCCTTATTTATCCGGCACAACCTCTCCGTGGAAGTACTAGTAGTGGTATCTACCAAGGTTCATAGGAGTGTGCTAAGCTCTGACCCTAACTTTAATATGACTCACGTACTTCAAGCAGATGTGAAAAATTCTGTATCATTTCATCAATTGTCCTTTATTTCCATCCAGGTCTGCCGCCCATCTGTCCTAGACACACAAACAGAAGACCGCACACGCATTAATATAATTTCACAATTGTCCATCAGTGACTCAATCTAAGATTCTTGAAGGCTCAGCAAAAGTCTCCGATCAAGAAAAATGTATACTGAAATAATAAGAATAAGAAAAATGTACACAGCACGTGCAGCTCGTGGTCTGTCTCCTCCATGTTGATCATGGGTTCCATGAACGTCACCACGGTCACCTTGGTCACGGTCTTCTTGTTTTTGATATACTGTCATCTTCTCCATTGTTGTCATCATTGTATTCACCTCTTCAGTTTCGTTGTCATCTTCACCATCTTCCTTGCTACAATCGGTCAGTGCTCTGACTTTCATCAGGAGAGCAGATCTGTTGCAGCTCCCGTGAAGCCACAGTGTTGTATTCGAAGAGCATAGGGATGGCATCTTTTTGCCCTTCACAGCTGAGAGGAGTTGGTCATCAGTAAAACGCTTCTCACACAGACACCAGTTATCCGTGGGCACCAAGTTCACCCTCTTAACTTTGGCTGGCCACAATTTTCGGGGCTCTGAGTTCCTGGAGAAGGCGTACACGGAGAACTTCTCCTCCGTCCAGGCCACAGACACGCAGTTGTGACACTTTCTGCATTCACGTTGCATGAAGTTTTCTACTCACTTCAATTTCTGGACGAACGAACATCTTGTTTACAAGGGATAGTTGGACAGAACTCGCTCTCCTACCAAGAACGTTCTGATAGGTTCAGCCCATCAGAATTCGATCACGTGACCTTTGCTCTACTCGGTTCAGTGTCTCTAGTCCATCCCAGTGAGCTTCCCATAGCAAATTCTCTGCTGTCCATTGCAGTGACAACAATGTTACTTAAATATTGATCAAGGACACATTAGTATGTGTGCTTATGCACCTACTGCTACCTGGTGAGGGACAAGTAAAGTCTTTTAGCGTCAATTTTCAAGTGAAATACGTGCAAAATGTCAATATTAAGCTATAAGATGCTTCTTTACAAAAGAAAGAAATACACTATGTTAGCAGGCATAAAAAATAGTGTTGCCAATTAGGTGAGTCAAAATCGAATTAATTTCGAGTTTTTCTGCAAAAAATTGAAATCGAAACTCGAAACGATATTTTCAAGTTTCGATTTCTGGCGAGCCTAGAGTCGAGCCTAGAGTCGAGTCTAGAGTCGAGCCTAGAGTCGAGCCTAGAGTCGAGCCTAGAGTCGAGCCTAGAGTCGAGCCTAGAGTCGAGCCTAGAGTTAATCCAGTCCTAGTGGGACGTCAAAAGGCAAAACAAACAAGTCATAGTGGTAACATGGTAACAAAGTTGCAGAACAGAATGGGGACAGAGCTTCTAGACTCTTTGATTGTTTTGAGAGCTCATTCCTTGAAAAAAAAGAAACCGTTGTAAAGAATTTAGCATTAGTTATGGTGTATTATAAAGAATAAGTGTGGTAGAAATGTAACTAATGAGTTCAAGTGATCATAATTCAATATTGAGCATTCCACCTCCTTTTCTTTTCTCCTATGTAGAAAAATTCAAACTCGAATTGAGACTCGAAATGTTCCTGAAACTAGAAATCGAAACTTGAAATTTAAAAATATGGACATATTTGGCAACACTAATCAAAAATCTAGAAGTGTCACTTGATATTGCTGCTACCTCTTAATGTCTGACTGTAGAATCTTCTAAAATTAGGCACATTTTTGTCCAGACGAAGTTACTGATTGCGATACTGGCTTAAGGGAGAAAGATCAGGTGAGGCAAGGAGCAAGTCAAGCTGGATCAAGTTATGATCAAGAAGCCAGTCCAAACCTCAAAAATGCCTCCCGAATAAAATTTTCCAGCCAGGAGCAACGTTGGGCCCACCCCTAAATTCAAAAGACACATAGATGACTTGTATTCTCAGACCTGTCAAGTCAGCTTAGAGCAAGCATGCAAAAAGATTGCGTAGTATCTTTGGCTAATCAGGCTCACCCTGTACGTTGATCACACTGTCTTGGCCACATTGGCTGAATAAAGAGCAGCAGCATCGATGTACATTCCAACACTTGGCATTCTACTCGAAAACACTTCACTGCTGCTTGTGGACTGAGAATGCTACCACATATTTGTCTGGCTGTCCTGGCAGCCTGTACTCATGTGGCTGCCACCAACTTTGTCGAAGGCGAGGACTGCGGCACCTTCGAAAAGTTCATCGGAGGTGTTGACAAACTGAGTGAGGAAGAATATGGAGAAGCAGTGTGTCACTGTCGAGGATACAGCGTCCTACAAAAGTTACCAGAAACTTCTTTCAAGTAAGGAACTCTCTGGTAGTCATTGAAGCTTGCATGCACTGGGTTTCCCAACCTCCCATCCCGTCATTACTGAGATGCAAGAAAGACTAGATTTAAATGTGGAATTAAGAAAACAACGATTCTTTTGAGCAATTAAAGTAGATCCTGCCAGGATGACAAGTTTCGTTTTTCAACATAAAGTTGTGAAATGAAAGAGTTTCTGAGTGTTTCTCAAATTGCATTGAAGAAAGTTTCCTTTTTTCAAAGACAGAAAGAAGTTTTTTCGTACCTTTTGGGCTAGCAAATATCATTAGATTTCTTTCAGCATTCAGTGTATCCACTGCACAATGTGCACAACGTCTCAATGAGCCCCAAACTCTTGGCTGGGACATTAAAGGGGACAGTTGAATTAAACGTCATGTCATATATAGTACAGGCAAGACCTGTTTGACTAAAATGGGCTCGAAAATTGGCATTGCACAGTAATTTCTGATAATTGTAGAATTCTAACCCATTTTTGAGATGTGAGAAATGCTCTGCAGTTACTTACCATAAATGCCCTAATAACCAGACAATTTCATGATAGGAAACCATCTTTTCTGCTCGTTAGTGATTGGTGAGATGCAATGATGTCATAACATTGGACAAGCCACATGGGTTCAGAGGATCGGTGAGACGCCAAACTGATGGTTCCCGAATGGTACTGAAAGTTTGCTGGAGCCAAACCAAGTGACTCACTGCTTCTGGCCCTGCTGAAGCATGTGCTGCAGTGGCAAAGTGGAAGAAATCCTTTTTAGTGAAACTAGTTCATGTATTACCACAATCTCCCCTTCAATTCTTGATTTTGCAGTAGCAATTGCGATCTTTCTGGGGGAACAGGACCGTACACAATATGTGCACGTGAGCTCTTCCAAGTGCACATTATCATTCTCAGCTGCGGAACATTTCTTAAGACAGCAACATGTTCTGCAGCCAGACTGGGGTTCCCAAAGGGCAGAACAGACTCAGAAAGTGATGGTCGATTCTTAGTTTCCTGTCTGAGTCGGTCTGAGGCCTCTTTAGGCCCTGAGTTGCTCTGGGGAGTAACTGAAGGCAAGAAGGTGCCGACATTTTTGTTTGTGAAAATTGCTTAAGTGAATATTTGCTTCTCCTCATGATCGTATGACTTCATTCGACACAAAGAATTGGTTGATACTAACATGGTGGCTACTACAAACAACGATCTCAGAACCTCCAGGTTCAGCTGCTGTGCAGAGTCCAACACTTGCCTGTGGAGAGGTGTCCTTTCCATACTTCCTATGGCAGTCACGACATCCATGCTGCTTGGTAGCAGCACTTCTGCCTCATCTTCATATCATACCCACATCAACCCAATCTTCCCAGTATTGGCTGACAACAAAGAATGCAGCATGGTGCACATCATATTTCTCATGTCCTCCCTCTTTCCCCCATACGACTGCGTCATTTGCTTCCCGGTGAAGTGAAACAATAAGCTTTGTGTAATCAAAAGTATCAGGTTTAGGTTTTGCTGTAATTCTACAATATGTACTCTGCCATTATTGTAACTCTTTCATTGATGCCAGTGATAACCCTGGTGACTGATCAAGCAACACTACAGTGACATTCTTCTTTTAAGTTTTATTATTGAGCTTAAAGGCCATGTGTGCGCAGAGTTATGAAGCCTCCAACACTGAGATCCTTTTTGGTCATTCATACGTGCTCTGTGCAAGGAGATGTAATCTTCCTTCCAGGCATCACATCACTCCACATGTGCGGTGGTGACAATGGGAATGATGCTGTAGCTCAGACTGAGGTTATTGACCTTCCCACCTTGGGTGGGTCCCGTCCAACAAGAACTTGCCATGAATTACCTGAGATGCCAAGTGTCAGAAAATCTCTTTTTACAATGTGGGACAACCGTGACAGATCAGTACTCTGCTGTGGTGGTCGTGAGTCTCCTAACAATAAGCAATGCTTCCAGTACTCCCAGTGGTGAGTGGACTGATGTGGGGGAGATTTTGATGTATAGTAGGGTCGATTCCATGGCAGTCAAACTCAATCATGGCCGTTATTGGATCTCCAGGGGATATTACAGGTATGGATTGCTGAACCTTCTCCTGTGATATGCACAGGATTATGCACAAATTAAGTCTCATTCACATTTTATAAAACGATGGCTCAAAAGGACACAAAAAAGTTCATTCGATATACAGTGCTGTGCAAAAGTCATCGGACACTCATCTGAGGGACGACAAACAGGTTGATTTGGTGGCCTTTTTGAAGCGAAATTTAAAATTTTTCCTACCGTGAAGAGGCCCCCCCCTCTCCACACCTCACCCCCTGGGCGGCTTCACCGCCAATCCCCCCCTACTGCCGCTTTCAGCGGCCGTTTACCCCCTGTGCAAAAGTCACTGGACACCTAAACATACATGCTTACAAGCAATAACCTGGCACTAATTTGTGAAGTGCATGACATACCAAATGACAAGAAACAAAAAGAAACAACACTACATTTTATTAAAAAACTAATAATCTATAGCATGTCCCTTATTAGCAATGACTTCTACTAATCTCTTCCTATAATTCACTACTGCATTGGAACATGTCTCTGCTGGT
>JAAUXU010128819.1_pt1 | contig 12772 bp, 14 predicted proteins | sample 7278151 | NCBI WGS metagenome assembly JAAUXU01 (sample SAMN14350113, study PRJNA611818) | marine sediment metagenome | isolation source: surface marine sediment (1.8m) | place: French Polynesia: Moorea | collected 2018-08 | reverse complement strand
CTTTCTTTCTTTCTTTCTTTCTTTCTTTCTTTCTTTCTTTCTTTCTTTCTTTCTTTCTTTCTTTCTTTCTTTCTTTCTTTCTTTCTTTCTTTCTTTCTTTTTCAGCGTCATGGGAAGGAACAACCTGAAGCGCACTAAGACCATGAACGCCATCCGCCGCCGCCACACGGAGCGCAGGGCCAGGAACCGGTCCATGAGGACGACAGAGACGATCATTGAGGAGGATCCCCTGCCGCACGACGGGGAGAGCAGCGGCAGCTCCGCTAAGGAGGACGACGGGCCGACCCCGTCCACGGGTGCGACGCGGCGTCTGCGGTTCCGGCCTTCGCCCGCTGAGGCTGTTCAAGAGAAGGAGGCTGCACCGGGGCCGCCACGGGAGAAGCAGCACCAGTCAGTCAGACGGACCGAGTCGTACGCGGACCCCGAGGGGCTGGATGAAAGAAATGCATAGGATATGCACAACCTACCTAGCATAATTCTGTGACGGCCTTTTGAAGGCCTAGTCTCCAAAGGCCTCCAGTTAGTCAGTAGTTACAAGATGTGCGACCAGGAACAAATCCGACAGCATCACCCAAGTGCAGTGTGACACCTGCTGCACAGGGTGTTGCAGATTAATCGGGCCTCCCTCGAAAAGTAACAGAGTGTAACTTAACATAATTGTTTGCTGATCTACATACGGTGAAAAGTATTCATGCGGCTGGGAGCGTCAAACGTAATGGTGAATTAGTCATCTTCCGTAACAATGTTGTTGTTTCTCGTTGCTTTCAACTTAATATTGTGTTTGAAGATCCACGAGTGGTGGAGGGACCACCACAGTCCTTCAGTTGTTTGAGCGTAAGTGAATAAACTAACTCTGTATTGGGGGGGTCCAAACTATTACTAAGGTATGAAATATACTATTTTGTTGTAATTTGGTTTATAATCGTCTTTGGCCCTGCTCGAAGCCTATGAAAATGGTTAGAGCAATGTGATATTAGGACGTCAAGAGACATGACACATGGCCTCCTGGTGTTTGTTCGGGCCTCCATGAGGCAGGCACTCCCGAGGCTGCCGGTGTGGGCCTTCAGCCTCCTCATGGGGCTGACGAGGAAGTGGAAGTGGAAGTCTGTCAGAACGTGGTTCCAGCTTCTCCCGCCTCCTCTTCTGTAGCTGATGACTCTTGGTCAAGGTCATTCTTGCTTGGACAAGTCAGCTCAGGCAAGAACAGGACTGAAATCGCTTTCAGCCTTTTCATGGTCAGCAAAGTTGCTTCTCTCCATGGTAGAGGATCAATGATCATTCAGACAAACTCTGCAAAACGGAATTCATGATCCTCAGCCTCCTTGTAAAGAAATCCTTCCCCTGTGATGTGTCCGGATGGATCCAACCCTTTGGTTGGCAGCCGGGGAAAAGGTTAATGTGTCACGAATTTTTCCACGTCTAGAAGCGAAATAAGCATTTGGGTACACTTGAAAAGTAAACGACAGTAGAATTTATAGAAGCAACAGTCATATCTATGAAGAGTCAAGTCTTGTCTCAAGATGGGCCCACGCCAACTTGTGCAATGGATTGAGTTAGGAGGCCAATGCCTGGACCCCCCCAAAGTCGGGGAATCTTGGAGTTGAGCCTCTCCCACGTGATCTTGGCAGTTTTGGGCGTTGCCCAATCTTGGATAGAAACATATTCTATTGTCTCCTCTCTCTGTTTTAATCATAATCCGGTTGCAGTCATGTTAGTCCCATTGCACTTCCTGGTCCCGATTTTTTACTTCATCAAATGGAGATGTGTTTATCATAAAACTCTGCCTGCACTCAGCAAGTGACTTGAGGAAAATTTTTAGATTACAGTCAATGCTGGATTTAGTAAACTCCATTTTGATGAAAAGGCTCGATTTAGTGAAGATTTCACTGCTTATCGATTTTTTTACTGCCCCCAAAGCACAAGTTTAGTGCATCTTGCGTTTGGTAAACCTCGATTCAATTTGACGAGCACTCAAGCAGCCGATTTCCAGCTTGATCCATGAGTAGAGTGGACACAGCTCGTTACACCTTCGACATCCTTCCCAAATGATACCTTCAAGTGTCTGGAGGCTCTGAGCAACAGCGTCAACGCCCAGGGAGATTCGCACTCCGCTTTAATGCACATTGAGAATGAGTGCGTCAAGAAGTGTGAAGAAACAGACTAAAGTTACAGAGTTCATTTGGGACCAGCATTGTTTAAATATTGGCCTGTGCAAGGAAAAAGTTGTAGATGTTTCAGGCCCGAGAGATGAGGTTGACTTTGGAGAAGAACTTCAATTTAGTGAACTTCATGCTGTTGATCAATGGGTTCGCTAAACTGAGCATCGACTGCACTTCTATTTTTTTGCAGGGTGGCAACCCTTCACCGAGACATAACTGCTCATTGGACCTTGATAGCCAGGGGTGATGCGAATCCGCACAAGACTAATGATGCATGCTTGAAATTTGAGCTGAGCCAAGACAAGCCTAGGTGAGTGGACAAATACTCATTGAAACAGAACAGTTCAGTCAAATTTAAAATCTTGCATTATGCAACGCATTTCTTTTCGTACACACGCAGCATGCTTTGTGTCGATGACGTCGGCGGGGTCCGAGTAGACTGACCTAGTGCTCGAGCTCAATGCTATGCTCAGTGCTGCCATCAGTGATGCACTTCTTGGCTCTCATCACTTTAGGCATCTCTGGCCGAGCTCAGTGCAATGCTCCAGCTTGGTTCAACCCAGCACGTTCGATCATTTATCTATCTCAGATGTGATAAGAGGCACGAAAAATTGGTGTGAGATGAGGAAAGGAAGGAAATGTCGCCATTGCCGTTGCACTCAAGTGAGCAAATGTCGCAGTGAGGGGTTGTCGCAGGAACAAATTTGGGTTTTTTTGTGGGGGGGTAAGGTGGGGTGGGGGTAAGTTCAATTTCAGGGCAGTGACTTGTTGGAAGCTGTTGTTGGTGTGAAGGTGTCTCTTCAGTTTGCTTTTGTTCTAATGCTAAAACTAAGACAGGGATGCAGCCAAATATACATGTTTTTTGCACTGAAGGTACATATTAAAGTTCAAAGCCACTTGTACTCTTTCAGGTCAATTACAGGCACGGTGTTGACTCGTTTCTTATAGTCAGGGACGCGTTCCTTGTTCCTTTGCCTCCAGTCGTTCACTCCCACGGGGCGGCCCCGGCTTCTTCCCTTGCAAAGGGGCCTGGCCTGAAGTGGGCCCAGAACAGGCCCGAGTCCAGACCTGGCCTGAAGTAGGCCCAGAACAGGCCCGAGTCCAGGCCTGACCTGAAGTAGGCCCATAACAAGCCAGTGGCCGGTTGCTTCCTGGCCGGTTGCCTCTGGAATCAGTCGATTACCAATGGCACTTGAGTTGAGCGTTGAGTGCGAGTCGGCTCGGGACTCGACTCCCTCTCCTCGTCATCCCTACACCAGTTCGACGACGGCTCCTGCAGCTGCCGCAGAAGACAGCAATTCAGTTGGAATGAGCTGGAACGACAGGGACACGACCCGCCAGAACAAGTGGCTCCCGTTCCTCGCCTTCCTCCTTCCGTTCCTGGTTCCTCGCCATGGGGAAGGTGTTGGTTGAAAGAGAGTATCGGTTTCGCTCGTCCAAAGTTGGGTCCCCAGGAGATGACTAAAAGCTGAAACTGCTGTATTGGCCTTCTCCTTGACGAAAATGAGCCTTTACTCTGCTCAAGAGGGCAATGGAGCCTGGGTGTGAAAATGGGCAGGCACTTGACCCCGTCCTCTGTTACGACACCCATGAGCATTCATTTTTGTTGCTTTTTCGTCTCAAAGCTGTGTCACATCTGCTTGACCTCGTCAGGACTTCTACTCTCGAGGCTGCTCTGCCAGAGACCATTTTTCGTCCCACAAGATGACAGGAAGCCCAAACCAACCCTCAGCTGCTTTCACCTTAACATTGCTTCTGTCTGCTTTGGCTGCTCCTTCTGATGGGATCTGACACTTGGCAAATGATTTCAAATCTGGGCTTTTAGCAAATCTCCACATTGTGGCTTAGGACAACGCGGATTTCAGCCACCTTTGGCCTTGGATGGTTCTTCAACATTGTGTTGTTCCTCTTCATTGCGGCCGTCACCTCTCACCAGAGTCCTGGAGAGCCTTTCAATCGTGACTCTGACCTTCGTCCAAGGTCGAGCCATTGGAGGAACTCTGCTTTGCGTCGTCCATCGTTGTTGAAGCCTCTTTGCGCAAGTAACTTATGATTCTTAGTCATATAACAGGTTATGATTCTAAAAATGTTGACAAAATGGGCAAACTTTGAGATTTGATGCATTGTGCCAGAAGTGTGATGGCACCAACATTGGTCTCGAGCTTTGCCAACAAGCTGATTCATCCAGACACCCTGTCGATGAAAGTGGACCCGGTGATGGACCCGGTGATGGACCCGCCGGTCACGAAATGCAATGCAATGGCGACAAAGACATTTAGCACCCAAGGACACTAATGTTTCTACGTATAGCTTATAATATGGGAGCTCAGGAAGAAGCAATTGTCAACTGTTTCCTTATGCAGACCTCTTTTTTTATATTAATGGGTGTGCACACCATTATGTAAGTACAGGATGCTCTTCTTAGCTTTGCTGCCTGTGCTTGCGCTGATGATCCAACGTGTTGGGTGACCTGATCGGAAAGTTCAAGTGCGACGACGCCTTCGCCGACCACGTGACGGACTGGACCAGTTCTAACGTGTGCCCGATTGACGCCAGGAGAGTTGTAGCTTTGACAATGCACTGATTGATGCAGCAATGACCGTCCTATAGAGTGTATCTGGTGTCTCGTTCAGTAGAAATGTCGAATGTCTGACAGTTATACCTAAGAAGCATTTTAAGCCACTTGTGTGTAGTCATTTAAGCCGGAATGAGCGTCATTGCCTTCCAGATTCTGGCGGACCCAACGAATCCTTTTTATACTTTAACGATATCGAGTCTTGCTTAGTATCGTTCGTTTCAGCATCAGGCGAACGATACTTAAGAGGCCTAAATACAACTTGCTTTTTGATGCTGACTGAAGGAGTAACTGTGCTCTTGCTGAATATGTCTGGCACGGTACAGCAATCTCTGATAATATATCATTATTTTTAAGTGAACTTTCTTCAGGAGCAGCTGAATAGCTGCTGCTCTGCTGCTTCTCAGCTGCTACTCAGCTTCTAATCCATGGAAGGGAAGTAACAAAGCATGAAAACCTGGTCAAACAAGAAAAGTTGCAAAGTTATCCTGGGGGGACGTTAAACCCTCAGCACTTGCGATGTTTCACAAGACCCCTGATGGGATGAAAACCCTACCTAACTCGGTCCCACTTCACCAACCCAAGCAGCAGCTGACACTGTATTTCATCTTTATTCGTCAGTCCAGGCCATATTAATCATTATAATTGTTCAAAGACTCCATTTTAATTCAGTCTGGTCAAATGGGTGTTAGTGACATGTTTTGGGGTTCCCTTCTGTCTGCAAAATTTTATAGAACATCAGGAGTTTACTTAGTTGCTCTCCAGATTCCCAACTGTAGTCAAATGAACCTGAATAATATTTAGTGTTGCCTTTCAAATATGAAACGCCCACTGATGTACTAAAGTAATGGTGTAAAACTTTATTGCAAGACTGGGGTCATTTTTTGAACCATTGGGCTACATCTTCACCGTTTGGCATTATGTACCTCAGCTTCACTCGGGAGAATTTCATTTCATTTTTTTTTCCATGATTTTTCGAACGTTCAGTTGTTGCCCACCAGTCCGACTTGACTGGGCCCCACTTATCCGGCGTCCACTGTAGCAGCAAAGCCACAGTTGGACTCGAACGCATTCGTCCCACCTCGAGATTCACACTCTTGCAAAAATAGCTGCACATTGATGTAATAATGACTAATAACGGCTGCAACCCCAACAGAGCTGATGTTGAATGATTGAACCCTTGACCCCAACTGTATTGGCAATGCTTGGAAAGCTCGTCAGAGACTCCCTATGAAGGTTGATCACTGGAACAGGGGAAGAAATTTCTGACTTGGCACTCGACGTCCCTGAAAACACACAGGATGTTTCTAAAGTCTGGTGCTACTTTCAAAAGTCGCTTATCACAGCACTAACAGAGCTGATTTGGGTGGCATTCAGTGCCTGGCTTGAAAAAAAAATTGAAAATGTGCGGCACTTGTGCATGAGTGTGAGTGCGTTGGCAGCCTTCTGTGCACACTGTACAAAAATGCGCCCGAAATGGGCATTTTCGCGTCCTCTAGCGCACAGAGAAAACATATTTTTAACAGAATGAAGCTTCAAGTGACAACACAAGACTGAGTGAAGCTCAAGATTGCATCATTGCACCAGATGCAGTTTCAAAGAAAATCACAGCTACCTGATCGTATTTTTGTACGGTGCACTACGTGAGGCCCTCCTAATTCTCTGATGTGATTGCTCCAACAGTTGTGGGGGACTTTTGATGTTATCATACAAAACTTTAAAAAAAAAATCAGGAGTTCAATGGTACCAAAGTCAGTTCTATGAAAGCTATAATAAGCGATGAACTGACTTTGCTTTCACTCGATCCATCTTCTTCATCTGGTTTTCGTAACATCAGGTGTCTAAAATGCCTGCAGATTCTACTCATCACTGAGCAAACCTTGAAAAAAAAAGTTCTTTTTTCCCGATTTTTGCTCTTTTTTCACTTTTTTTCCGGAAAGCCCCAAAATGCTCTGGAGGTCAAACCTCTCTCAAAACAGATGGCTCCTTCTAGCGACCATCACCATCCACTGAATAGAATAAGTCGCCTACAATTTTTCTATCCTTCTTAAGGCACACTCATGTAGGTCAATTTTATTAGTGCGCGACTGATTTCTTGCAGAAGAAATACTTATTGAGACTAGCACAGGACTCATATATAGCACACTGTGTTCTGCATAACCAGGCTCATTTCAAGACGCAGATCTTTTAAAGGACACTCGTAGCTTTTTAATGCTGAATTGCAAACGAAATTTAAAACATTCTTTGAGGAACTTGTGAGTCTCTGGTGAGCCATCTCAGCGTTACGAATACTTTTGAAACTCTCTTTTTGCATTTTTGAGCTTCTGACACATGGTATGAATATTATAGATGAATTTGAAGTGTGCACTGCCATAGAGCACAGGAAGCTCTACAATTATCATTACGAGGTATCATAGAAAAAGTGTGACGTTCAGAAGTCATTGTGTGCGAATCTCGGGCAGTCGCCAGAACTTTTGACTCGGAGTGCATCTAGCCTAATCATTTATTAGGCTAGATCAATTTTTCAATCTCTTGTGGCATCCTAGATTTGTTGCAAGAACTTACTTGAAGACTGCAAAAAAATGAAAAAATAATGACTTTTTGACACAAGGATGTTAGGTCAACATTGGAAATTTGTTGTGGATCTGCTCAGTGACTTTCTAGATGCTAAACTGAAGTACTGCAGTCAAATAAAACTAAAAGTAACGTGTTTACAGCTTTGCCCCAGTGCCATGAAAATCTGATCACCTTGTTATGTACTGAGCTTATGTAGTAAAACCTTATTGGCATGGAGGGGGGTCCCCCATCTTTTTCTTTTTCTTGTTTGAAAACCAAATTTGACTGCATCTACACCATTGGTCATTTGGTCACATAACTAAGATGCACTCAGTCAAATCACAAAATTTTATTTTTTTTACAGTTTTATTCTTGACAGACAGAGTGCAACATAAATTTTATATACAGAGATTAATGGTGCGAGGCTATGTTTAAGGACATTCTAGTAAATGGAATGAAGAATTAATCAGTGTTGGGGTTCCCACTCTGCCTCCAAAGTTGTGTAGTTCAAGAACCTAAGGAAATTAGGTCTACAGCTCAAGGTAGACCAGCGAGGTCTAAATGCTAAACTTTAGCTCTGTTGTCAAGTAAAATGAAAGACAGAGTGTGGTTAGGTTTCCTCTCCCAATCTGAGCACCCTGTTCTTATGTACTGACTGAACTAATGTATCCATCCTTTATTGGAAGTCATTTTTTTCACCATTTGACTGCACTTTTCTTATGTAGCATTATGTAACAATCCTCCGACCTGGACTGGGTTGAAATTAGCCAGTTTCCACACACCAGAGGCATATTTCTCAGTGTAGCATCTGTAGCAGTGTTTCCTCTTAGCGTTTGACCGCTTCATTCTGATTTCCTTCTCTGTTGCTCTGGTTATTGGTGTCCTTTTTTTAAAAAACATTCTTCCTCTTCCCCCCTCCCCAAATAAGTCCTGCCTTGACCTAAAATTCCGCAGTCCAGTTCTAAGGCAACACGCCAACCCCACCTCTGTCTCCCCCTCCACCTCCACGTGTTGTCTCAGACAACACCACGACCCTCTCCTCTTTGACATCCATCCAGTTGCTGCTGTCGCCCACGGCGTTGCCGTCGGCCGCGCCCCGCGCGTCGCGGGTGCGGACGTTGGCGGCGGCGGCGGCGGCGGCGGCGGCGGACTCGAACCAGGAGTCCTGGTGTGTCTTCTCTTCTCCTTCAGGCGTCATTGGCTAGTCATAAGAGCAAAAAAGTCTCTCTTGCTTTCTTGTTGCCTGCCACAGCCACAGTTTGGTGGAGAAGGCGTGAGAGGAAACAGTGGGGTTGGGGGAGAAACTGACAACTTTCAGTGCTGCACACACGGTAATAATGAGGTAGGAGGAACAGAAAGAACAACTTTCATTATTAGAAATGTTTACTTATGAGGGCAGCCGAGCTTCTTTGGGGCGGCGTCGGCCCCGTGTGCAGGGGCGACTCCGGCACCACGTTGCTGCACACGGCTGCAGGCAGCAGGTACAGGGTGCGGACAAAAAAGCCTGATTGGCTCTGGGCCTCTTTCAAACTTTGTGCGCGTCCACGGTAAAAACTTTCCCTCTCAGTGAGTGACTGAGGTGGGTGTTTTTTTTCGCACCCTGTAGCAGCCGCAGTTCTTGAAGAGCGCGCAGAAGTGATTATATATATATAAAAAAAAGAAGTACAGTTGGATTTTCTTTCCAAGTCCCTGGAGGAAGCAGCCGACATCAATCTTTGTTGGAAAGTCAGCACATCCAACGTGTACACAGTGATGGTGTCGGGCGCCGGCCCAATGCACATGAGAATGGTCCAGCGCGCCTTAGGACGCGTCACAGTTGACATGGTGGAGGCTCCATGCACGAGTCCCCAAACATGTCCGTGGCCGCCAAGTCCAACCCCGACTGCCACGGGGTCTTCTCTGAATGGTGGGAAAAAAAGCCCTGTGTCTGACTTGTCATTGGACAGATTCTGACATTCTTTGGCTCAATCGATAGGCAATCGATGGAACAATTTTGAGATAGGTCAGATTCAATTATTGTTCCATTTCATACCCAAAGTCATTTTGCAAACTCAATTCGACTCTTTTTTTTTTTTGCAACCCACTTTTCTTGCCCAGAAATTCATGAGCCTTTTGCCCAGGTTGTCCAGGCTGACTGAGATTTCATCTAACAGCAATTATTATGACTTTGCTGGTAAATTAAAAACATTCCAGGCATTGTTCCAGATGCCAATCTGGACGGCCACATTTTTGTCTTACCTGTTGATTGAGCCGAAGATTGGCGCAACCTTTCCAGGCACAACATGAAGGGCTTCTCCTCTGCAAAAACGTTTCGTGGAAACCCTGCAAATTTCCCCTCAGATGCAATTTCATTGCAATCACAGTGCGTGGGGAACTCGCACACGACGAAAGAACCTGCACGTCAAAACTTAGTTTACGTCCTTGCCAAAGTACAAATCAAGTACAATTCATTGAAAGCCACGCATTGCTGATCAATACACGCTTTTGTTTTATGCAGATTACGCAAAATACAGCATTTGCACCAGTATTGCTACAGTTTTGCGTTCCTGTCACGCGAGGGCGCACTTCAAAAAGGTTCTTCCCCTAGCCAAATAAAGACTGATTGAAAATTTTTAATTTCGACATTGCTCCTACAACAATTTTGGCAGATGTGAATGGCCAGAGTGATCTCCGTAGAAACCGTTCAGCCTCACTTAGATAATTTTATGACGAGGGACCGGGAAAATTGGTCTTTTTGTCACAGACTCCTCATGCTGGCTCTTCTGGAGTCCGTGGACGTTGTTCAGTGTGGTGGTGTAAGAACTCTGTGAGGAAATCTCCTTTTTTTGTCGAGCCCAATTTATCACTTATGCAAAGCTCTGGAAACGTCAAGGGTGTTGTCAAGCATAGTACAGAAGTCTAGACCTTGGGAGGGAGGGTTAGCGATAGTCAAAACAGTCGCATAACTGTTGGGAGAGGAGACTCAACTCTTTCAGACATCAACTTTCAAGCACAGCGATACAAATTCAGGTAAAAATAAACGGCATTTATCGAGTAAAGACGAATTTTCGAACCTAAACTTTGCTCTTCTTCAGAAAGTTCCACCCACGCACTGATTGGTAGAAAATTTTATTTGGAAATTTACCTGCAGGCCGCCCGCAGGTGTTCATGACCCCCAGGGACGGGTCTGCCCCGTGTTGGACTTGGCGGCCCCGACTTCCGTGGAGGTTCCCAAGTTGCTTGTCTTGACTTGTGCGTGGAGCCTCTGCCATTTCTGCCTGGCAGCTCTGAGATCTCAGATGTCTCCCCAAAATGGGCCATCCCAATGGACATGTGGAACGGATGTTTGTCTGTACAAGCGTTGTTTTCGTCAACTGTCCAGTGACAGCGGCGGCAAAGAAGCCCTTCAGGACGCAAAGTGTGCGTGGAGATGGAAAATCGGCCCTTTTCAGCATTGACTACACTTTTGCCTTCTTGCTTTACGGGCTAGAACCACTTTACAAGGGAAAATCGGCCAGAGTTGTTATGTTCGCTTTGGTAAAGTGGCACTTTACACGCGATTGGGCACTGTGCAGCCTGACGACCGGAGGGCGGGGGCGGCCGGGGCTGGCGGCCGGGGCTAGCGGCCGGACGAGCGACCGGACGAGCGACCGGACGAGCGACCGGACGAGCGACCGGACGAGCGACCGGACGAGCGAGCGGGCTAGCGGCGGCGCCCTCATGTCCGGCGAGCTGTTGCATCCAAATTTGTGTGTCAAGTACTTCTTGGAAAAAAAGACGTGTGTAGTTTTAGACCAGATTGTCCATTTTGCATCCATTTCGTTCGCACTAAGGAGCATGAGAAAAGAATTACTTTTCTCCTTATGTGCTGAGAGTGGTGGGTGGTAAAGTAGAGGTCAGCACTCCCCAGGCACCACCAAAAAAATAAAGATATATATATGGCACCCGCAATAAAATTTCATGTGCATAATCAATGCCAAATGGACAGTCTGACGTCAAACACAGCACTTGCATTTGGCATTTGGCATTTTTCAAACACTCTGTCTCTGCAGCCGTCATTGCTGCCCTCGTTTCTCGGGCTGCAGAGACCGAGTGTTCCAGAAAATGCTCCTTGGCCAAATGCAAGTAATGTTCTCTGACGTCGCTTATTTTGTCACGAGCCTTTGCTTCTCTGCACGTCTCAGCCCATCATCAATGGGTTGCCTTCAGGCGTCAATGTGCTACTTCACACATCGTCCGGCCACCTTCTGCAGTTAGTTCTGGACGTGTCCTCATCACATCAAAATAGAGACCCGATGCTGCAAAGAGTGGTAAAGTACTTTACCACGGGCCCCTGCTCCTCTGGTGCTGTAAAGCGCTATTTGACCACACGCTCGTGAAAAAAAAAACTAACTGGCGAGCAAACAAACTACGCGACATTAAGATCCGTACGGCCCCAGATCTGTGTTGAAAGTACTGTGAAGAAGGACTCTGTGACGTCAGCACAAATAGCGTGCAGAGCTGTGGGAAAACTGAAGAAATTGAAAGGCTACTAAATATGGCATCGATGGATTCGATTGTCAGTAAAATATGACATTTCACTAATGCTGTTGGTGAACTACACACCACTGAAATTCGAGTGACAGCATTATTTACCCACTTTGTCAAAAAATGGCGTCGCACTTCAAATTTCCATCTGAGCAAAGTCTTTACTCCCTCCCCTGTTGGATGTTACAGGTGTCAGGTCGTGGCGATCCTGAAGTTGCAAAAACCAGAAGATTTTGCTCCCTTTCGGACGTTTTATGGACCTTTGTGGTCCGACGTCTCCTTTTTTGTTTCTACTTCACCAATTTTCTGTGCCCTGCGCACCCGGTCTGGTGCAGTGCAAGGTCTGAGGGTACAAATAGCGTGCACAAACTCATATGTCCGATTTTGCCTACTTTACGCCCGATTTGTGTCGTCAGGGTCTTTTTGCCCGCCAACTCCCAGAGCATAAGAACTGTCAGGCAACGACAAAAAGTCCAAGTTTATACGCTTGATTTGTGCCCCAAGACAATGGGCCTTGCAAACCGAGCGTCAAAGAACAATTGTAAAGTGGTGAACAAAGAAGTGATGTCGAATTTCAAAGGTCCATCTGAGCACAGACTCCCGGTTCTAGCTCTGGCAGCCCCTGGGCCGTAATGGCTGGGCTCTCGAGCCCCAGCTCGACCCGGCCCCCCACCCTCCGGGCGCTCGGGTCGGTAATGCCCTTGAGCCTCAAAAGCCTGAATTTGGCAGGTGGTCGTGCTACTTGCCCGGACAGACGTAGTAGGCCATTATGAAGTCACATACTACTGTCTATTTCTATCTACTGAGGGCATGTGGTCTATATGAGGAGGGCCCGCTCCATATGCTGCTCAGCCCTGTACACCACCACCCTGAAGACAACGGACCTTGCACTGCACGCATGACGTGTGCAGCGGGTCCGATCACGAGAGCGCAGCCCCTTTCAGCGCACGACACTTGAGCGTAGTCAGTAGAGTGT
>JAAUXU010082153.1_pt1 | contig 12772 bp, 19 predicted proteins | sample 7278151 | NCBI WGS metagenome assembly JAAUXU01 (sample SAMN14350113, study PRJNA611818) | marine sediment metagenome | isolation source: surface marine sediment (1.8m) | place: French Polynesia: Moorea | collected 2018-08 | reverse complement strand
GTAAGACAAATGGAGGCATGAAAAGAAAAGGTAGACTCGATCGACTTTCCACAAAAGAATCAGAGGTTGTTCAACCCCTCCAAAGGAAACCCTTTCTTATACGTCTGCTCAATTCTTCCGCTCAAAACAGCTCCCCCAAAAGCGATTCAAAAAAGGAGTCTTCTGGGAACCAGAATCGAGAGGGGGGAAGGGGGGAAGGGGCGCTCGATTCATATTTCTTCCTATCCTGCCTTCTTCGGCGCACGGGGCAAAAAAAGCAGTGCTTGTGCCTCCCTCGATCCTCCTTTCTCCCCTTCGCCCTTGCCTCTCTCTCTCTCGATCTGACGCAGTATTTATCAGATCCAACGCCTCCTACCCTTTCCTCTTTCCTCTCCCCTTTTTCCTCCGTTGCTCCTTTCGCCTTCATGACTTTCTGCTGCAGGGAGGGGGAAAGGGAGCTTTGGCCTTTGGTGCCGCGTAGCAAAAGTAGTCTCTCTCTCTTTTATGGTCCAGTGAAAGAGAGGGGGAGAAAAAGGATAAAGGGCAAAGTCGGATAGTGTCACCTTTTCTCCTGCCGACAATTTCAATCCCAGGGCCGCTAATCACCTTTTATGTCTTTCCAGACGGAAAAAACTCATTACTTTCCCATTTAGACACGAGGGGAAATGAATGCCCTCTTTTACCTGCGGCGAAGCCGTCAGGTCTTAGAGCTGTAAGAGTTGTTCTTGTTGTGGGGGGACGAGTTTGATGTCACTACTTTCACTGTGCTCACAACCAGATTTTACTTCGGGGTGAGATCCTTGACTCCCTGACTACTGTGACTATGCTTGTCTCCTTCCTACACAAAGTTTTCTTCGGGGTGGGATCCATTTTTCTCTTAGTCCTCGTTAGATTTCTAAACTGCTGCCTTGTCAAAGCCTCAGGTCTTTGAACAAAGTCTGTTCTTGTTTTTCCAAGGTCGGGGGAGAGTGCGCTGGGACATGTCTTCGTACACTATGCCGTAAAACGAGGAGGAAAATGTGTATTGTATGGTCGTCCGCGGTCGGTCGGTCGTAGAGTCGGTCCTTGGAAAAAGGGGAGGAAGGTCGTTCGTTGTCTTCTCCTTCTTTTGCCGCAGCGGCGTCCATTTTCGGAATGTCCCTGTCTTGCCCCATAAACTTTACCTTTCCCTCTTGGAGCGAAAAGAAAGAAGTCTTACAACTATTCGTTTCCCATCTCTCCTTTTTTTCAGACATGGCCGTGCAGAACTGCATTGGAGACTCCTTCAGGGGGGCAACGTGGGTGGCGCTGCACAACGGAGGAGGGACGGGATGGTAAATCAAAGCTCCACACACTGGATTTCCCCACAATTTATTTTTTTTAACTGACCACAGGGGCGAAGTTATCAACGGCGGTTTCGGACTCGTCTTGGACGGCAGCGCTGACGCTTCGAGGAGGGCCAGGGAGATGCTGGACTGGGACGTGTCGAACGGGGTGGCAAGGAGGTATTTGGTAATTTATTGTTTGGGAAACACGATGCTTTGAGCACAATTCATTACAGGTCATGGAGCGGCAACTCCAAGGCTCGCCGCACCATCTCCCGCACAATGGAGTCCAACCCCGGGCTGGTCGTCACGCTCCCCAACGCGATTGAGGACCCAAAGGTGTTGGACCAGTTCTGAGAACGAATTCACAGCACTTTTGCAGGCGTTTTGTATTTTTGCGTTCCATCGTACACTTACTCTGTAATGTTATGTACATAGACATGTACGTTACGTATATAGACAACAAAAATGAAGATTTGCTTTTTCGTTTTCCTGGAAGGAATACACAGCGGCACAAGTACAGAAGTGTTTTATGTCGAAAATGCTAGCAGACTCCTTTTAGGGAACCCCAAAAATTTTGACTCTGCTTAATCCAGAGCGAGCTGTTTCTTTTCAATGTGTGTACTCCTATATTTACCCGAAAACTGCTCCGCTTTGCTTTCAAACGCGCCGAGAAAAGCTTGGTAAAATTTTATCCCGTGGCGCCTGCATGCCTTATTTTACCCTTTTCTTTTTCTCTCCCCCTTTTCTTGCTCCCCCTCCCCCTACCCCTGAGGGACTGCGGCGGAATAAGAAAACGGGGGATGGAGGGAGGCAGCAATGTGCAAGGAAGGGCTCCCCTCCCCCCTACCCCCCTTTCGCGCCCCAGGGAGGAAGGAGATGGTGGGTGCCTGGATGGAAAGTGGGAGGAGGCGAAGGAGGACGGGCGGTCGGGCGGGCGGAGACGGGCGGTCTCTTTTACTCAGCGGGAGAGTTGAGTTCATGCACCCACTCTCACTAGTGCCCTTCTCCTCTTCTCCTTTCTCTCTCGACTTTTGGGGGTCCAACACATGGCGAGGGTAAAAAGAGGAGAAGGAGGAGGAGGAGGAGGAGGAGGGCCTGCTCCGTCAACCACACGTGTGGAAAAAAAGAGAAGGGGCATTGAGGGGCAGCCAGGGAGGAGGAGGAGGAGGAGGAGGAGGGTTGTTGTTGTTGTTGCTTTCGCTTCTCTTTTGGGCACATTTTCTGTCCCCGTTTCGCGCATGGGCGGTTAAGGAAAAATAGGGGGAGAGGAAAACAACAAGGTGGGATAAAGGAGGAGGGAAATGGGAGAAGAATTGGGGCTGCGGCGGCCCCTTTTTGGGCTGTGGTGCTGTTCAGTGACCCAAATTTGCCCGGGAGCTGAAATTGGGGGACATTGCGGCGGTAGCAATGAGACACTGCGGCGGCTGCTCTTTTAATCTGGGGAGGGGGAAGGGAAGTTGCCCGGTGTGTGCACAAGGGAAAAATAGAAGGGTACATCTGGGGCCAAGGGAAAAAGGAGGGAGACACCACCCTGGGCAAATGGAAACTAACCTGAAACCCCCAACTAGGAAAAAAGGGTGGGGCGGGGAGCAAAGATCCAATATCCGGCTCTCAGGGGTATTAAAACCGAGGCATGGAAGGAGGGATGGAGAAAAAGTTTTTCCCTGCAAATGAGATCTTACTCTCTCTCTCTTTTTTGCGCTGCAAGAAAATCTACACTCCCATTTCGTAGGGTCGAGCAGGATTGTAAGATGGGAGAAAAATAGGGTTATAAAAATCGCCTTGTGTTGGAGAAGGAGAGAGACTGTAGGCCTGCAACAATATTCGTGCAAAAAGAAGGAAGGCACGGGTTCTCGCATTCAAAAATGGAGGGAGATATTTCATCCTCTTGCAGCGTTTTTCCCAGGAAAAGGGGAAGGGAGGGAAGTAACATCGCCCTATGCTGCTATAACTGTTTCCCTCCTGGAAAAAAGCCTCCTTTTCCAGATGGCGCCCCTCCCCTCCCCTCCTCCATTCCTTCCCGGGCAGAGAGAGGCCCGACATTTTCTTGCAGGGTTGGAATAGGAGGGAGGGAGGGAGGGAGAAGGGGCCCTTGCTCCTCCGCCGCCGCCGAGAAAAGAGAAGGAGCAAAAACTTGGTCGGGAGAATGGAACGGCGAGAGGACAACGATATGTTACGGAGAGACAATCGACAAACACTAGTTGCAAAAACAGTCTATGGAAAGGTGCCCTTCTTGGAAAAACATGTTTCGAACACGGTTCCAAAAACTTGACAACATTGGGAAGCGAATTTATCCTTCCCTCGTCATTCCCCTTTCCCCCGTTCTCCCCCCTAAAGAAGAGCCAAGATGGGAAATTGGATGAAGGGAGATATGAGGCCCCATCCTTATCCCCTCCACTTTTCTCCCCCCTTCCCCCCAAGAGACCGTTTATGCAGCGGTTTTGTTCGATAGATGGAACGAATCGAATCTCCTCTCGCTTTCCCCCTAGTTTTTCTCCCTCCGCCAAAGAAAAAGGGACCCACACTACTCTTTCCCATCTTTTCGGTGGTGCAGCACTATATTATTGACGGCCCAAAAAATTCCAGCGTTGCGGGAAGGAAACGGTAGGAGGAGTAGGGACATAAACAAAAGGGGACAACCAACCGCGGCGGAAAGAAGATGGGAAAAGAGGCGGAGGCACCAAAATTTACGCATCCCTTCTCCTCTCCCAAAGCCGCAGCAACGGAGCAACGGACCAAGGAAGACGGAGGGAGGGAGGGGCGGCCGCCCGTGACCTGAATCCCCGATACTCGAGTCAGAAAGTGGAGGACGGGCGGAGGGGAGGGGAGGGGACGCCGCAAGAAAGTAGTGTGCTGCTACATACACACAACACAACGCAGCACGAGGTACGAGGGAAAAAGACATAGAGGAAGCGGGCTCCTCCTCCTCCTCCTTCCATGAGGGGGAGGTGCCTTGCCCGTGCATGAAGGAGAGGAGAGGAGAAGCACCGATTTCCGATGGTTGTTCCCTCTCAGTCTATTTGCTCTCCTCCTCCTCCTTCCTCTTCTCCTTTCCGACACGCTAATAACCACTTTGGCACCTTCCTTGTCTTGCTCCTTCTCCGCTTTCTCTTTCTCTCTCTCGCAAATAGGGAAGGAGCCTCCCGACTTTCTTCTGGCCAAGGCCGCCATGTCTCTCGGGCCCAATTAAGAAACTGACCTCAAAGTGGAGGCGAAGGTGGCCCAAAAATGGCAACGGCTCTTGGGAAAGCAAAATATATTTTTATTTCTTTCCCCCCGCCGCCAATGCTCGTTAGGCCTTGAGGAAAAGGAAAGGAGGGAGGTGCGAAAGTGCATTTTTCTCCCCCTTTCCTCTCTTTCCTCCCACCCAGAAAAGCCCGTTTTATAGCGGCGGAAATTAACGGCCTCCCCTTCCTCTTCTCCGGCTGGCTGGGAGAGAGGGCAAATTTTTCTTCCCTTTTCCCGTAATCGCTCGCCCGCTAGCTTTAAGGAGGGAAATGGAGAGGGGCCTCCTGCACTTTGTTTCTTCTCCGAGAGTGCGAGCGAGCGAGGTGTGTCTGCCTCACATCGGACGGCGGCGATTAAGATAAGGAGCAGAAGGAGAATGGGGAAAGTTGGAGGAGGGGAAACGGCGAAAAGGCCTTATGTGCAGAAACATGGTTTTTGCGTATCGTCCCTTTTGCGATGTTTCTTTTTCTTCCTTTTATTAATGTTTCCACCATTCTTCTTTCTCCCCTTATTCTGTCTGCCCCGTGGGACTGTTTGCGTCTCTTCCCCTCTCCCCATTCATGGCCCGAGAACCCGACGACGACGACGGCCAAGCCCCTCGCTTCCGCCTCCTCTTTCAGACCGAACGCGAACGAGCGACGTAGCGTAACAACCGGCCCCCGCCTCTTCTCTTCTCTTTTTCCCTCCAAATTCTGGCGCGGCTTCTCTGGGCGGCGTGTGTGGAACTGCGGAGGGGGAAGGACAAGGAAAGCAGAGTCGGGCGGGAAAAGGAAGGAAGGAAGGAAGGAAGGAAGGGCCTTGGGTCGGACGGCGGCCTTGAGAAAAGGGGGGGAGCGAAGGCCCCCCTTCCCTCCCTCTTTTCAAACTTTTTTGGCTGGCTCAGACGTCGGCGGCGGGGCCCTTTCCAAGAGGAGGAGGAGCTGTATAATGGCGGGGAGGGGGAGAGGAGATTCGTCCAATTCCATGGGCGAAGAAGAAGGGGGAAAGAGGAGAAGGCCCTCTCTCTCCGTCTCTGCCAAGGTCGCCCTAACTCTTCGTCTTTCCTCTGGCGGCGGCTCAGACTTAACTTAATTGGTCTACTACTACCACTACTACTCACCAGGAGAAAGGAGAAGGGTGGAGCTCGTTTGGTATTCCTCCTGCGGCGGTTTGAGACCATTGGAGCGGGGGAGTTCAATGGGCCCTGACGCTATTATGGCCTTGTATATGAACACGCGAGAAAGAGATGCCCAGACCAAGATAATCGCGCAGTTCCAAGCCTTCAAAAAATGCAACTCTTTTTGCATTTTGAACGAGGCCTTTTTTGTGAAGGTCGCCGCTTCCAAGGTCCTTCTTCTTCTTTTCCCTTTCCCTTTTGTTTCTAGTGGCGCCTAGAGAACCATTATGCCTTCGAGAGAGTGGAGGAGGAGGGCCTATTTTCTCTCTCTTTCTCGGAAACCAACCACACGAGCCATTATTTCCCAAAGAAAACGTCGGGGAAAGGGGGTTCTTCTCTTTTCCTAATTGCTTCTGCATGCAGCGGAATTTCCCTTTTGGCTCCAAGTCCGCCTTCTTCTTTGCCGCAGCAAGGGAAAAGGTGACGGGGAAAGGGAGAGGACGATGAATGTGCCATGAATTTAGATTCGCGCTGAGGAAGAGGAGAAGTGTAGAAAAGGACTTCCTCCCCAACTTTATCGCTCCTTCCCCTTTTCTTTTCCTCCCCGTGAGGGACCCTTTTCCCCTTTCACTCTGGGGAAGAAGAGACCCCGGGAAAAAAGTGCTGAGGAGAGGAAGGAAGGGACCCCTTACCCACTTTCTTCTTCTTCTCCCCCCTCCTCCAACTGTGCATGGCACCCCGCAGCCCACTTTTTTGGGAGGGGGAGGGCGGCGCCCCGGGAGGAGATGGAGGGGTGGCAAGAAGGAGAAAAAGTTTCTTCTTGTTCTCTTCTTCGCCCTCGCTTTTTAAGACGTCGTTGGGAGCAAGTGTTTCGCACGGGACTCTGGCTATTATTTTACGTACGTACTGGGTTTTTCTACGAAAATGGAAGATATTTGTGAGGGATCGCCTGTGCTTTTTGAGCATCTCATATTTATTCGGATTGTCGACTAAAATCTGGTTGGCAGATTCGAATAATTACTGCTGCATTAGCCAAGTCTAGTGTCAACGAGCATCTTTTAAATCGTATCTGGAAGAGTACTGTAGCAGCAACAATGGTATAACTGATTGCTTTCGATTTGTCTTGTGTACTGGACAGGCGGATATTTTTCTCTTCGTTTTCTTCCTCCTTCTCTTTCCTCCTCGTTACAACGATTGTCACAACTTTTCCTTTCTTTCCACATCATACGTGTGTGTCTGAGCTGATCCAAAGTGCGTGGAAATATTACGTATCTTGCTTTTCTTCTTGAATTTGATAAAGAGGAAAAGATGGAATAATAAGTATGGCTAGCTGACCGCGATCATTCGAATAAACTAGAAAAAAACAAGCAGCAGGCCTTGCTTTAGGCCGCATAAAAAGGCACGCACGTGACTGGCTTTCGCGAAAAAAGGGAAGAATCGAAAATGATACGAAGCGATTCAAAATGGAGACTGTAACAGCCGAGAGACCAGCTCGAAGTATTTCATCTTGAGAGTAATATTGCACTGGGAATCAATATATTGAGCTATATTTTTCATAGATGGAAGGGTGGAGGAGAAATGAGTGGATTTTTTAAAGCATAAGATATATCATTTTTTGCATGTCGGGAGATTATGCTTGAGGGATAAAAGGAAGCCGGGAAGGAAGATGCGATAAGTTTTCTGCATGTAATAATTGCTGGTGGTGTGAAGTCTCAACAGTGGCACCCTATGCACCTCTTTTTCAGATACTTGATTTTTTTTCTATTCAGAGTCCTGATGTTTCTTCCGCTCCTGCTGCCGCCGCCGCGGCCTCTTCCAGCAGCTGCCTGGTGAGGTTGGCCCTCCGCTCTGCCTCCTCCGCCAGCCTGGCCTCCTCGGCGGCATTCACCTCGGCCTCCGCCCGCAGCTGGACGAAGACGCTCTTGTAGGCGATGGGGGTGACGAGGATCATGAGGAGGGAGCCGAAGATGAGTATGAGGCAGGTGGGCAGGATGTCCTTGAAGTCCTTCCAGGTGAGCCCCTTGTACCAGGGCAGGTCCTGCAGCTCTCGCTTGGCGGCGGCCTCAGAGGCAGAGCGGGAGCGACCGGAGACGCCAGAGAGGACGGAGACGCGGTCGTCGGAAGGGCGGAGGAGGCCTAGAGGAAATTAAGGGAAGGGGTTTTATTTTTTGATTGACGACAATAGCAGCAACAAATCGGTATCGTTTGCATGTACCTACTGTCACGAGTTGCGTTAAAAATATCCAGTACAAAAGAGGAGACTTGTGAACAGCCAGAAACGTCTGATGGGAACACAAATTATCAGCCCCTCACCTGGCTTTCCTCCTCCTCCTCCTCCTCTTCCCGACTCCCCTCCGTCCTCCCCCGCCGCCGCCGCCGCGGGGAACAGCGGGTCCGCCGCCCCGTTGGCCCCGTCCTCCGCCGACGCCGAAGAACGGCGGTTCTTGCCCGTCCCCCCGGCGGCGGCGGCGGAGGTGCTGTTCCCGTCGATGTTGAGCACGTGCCCCTCCTCCACCGCCATCGTCCTCACCGCCCCGCGGCCGAGCACTCCGCCGCCGCCGCCGCTAACGCACTGGGACGAAGACGACGAGGAAGGGTGGTGGGCCTGGGTAACAGAGTATAATGTGAAATATCAATGTGTCAAGAGTAATGAGAAAGCTACTCCAATGCATTGGTATTTTTGTTCCCTCTGCAACGAATGTACTGAAAAACTGTAGAAGCTTCACTCGAAGGACACACTGCTGTGTAGATGTACCGTATTGTAGACTGTAGCGCAGCTAGATGTACTGTGTACAATTTTCTGACGCAAAAATGATTCCCGTCACGCATGGGTGGGCACTTTTGTTTTGGCGCAGAAGAAAAAGGGAAAGTACGATTTGATTGCGGTTTTTCCAGCTATAAGTGAAAAGGAAAGGGGGGGGGGCGCAGGGCCACTCGCGAGTGTATTTGTTGGAGGCGGAGGGAAAGCGTATAGGGCGGCGGAGAAAAACGGTCCTTTCTGCCTTTTTTTTCTACGAATGAAGAGGGAAGGCAAATGCACTACGGCCGCTGCTCATGCAAGCCAAAAAGGCTCAGTCAGTCCCTCCTTCCCCTTCGACTAAATACTGAAAGCTCTTCCTAATAGCAAAGTGCAAAATTCTGTCTCGATTGGGGGTAGGCACGTCAACAAACGCAAACAGGGAGCTTGTCCTTTTGTTCCCTATCAAGCCCTACCGACTACCGTATATTTCGCTCTAGCGACAACACAATCTTACCAAGTAAAAAGAGTGTACGTACAAGTCTAGCAAAAGATAGTTAACACACGAACCGGGAAAACGAGAAACACTAGCAGCGATCGAGCAGGAGTATGGAGGAGGAGGAGGAGGAGGAGGAGGGCTTTCTTCTCTACGTAGCAATCAACAACCGTAAGTTTGAATTAAAAGGCCGACGACTATCTGTGGTCGGAACGGAAACCAGGAAGGAACTGAGGAGAAAAATTGGGAACAAGAAAACCAAAACTGAAGGGGGGAAACTGTGGTCTGAAAGGTGAAAGGAGGAGGAGGAGGAAGCTTAGCAAGGCCAGGCGATTTGAAGGGGAGGAGAAGGAGAAAAGAAGAAGTAAATCGTGCAACTTTCGGTCTGTGGAAATGGAGGCGGAGGGTATTTGGCTTTGGCCTGTCGGTCGGTGGGTCGGTGGGATAGCGTGCTGTTCTGTGTCGGTCGGTCGTCGTCTTGGCCGTGTTTTTGCTCCTTGGAGGAGGAGGGGGAGTTACCCTCCGTCCTTCTCCGCCACTCCTTTCCGGCCGCAGGAGGGAGGGGGGGGCAAGGTTCAAGAGGGGTAAGAAACAGAAAGTAGTGGAAGGAGGAAGGGGCAAAAACGGAAGGAAAACGACGAAGACGAGGAGGAGGAAAGAAGGAGAGAGAGAGAGAGACGGAGAGCAGTTCTTTTTTTGAGTGGTACTTTACCGGCGGCAGAGCTATGGATACCGCTTCCATGGTTCTTTCTACAAAGAGGGGAGAGAGAAAAGAGAAGGCGAAAAAGATAGGAAAGGGTAAATCTCGTTGCCCTCTTGGTTTTTTTTGTTTCAAAGGTTGAGGTTATTGCTTGGTGGTGGCAGCTACGGGAAAAGGGGGAAAGAAAGTTTTTTTCCCCTTTTTTGTGGGATCAGTCAGGCGATCTCTTGAAGAGTCGTTGTTGTTGGGGAAGAGGTTCTGCTACTTGTTCCTAAGGAGTCACTGGGTTAAAATGTCATTAGAATAAGAGTGTATCGGGTACCTATCGAAAACATTATATAATGGTCGGGGAAAAGTAAAAAGGCAGGATGACGGGAGTGCCAACTTAAATTGGTACTAGAAAGGGGAGCGGGATAAGGAGGGACTGACTGGCAAAAGGAAGTTCCGAAAAAAAGCTAGCTATTTTTTGTAGCTATTTTTTTCTGGGAAAAGTGTGGGAGGAAGGCGTGTGTGTAAGATATGGCAGTGTTGTTTAGTGTGTGGTGGTGTTGGCTCGGCGGCGGCGGCTTCCTTAGTTTTCGGTGGTGAACGGTGGTGGTTAAAAGGTGCTTGCGTAAAAAAGGAAAACAAGAGGCTGATCTTTGATTATTCCCCCCGCTACTGTTCTCGATCCCGGGGGAGGGGTTCGTTGGTCCTTTGGCATTTGGTAACTTTTTGTGCAAGCTCTTCCTCTCGGTGGTTCTTACCTCAATGGCGACGGCCGCGGCGGCGATTTTGCCGCTGCTTCTCTCCCCGCCGCCGAGACAAGAGTTTCGAAGTATAGGCAAGAAATTCAGGGATCCTCTCCTCCTCCTCCTCCCTCTCCTTTGGTGGTGTACAAGGCATCAAATTCACTTGGAGAGGAAAGGAAAAGTTTCCACTTCACTTTCGTTCAATTCTTTCTCTCAATTCTCTGCGCCTCCCTGTGTTTCTCCCTCGGCCTCTGAACGGAGACTGCGGCGGAGGGAAGGAAGAGGACGGAAGACCATGCAGTGGTAGTGGGTCGCTCGGTCGCTCGGATTGGGACGGAGGAGGAAAAGAAGGGGGAGGGGGAGGGAAGAGGGCTCCTTCCGACCGAGGAAAAGAGGAAAGGGAAAAGTGAGAGCTGCGTCGTCCTCGCCGTTGGGTCGAAGTTAGTAGGCGAGGAACGGGAGAAGGAGGAAGAGGGGAGTGAAATGGGAGTCGCTCTCTATCCTGGTGTGGTAGTAAGTGAGTTAGCCAGTCCGAGGGGCCTTCCTTCCATCCTTGGAATATAGGACTACTTACATACGCCCTCCCGTCTTCGCTTTTTGGTGGCGATGGCTCTCCTCCTCATTTCCTCGCTCCGTTTCCCACTTCCTCCTCCTCCGCTCTCCGAAAGAGAAGAAAAAGTTTTTCGCGACTGCGCCTTTTTCCCAAACATAGCAGGACATTATTTTGAATGAAAGAAACTGGCGTCTCGACGGTAAATTATTTCTCCCCGCACTTCCTGCAATGAATAAGAGTTCTTGCATGACACGCAAAGTTACGCCAACGTAGATGGAGTAACCTCTGTCGGGAAGAAACCTCCTCGCTCTGTAACAGGGCCCGTGGGAGGGAGGAGGGAGGAGGGAAGAGAACCACCGCCGGACCATTGCCCCCCTTTTCCTCTTCCTCCCCCACCGCGGGAGAGAGCGGAGCGGAGGCGATTACCATTTACTACAACAAAGCCTCATTTCACACCGAACGCGCCGCGGCGGAGTGACCCAAATTTGGAACCCGCGGCCTCGAAGGGCCATTTATTTCCCTCTCTTTTTACTTTTTCTCCTCCTTTTCCTCCTTGCACTTGATCATGACCTTGATGGCGTTCCCCTTTCCTGTCCTTGCCGTCTCGAACGCCTCCACCGCCCGCTCCAGGGGGAATCGGTGGGTGACCAGCGGCTTGACGTCGATCTGCCCAGAGGACACCAGGCGGATGGCGGAGGGGTAGCAGTTGGCGTAGCGGAAGATGCCGCGGATGTCCACTTCTCGACCCAGGGCGTTGTAGATCTTGAGCTGGGTGGGAAGGAGGAGGAGGAGAAACGGAAATTGAACAATTCATCGGAGCGAGTCGGTAGCCAGGAAAGTATCCCGCAATGAAACCAATGCATTTCTTCTATAATAGGACCAGCGCCACAATAGCGATAGCTCAGCCATCAGCCTATCGATCACCAAACAGAGAACGAGACAACAGTGCAAACGTGTTTCTCTCCCCGTCCGTACCTTGACCTCTGGCGGCCCCATCCCGACCAGGACTGCCTTGCCCCCGCTCTTTGTCGCGGCCAGGCACAGGATGATGGCGGACTCTGCCCCGCTGCACTCAACGGACACGTCAGGTCGCTCTCCGCCAAAGTGGGAGGACACCAGCGCCAAGGCCAGCTCGGAGGGGTCCTTAGGGCCGCTCAGGACGTTGAACGTGGCGTCGGCACCAAGTTGCCTGGAAGGATGACGAAGAAAAGATAATAGTTTGTAGTAAATACTGAAAATGAAACTTTATCGTAAGTTACCTGCGGCAAGGCGCCAAAGTCATCACGTATCAGTATCATGTGTCCGAAGTCTTCTCTTCCTTTTCTTCTTCCTCTTCTCAAGGCTGATTTCAGAAACGAGAAAACAGAAGTGAGTTACGTGTTTGGCCTTGGCGACGCGAAACCCCCACGAGATAGATACACATGCAAACATGTACGGTACTGTACGAAATACAATTTTTTTTCTTATTTTCTCCTCACTTTGCCACCCCGAGCCTGTGGTCGTTAACGTCGGTGACGACGATCCTGGTTGCCCCGCTGGCCCTGGCGGCGAACATGGACACGAGCCCGATAGGCCCTGCGCCGCAGATGAGCACGGTCTGCCCCGCTGCGACGCCCCCGCGGCGGCAGGCGTGGACGCCCACTGAGAGGGGCTCCATCAGGGCGCCCTCCTCCAAAGTCATGTTGGAGGGGAGCTTGTGGCAGAAGTCCGCCTGCGATCGCCATCCAGGAAAATATTAATAACTCAATTGCGTGCAACACCAATTGCCAAGGCCAAAAAACCACAGTAGCACTAAAAAAGCATGAAAAAGTACCAGCAACGAACTATAGCATGAGAAACGTAAACGAAAATAGCAACAGCAACTTGATGGAGGGGTAATAAATCAAGAGCAGCAGAAAAACAGATAAAATATCTTAAAAACCATCAGCAATAGCAACAAGAGCTG
>JAAUXU010183194.1_pt1 | contig 12773 bp, 13 predicted proteins | sample 7278151 | NCBI WGS metagenome assembly JAAUXU01 (sample SAMN14350113, study PRJNA611818) | marine sediment metagenome | isolation source: surface marine sediment (1.8m) | place: French Polynesia: Moorea | collected 2018-08 | reverse complement strand
TATAGTAAAGTAGCCTATACTATACCTACTATAGTAAAGTAGCCTATACTATACCTACTATAGTAAAGTAGCCTATACTATACCTACTATAGTAAAGTAGCCTATACTATAGTAGCCTATAGTACCACCGGTATCGACCAATTTCGGGAGGGAAGCGGATGTGGTGACCCTTAATGTCCCTATGTCGAGACACCAAGGGCCGTGTGCTGTTCTGTGTTGGCATCATGTGCTATTGTAAAGTATTCACAACACGAAGCTCATGGTCATGGCGTGTGCGAGGGCTTCTTTACAGTCTACTATGGCTCACCAAGATTGAATGCGGTATGAGAGTCGCGGGCTCGCCTACAACGTCTACATATTTATGGCGTTTGTTTTCAGAGAACCATTCATTTCTGACATGAAAGCTTCAATGCCATGCATTGAACCACTTGCGCGCCGGAACGCGTGTCGCAGACAACGGAGAAGTGCACTATGTACAACTCTCCTTCTTGTAGAACGGGACGGCTTGGACGACTCTGAAATATTCATTTCAGTGCCATGGTGGAAGACGCTTCAACAACACAAAGAAGTGTGCGTTGGACGACAATACTTTGCGAAAAAAGTCATGAAATGCCACGTATTGTAACCTGCTTAACGAGTGCACCCGGAGCAACATACGTACACGTACGCATATGCGTAGATGCCGTTTCACCACTTGACAACACCTCTAAATACCATGTCAAATGCGAGAGTGAGTTTAAAATAAGAGACCTCCCCTGACCTCGACAAAACGGACTCATGACCGAGCACTTTCTCACATGCTCAATGTACATAGTTGTACTTTCTACATTTGTCCCACGAACTGAACGGACCGCACATATACGTACATGCGCGGACGTGCGTATTTCATGCAGTTACAGTATCACAACATGTTATGGAAAAAGAAAGGAAGAAACTCATACATACTATATCACTTTTACGAGTTCTTCGTGCACGTGACGAACACGACCGAAAGTCACAATTAACGGATCCGTACGCCAGGTTCTGGACTTGTTGAATCCTGGAACGAAGCGTTCAAATCTTCGTGTGCGCTGGGACCGGCGCAGCCGCGCATTTGTGGTCGACAACCTCTTCTCCATCGAGTGCGAAGAGTTGGATGATTTGGTGGCAGTCCTGGAAGAAGGTATGCATTTGGACAGCAAGATACTCAGGTACCAGCTATTGGCATGCGATGATTTTTCAGGACTGAAAAACCGTGCCATCGGACACCACAACATGAACGAGCACTCTTCTCGATCCCACACCATTCTAACAGTGCATATCCACTCGGAAGAGAAAGCCTCCAGCGAGGACAACAAGGGAGTTTACATCACCAGACACGGTCTGTGTATATTTGATCCATGGGCTATCCATATATCGCCAAAGCCCCGTACATCTTGTCAATTTCAGGCAAGATCAATTTCGTCGACCTCGCTGGTTCAGAGATGACCAAGAAGACGAAGAGCGAGGGCAAAACACTAGAGGAGGCAAACAACATCAACAAGAGTCTGATGGTCCTGGGCTATTGCATCGCTCAACTGAGCTCTCAAAAGAGAAACGACCGTGGCGTGCACATCCCCTACAGGGACAGCAATCTCACGAAGCTGCTGGCCGACAGTCTGGCAGGAAATGGCGTTACCCTTATGGCAAGCGAGCGATGACTCCTCCATCAAACCACCGATAATTCTAAGAGTTTACTACTTTCCTAATAGATTGCCTGCATCTCTCCAGCGAAATCGAATCAATCGGAGTCGTCAAACACCTTGCGATACGCGGCTAGGGCAAAGAAGATCAAGACCAAGCCCATCGTAGTCATGGTGAGACACTGACCAAGACGCATCACCTGCCGTGACCGTGTCCGTTGGTCTTGATGTGTAAATAACGGACGGAAAGGCCAAAATGGTCCAAATCGAAGCTACATTTACATGCCCCGTACAGAACAAGTACATTACCAGGTACATATAGGCTGTGCTACACGTACGTGGTGTTGCCCAATGAGGTCAGACACATATGGAGAAGAACAGAGCGTTTCCTGCGGATCATGACGGCGAGGCAACGCTTGTAACTTGCGCTTGTAGACGTGTTGGGCTGTACAGTAGGGTGGCAGCTTTTTACCTCAAAATTTTAAATTCACCCAGGACAGCCAAAAGATGGAGCGACTGGTCATACAAACTTCCCTGGATACAAAAGTTTTTCCCCCACCTCCACCAAAAAGTGGCTGTACGCTGCCAAAGGTTCCTGAGCTACCCCTGAAATTTTATTGATATTGGGGGACATTTTGAACAAAATAGTATAAAATAGCTTTTTTTGACTTGCTTAGCAATTTCTTGACTTTGCTTTGTAGAGTAATGTCACAATCCCTTTTATCCTCCCTCCTGAGATCTTTTGGGCAAACTGGAAGGAGTGATGTTCATTTTGCTCTAAAGTGGCTCTTTTTGGAATTTGTGAAAATGCACTCTCCTGTGCCTTTTGCAGGCACTTCTACTACGCAAAGTCAAGAAATTACATAACAAATCAAAAAAGTTATTTCATACTTTTTTGTTCAGAATACTCCTTAATGATAATAAAATTTTAAGGGTAGCTCCATCAGACTAACAATCACAGTTGCAGAAGTTACCCGAGGGCAGGGATCTTTGGCAGCCTATAGCCACTTTTTGGTGGAGGTGGGGGAAAAACTTTTGTATCCAGGAAATTTTGTGTGACCAGCCGCTCCATCTTTTGGCCGTCCTGGGTGAATTTAAAATTTTGAGGTAAAAGGCTGCCACCCTACTGTACACACAACGCATACGTAGCTACAGTAACGCACATCGAATGACACACACAACTGAATGATTGGCAAAGGGGGGGGGGAATGTTGAACATAGGGAAGGTAAACTCAAGGGTGCTTTCGGCCATAAAATCATATAGAAACTAGGTCAAATATGTCGTGAGGTGGCTTCATCAAAAAAAGGGAGGTTAAGCCTAGTCGTTGTCCCCACCCTATATTTTTATCGAATTTTGGTCAGTTTGTGCTGCCTAAAATGTAAACGTTATTAAGACCCACAGGGGATCACAAGTTGTTCCGTCCCGCCAACATCATAATTGCACTGTGTACATGTATGTCCCGCTGACAAGTATGGCTGATGCACTTTCTTCAATTGTGTGTGCGTATATGTCCCTGACCAGGATCCCCGAGAGGCGCTGATAGTTAGCCTAAAGCGCGAAGTTGGCATCCTCCGCCAAGAAAACAGTCATCTGCGTCAGCTGCTGGAATTGGCAGACTCTGACTCTGGGATCAGCTTTCCCCACGAGACCTCGGCCACTCTCCTCGCACAAATGGGCATGGACCGGAACGGAATCAACCAACCGCTGGATGGCCGAGGTGCGATGAGCATATAAGTCTAGAGTTTTAGCGCTTCCCATCATTTGTAGATAGTCTTGCTATAACCGACCAAGTTGAAACGTAGGCATGCATGCCTTTGGTTCAGAGTGCAGGACTCGAGAACGCACTGCTTGGGCTCAGAAATGGAGTCAGCGTGCTCGTAGGACTGTTTTCATCAGTCCAGACTTTAGAGCGCTTCTTCGACTTTCTTTTTTGTAACCTTGGCTCTGGCGGATAGGACGAATTATTGAATGCGCATTGATTGAATGCCGTGTTTCGTGTCATGTTCTTGCTGCTGTCGCCTGTCGCTGCTGCTGCTGTGTCCTCTCCCTACTGTACCACAATGTCCTGTCCGTCCCCCAGTTCGGGCGGACGTGCACGCACATGTGCCAAACATACATGCTTACTTTTTTGCACCGTTACTACCTTGATCAAGGCGATTGACAAGAATCTTCCGAGCACTTTCCTCAAAAGTTACTGCATGCATCCACATAACTTGCATATCACTCTATCACCAATGCCAGTTACTCAAGCACGCCGCACCTTATGCCACTACAGTACTGAGTCATTTTGAAGTAGAATCTTGTTCAGATATACTGATTCTTGTCACTTTGAGCAGATTTTCATACACCATAACTCTAGGTTCACCATAGCCACACCATTTCACTTCCGTTTCTCCTATCACAGACCCATCACAGCAGCAGCAGCAGCAGCAGCAGCAGGGACACCATAGCAGCGGCAACTTTGACGTGGATTATGACGACGACGTCCTGGTTCTGGAGACTGAGAATGGATCACGTCCATCGTCGCAGCGATCCAGAGACACTCTCAGACAGGTTTCCTCGCTCCTCTTTATAGCTACCCCTGCCACAGTGAAGCGCATCGACAAGTCCCGGCTCAACGAGCTCGACTCATCCACCCTGGTCGACCTCATCAAGGACTACATGAGCGAAAATGCCGAGCTGAGGAGGGAGAATGGCGACCTCTTTTCTGTGAGAGACATGTTGCTGAGGGACCAGGAGCTGGTGTGCCGAGAGAATGAAAGACTGCTCAAGAAACTCGAGGATGTCACGTCGTAAGTCTCATCAAGTACATGAGTCCATAGCACGTACAACTGGACATACGTCCATACACGTGTTATTCTCCTATGTCTATCACAGTGTTTGTTGTCGCTCGCCCATCGTCCCTGTGCGCCCGACGTACTCAGCCGAGTTGTTGACGGTCTCCATGAACGGTAGTTTGCCTCGCAGCGCTAGCGGCACCGGGTCGGCACCGGATCTCTCGTCGACGGCTTCGCCGCCTACTGTAAATGAGGCTGCAGAGTGGAATGATGATCATCATCATCATCATCTACAACACCAATGCACTAATGGATCTGACAATAATGCTCATAATGCTCGCAGTCCTCAAGTCTCGCCTTCTGATGGTCTTGCAGTGAGTCTTCTTAAAAGTCTAGCTAGTCATGAAAGTCATAGCTGTACGGTACAGTAAAAAATCGGTTATATTTTAACTCGTAGAACGCTTAAAGACACACAGACACAAAAATATCAGAGGCTGAGGAATGCGAGTCCTGAGCTCACAACTCACGATGGTTTGGGTTCGTTCTGCGTTAAAGAGAGAACAAGCGAGCCACTGCACGTACTGAACGCGTGATGTGTCCACTGTTATGAATTGACGCTTGGTTAAAAGAGCTTTCACTCTTCGTACAGTATATATTTTTCAGTTCCTTCTATAAGTCTGTCTTTTCTCATGAAAGAGTAAACTGTAACAGGTATGTGTAAGGAAATGCTTCATCGATGGCGATACCTGTCTGTAGAGGCCACAGCAGAAAAATGCACATAAATTGCATTTCATTTCTTACCATTAGCCAATCTAACCAATTTGTTTGCAGGAAAAGTTGTGTAAAAATGAGTTTTTTCTTTAAAAAAAAAGATTAAAAGTGGTGCAGAGAAAGTAGATATGGCACAATTCACCAAAATGGATGTTTTACAACAGTTTGCACATGAGGGAGACAAATGTATCGACAGCAACTCAACAAATCAGTTAGTTCAAATTGAACCTTTTTGACTATTGCCATCTAGTCGAGAAAACCCTTTGACTTATAGTTTACTCTCCAAAGAAGAATTCGCAAGTTATTACAAGTATTAAGATTTTTATGCCTGTATTCCAGGAGGAGAATGGACACCATCAACATCATCACCATCACAAGGCTCTAACTCCGAGTCACAGCTCAGGCAGTTTAGGCACACCCACAAACAGCGGAAACAGATCCAAAGGGATTCCGCATCGATTGCCACCAAAGCTCAATAAAGAGTTGGAGAAGAGGAAGATTGGAAGCAGGTACGTGTTCAGCACCGCCGGAGACGCCGGGATCTCGAAAGTCCAGGACATTTGGTCATTGCAGTTTGACCAACATCAACATCGCCGATTCGATCCGCGACAAGTCGCATCGTGATAAATCGCTCCTCCGCTCGAACAGTCGCAAGGGCTCCGGATCGGGCTTCGACGCGGACGCGGAGGAGCTGTTCGCGCTGGCAGGGAACAGGAAGAAGCCGGGACACCTCAGAGACAGTCTAGCGGGAGCAGCAGCTGAGAGATACTCGAGGTTTCTTCATACCTCACGCACTTTGGCAAATCCAGTTCCATGACCTCCTGTACAATTGCAGCAACGGACAACTTTCAAACGCTGGCCCGGGCGAGGAACGAGAGCCGCGGAGGACCAGGAAGGAACGGACCAAGAAATTCAGAGGTATAAAGTGAGACACGAGTGTAGTAATGCTAGATCGTGGCAGATTTGCTTTGAAGACCACGACTTTCTCCTCAGAAAAATCTCGCTCAAAGGAGCGTTCGCGCATGGGAGACGCCAGCAAGTTCTGAGGAAAGGAGGCTGAACAAAATCGTCCACTTGATCGGATCCGTGATAAGTACGAACGCCCACTCACCCACATCAAATTTCGATCGTGTCGAAGCGCCCAGTGCTCGTATACACTCGTATGTACAAAAAACACTATACTTATTCAATGTATGTACGTATGGTTGGTACTGACCAATGAAAGTTCAATACATGAAGGATCCTTTTATGGTTTGATTCACTTTTCATTCCCTGGCGTTGTGGCCAACGTAACTCAATCTATGAGATTTTGCAGTCTTCTCCAGTCGGCAAACTTGAAACCAAAGTGTCTGCAAGAGGTGACTATTAAGTCAGTTCAGTGACAGAGATGGTTGGGAGCGAGAAAAAATGGAATGTGACTTAACTCGTGGGCAGAGACTATTGAGTCCAGTTTCACTTGGGCTGGGTTGAGGCTGAGAAATCCAGGTGTATTCGGATTGGGTCAAGAATGCACCCTAGCCGGATCAAATCAGGTCTTGAATACCGCTACTACCAACGTTAGTGCGTCATTAATAATCAGTATAGTTTGACAGGCAGTTTTATGGGCGTTAGCAAGGAGACCATTTAGACTGCTGACTCCCACCTAATTCATTTTCCTTGAGTTGACAATTGAGAATCGGCTTTTCAACCGAAATCGCAACCTGCTTTGCTCAGGATAGAGAGCGCTTGTGCTACCCGCTCCGCAAGGTCGATGAGCTTTGCACTGTCCATGGACTCCGCTCCTTTGATTATGATGGAAGTTGATCTGGCTTCCTTGGCTGGACGGTGGCTGCGGACTTCCGGCATCTCCGAAAATGATATATCAAGAGTTGACTGTTACAACAAAACAGAGTCAAAACAAATATAATGGAGGTGTCAGGGCAGCTGCAGTTTCTGTGGGGGATACAAAGTTTATAATAAAGTCTCTGGGCAACCTTGACACACCCAATGAAGGGTTTTTTTTCGGGCGCGTCGTCAAAATGCGTATCACGCAATTACTCGAACTAGCTGGGGTGGGACATACGAGCCCGGTGAAGCAAACAAGCCATATATATACACTCGCACTCCACTTCACCAGTAAAAGTGACTGGTGACTCAAAAAAATCCTTATTGGGACCGACGCGCATACAAATGCAAACATAATTAGAGCGTCCCAACACAAATACGCACAGGACATATTGCAGACCTACAGGGCGGGACCCAATGTTCCTCATTATCTCCATTGCTCACCATGTAGTCAATGTCCTGACAGATTTCTTGGGATTTTTCATCATTTTTGTCTGAAATTGTCTTCACCAAGACTAGAGTGCACAGACTGTGGTCAGTGACTCTTTATTCCTGCTGGAGTCTCCGTGCTAAAATAGGAGGCAGGAAATGACGCTAGAGAGGGGTCAGACGGGTGGCAAGCTTAGTTAGGTGACATCTTGTGGTTCAGCACCATCATCGTCATTGAAGTCTAGTGTTGTCCTCCCCTGGAAGGTCTACCTCAGACTTCTGCGTCCTCTTTAGTGCTGGGACCCCCAAAAACCATAGATTGACTGATCATCTTCCACTGTGAGGTCATTTAGCATCATAGCAGCGCCAGTGGAATTGCCTTTTGACATTTGAGATCACGGGGGGGGGGCGCATACACTACCTGGGGGATGTTAACCTGCTTTGCCCTAGTGCAGAGCTTACAGGTGATCTCCTTCTTCCTGTCAACCTTGACATCAGTGCCATTAACCAAAAAATTGCCAAGACCTGTGCCCTGAACTCTCCTGAAGTTGACGCACAATGGACTTCAGTTTCTAGTTGTAAACCAGAACTGTTCTTCTTAAGAGATTTTTACTTATGCTCCACCCTGTGCATGGAGTTGAAGAGTGGTTGTTGAGTGAAAGTGCACTACATATTTTGCGTACAGACAGGAAAACCAAGCTGTATTAAGCGACAGGAGTTTGGTGCGGCAACATGGAAGACTTGGAAGAGCATCAGAACACCAACCAGTCCTTGTCAGCGAAATATTTCACCGTGCCCTTTCCTATCAAGATGTCTCTCCGTCTACTACGGCTCTGTGGAGGACTCACCCTAGATTTTGAGCCCAGTCTGGACGGGCGGATCATTTTCCGGCGATCATACTGCATGCTAATGTGGAGCTGTATAATATCACTAGCCGTCCTGGTCCTTCCTATGGGTTTGTGCAGTTGGATGTTGTTCAATCACGGGTTTCAGTTCGATGCACTACGGTGAGTCTTCTTGTATGGCCTTAACAAAACTGTACTGTACACTGATACGTAGATTGTGCGTGTAAGTCATAGTTCCTTCCAGAAATTACTTCACCATGAATGGGGGAACACAGACTGACCTCTTGGTCCAGATGCTTCTGCAGGTGTGCCTCTTCGTGTCAGTCTTTTGCCTTCCCCTCTCTCAGTCAATGGCAGGTCAATCCTTTAACCAGTTTACTGAGAACATAATGAACTTGAAGCCCTTGGATCGTAAAGTGAAGGAGAGGATTGCCAAGTCAGCAGTGAAGAGAGCCTTGGGACTGTCGGCATGGTTTTTAACACCTGCCATATGTAACGGATGCATCATGATTAACTTCTTAAACGAACTATATCCTGACTGGAATCTTGGTTCAAGGTAACACTGAATCACCTGATAATGTGCTGATTATATGACACTTGATTGACTAATGTTATTTTGCAGAATTGTGATGGGACTTCTGTATGGATTCTACAACTTTTTCCTTTACTTCCCACTGACCGCCTTTGCCAACACACTCCTACTCACGCATGGACTAAATGTCTGCAAGGAGGCTCTTAAACAGTACCGCGAGTCCTTTACCAGAGCATTTTGTAACAAAGAAGCAGATTCTTACAATAATGATTCTCAAGAGCAGCCACCACTAGATTTGGAGAGTCTCCTTAGCCAAGGGGAATCCCTACTAGGTCTTTTGAATGGCATGGAGAGTGCACAAGGAAAATTGGCCTTTGATGAATGCGCCTGCTCATTACTCTTTGCAATCTTTGGCAGCTATATGACCTTGGCATTAGCATTTTTCATTGTTAAAGCAAGTACCAAGTTTGCATTGGTTTTCTTTGGTACAAACCTTTCTACAACTCTGGCTTATACATACCGTATGTACTACATTGTTTGCCATGGGCAGATGATTGAGGACAATATAGCAGAACTAGTTAAGGTTGTCCGTTCTAAGTGTTCTGAATATGTGGGCATCGCTAGTCCTAAGGAGGTAGCGAGGATGTCTGCATTAAAGGAAACCTTAGTTGAGTTTGGTGGCATAGAACCAAGAAAGATGTTCAGGCTCAATCGATCCATGATGCTGTCAGTTGTCAGTGTTGTAGTCACTTACCTTATTGTTTTGCTGCAATTTAAGGCCGGAGACGAGTAAAAGGCCTCGTCGCTATATGTTCATAAAGTGTGCACATACAGGCGCTGACATAGGTACAAATACTAATGGTGACTGTCATCTCTAACTGTGCTTCCCCATTACCATCACATGCATGTACCGCTACGCACACACTATGGGACATAACTATACCATGACCGTGCAGTCTGCTCCCCCCTTTTCATTTTTTTCGAAAATGCTTATGATGCTTAGACCTTACTATTACCCGGCCATTGTATTCTTCCAATATATTAGCCAGTTTCTTCAGAATCTCTAGAGACATGACATGTAGACACATTAGGGTTGGTACTTTGCCCCCGATGCATTGGTCGAATTGGTCAAACGCATGCCAAATGTGCTTACACACAGGGTCTGCACCAAGTGTCAACTCTGGCCCCCTGTTGGACATACATGTACTTTTTACACGAACAGACTTTTAAGTTTTCCTAGCACCGTAGTTGCATCTTGCTCACATCTTGGTGTTACGCAATCTCTAAAATCTCACCCACCTTGACCCAAGTGCAGGAGAACTCATTCCAATATGTGTAATGCACATCAGTAGGTCATGCTTGTATTTGCTCATAAATCTATGCCTACGATTTGTCCCTACAATGCAATCTTGTATTACCGTTATCACAAAATATATGTACTAGTGTGGCACAATCAATGAGCATTTCGACCGGCAGTGAGGCAGGAAGTGGAGCAAGTCCTTATGTGAGACAAACAGTAAGAACTACGTTCAATATGGCTAACGCCTTGTGAACATAAAGCGTTTTTACTATTGCCTTGAAGTTGGGCGTGTTCAACTGTTCTCAACGTATACAGTAAACAAAATAAATTGGAGCATGCCACGCATGTAGATAGTCTCCTTATATCTACTAGGGCGCATAATTCTAGAGCACACACACACAGGGTTTTCTTTTTAAAAAAAAATAGGCTAACCTACTCTCACTCTGCTCAGTCGCCTGAAGACGAGGCAGCCAGAATATCAACTCAAGAAACACTCATGAAAATTTGGCCCAGAGGTAACATGGGGCGTCGCCCGCAGTTCATGTCCACCATAATGCTGCGGTTCCTGGAGGTGGCCAGACTTCTAGGAGGTTTGCCCCTCAACTTTCACATCGCCCCCAACGGCCATCTCGTGTTCTCGCAGTCCTGGCTACGCCGTCTAAACAGCTTCATCCTCACTAACATTGGCTTTTTCATTCCCGTACTAACACTTATATTAAGCTTTAAGAGGGTTGATGTCACCATGGAAGACTTAAGGTGAGCGATGGCGCCATCTGAGACGTACGTATCACACACATAAAGCGCGAGGTCTGTGTGTCTGTTCGCTGCCGATTTCTAGCTTTCACGCGGCCGATTTCAGACTTTTGTGCGGCTGATTTTCGCGGCTTTTTTCCAGCTTGGCGCGGCTGAAAATCTAGCTTCACCAGTCACTGCGCGTGCTGAGCGAGAAACAAGTGTGAGACACAGACAGATACGCACCTAGAGCTTCAAATTTTTGCCATCTTTCTACCCAACGAAGTGGGGAGCGCGGAAGCACTAGCAAAGTTACATAGAAGCAAAGTTGGTGCAATAGGATGTGGTATAAAATGCAAATAGAAACAAACAGATGCCAACAGTCATCTCTATATACAATCGTTCTTTATCTTTCATAAAAATTACTGGAGTTTCTTATACGTATGTCCACAGTACTTTTCTTGGGTCGAATGGTCTCGAAACGACGGACTTTGTGGCGATGGGTCTCTTCGTAGTATCGGTGTGCTTAGTAACTGCCAGATACATTTGGACTCTGGCAAGCATGTCCGAGAGCTTCAACAGCTTCTCCCGAGCGAACACTGAAATCGGTCTGATCGATAAAGAAGAAATAGACAAAGTGGCCTCCTCAACACTGCTGCAAGAGCTGAAACTGATTATGATGGCAACACCAATAGCTGTTTGTGCCGGGGGTATCATGGGAGCATTTCTTCACGATGCCAGTATCGAAATTCACTTTGTCGTTGCGTGAGTAACCTTTAATTACATACGCCCACCAAGAAAATTTGAGTGTTTCAAGATAGATGACATCTGGTCGTTCGACAAAGTATGACCTTACTGTACTTGCATGGGATTAGTTTTTATCTTTAAAGTAGGAAAGCATCAATACTGTCCATCTTTTTCAGACTAGCAATATGTGCCAACTGCTCTCTTATATTTTGGATGTTCTTGTTCTCAATGCCTACGCTGACTGTCAGCGTCTTGGTCACGCAAGGATTAGCCACTTGTGCCTGCCTTCTGCACCAATACATCGAACTATTGTCTTCGCTTACTCCCGATGGCGGCCAAGTTTCCACCACAGCTCCGCAGAGACAGGAGTCATCCGCCCTGAGACAAGTCTTGAAGAAAGGGGAAGCCATTCTCCACTTGCTGGAAAGTGCCAACGAATCGTTCGGCACTCTAATCTTCAATGAATGCGCTCTTTCCTTGGTTTTGAGCACCTTGAGCTCCTACGTGGCACTCTCAGCAACGATGGATATTTTAGTTGCGCCCAATAAGATGTGCGCCAGCTTTATGCTAGCATCTCAGGTTATGATTGCGGTCCTGAGTAGCTACAGAATCTATTTTATAATCATGCGTGGCCAAGGAGTGACAGATGAAATTGCATCAGTGGTCAAGGCGCTAAGAACACTCTCACTGCAGGAACACATCAACGACAATGAATCAAGGAGAGTTTCCACCCTGAAGGAGGAATTTACTGAATTTGGCAGCATGAAACCTGAAAAGATGTACTCCCTCAATGCTCCGGTAGCACTTTCTGCTCTCTCAGCAGTTATAACATATCTCGTTGTCCTATTACAGTTCAAAACGGGGCAATCTTCATAAAAATTTCGAAACATTCTGCAACTTTAACTATACATACTCGTGTTGTAAAAAATGTGCTTTTCCTGCTAAGCTCAATTGTCCCCCCACCCGGTGAAACATGCAGTAACTAAATGTATGTAAATCTTCCTGCAATATGCAGCACACAGGACAGTACATGCGAACTTACACACCGCAGGGGGGCACCACCCACCTCTCCACACCTCGCCCCACGGCTGCCGAAGGTGTCCGTTTTTGGGGGGGGGGCGCCCGGGGGGGGGGGGGGGGGGGGGGGGGGGGGG
>JAAUXU010008138.1_pt1 | contig 12775 bp, 11 predicted proteins | sample 7278151 | NCBI WGS metagenome assembly JAAUXU01 (sample SAMN14350113, study PRJNA611818) | marine sediment metagenome | isolation source: surface marine sediment (1.8m) | place: French Polynesia: Moorea | collected 2018-08 | reverse complement strand
TGACAGAGGACTGCTCATCTCAACCACGGATTACTTGCATGCATCCCTATTGCTCACCCCTCCTTCTCCTCCCTCCCCTCAAGCTGTCATTCTGCCTCCAAGCTGCCTATCAGGGATCCAGTAGGGGGCGCTGCCAGGCTGGAGGTCTGGGTGTAACTACTAAGTCTGTGGGTCAGGGGATCAGACCAGCTCAAAAAAGCTTGAAAACTCAACTGAAAGTTTCAAGCTGAGTCGAGTTGAGCCACAAATCTCTCAGACATCGAGTCAGTGATGAGGACAGGACACTCGGCAAGCAACAAGGACAGAACAGGTGTCATATACTTCATTCTCGCCCCTGGGGTGGGCAAGCCAGCTAGTCTCATATACATATGTAGTCAACATGCAGAAACTTATGTCTCACATGTGTACACTGCTTATGCATACAGTAGACTCCACTTACAGGGACACCCTTAGGTAGAGTCAAAGCTGTCACTCTATGCGAAGTGTCATACTGCATGAAGGATCTGTCTAAAAAGAACTGACTGTTTGGCTTCTAATGCACAATCAAAAACACTGGATGGGTCCATACCAAATTTGGCTACCTTTTTAAACAGGGAAGGTTATAGCTGGGTCAGATCTGACCTCAGATGTCACTTGAGGTCACACATTGAGGTCACAAGGTCAAATGGCAGTTTTGCCTCAAATGAAAAAAGTTCATGAAAGCAAAGTTGCTCAACGCCCTCCAAAATTGGGGAGCGGATGGATGTTTTGCGAGCAAAAACGAAGAATTCAAGCTGGACTTTTAGAGAAGGAGAGGCCAGTGGAAGATCTTCTCACCGTTCCTGGATGAATGCACCTCCTTGAAGAGTCGAATGTGCTTGGGCCTCAGCGTTCATATCTCAAAAGCTTGAAATCTGATTCACCGGCAGCTGCAAAGGTTCATCCTAGATTTCAAGTCAGATGTGCTTGGTACGGCAACAGATGTGATGATGAAGCCTGGGATGCCGCTTGGAGACTTTCATCACCAGGTCAGTCATCTGCATGGACTCCGCCCCGCAGTATCTGATGTGGATTATCCAGAACCTGCTGCAAGTGATAAAGATCCAGAGACGAATCTGGAGGATCAGGAGAGGAAGAGAAAGAAGAGGATGGGACTTGGATTGGGGAGTCTACGCACACTGACGTCGTTGAAGCTCAAAACGAATTCAGAAAATTTACAGAGTGATCGGTCTGTTCAAGGAGAGTCCTGATCTTCTCCAGGCATCATGCAAAGAAGATCTAGGCCGGGACAGAGTCTTGTGCCTGATGCCAGCATTGGAAAAATACATTTCTCCAAATGATGCGAAGGTTGCGGGAGATGAAATGTGTGGTGCGGAAAAAAGGGATGTTTTTTCGCAAGCAAAGCTCCATATGAGTTCAGTGTCTATCGTTTTCCTTGCTGACCACGTTGTTCTTGACCAAGTTGAAGACATCGAACTCCTGTGAACTCCTGGGAGGGTCTCCTGCAGGCGAGCATCAAAATTAAGGCAGAACCATGCCGAAATGCCACTAGATCCGATGTGGCGGTGTATCTGAGGTTGCATAAAGTGATTGAGAAAGACTATAAATAAGCTAGGATTTGGAGAGATATCGTGTGTTTTATGCCTGCCACCGTGGAGAAGGTCATAAAGAAGAGAGAATGTGCAATTGCACGCAAAAATCAACTGTAAAGTTCACAAAATTATGGTAGAAAAGGTCAAACAAGCCACAATTGACGCTTCTTCAGAGCATTGGCTGGGCACACAAAGCTGTGATGTTCAAGCTGACCGGACATAGCAAACTATTTATGCGTAAAGCAAGCAGAATTTTAACTTCTCCTGGTGTCAAAATGGCAGGGATGCCGATACAAGCGGCGAAAAATGCTTGCGCAGTGGTCTCCGTATATACCGACACCTTCGAGACCAGAATTGTCCGCATATCCGAAGTGTCTGTACATCCGCAGCTTTTTTTGTAAATAGGAAAACAGGATTGGCACTTGAGATAATTGTAGATATCCTGAGGTCACTGAACAGGTAGATGTCCGTATCTGTTCACCCTACTAGCAGAGTTACCCGACATTGCTCAGGTTCCTTCAAGGCTCTTTCCCATTCCAAGGACGTTTGAGGTGGGTCGCGAGGCCGGGTTAAGGCCAAAATCGGGGTCAAACCTTTTGCATGTTCCCCTTGTACGTATGTAGAAAGTAAAATATTTGACCTCAATTTAGGCCTCGAAATGACGTCGAAATCCACCCCCCTCCTCCCATGACCTGATACAAGGCTTTGTGCCGCCTATCAAGAGCACAAACGAATGAACAAAGCTTTAATGTACTCCTCAATCTGTACCGATATGAATCCACTGATATGGAATATTTCAGTTTATTTTTTAAAAGACCATGCAGAAAGTCCGGTTTAAGCGGGGTGCTCTTTCTATCCTGCGTAGGGGTCTGTGAGCGTGGGGATGACGGTGCGAGCACGAGGCGGACACGCGCACGCTCACAAACACGCACGGGGTGAATTTTATGGAGAGAGAAGATCAAAAGTTGACAGCATTTTCGTTGTCTTTTTATCTCCTTGTTTTGGCAAAAACACAAAGACAGAGTTGCCCAAGAGCTATTCAGTATGGGTACGAGAAGGACGAAACAATTAATTTGAAGTGAAAATTGATGTGCCACTGGAAAATTCGTGGCAGCACTAAAATTTCTCTCAAAAATCCCACTACGAAGATCTGGATCGGAACGAGTACTAAGTAAATCAATTCGAGAAAAACTGTGCTCAATTCCGGACTCGTTCGAATGGGGTTCGAATGGGGTTCCGGATATGTCCGGATCCATTTGTAGAGACCCGAATTGTTTTGGACCCACCTGTAGTTCCAACCGGGTCTGACATTTAGCCGTTGTGCGATTACGATTTTGTGGCTCCCACTGTTTCGGACATGGTTCGGACAGAAGAATTTGTTCCGCGTTATTTGGCCGTTGTTTGACTGATCCTCTCCTTTTTTCGATTTTGAACATTCTTATTTGGTAATTTGGCCGTTGAGACCGTTCTGGTCACTGGCTATCTGGCAACACTGCCTGTAGCGATCTGGATCCACCCGGACTCGGGCGGAACCACCTCGACTTGCTGAATATTTTTTCTCTCCTTCTTCTAGGAATGGTCTTAAAATTCAGTCCTTTATGTGGAGGTTCCACAATAACTCGTTGGTTGGAAGGAGGGGGGGGTGAGCGAGGAGATGAAGGAAGAGCAAAACCTGTGCAGGTCAGTTTAGGACCCTCTCAATGTCACACTAAACAGGGTTTTTGCCTGGGGCCTCGAGGAGATCTAGTAAGCCTGTGCGATTGTTCGACATGGCCGACTGTTGGTTCTTTGCTTAGTTGACTTACGTAGTAGACTTAATGTGCGAACAAAGAGATATTTCTCGCTACCATTATGGACTCTGTCAATTTTTGGTAACTTGGCCATATTTCTTGCAAAGAAATACCAGTTTCCAGGGGTTAAGACATCACAAATTTTTTGTAATTAATTGCACTGCTCATTGCATATCAGAAAAAGTAATTTCATCACCCAATCATTACTTTTCAGGACAAGGAATGACATGATATTACTCATTACTTTTGCAAATTTTATTTCAAAGGCATTATTTACAGGCACGAGTAGCTGTGTTTCATGCAGTAACTTTGCTCTGACAAGGCAGTGTCGTGGTGGGCTTTCCAGAGAGTCACTGAGAAAGAGAAGTTGCAGGTGAAGCCTGAAAGCTTCCAGCCAGGGTTACCAGACATTTGCCAGGCTCTGCAGTCAAATTTATTTCAAGCAATAGTAATGAGTAATGTTTCGAAAAGTAAGAGTTTCCCATTTTTTCGTTCCTACTTTAAACAGTTCGCATTTTTTGTCCAGTCTCGTAATCAGGGAGCAACCAACTTTAACAGTTCTGCACTGAGGCATCATGGCTTTTTCCCGTCCCCAGCTCATAAAGCGAATTCCTTGAAAAACATCGAATATCGACATCGATAACATCGATATCATGACTTTCGAAATATCGCACGGACTTTTTGTCAATTGATCGCGCAGTGTTAGTATGCTGACATAAAGTGACAGCTTATGCAAAATCGCCTATGCAAAATGTGTAAGCGGACAGCGTCCGGCACGTTCCTCTTCCTCATGAGAGGACCCAGCCAACGGTGTCTAGACGGTACTTCCTCAATAATCTCACATGCATCGAGCGACCAGGTCCAATGTCGGGCGCAGCATGTGACGCGCTGGCTTGTCTAGACCATCTGGCCGTTTGTGGTCTGGGCGATCGCACCATGCAATGAACTCGTCCCAGGGGCTCAACTGCATGCGTGTTATCATCGAAGGACAGACGCTTCTCTTTTTATCACCGCACGTTCTTGACTGCGTTCCGCGACAGCCCCGAGCAAGTCGACGCCCGAGGCCTCGTCCCCGAGCTAAAACAGTGGGTTGCAAAGTGCGACCTTCGAAATCGTGGATGAAGAGTCTGAAGAGGCCGCCCAGGGACATCTCCATGAGCTCCACCATGAGCGTGTGAGAGAAGACGGACGCGTCGTCGCCATGTCGGTCCTCAGCAGCATCCGCTCCAACTAGACCTTGAGAAAGGATCTGACCCAGACAATAAGAGTGCACAGACGAGCTTCTTGGGTAGAACTTTTTAATTTTGCACGTTTTAGACTTAAAATAGTGAGTAAAAATAATAAATAATCAAATTGAGCTAGTGGACATGTCCAAGGCCACGATCGTGGGCCTCTTCGACGAGCTCATTTAACCACACATACTCTTGCTAGCCCTGCTCTGTACTGCATGTACATCTACAGGTATGAGAGCATTATACAGATAGATATTTTACATGTGCGTGTGTGTGCACAACAATTTAAGCATCTTCTATTCGGGATCTAACACACGAGGAGTGGCTTCATTTCCAGCACCTCCTCTCTCTTGATGTAGATGTAGCTCATGGTGGTCCACAGGAGGTCGACCAGCTGTTTCTCATCTTTCTCGTCCAGCTCGATGTCATTCAGAAGGTAGGGGCACAGACGATGGAAGGAAATGCCGGCTGCCAGACACCATGCTCGCGTTTGGTCAACCACCTTGCCGTCGGCGTCCAGCACGCTGGGGAGAGAACAGTAGCCATGCACAACGGGCAAGTTTCTCGAAAGGCCACGTACCTGTCCAGCATGAGCTTGCCCATCCCGTCCCAGTTGAGGAAGAGCTTCAGCGTGTCCTGGGCGCTGTCCGGCCTAAAGATGTCCACTACTTTTGTCTGCAACACGTGAGCTTCAGAAGTTGGTCTGTGTCTCACAGGAAATTCTACAGATGGCCATTACCTTCCTGACGGGCGGCACGCCCGTGCCCAAGGAGACGAGGACGCTCGGTGTGACAACGTCTTGTCCCCTGTCGAGGGCCTTCAATGCTGCGTTATACTCAGCCACTTCAGTGAGTAAGTCCAGAGAGGGGTTGTTGGCGAGGATGCCGCCGTCGATGTACTTGCCCTCAGGACGGAAGAATGAAGGGGCCGCACCGGAAGCCCTGGCCGCCCGCCACACCAGCTGCTCGGAGGCGGCGGAAGCGGCGTGGCGAGAGGACATCGACAGCTCCGGGTGGTCGTAATCACTGATGCCGAGCAGTGACTGAGGGGAGCGGTAGTTTCTGAAGAGTTGGAGGTCCGGAGGGGTGCGGTCCGCTATTGTCGAAGTGATGATCAGTCTGTAAAAGAGAGAATCACCAACTGCATCAACGTTCAAGAGCAAAGCGTCCCCCCAAACTTGCTCTTCCAGGTTGTCTTGGACTGACATAGTACAGGGTGGACAAGAAGTCGTTGTCTTTCCTTTTTCCGTTGCCAATCTTTTGGGTCATTTTTAGCACACTACTACGTTGGCAAGGAGACAAAGATTGGCAACATGACCAGGAGCACTGCCCCCTCGGAGGCCATGGACGAAGGCTTCGGCATCACAGACAGTTCAAATTTAATATTTAGTTACAAGCATCACTTTAAATTGTCGAGTTAGAGTTTGGTCTAAGCCTAAATTTGCAGTATACCTTGGCTTTGAAGTGTAAGTATAAGCAAAGTTAAAGAAAGATGTCTCAGCTCTGGTAAAAAGTTGCCACTTGCATTTTGGAAGGTTATGGAGTGTGATGAGATTTCTTGTGCAATTTTTTGTCACTAACGTCATCATGCTCCTCAAAAACATGCGCAAAATTGATATCTGGTCTCTGTGCACCCCTCCAAAAGCCGTTGGCATAATTCATCAGCCGCCTGATGAATGACAGCTTCCTGAAGATTGGCAACACGACCAGGAGCACTGCCACCTCTGGGAGGCCGTGGACAAGGGCTTCGGCATCACAGACAGTTCAAGTTTAATATACAGTTACAAGAATCACTTGATATATAGTAACACCGAGTCTAACTTTGACCAAAACACCGCCGCTGGCCTTTTCTGGGAGGGAATTTGTAGGACAACTTTTTGTGCACCTGGTGTACCCGTACGATGAATTGAATTTTTTTTAGCTCTTACTTGGGATGCTTGATGTCGAACATCTTAGCAGTCAGCCCGAACTCCTGCTGAAGCAATTCGTCTATGTTCTTGGACGCGTAGGGCCTCGAGTCGACGAACACTCGATCCTTGAGCTTGAAGTACAGCACCTGACATTCGAGGGGCGTGCGACCCGTGGCGAGAGCTAGAGCAAGGATTCCTCCGGTAGAGGTACCTGCGATCCAGTCGAAGCAGTGTATGATTGGCACTCCTAAGAACTTCTCCATTGAGAGCAGCATCCGCGCAATCACCAAACCCTTGATCCCTCCTCCGTCGAGGCTGAGGAGTCGCCCGCCCCGAGGGGGGTTTGGCTTCGAGCCTCGCATCGCTTTTTGCGCCAGCATCTCGTCGAACAAGCACCGGACACGCTTGTGTTGCGGCGACAAAGTCTTGCGGATCTTGGCAAACTCTGCTTCGTGCCTGCTGCCGTCCTCGCCGACGTCCTCCTCGCCAAAGCACGCGCCCACGGCGTAGAAGGAGTAGAGCACCCCCTCCCGGTCCTTGAAATCCATTATGCCGGTCTCTTCGGCCTTCTGGCGCGCAAGTTGCGCCGGCGTGCGCCCCTGGGCGTCAGTGAGTTCTGGGTTGGCCTCAAATACGAGCAAGGCGCGCACGAGAGACACGCTGCCGGCATCCACAGCCAGGTGCAGCGCGGTATCCCCGTCGTCCGTCTTTAGGTCGATGGATGCTCCGTGTGTGACGAGGGCGACGGCGCAGTCAAGCCGCTCGTACTCCACCATGAGGTGCAGGGCGCTCTTGCCGTTGAAGTTCTTGGCGTCGACCAGACAGCCGTGATCCACGAGCGCCGCGACGATCTCCCTCGACTTGGCCCAGTGAAGAGGCGTTCCTCCATGTTTAATGTCCTGGAAAGAACGACAGAGTTGCAGAATATTTTCAAGCACTCCTGGCACAAGCACATAATGACGGTGATGCGATAACTTCAGCTGCGATTAGATTACGGTACACGGACACAGAATAAAGAGCCAGCAATTTTATGCTCGGCGTGGGAAGAAAACTGTTGCTGTTGTGGTCCCTGTGCCCGCACAAGACGCCGGACGCCGTCCAGAAGCGCTGGTTCGTGATCCGCTGCACCGGAGTCATGCACGAACGCCCAGGCTTCTTCGCCGCCCACTGATAATTGAAGAGGGTCTGCGTACGTGTGAGTGGAGCTCGAGTTCAACAACTCCACTTACCTGGGACATAAAAAGAGGACGTTTCCTCATTGCTTTTTGCCACTATGCGAGTGATTGATGCGCCAACAAAGCGGGAGAAAGAATCTTTAAGGCCGGTATTATTATAGTCAGACCGGGTTAATAACGCACTACGCTTGCACACACACGGTTCAAAATCCCCAAATTTTCCAGACCATCAGACCCTGAGCTAAGGTGTCTGGACTTGACTGCACTTAAATGCACATTTTTTAAGTTAATCTGACAAGAAAATCTTTCACTTGTGGGCTGATTGAGCGTAACTTGAGTCCTGCAAAAAGTGAGGCAATGTCCGGACTCTGGTTGAAATCCCTATTTTTTCTGGATGCATCAGGCAGCAACAGGATAAATGCACACTTTTCAGTAGATCTGACGAGAAAATCTTCCACTTATGGGCTGACTCAGCATCGTTTCACTCCTGCAAAGAGCTATCGGTGAAAAAAAACCCTGGGGAGTATTTTTATCTGCGTTACCTCCTTCTGCCTATTTTCCGGATGCCTAAGGCTGCAACCGGGACGCAACACTTACGTGCACGCATTTTCGTGTCCCCCCCAGGGGTTGCGTGAAGCTATGTTCGACCGATTAAAATTTAGGATTAACATTGCAAAATTGGAGAGTCGAGCAAAAAATCCGTTGCCTTTGGAGAAGATTTTCCTCCTCCAATATTTGTGTTTGGGATTGCGCTTTACGGATTCTTTTAGTCAGTCATTCAATCTGCCTTCAGGTATTTAATCATTCAAATGTTGCCTTGAAATAAAAAACCTCTCCTTGGAACTAAGGCTGAGCAGAGCATGTTCAGTCGGGGCGTTCAAGCCTCGGGAGACTTTGGATCCCATCCATAGGTGATCCGACTCCTCTCAATCAGTTCCGGACATTCGTGAGAGATTCCATAGCTCCTCCATTCATTCTCACTCTTGACTCTGGGCATTATTATCGCGTCAGCATCATTTGCTGTCAGCGTTGGAATGCGTCAAATCCCGGTGCCTCGGAAACCAGCCCTCTGGAACAGATCCCAGCTGCTGCTGAAGCCACCAATGGGTGGCAACCCTGAAGGGCATCCAGTCCTGAAGGGGACAGCAATGCACTTAGAGTAGGGATGTTACGGATCAACAATTTTCAGGTCCGACTCGAGTCCGAGTCAGCCAAAGCTGGTATGACTGGGATTTAGAAAGGTCGAATCGGGTCGGATTTTGAAAGTCACGGGTCGAGTTGGGTTGGGCAATGAAACAACGATTTTTTTTTTTTTTAAAAAATATCACATTTTTATTACTGACCATGCCATTAAGTTAATAGTATTAATCATAGGAAGTTATTTGACAAAAGGGTGTTCAAAGGCCTTTCTTGACGTTTTCATGAAGGATCGCGACTGAGGGACTAGAGACCCGGGGAAGATCTCCCCGGATCCGTGACCCGATTTTATGTATAAAATGGGGTCACGGATCCGGCCGAGCTGAGTGGTTCGAGCTGGTCTCGAGTCCGGAAAAAATGTTTTATTGAAAATGCATTCGTAAACAAGTTGTACCGACTATATTACAGCAGTAAATGCAACGTCGGTTAAAACAGACAACGATTTTATGCGTTAGAAGTGCCTGGTCCCGATTTTTTGCTTCATTAAATTCGTCGGATAATACTGCAAGTCACTTCTTATTGTAGCAGGTTTGAAATTGCCGCCAGCCTCAAATTTGAACATTTTTTTGCCATTTGAGTGATTTTGCACCTTTTGGGAACCACTGGTTTTTTTTTTTTTGCAATATTGATGGCATCGGAATGGAATGTGTTGGGAGAGATCCCTCCGGAGGTAATGAAATGACCTTTTCTGCCATCCCCTGCATCTGTTGTCCATCTTCTCATCGCCCTAGCACTTCCTCGTGTTCTTGTCACCCCTCCCGCTGTCTCTCACCATTCACTGCCCGACTGAGGCCTGAGGGTTGCCTGCGGAAGTGTCAGAGCCGATTCTCTTCTTATGATCGCTAACCAGAGAATAAGACTGTGCAATATCCCAAAATTAGTCGATATCGCGATATTCGACGTATCGAGACCACGTAGAGTGACTTTCGGCGCCCAATGGTGGATTATGCAGCGAAAACACATGTGGTTCACCTAAAAAAGCAGATCAACAACGAACAGTAAGAGCCAAAACTGATGTCTTGTTCAAATTTGGACAACGGATCCTTCTATCTATGACGCTTTGGTTGTATGACGCAGAGGTCAGCCTTTTAGGCGAATCAATATTTCTCCTCTCTCCACAGTTGCCAGATAGCGCGTGACCACGACGGCCAAATTCAATGTCAAAGCTACTAAATTACCGCAGAAGAATTTTCAAAATCTGCCTAAGTAATCTGTCTGACTAAATACCATATGAAATTATACCGCGTGTTTTGTTTTAGATCAGACGAAATCAATCTCCAGTAAGCACAAGACGGAGGAAGAACTTTCTTCCAACATTCTCTATAAGACTTTTTATGATAGACTACACTTCTCAAGCACTCCTCCTACAGACGCAGTGCACAACTGAAGTTTTTGAATGCTTGGGTGAGAACTTAAAAACAGTTCGACGAGCCCATAAAAACTACGTCAGAGGCTCAGTCAATCGCCTCACATAAGCCCAAGCAGTTCTTCCGGCCGGACCACGTCTGACGCGGCCAGGTTCACAAAATTTTGCCGGTAAAACTGCCGGATGGCAACCCTGGTCATCGCAGACCTGGTTAAGGCCAGCTACTAATGTCATTTTTCCCGTCGAATGATAGGCTACATGGGGAAAGTTTCAGTGATCAAGTGATTGTGCAGTCAAGTCTCGCAGAATCAGATTTGTTTTGTTTGCACTGCACTGTCACATCCCTGAGTGAGAGGCTCAACGCAGCCGACGTCAGGCAGAGCGGGCAGTTCTGCCCGACCATGATCCAGGGCAGTGTCTGCCTGGTGGGTCTGGTCAAGGATCGACGAGTGCTCATCCTCTCGATACATTCCAGACACGTCCTGACACCATCGATCCCGTCGAAGGCTAAACTGTAAAAATTTGTCATTCTTTCTCGTTTTATTCTGTTTTTTTGCTCCACCTTCACTTGAAAGTGTCATGAAGCAAAAGTAGCATTACTAATGTTTGCCAGGACTGCATACCTGTTGCACACAGCACTACAACGTACGCTGCACAGTCTTTTCACTCCCAGACGTCATCTGTGACGCATGCGTATCAAAAGCCACACAATGGAAAGAACAGTTACGCTTTAGAGAAACACAAGGATGCATGCACGGTTTTTCTTTCTCTATCTCTTCATCAGCCAGAGGATGGTCGTCGAGCACCGGCAGAACTCCGTATGTCACTTTCACAATGACCAGCTGAAGGTTACGCTCAGTGCAGGACCCTGCGAAGGCAGAGACAAAGATTGGGCAAAAGCCACTCGTGTCTGGGGACTTTTTCTGGAACTCATCAAGTTGAGGAAGCGCCAAAAATGTCCCAAAGTTCTGGCAAAGCTCTGCTTTGCACTCACAGTGCAGGGACAGACAATTGTCACAGCTCGATAGCAGAGAGTGCAAAACGAAAATCTTGACTTTGTCTTACTTTTACGCATCTCAACGCTCTTCCATAAATTTTCACCAAGCAACTTTTGGGGAGCTTTCAAACCACCTCAAAGGGCACTGGAAACGGTGATCATCTGAATAAGGCGGTTTTTTTTTAAAAAAAAAAAACACAGAAAACCTTGAAGGCATGTTCAAAATCACCTAAGACACATCTAAAACAAGTATCTCCCAAAAAGCGTCTAAGACCAAAGTAACCGGAACAAAAGTCATTTAGAAAAAAAAGAACCTTCTTGGCATGTCCAAAATCAGGTATCAATGAAAAATGCATCGCCTAAGACAAAAATGCCTGAAACAAGAATCACCAAAAATGCGCCTTAAGAGCAAAAAAATCACCTAAACAAAGTTCTCTTCTTCATGACTGACAGCATGGAGATCGTCCAGTCATGCTCTGCGGCGTCAACTAATGTTGGACAAGCGCACGTCTTCCTGACCGCAATCGCTACGACGTCATTGGACATAACAAGACGCAAGCATTAATACGATTTGCGTCGTCGTCTTCTTTTCAATGAAGCAACGGTCTCGCCATTCACAAGGCCGGCAAAGTAAACGCGCCTAATCACGCCCGGACCAGTAGCGAGTGTTCGGACTCACGCCGGGTGCGTCAGATGGAAGGAAACCCGGAGGAGTGGAGCAGACGAGAAGCTCAACCATGTGAACAGAACAAACCGTCTGTGTCCACTTCAACCCTTTCTTTCTTCCCGAGTTGCCCTTGGTCTCGGATCAAGCTACAGGCTCGAGCGAGTCAGCCCGGAGAGAAGACGCCACACACGTGCGTACGGATCTGCCGGCGTACGCACGTACGCATGTACTTGCACGTACGCAACTCAGTCACGCTGTTGTTGCCGCTGCCTGCCTCCCTGCTTACTTCGGGGGCCCGCTTATGTGAAGAACAAAAAGGAAAACGCGTGCGCACCGAGAACTCCTTGACGCACTTCGCGTCGGCTGGGACTGCGTCAGAGGCAACGCCGAAAATGCGTACGAGGACTTATGGGGAGGGGGGGCGCTCGCTCCCGATGCGTGAGTACCGGACCGTGGCATATTTAACATTGACACCCGACAGAAACCTTTAGTCGCTGTCCGACCTTCATCCTGTACACCTCTGGGAAAGCAATCATGGAGCGAAGGGTACGTGTACTAAATACGCGTTTAATAGTAAATTTTTAAGCCTTTCATTCTATAACGTTCGTTTTCAGCTGCTGTTCCTCGTCCTCGCGGCCATGGCCGCCTACCATGCGGAGGCCGTGGCTGACCCTACTGCTGTGGCCGAGGCTGACCCCACTGCTTCGGCCGAGGCCTCGCCGTTCTTCTTCAATAGGAACCGATGTGAATGTAGGAACTACTACGTCAAACGGTGCCAGGAGGCTAAGGATCAGGTCTGTGAGACGTTCTACAAGGACGCCTGTAAGACCATCTACAAAGAGCACTGCGAGTACGAGAAGAAGCAGCACTG
>JAAUXU010129308.1_pt1 | contig 12776 bp, 12 predicted proteins | sample 7278151 | NCBI WGS metagenome assembly JAAUXU01 (sample SAMN14350113, study PRJNA611818) | marine sediment metagenome | isolation source: surface marine sediment (1.8m) | place: French Polynesia: Moorea | collected 2018-08 | reverse complement strand
CCCCCCCCCCCCCCCCCCCCCCCCCCCCCCCCCCCCCCCCCCCCCCCCCCCCCCCCCCCCCCCCCCCCCCCCCCCCCCGCCCCCGCCCCGGTGGAACATTGCTGCATAATATGCTATAATGTGTTGTCGCATTATGACAAGGCTGGGTGAAGACAACGTTCGTCATAGTCATCAGGGTGGCTTTTGGAGAGAGAGAGAGTCCTGCGGAGGGGTGGGGGTCTCGAGACCCCTCGTGTGCGTATGTATGAGCACGTCGGATTGCATGGTATAACGCGCTGCTCCCAGTCTCACCTAAGGAAAAGAAGAAATTTGATTCTCCACTTCTGGGGAGAGAAAGAGAGAAAAGCGATGTTCGTTGGGCAGAGCTCATTTTGGCCTCTCTGCGTAAATAAGGCAACAGCAATCGACCGTTTTGTTCCGTTGATGCGTCAACACAGAGGCTAACGGTCGGACGAACTCGCGGTGAGGGGCTGGCGGGGGTGTTCTGACGAGTGAGGCGGGGGAAGAGAAGGCACACACATCCCAGTCCTGGTCCCACCCTTGCACTGACGGATGAGTCCACAAGAGGTCACCAAAAAGTTGATGACAACAGCAACAAAGATGATGAATTTTCTCAGTTTTGCCCCGAGCAACTGAGTGAAACGACACAAAGCGATGATTAATCGCAATACTGAGATTAGTCCTACCACAAAGTCACGATCATATGCAGATGTTTCGTTCTTCTTTGGCCGGCGACGCTTGGCCGACGCAGGTCCGGGAATCGTCGGACGTCTTCTTGTTGTTGGGGGACAATCTGCAAAAACGTCGGCGAACTTGTTTTAAAGAACAACAGTTGGTCCACAGGGTGGTGCCACTCGCCCTGCCTCTCTTGCCTGCCCACCCTGTAGGCACACACGAGCGCCAGCAAAGCTGCAGGGTCAAAATTCCTTCACATGCATGCAGAACTGAGCAGTGGTCAAAGAAAAGTCAGCAAGATTTGCGACTTTGACATCGTTCGGGCACCTTGCGAAAAGTCATCGACTCGTAACTGGAGCACCTCGCAGCATGTGAAAAGCCACAGACCTTGGAAATCCCTTCCTATCTTAGTCTTCTTTTTTTTCTTCAAGATCTTTTAACGGAGTTTCTCGTCATTATTGTTGGAGGCACGCAAAGAGCAGTTTGAGCTAAGAAGACAACAGCAAAAAAAAGAGCATCACGATGGCGGGAGAGAAGAAGGAGAGAAAGAAAAAGCCCCACAACTAAATTAAGGAAATATCTCCGAACTTAATCGAGTCTTCAAAAAGTGGCAGGGGCTTAAAACGAACATCTGAGACGAGGAGGGCGGTTGGGCAGCTCCTCCTTCCTCCTCCGCGCGTTTTTTTCCCCCGTGTGTGTGTGCATGTAAGAAGAGATGCCTCCACATTTCTTTTTCCCCCAAATTCAGGTCACCTCAAAACCGTTGATTGTAGCCTTATACAAGAGGAATGAGCAGCTACTCGTTATACTTGGCCGTGGCCCCCATCACGGCTGTTGATCGGGAGGCCTGCCTGGCCCGTCTGCCTGCCCATTTTTTTTTTGGGGGGGGGGGGGGAAGAGAAGGGGGGGGGGTAAAACTTCTTATTCTCATGTCAGTCGAGGAAAAAGCCTAAAAGTGATGGATGGAAGCGACGAAAAGTATCGTTTTGGACTTATTATTTGGGACCTTCTGCCGCTGCTTCTGTTTCTATCTCTTCATAACAAGGCTTCTTTTATTTCACTTCATGTTTTACTGCATCTTGGAGAAAGATTTTCCTAGGGCTTTGGCCCTATGAACGCCTTCTGCACCAGGGGCCTAATAAGACCAAACCCTTTTAAACCCCCCTAAAAAAGTGCTTTCTTAGAAAGAAAAAAGTAGGAAAAACGCAGTCAACTGGGGGTGATTTTCATAAGTTAAGAGCAACATTTCCGTATGGAAAAAAAAGACAGTGACTGACGTGAACGCACGTTCTTCAGAATGCGTCGTCATATTCAGCTACAATTTCTGTTGCCAACTTGTGCACTTTGCTGAAGGTCGACCGAGTGTCCAACACCCTTGACGAGGACATGAGATAATGTCTTAGGCAGTGCAGGGATTTTTCTTTCCCCTGCACAATTTTTATACAGATCAGACCTCATACAATGTCCTTCCACATAACTCCCATTGAGCCCAAACATGTGGCGCAGCCTCTTAGGGACAACATTGCAGATTTTCTTGACCAATTCCGCTGTCGAGCTCTTCTCCTCGGACTTGGGGATCTTAAGACGTACGCTATGTCCGTCAAGTCCTAAAAACCCATAAACCTATGAATAACTTGAGAACCCTGAGGGTACCAGGAAACCTTTTATGTCACACTGAAGCTGAAGATCACTCGGTTCAGCCCAATGTGAAAGAGTCACATTTTTGGCAAGGCTTTTGTGGAAACAAATTAGCAATTAAAAAAAAAGGAGGCTTTATTTTTGGAGGGAAATCATCTCATCCCTCTGCTACGCGGACGAAACTGAGATATAAAGATTTTTTGCGAGTCGACACCAGGTTTGATAGTCATGATATATCCCGTGACAACCAATTACCATCACTAGCCACATGGAACATCACAGTCGACTTTGCACACAAAATGGAATCACCAAAACCACAACAGTGGGAGCGGAAAAAGTGTGCAAAAAACAGCCATTCAAAAAACCTATCTTTTTGCAGTCCAATTATTGCCAGAACTGAGAATGTCTGACTTTAGGCCGAGTCATGTGACGTTCAGCTTCAATTTTATGCAGAAAAAGAAGTTCACTGGCACCTTCAGTGGTTCTGGAGTCATTCGCAGCTTTGTGGCTTTAAAAACTTTACGGACACACTGTGTGTTGTATATTGATCAGGTCTTCGTATACCATGTGCAGTACGCAAAAAAAACCCCAATGTTCAGACACTGCAGTGGCAAGGCAAGAGAAATACTATGCACAAAACTGCATCGAGATCCTTCTGTTGTTCCTTTGGCACTCACGACGTGTCGGAGTGGTTGCCTCTTTTTTTTTAAAAAAAAAAAAAAATTCTACTTGTAGTGATGTTGAAATTTTCATCAGTTGTTTCCGTTGCTTCGGGCCTGACTTTCCACGAAATCTTAGCGCGGGCTGAGCACTGTGTTGAACAACACCAAGAATTATGTCTGCATTGCTCGTATACGTACGAGAGAAGTTATGTAGTCGAGGTTTATTTCGAGGCGCAGTCAATACTACGTCAATAAGGGTCCGAGAGCTCGACTGCGTGCCAAGATCGGCAATGAATAAAAGTCGCAGTTATTACAACGCTCCATTTGAGGCGTTTTGTGGGTTTTTGACAACCGAGTTTTCGCACTTTTACACAACATTGAGCAAACAGGGGTGAAAAGAAGGTGTGGAGGAAAGTTTTGCTCGAAACCAAAGAGCTCAAGCGCGCATATTTGATGATGCAGAGGTGGTTTGGGTAACGCGCCTTGTACCTTCTGCATAGAGCGACTTAAGGAGCGGTTCCGTGGGCCAAATCGAAGCCGCAAGTGCAGATCTTTGTGTCCTCGTGTCGTTGAAAAGAGCGCAGCAGAATGGACTGTCTGACTTTTTGTCTTTGTTGGCTCAAACAGGCTTGAAATGACGGGGACAAAATTCCAGTCATCGCCACAGAGAGGAAGAGTTTGAGAAAGCGTCTGAATTGACAAGTCTTCACCAGTGCAAACGAGCCTTCAATCTTGCTTTGCGACAAGAGAGAAAAGAGCCAAGAAGCTACTGGCATCAGACCTTTAAAAAAGTAGAAGAAAAATTCTCGCTCGCTCTGAGGGAAAAAAGTTGGCAGTGGAAAAAAGTTTGCATCGGCAATCGGCGACGAAACCACGTTAAAACAAACTCCATGTTTCTCTCTCGCCTTTCTCAGACGAATATCGTGTGTGCCTCAAAAATTGGGTCCCCCTCATCTTCGGGAGGACCAATTCTTTATGGTGCGCGGCTCAGGTCCAGGTGTCCGTATGGAAGTAATTGTATGATCTTCCCAGGGACACCAACACCAACGCCAACCCGACCCTCCCCGGCCCTCGCCTGCCCAACTTTTTGGCCAATTTATCCCCGCTCTGTCTCGCCCAGACACGAATCACTGACAGCTGCTGCTCAAGAAATGATTAGGCAGCAACACACTTGGCTTGGCGCTCTCCAGTGATTTGGGCCCTCCCCGGTGATTCAGCATCAGTGATTGGTTATGTAGGCATGACTCACTCCAGTCGATTCTCCCCCGATCACTCCTGAATCACCGGCCAGAGTGCAGCAAACTGGGGTGTCTACGATCACGTTCTCCAGTGATATTCCAGACAAATCACTCGCCAATCACTCTGCCGGTCCCTTCTTCCGTCTGGTCTAGTTGTGCTTAAAAGTGTCTGTTCGTCTGCGTCTGTGACAACGACGTTTTCAACACATTGGACAGAACTGAGGAAAAAGTTTGTTGCCCGCAGGTAACTCACATACACACAGAGTGATGGAGAAAAACAAAAGACGCTTTGCTACATTGCGACTTCAATAGGAAAAAAAAACAATGCAAGGGGTTTTTTTTTGGCTACATCATTGAGGGCTTCATTCCTTGGGTGGATGGATAGGAGACTTGTTGGGATATACGAGTACCTTTATGTGCGTTAGTGTGGGCAGCAGCAGACATGTGAGATGGGAGTTCATGGACCCCTAAACGTGTGTAGACTGGACTCCCGTGGAAGTTGAGTTGGAAAGAGAAAAAAATCTGCACCTCAGCATAGAGGCGAGTCAGTAGTGGCATGACTGATTCCGGAGGCTCAAAGTCTCCAAAAAAGGTTGTTGGCTTTTGTCACCACAAAAGTCGACGTCAGGAAGTGACACGAGCTGAGGAAACACACCCTTGTTTCAAGTCTATTCCACCACCGGGGGTCGGTGGGGGTGAAGTTCACCCCCCCCCTGCCTCCAATGAGTCCTCTCTCCCCCATCCAGACTAATGGTCCCCCACTTAAGCGTTCCATGTGTGCCCCCACCAAGCTTTCAACTTTTTTGGTTTTGCACTTTTTCCCCTGGTATTTTTACGCCTTTTTGCTGCTGCTGCCGCTGTCGCTGCCGCCGATGCTGCTGGCCAGATGCTTATCATGGGGGCGCTCAAGGCTTTGCTGCCGCTGCTGCTGCTGCGGACGCCGCCGCCGTCGCAGTCGTCTGCAGCCAGTCTGAAATTGTGCAAAAATTTTCTGAGAATACAGTCTGGGTAATAAAGCATTGCCTCTCTACAGTCATTGCCTATAAACTTTTTTGCTCCCCTCCCCCCCTGTAGGAGTCCATACCACTTTCCCTAAAAATGTGCCTTTAACATAGAGAAAAAAAAATTCTCATTTCCCACTGTGTCAAAAAAGTCTTGTCAAATCTTAGCCCTTCCCAGTCTGCCTAAAAATTGATTTTTCCCCCACTGTCCCTACTTTTTATGACAAAGGTTTTAGGTACAGTGGGAGGGGGGGGAAGCCATTAAAGACACTCTAGGATGAGTTGAGCCTTGGAGGGTAAAAATGTACAGGGTGGGGAAGGGTTAATGCAACCGTAAACGAAGCAAAAGTTGCACTCGGCCGTCCCCACCCTGTAGGCTGGAGTCAGTAACAGCAACCTGGCCCTCTCCACGCCCTGGACAAGCAGCTACAAAAAAAGGAACCATTAGGAATGCGCAATAAGTGAAGTTCTGGAGTTGCTTTAGGAGCACTTTTATTGCGGGAGAATCATCAGACAATCACTGGCGCATGCAGGAGGAGGGGGAAAAAAAGCGCAATGATCGCAATTCAGCGATCACCGAGCGTAATTGAAATGTGGAACCAAAATGCGTTTCTCGCGTGTCTCTTTCACGGCTCTCGAAAAACCCCCGCGTTTCTTCACGCACAAACAGAGTTAGAGAATGAATTTAATACGTACGAGGGTTCCCGTGCGCTCGATCAGACACTTGGTGTGCGTGCGCGCGTCCGCTGGCCACATGTACTACGTACGTAAGTGTGAATGAAGCCAGAGAGACACACACCGAGTGAGTCAAAAGTGACTGGTGTCACTGTGGAGGTGCGAGGAGAAGAAGTAGTGGAACTTTAGGAGGGGGGAGGAGGGGGCGAGGGAGCAGAAAGAAATTCCAAAGCAGAACCCCGTGTCTAGCTATAAAATTTGCAGTCATGCACATGTTTCCACTGTAAAGTCGGCGACAAAAAGTTGCAGTGCTTGACTGGTCTTTCTGACGCACCCTGTACAAGAGTGTATTTACTTATGCAGGCAGACGCACACAATTACTGTGGCTGCGAAGCTTCTTCTTTGTTGTACAGAAGAATTGAAGTCGCGGTCGTGATTATTTTCCGATCTGTGTGGATTTGCATGCACTTCTCGGGCAGTTAAAGTCGTGTTCGACCCCTCAGATGAATTTCTAATGGTTGGAGAAGCAGCAGATGAACATTTTGCGGGCGAGACTTCCAACCCACCCAAAACATGCACACTTATGTATACGTACGTGCATTTTCAACAGCACTTCTGAGGTTGCCTTAGAGACCGACTGACTAGAAGAAGGCAGGACCCAGAAAGAAGAGCCAGATGCCCGTCAGAGATGTGAGAGTGTGGATGCGCCCTAAGTATGGACAATGACTTGTTTGCTCGTGGATTTTTGTCGCCGGAAACTATGAATTCTCGCTTGTGAGCTTGTTTGCAGGCGGGTACGTCTGCATATCGATTATACCGTGTGGAACGTACCAGGTGTCCAGTCAGTGCCAGCTCATCTGAAGCTGGCACCTTTTGGAGACCTGAGCAGACAGGGCTTTGTGATCAAGACTGCAGGTACTTAGTTGTTGATAGCTGTGTCAGAATAAGAGACTGATTTGATATCTACTAGGGGGAGGAAACGATGGACCAAGTTCGGGAGTGACAAATAGCAGATAACTTTGGAATAAGTCTTGACTTTCAAGCCAGAGCCCAAAATAAAGTTTATGAATGAGTCACTCCGAAATGTACGTGGCAGAGGCTGGAATATAAGATTTCTCACATGTTGGCAAGTTCATTTAGATCAAGGAGTCAAGTTAGACGACTTCATATTGGAATATACATCAAGGATATTCCGAGTGCAAAACGTAGCAAAACAGACCCACTGCAGCGCTCAATGACATTGTAATAGCTGCTCTCAGATCAGTCGCAGCCGATTCACTTAAACCGCTGCAAACATATACTGAAAAATCTCTCTTTGTCTTTCTTTCTTTTCGTTGCTTTTTTTTTGTCCCAGCTTTGTCTTGAACAGGGCTATTTCTTCACCAAAACACGTCAGTTGGAAAAGTGCTGCAAGCAAGCTGCGCTCGCTCTTATCTTGCGCCAAACTGTTGGACACCCTGTACATCACTGCATGTGTATTTGTGCGCGCAGGTAGCGTGTGTACGTGCAAATGGATATGCGGATACTGCGACAGTGACCGGCGAAGAGCCACGCACACACACGCACGCACGCGCGCACACACTGCGACAGCTCTTTTTTTTGAGGATTTTTCTTCCAGTAGCCCCAATGAAAAAGTTTAAACCTCTCAAAGCTTCAAAGTGTAGGAGGAAAAAAAAAGACAAGCTCGATAGGATTACTGCCAGGCGGGAGCATAATTAGCTATCTTAAGACCGTTGGTGACGCTGGCCCAGTGACTGTCGGCGCTGATCTTGTTGTCGCTGAAGGAGTTCAAAGTCTCAAATTGTTCACCACGTCTGCGTGATTCAGAAATTTGATGATTGATACTTTTTTTCAACGGAGGACACTTTGAGGTCGCTCATGTCTGTACTTACGTCGTCGTGGCCTCGGAGGCCAAAAATTCCTGGCTAAATTTGGCATATGGCCACTGAATGAAAGTTCGTACGCAGAGAGCATCATGTCGATGTGAGACCGGGGTCAGGTATGGCCTTCAAGGCCGCATTTTCTGTCCATATCAAGGAGAGATAGTGGGTTTTTTTGTTGTGGAGACATCAGTGCTTGTGAATGGTGACGTCTTTTCTTACTCCTTACAGTTATGATTACGAATTCGGCCACCGTCATTACTGACTCATACTGTGCGACAGTTTTTTACCCGTCCCAGCACTATGGAGGCTGCAAAGGCTGGCTGCAGCTACCGTAGCTGTCCCATGTAGCTTCTGCTTGTCATATCCAAGCCTAGGAACAAATTCTTCTAAAGTACCTGAGAGAGAGAGAGCAAGGAGAGAGTTCAGAAGGTTCGATATTTGCTCTCTCTCTCTCTTCTGCATTGTTGTCCCGCATCATATTCGAGCTTTCTCTCTCTCTCTCTCTCTCTTGCTACTGTTGTTGTTGTTGTCTCTATATTTGGCAATGTATAGAAAGGCGCTTCTTCTTTGTCGTACAGGCATGCGAAACCCCAAAAGCTCCTTTCTCGTCAATCGCATTTATAATGTACTTCAGTACATAGGTGCTCGAGCATTTCTTCTCCTTCTCAGCATTCAAGACTCCCAGGCGTTCTGTTGTGAAGGCGCGTCCACACTGGAGCATTTTTGGTGTGACACACTTTGTGTACTAATAAGATCTCTTAAGGTCCTCACTGCCAGGGCGAGTGGAGAAGAATACAAATGTCACAAATACGTCTGCCACTGTCGTGCGTGTGTGTAGATAAAAATATATGGAGTTGTGTGCATGCTCCCTACGCCTTTTCACACTCTTTCAGTGAGGGGCGCTATGAAATTCTGAGCAACGTTTCTCTACTCTTGCCTACTTCAATGGTCTCTGTACTGCTCTTACTAAATGCTTCCTCGTATCGCCGCTCGGCCAGACATTTCTTGGGCGGCCGCCGTCACTCGGGTGACTTTGGTCAATCACTCAGGCCCATCTCGAAGTCACGTGAGTGATTGTGAAATGGCGTCAATTGACTGGGTGAAGCTGCAGTGGCAGCCTCAGAACGCGTCTGCTCGGTGACCTCTTTGCTTTTTCCAACTGCCTTCTTCACCAGCGTGATCTGAAATCAGTTTGAAGTCACCAAACTTTGTGTCTGGTCGAGTAATGAACCACAACCGCATCAGTCTTTGTAACACTTCTTCTGCTCCTTTCCTCGCCGCTCCCATAGCTTCGGGTGGGGAAAAGGGGTGTGGAGTGGACTGCATACAAGAATCGCTTGGGGATTGTTTAGTGCAAAAAAGTTTGCATGCAGTGAACGATTTCGCTCGTCTCTAAAAGCAACTCCTTTTCTTAATTATTGCCTTATTATGGCTCAATTCGCTTAGGAGTCTCTGCTGCCCTCCTCCATCTCCCTCTCGCCCCTCTCCTCCAGGTTAGGTGCATACAGTGTGAGTCAGAAAGAAGGCGTCAATATCGTACAGGCCTTAGCTGACAAATGCACAAGTGTGCGCACTGTTTCATCCGCTGCAGGAAAGCCCCGGTGGCAACCAAAGTTGAATTAACTCTCAACAGTGCGGGCTGGAAAGAAAAAGACAAGTCTGACTTTGCGGCTCCTTTTTGCCACTCACACTGTACCTACACACACATAAGAGCATGGGTGAACATGGGGAAGGGCTGTTAAGGCGCCAAAGAAGAGAAAGCCTTTTTTGCCAAAAGTGTGTACGCAGAGGCGAAAAAACAACGACAACAGCAGCAACAACAAGAATGAGGAGGGAGAGAGATTTTTCTTCCTTCTCTCTCTCTCTGGCCCTATTGATTCTGCTCTAAAAATCACGATCAAAGTTGCTTTTCTCAGAAGTTTGTGTGTGCTTGTCTCAAGATGGATGAAGAAAAGAGAAGTTGCCATAACTCTTCTTTCTGATCGACTTCTTACGTTATGATGGCAGCTAATTCTCTCTCTCCCATAGAAGACTTTGCTTACATTTCCTGCCTCTACTTTCCCTCTCTCTCCTTTCATCGTCTTAAGGCATTCAACATCGCCAAAAAAAAGCTGCACAAAAAAGGTCGGGGGTTCCTATCGTGAGAACGTTTTCTGCCATGCAACTTTTGATAAACATTGATTTACTACTGCATCTCAATTTCCGGCTTCTTCACGGGCTAAAAGTATGATTTACATAACCCGAGACAAAGAGGCAATGAGATATTCGGGTACGCTTTTTGTGGTCCCCGCCCTCGCACTCCGGGTGGGTGACACCATTCTCACCGAGGATTAATCATTCGTCTAAACAGGACTCTTTTTTTCTGCCAGGGACTCAAGTGTGCCGGATTCCTCAGACGCTACCACCTTCTAATTCACTGGGGAGGCTTAAATCACTTTGCTGAGTGATTTTTTTTTCCCCCAACCAAGTCTTTCTCATATGACGATTGGGCATTGTTAGAAAGCTCTCGCCTGCCTGGATGTCACCGAGGAGAGAGAAGCCAAGTGGACGTCCCTCAGTGGCTGGCAAAACTTTCTAAGCGATCCAACGTCTTTTTTTTTTTCACGCTCAAGTAAGGGGGGGACAGATCCAGACTGCTGCAAATTTTGCGGTTTTGACTTCTTGTCATTTGCCAATTAAAGCGCGACCGTCATGGAACAGCAGCTCGGTCAATTTTCTGCACACTCGCCCACTTTTTTGCCCCTCCCCCCTCCCCGTAGAGAAATTGATGCGTCATCTGTTTTTTGCTCAGACGCCCTGAGCGCTCTGACCCCTCAGACAACGTCCGTCCGGAGCAGTGCAAGTGCTTATAACTACGACGACGACGACTACCAAACGAGAATTTTTGTCTTCTCCTCCATGTTAACGCTTGATCCCTCTTAAGAATAGGTCAACCTGCTCGATGGCCGCTGGAGGCTCAAACTGCTGCTTCCTCTCCCTCCCCCCCCCCCTGCATGTACGTATGTATTGCGTGTGCGTGCGTGAGTGCGAGCGAGCGAGTGCGCGTGTGTGCAAGACGAGAGAGAAGCACTTAAAATGTGCTCGCCCAAATCAAAATCTCGCGCTTTTGTGTGAAGAATTCCTGCATGCAGCAGCAGCCAAGTTGGAGGCAGCTTTTGGGCTTGCTCATTCTCTTCTCCTCCTCCCCTTGACCCACGCTTTTGGACAGAAGTACAGTATTTAGCGCCCCTCGATGGAGGCGCGCAGGGAGTGCGGTTTCGCTCCCTTCCCCTCCCTCAGGCAGGACAATAAATTGTCGGAGTTGTTCTTGTTGTCAGGGAAGTCATTGTTGGAGGCGGAAGAGAGAGACACTCAATGACGTCGCCAGGCCTTTGAAAGGGCCAAGTGTGTGGGCATTTGAGACGGGCCTCACACCAGCCTGAAGCCGCAGGCCTTGGAGAGCTCCGTCTGGTGATGTTTTCACGCAAGCAGGGCCTGGCTGGCCCTCACTGACTCGCGCACTTGCTCACGTCCGTCCGCCGCCAGCGCATTTGCGCGACCCAAGAAAAGCATGCCCAAAAAATCGGCGGGCGGCAAAAAAGAGATTCCCGACCCCTCCGCGCCCGTCCGTACCCACCTTCTTCTCTCGAGCGTCGTCTCTTAAGGGCCTCTCTTTTCTCGCGCGCTCTTGGCGAGGCAGCAACAGTTCTGGAGTGTACCAAACCACGCACGTTCGTACACACGTACGTACAGTACGTTGAGCACGTTGTGTGCACAATGGGGGTGGGTCGGAACGCCTAAAATTAGGCTTTCTGCCCGTGGAGCAGAGAGAGAAATTAGCTGGAAATCACCTGCGTACGCTCTTTGTCTTGCGATCATGTCTTCATGAATACCTGTCTTGTTCTAGGCTGACTAAGCAGGGGTCCATCATGCTAATTTTTAGGACTTTTCCTTTCAGCAGTCTTCTTTGACGCTACATTTTTTTAGGTCTAGTGAGCCGGATCCATGTGCGGACAGGGGAGCAAAGACCTCGCTGTTCTACAGATCAAGCTTGGATGTCTTGCACAGCAAGATCTTTAGCGTGCATGAATTCGTACACAATTCCTCTCCTCCTGCCCAAAACTGCCCACGTAGGCTTTTGATGGGTATGGAGAGGGAGAGGGAGAGAGAGAGAGACCTGCTCATTATTATTGCATGCGCGCGCCATTCATGTGTGCATGTGTGCAGTACTACGAAGGAGATGATTATGATGGGGATTCGTGAGTGGGCGCACTAAAAATGGGCGCCGCGAGACACATCGAGACCAGTTTTCTTCGTGTGGATAAATTGTACGCGTATGATTCGACGACGACTGCGCGCGAGTGCGCGGAAAAAACCGGCGCGCTCATGAGAGTACCAAAGGCGCACTTGAATCGGGAGCGTCCCGCAAGCCCGAACGAGGAGTGGCGGCGGCGGCGGCGCCGGCTCCGGGGGTACCGTCAGACCGAATCGGCCCAGAGCAGTCACATCATGATAGCATAGGTTATGTCATAGTCGACCAAGGGTTGGTTGTCTGCTCCGGACGGGACCAACCCGGGCTGGGGGGGGGGGGGGGGATGACTGAGAAAGGTCCTGGTACGACGCTTTCCAGAGCAGACTAATGCGTGTGTCTGACTAGCTCCTCAAGTACTTGGACCCGTCAGCCCCTGCGGGTCCACTTGAGAGAGAGCGAACAAATGTTCATCCTAAGTAAATTCGACCTGACTGCTTCTCTCCTGCCTCGTTCGGGTCGGCCTGGCGCCCCCCGCCCGCCCTTGAATCGGCGGCGCGCGCTCAACAACCCACAGGTTTTTCGTGGAACCTCACTGGTATGAGAGTACAACCTACTCGTCGTCGTACTAAATAGTTACCCCTCCTCCGCTGTGAGCAGCATCCGTCGTCGGGGGCCCCCCCCCCCCCGGGGACGACACCACGCGCCCGCCACGCGAAAAAGAGGAAAGTGAAAAGAGTGTGGGTTGTTGTAGGCGATCATAAAATGTTTATTTT
>JAAUXU010045915.1_pt1 | contig 12781 bp, 13 predicted proteins | sample 7278151 | NCBI WGS metagenome assembly JAAUXU01 (sample SAMN14350113, study PRJNA611818) | marine sediment metagenome | isolation source: surface marine sediment (1.8m) | place: French Polynesia: Moorea | collected 2018-08 | reverse complement strand
GAGGAGGAGGAGGTAAGCGACGACAACGCGGAAAGCAAGATGAAGGTTGAGGTAGGAAAGGCTGTGGCTGAGGACGAAGCGGAGGTGAACAAGAAAATGGCAGAGGAGGAGTTCAAGCTTCGGACTATGATGATCCCCAAGAAGCATCGACGGCTCCACAGTTCTATGATGAAGAGCAGAAAACGGCGAGTATTCGAAGCCAAGCAATTGACAAGGAAGCGGAGTATGATTGATGCGGAAGAAAAGCGGAAGAAAAAACTGAAGAAAAGTAGTACTGATGTCTAAGATGACATGAGCGACTCAGCTCCGTATGTGTGTACATCTTATCTTACCACGGTTAAATGCTACACTGGGTATAAAAGCGACTTTACGTTTCAGTACTTAGTACTTGCTGTACGAGGCATTCAAGGAGTTACTCATGTCGTCTCGAGCGAGGGGTTCACCATCAGTTTCTCTATATGCTGGAGGAGGTTCTGTTTTATGGATTGGAGGCACCCAGGAGTGAGCCAATGTGTCTCCAGCATACGGCCCCATCCTTCTGTCCGACCCCACGCTTGCCTCACCATCGTTGCTATTTATTTCGTCTGGATATGCGACTCCTGCTTCAGGGCGCAAAGGAGTGTCGTGGGGATTACTTGGTCTGGGACGCCCCCTGGGGATCCAAACATTCTCTTCTTGGTTTTTCGGGTGGTACTCAACCCTTAGTTCTTTCTTGAGAGCGGCGTGTGCTGAAAGAAGTGAGTTCAAGTGGCACCAGGATACATTGCAATTCACAGTATGACAACATACCTCTTCTCTTCTTAACGTAGAGGAATAAGGCTATGACTCCAACAAGAAGCAGCAGGCAAATTATCACCACGAGAACAATGATCAGAATCCGGTGGGCGTCATCTTCGTCCCAGTCATCATCATCGTCGTCATCGTCGTCCTCCCAGTCTTTGTCGTCTGTGCAGCCAATACCGAACTAGTACTCTACATTACATTCCTGAGTTGCTGTACAACATACCGTCGTTATCCGGGGACTTGGGCATTGTTGCTCGGGGTATAGAAACTCCAGGAGGACTCCTCCACCTCTTATTAACACAGTCAGCAAGAGCTCAAACGCAGCAAACTTGTGCTGCGTTCATTCTCATGGTCACGCATGAGAGAGGAGAATGAGCCTTATCACTGCCTATAGAGGCCGGGAGAGGCCTAACAAAATCAACAGTGCAGAGAGGTTTCATGCATGAGTGACTGATGATTCAAATCACGATAGCAATGACTGCGTTGCCCGATGAGGATTGCGAAAGGTGAAGAGAGTATGAGGGACGACAGCACTTGACGGATGCAAAAAGGACTCAAAATCTATAACATCTTAAGAACAAATGAGTTAAAGTTGAAAGAGGTTGGGTGCAGTCAGGAGGATAGAAATGCCCCGTTCCAGTCAAATGCTTAGTGCTTCTCCATGGGAACTCCTAACACCGTAGTTGATGATGGAATCGAGCCTGGTATTTTCGAGCCTGAGCTTTATCGAGCCTCAGAACATCTTCGATCCCATCCCACAGCTTCGATCAAGCTCAAGTGAGCTGACTTGGGACCAAACCACTGCTTAGGCTAAGTGAGTGTCTCGAGACTGGCCTACATGATGATACAATTTCTCAGGAGGTTCGAGCCGGTAAGTTCGACATTATCAAGCCTGACGAAACTTCAAGCTTTCGAGCTTCAAGCTAGGCTCGATTCCATCACTACCTGCGCTCAAGAAAAATAAACAATCCAGCGGCTTCCAGTTCAAGTGCTTTTTCTCTCCCACGTTGGCCACGTTGGTCGCAACGATGGCCGATCAGGACTTTTTCCCGGCCGCGTCCACCAGCTACTGGAGGGGGATCTTTGCCTGCGTCAAAGATCCCGATCGCGCGACACCGGACCCTCGCCCCGAGGCGGAGCGATTGCTTCAAAGACTGGCCGACGCGGCCTCGGGCGAAGACGAAACCGCCCAGAAGCTCTTACCGGCATTCCTGAAGTATGTTGGTCGCCGGTTTCTCCCCCACTCTCCAGAGTCTCTTGCCGCCTGCGTAGTGCTTTGCTGTCACCTGTTGGACATAAGACCGACCGTCAAGGCCAATAAGGGGCGTCCAGTCATTGCGCCGGAATCAACCCTGGCCGAGATGCTTCCTTCTCGTCGCGGAGATGTCGAGTACGAGAGCTCTTTGGCCTCCCTGCTGGCCACTCTCTATACGCTGTCTTCGCCCGATCTCCTGTCCTCCGAGGTCGCTTCAGGAGTGACCCTGTCTCAGTGGCTGCAGGAGCTATGCCGACTTCTCTGCGAGGAGAACCTCCCCGTACCCGTGACGGAGGCGACATGCGACTGTCTGAGAGAGCTACTGCGACTTTGCCCGTCGGCGGTGGAGCCTCATGCTGGCGGCCTCGCAGTTGTGGTTCTCTTCAACATCGACCACGTAGATCCGGAGCCATTGTGGCGGGAGCTGCTCAGCACCTTCGTCAAGTTGTCGCAAGTGCCCAAGCTGGTGGCCAAAATGTTCATGGCGCTGTCAAGAAAAGACAAAAACGGCGCGAAAACTACTGTTGTGGTTTCCACAATTAGTTCAAGATGCAAGGACCATTTCGCAGACGCCGTCGTCCTCCTCTCGGTCAGCCAAGCACTAGAGCTGTGGACGACGTTTCTGTACCACCTGTCCAACGGCGATGCCATCAAGCAGCAGTTGGCTGAGGGAACAAGAACTAATGTAGTCAATCTCGCTGACATCTTCATGTCAGTTTTCCTCGCGCACATCAGAGTCATTGACCATACTGTACCCAGTACCAAACTGCAGAAGATATGCGACCTGATAACGAAGACTCAAGAAGCCATATCCTCGTCCTCGCCAAAAATGGTGGCCAGTATAAATAGTGAATTGATCGACCTCTCTCTAGCCCTGATGCACTTCAGAGGAATAGATTTGTCCAGAGTGGTCTCATCTGCTGGGTGTGACGACTTGCAGTGCCTGAAATCTCGCTGTGCGCTAGGGCAAGCTGTAAACTTGCCCCAAGAGATCAAACTGTGGCCTTTGGCTGTCAAAGCAAAATACTTAGGGATCGTCGGAGACTCTCTAGAGATGGCTGACCACATCAATCTAGCCTCGTGCCTTTTGCAACGCGGTGCCAATGAAACGAAAGAGTGCCTTAAGGATAACCCAGCCTTCTTGGAAAACAGTAGCCTCCATAAGGCCGTTCTGCTCAGCATCGTAACCTACGTGGCCGACGTCCTTGACGTTGATTCCGTGGGCGAGGAGGTCTTCAGGCCCCTGAACAAGACCTCACAGGTGCTTGCTAATCTGTCTGAAAAGCAACTCGTTTCTAAAGTGAAGAAGGCCTTCCATCTACTGGAATGCAAAATGACCGGAGAGTGCACTAATCCTGAACTGGACGACAAGTTTTACTTTAATACGCCTCTTGGAGCATTGGAACTTCTTCCCCTGGAGAATCTTGACTGCGTGCTCAACAGCCTGGCACTACTGGTCACGTTTTCGCTGCTGTCGGTATCCACACACGAGGACGTCAACGAGAGGCTTTTTGTCGTTTTGGCGAGGTGTCTTGATCCGACCTACCGACAGAGCGATATTCTCTCCTACCTGAAAGGACCAAAGATCATGGCGTGGTTTTCCAAAGTGCGGTACCATCGACAGTCTCGACATCTAGAAATGTCTCAAGCCTTCATCGCCCAAGGAATCGTAAAATCCATTTCCAAATTTTGCGACGAAGATGAGACGTTCATGTCTTCCATAAGCAACCTTGGAGCATGCCTCGCCACCATGGAGAATGAGAGGTGCCTCTCAACGGTGGTATCAATCCTGGAAGCCCTAGAGAAACCTCTCATCTTTAAGGACGCCAAGGAGGAGAAGCTCAGGCTGTGCCGATCCTTGCTCAACAAGTATATCTGCAACCTGGAGTTAGGAATAAAACTTCTTTTCAAGGACTCTCAAACTGTCAGTATGAGATATCTTATTCTGAGGACGTTGACAGTGATCCTGAATGTTCACGAGAATTTCGAAAAGAGCATCAGAGTGGAGGAGTGGAAAACTGCGATGAATAACGGTCTGGACTTTGCACTGAAGTCCCTGTCAAGTGAATCCCCAGTGCCACTTAAGTATCTTAATGGCTGTGTCAGGTCCGGAGACACGTTCAAGTCCTGCTTTCCGTCTGACTTTGTGAAGCGCATGTTGGAGCACATGGAAGAAGGCAACCTGATCAACAGTAGTTTCTCCAGCTTGCTGGAAGAGATGCTGAAGAACATGACTGAGGACGAGATGGTCCTCGTGTTGGACAAGTACATCGCCGACGCTGCTGTGAGTATAGTCCTCGTAGTAATTTTTTTTTACTTCCGTACGCTTATGTTATGGACCCTTATCCTTATGTCTTTGATTGTAGGAAAACCTAAAAGAAGAGAGTCTTGAGACGCAGGTGATCATCTGGACCAATCTGGCAAAAGCTCACCTCCATGAAGATGTCATATCAGTGAGGCAAAAGTATCTGGAGACTGCCGTTCCTCTTTTAATGCAGCGCTTAGCACAGCTGGACAGACCCCTAAAAGCAACAGGTTTAATGCTCACGCTGCAGAAGACCATCTTGGACGCTCCAAAGGTACCCAACATGCGTTTATGTACATGTCTAACTATGAACATTCGTCACACAGTACATGCGTACATCCTTAAAGTTATGTCTCGTACACACGCTACAGAGCTGCGTGTGTACAGCACTCTGAAGAGAGCAGGTCGGCAAAATCCTCACATAGAGCTCTTTTTACAGCCTCTGATGCGGCAGCAGAGCGAGGCCATGTGCATGATGACCTTGTCAGCCACCAAACAGTTGTTGCTCCCCGACCTCTCGCACACCGAGTTTGTGGAATTGTGGCAAGTTGCCTGCAGCGTCTTGGGCAGAGCCTTCGTCCGTCGCCTCGACACCCTCGTGCTGAAGCGCGTCCCGTTGATCACGGTTGCCATCAATGAGCTGGTCACAACGCTTGTAAAACGTAGTGATCAGAGACTGAAGCTGGCGCCAGAGGAGATAAAGGACTTGGCACTATGCGCATATCACCTTGACAGGTACGTGGAGGTTGTTACTTGTTTTTCTCTCACAACTTGTTTTTTGGGGGCCAAAAATGCAAACTGCATCGCCAATTAGCACGCTTAAGTCGGCTCCCTCGAGGATCAGAGAAATTTGGCATGAGAATAACTTTGCTTACTTTTCTTACATAAATATTCTTTTCTTTTCTTTGCAGAATTTTCGAGTATGTGCGAAAGAGCAAAGACGACTTTGCTAGAATAGCTCCCATCATGGCTGCAGATCTTCTGCAAAGCTTTCAGCTAGTGACCATCCACCCTTCCATAAGAGCAACTTTGCTCCCGGGACTCCACAAACTGTTGGACATTTGCGACAAGCATTCAAAGGACTTCCTGGCCAGATCTCTACCTGAAGGGTCCAAGGAGATTTTCAAGCAGCACCTCGACGATTACAATCAGTATCACAAGTACAGTGGTAAAGTGTGATAGACTCAACTAGCTGACTGTGTGAGGCAGACACATCTCATATGCAATAATATGCTTAAATACTACTCTCGTATCCTTCCCCTATCGGCGTCATTGTCATCAAACATCTGCCCAAGTCTCTTTCTTCCTCTTGGTCTTCTGGATACTCTGCAGCGTTGAAGATGACAGCCCCACCAAGGTTGTCAAGAAGTTGTACGAAATATGGGAGAATTTAACTGACACGTTGGCGAGGGGGGAGGGAGGGCAGGGGCTCAAGTCTCTTGTTAATGCAATAACTGCATTTAAGTCAGTTCGACTTGAGTTGTGTCGTCTAGCAAAGCAATGCAAAATGTCTCTAATGCAGCACACGTACGTGCACACCCTAGTGTATTATGTGCTCTGGCATATGTGAGTAAGAGTGTCATACCCTTTTTCTTGCAGTTCAGGTAAGTTCAAGTAAGATTTAAGTTTATAGAACTTTCCATTAGTTTCATCACCCCTCATGTAAGAGACAGGGCAAAAATAATTCCAAACATCGTTCACTTGTTGCGCATTAAAGGAACTTGCGGCGAAATAGTTAACAAAATGACATGAATGGAGTTGGGGGTCACAAGAAACTCTCAAAACTGCGATAAAGGAGCAGAAGAGGAATTTGCATTCTGAAAACTTCAAGCACTGCGACTTGGCAGACAATTTTTCTTCACGAAGACGTGTCTTCATCCAACTATAGAGCGGAAACTCTTACTCGTCAGGTAGGTAGATATATGTCCAGCCTTTTGCCTCTGCGTAGAAAGCTTCTCTTGGACTGCTGACGCTGACTTGACTGAGAGATTCTCCCCCCCCCCTCCCTCCAAGACATACCACAAGAAGCTGATCTGTTTCGCCTACGTCTTGGACCCCTGTGCGAGCGAAATGGTATAATAGCGTGAACCGGGCCAAGTCTTATCTCCAGCTACGCGCCAAATTTCTCTAGCTGTTGATAATTTAGTTTGTGTTGAAACAAAAAAAGGGAAAAAAGAGATAAGAGTTGTGTCTCAGAGGTGTCCCACTCACCTCTGCCATCGCAGGGAGCAACGAACGGTGGCCTCAGAAGCAGCTGGATCATATCTGGTCCTGAGGTTACCTGGAGTCTGCAACTGATCTGTTGTTAGTATGTGTGAATCTTCAAAACGGCCGTCCAACAACGACAGCAGGGACAATGGACTCGGAGAATCAGTGCCCCTGACGACGATGAGGAACTCCGCCTACTACGGCTCGGTCCGGCAAGACCACTGGACTCAGTCCAAGCGGAATGGTTGCTTCAAACTCCACAGGGTACGTAAGCGCAGTAGTGGCACAAGTACTGGGAGGGCCTCCCTGTCCTTGTCAAATTCATACATCTTCTTGTGCGTGCATACAGCACACCAAAGAGCAAGGAAGACCAGAGGGGATAAATCACTGCGGTACATTAAGGAAAACCTCCATAAGTCTTACGAATTGATGACGACCACGCGAGAGAGGGAGAGAGAGGTCAAATGTTTCGTCATTACAGCGACTTCCTCTTTAGGTGAAGAAAGGGGACAACCTGGCCCACCTCTGCATCCTCTATGGAGTGTCCTCGGCCGAAATCATGCGCTTCAACAATAGCATGGGTGAGTCAGACCTCTGGGGAAGGGACACCCTGAAAATACCCGTCCCAGGGTCACCGAAACTGATGGAAAAAGAGTGTGATGGGCCAAGTGCTGACCAAGTTCCCCAGAGCAGCGACTTGAGCAGCGCAGACTTCTTCAGGCGCTTCGATGCTGCCGCCAAGACAAACTGCGTCCAAGCCCGAAGCACCATAGCCAAGTTCGAGAAGCCGCTGAATATTCCGCGAGACTTTCTCCAGCAGTGACAAGCGTTGAAACCTCGTCAAAAAGGCGCCTCCGTCCGCTGCTGCACGTGGTGCTTGACGCTAAATGTAGCCCTGAGATAAGAACTTGCATTCGTTGCGTAAGATCTTTCCAGACCAAAGAGGAGAGCAGCGGTTTTCCCGAAGATGGATCCGACAGTCCTCCACTGCTACCTCCACTGTTGTCAAGATCTGCAAGAAGGTGCAAAATATAGAATGCATGAGAACATCCCAGCATGCAGACTCTCGTAACACTGCCTCCCGCAGGGCAGCGCGAATACAGGGTGTCCGGTTTCTTCTGCTCGCCCTTGCTTTTTAAATATCACATGCGGAAAGCATCCACGTGCACCATTCAAGAGGGAAAAAGATTAGAATAGTGTATTTCATGAGAATCACCAAGAATTTGCGATGGCCCAGGTTAATCATCATCGCGATGTTCGACACATCGCGACCAAATACCTAGAAATGCCCTCGAAGTAGCCCTCGAAGTCGTTGCTACGATCTACGACTGATGTAGCAAATGCAAGTTCGAGCAGTCCACGCACTTCACGCAGTCCGAAGTGTCCGCTGATGAAGTTTGGGGCTGATTGGTGCAGCGGTTGGAGCGCCGTGGAGAGCTCATTGCTGACGTCGCAGGAGACAAAGGAGATGGGCGTATTTTAGACGAAATTCGGTGCATTCGTCACACAGGTCGAAATTCGATGTTAAATGTTCTTCTTCGAACTATCTTTCCTCCGTCACTTTCAGGTGTTGAGTTCATGGTTTGTATCCTCCCTTGAGCGGATTTAGCTCTTTTCTTGGTCCTCTTCGTCAAGTCGCTCAAGTAGCGCTGCCTGATTTCGGTTCTCTCCTTGGCTTTCGCCTGCTCTTCCAAGATCTTTAGTCTGAAGAAGTCGTCGACGGTCGGGGTCATGTGCGAGTACTCCTCAGCTAACCTCTGCAAGCGCCTTTTGCGTCTTTCCTGCTTCTTCAGCTGCTCGCAAGTCATCGGCATCTCTTGCTCCAAGGCCGTCATTTTATCTGTTAACTTCTGCATGTCCGTTTTCAGCTTCTCGCAGGTGGACACCTGCTTGGCCAACTTAAGCTGGTAGCTGTTTCTATTCTTATTGGCTGCCACAGCCTTCTCTCTCAGCAAAGTCACCTCTCTGTTGCATCCGCAGAGCTCCTGAAAACTTGAGGCATTCTCCAGCTGCAACTGCTGCATGTCCACCGGCCCGGTTTCGGCAGCCGTTGCAGTGTCCTGCCTCACTCGACCCCTCAGTCGAGTGATCTGGCTTCGGAGGACTCCGTTGCGCGTACGTAGCTTCTCCAGCTGCCTCTTCTGACCATTAGACTCCTGCTTGAAGACTTCCGCCAATTTCTGGGAGTCGTAATTCACTTTGCCACTGTGACTTCTTTGACCTCTAGAACTGCCGAATGACTTTGCATTGGCAAGACCTTTGGTAAGCTGACCCTTTCTGGTCTCCAGTTCGTCTATGCGCAGTAGCTTCTCGTCAATCTCTGCGGCTCCTTGGCTCGTTTGGCGCCAGGATTTCACCCTGAAGTTCACCAGCTCGTGCTCAATCCGCTCCATCTCCTTAGCGGCAATGCCACACTTCTGCTCCTGGGTGAGTCGTGCAGACATAATACCTACGCCTCCCATCAGACTGGTCGAGCGCCGCCGGGAGGTGGGCACGTTGCTCCGGTGACTCACGTCCAGCAACGAAGCTGTGGCGGGCTGAGAGTCTGTTTCGGAAGCCGACTCTGAGCCCTTGCGCGACTGAGAGGCCGTCGCCTCATCGGTCCCTGATCCACCGGTGCTGGCTCCGACGTGACCATTCAAGTTGACCTCGGGAGGAAATCACAACGTTGCACGAATCACTGGTGATATTTCTCTCTCCCTTACCTGTCCGCTCACCAGACGTTCGTGATAGCTCTCAAACATGAGCGTCTCCAGGATGAGCAGCCTGAGTGCGGCTTTCGTCTCATCGATTAACGACTCGAGTCGATCGTCACTCAGCTCGTCGAGATTGATGTGGCCGCTGTCGGAGGTTCCGGAGAGCGTGGACGTCCCGAAACCGCTGAGCAGACTAAGAGAGCTGCCGCGTGACAACTGCTCGCCGCTGTGTTCCGACATTTCGGAGTAAACGGCCGACGTCAAGAAGCCAAAGTGTTTCGTTGGATCAATACAGTAACCGGAAAAAGATTCAGCCCTGACAAGACAGAAAGCCAAGACCACAGGAATTCTCATGGCCCCTCTGTTTTTCGCGATGAAAGATGGTCACCATGCAAAATTGTCCTTCTATTTGGTTGGTTTTGACAACACACCTTGACCATGATCTCACCTCTTACTTCAGTACTCCAAGAACACTGGTCGTAGGCATGGGTTTTGTTTAATTTTACCGAACTGTTTTTGTCCGTCGATAGTAAAATACAAGAGGTCATGGAAATTTTTTCTCTGGAAGTCTGTTGACCTGATTGTGCCATATATGCTTTAGATGCAAATGCTCCAATGTGAGTACTCATCATCACACACCGGCGGGACGTCAGAATGGTGATGTAGCGAACGTAGTCGAATTCAACACTGTGAATGCGCTCATTCATGAAGCATGCGACATAGCTAATTTCATAACACCGTCCAGTACGGCCAATAAATGACGTTGAAGACTGTAAACATGACGGGGAAGAAGTAGAGGAAGTAGGTGTCTATATTGGTGAGCATCTCACTCTGGTCGAGGCTTGCCAGCTCCTCTCTCTTCTTGACGGCCTCGGACGACGGATGCAGCATGCATTCCTTGGCATGAACGGTAAAGTGATTCTGTCTCTTCTTTACAATGGAAACTTTTTTCTTTCTCTGAAGACAGAAAAACTTCGTGACCATAAGCGCGTTATATCTAGGTCGCAGTTGTGTAAGTACCAAGAGAAAATAGAGCAGCCCCGCGTAGCCCAACAGCGCGCCGAACACGAAGAAAATGCAGGCGATCATCCAGGAGGAGATGGCGGTCATACCTTCCACGTTGGGCGACACATTTGTGATGGTGTTGAAGATGTTTATGAGAACGAGAAATATTGTGACGAGCAGCGCCATTCGGCCGGGGATCACCTCCGGCGGGATCAGGAAGCTGGACCAAGACACCACCACAAACAGTCCGCTGGGAAGGTAGTAGATGTAGAGGTATCTGATTGCAACGATGGCGGAGATATCAACACTTTCACTGCTGCTCGCATTTCCTCCTTACTTGGCCGCGTTCCTAGTGAGTCTCATCTGGAATCCGGTGGTAGAGTAATTGCCGGCATCGCCGTAAACCACCGTCTTGTCGACCTCATGAAGCTCCGTCATGTGAACCTTGAATGACATTTTCTTGTGGGGTGAATGACAGCTCGATATATCGGACCTCACCTGATAGTCGAGGATGGTGTTTCCAGCCTTTGGGTCAAACCTCACGGCCTTACTGTCGAAGGTCATGCGAGTGTCGTCATAATTGGTACTGCCCACCATGAACTTGCACGTGTGTTCGTCGAGAGGGAAGCGGTTAAAGCGCATGGGGCACATGAACGTGATGTGAGTAGCCTAACGACAAGCAGGCCTGTAGTGCAGTATACACACTAATCTCAGAACAGTCAGCATTCGTATGAGATACGTAGCATCCTGGCTTAAAAGTGCTTACCTGATTATAGAAGAAAGTTCGATCTTTGACTATCCATAGCCCGGCCAACTTCTTCAGACACTCGAGGGCGTCGAACGAGACGAGATTGTAGACGAAGACATTGGGCACCCACAGATTCTTCATGAAGTCCATGTCGATGGGAAGCCAATCTGCTCGAGGGGCGTCGTCCTTGATCACGAGGCGATCCTCAGTCCACAAGACACCAAAGTAAAGGTTCAGAGTCACTGAGAAATCTTTATCGTCCACCCGAAGTACGTCGAGAATCTGTGTCGGGAAAGCAATGGGGTCAACCTCTTACGGTGTGCGTGCAGGTACAGCATGGTCGTCAGTAGGAACCTCCAAATCCATTTCAATGTGCGTCACATTGTTGGGCAGCTCGAGCTTCTGATACCCGGGCAAGAGACAGTGTCCAACCACGCACTCCTCCTCCGTCCTGGAGTCTTTCTTCTTCGCGTTCGTCATCGCCGCCACCAACGACCCTATGTGCAGCAAGCACGCCCAATGCATGATCAATATGTCTGACGAGTTCCAACTGAGCTGGCAAAACAAGACTATGAAAAAGACATCCGTTGACTGTCCGAAATTGTTTATCACAACCTGTCCAGGGGGGCTGCGGGAAGTCTTTCCCTTCCCCCTGTCCATCATGGCCTTCTTCTCTCTGTCTTTCACCCTCGCTCCGTAATAACGACTGCTCTTCACCTTTATGATGTTTGTTTACGCCACGATTATGAGTCGCCAGCTTACTGAAGAGTTTTTCTCTATCCATTTCCGACATCCTTACCTATGAACTTCAAGAAGAGCGCTGCTCTCGTCTCTAAGAAGTCTTACATTCCGAGCTACTGCATAAGACTTGACCGTCATTGGTGCTATGAGCATGGAGAAGCTGCGATTCGGACCCTACCCTTGAGCTCAGGCATGAGTACACGTTCAGTTCGGCACTCTAATGAGGCAGCAACGCTGTCTGAAGCTGTCAGCCAAGGAAGAGGATGAGAATTGGGGGATTTTTTGAGTGAAAGATCATACATACGTAGAAAATCACTGCATGAATTCAGGACAACGCGAGCTGCGTGTGTTTCTTCCGTCTAGATTAAGAATACAATGCCATAGCATCTTTGTACCACAACGTACAATGAATGCGGTGTCTCTTTGTACTTGACAAGGATGTCAGGAGCATCCGCTTAAAGACTTGTTAGGGCTGCCAAATTTGTTAGAACAATACTTCTATGCTATAGTCTAGACCTTGTCCGTGTGCTAAAATGGGAGAGGAAAATAGAGAAATCTCCCGACATCACGCATTATGATTAAGTGAATGATCTAAAATTCCAGAACAATATGTCATTGGATAAATGCGCCCCAAGGCAGAACCGTACTTAAACTCCAGAAGTATATATATAGCAATATAGACACTTCATCAAGTAGAACCCCAGCACTTTCTGACTCTTCACTTCTGGTTTGCATCAGCAGGGGTGCCTATTTCTGGGAAAATCCGACCTGTTTTCATTCAGCCCCCAGACCAAGTCGCAGACACTACATAGTGACCTCACCTTTGCTCACGTAACCCTCTCGACTCAAACCTGTTCCATTCGGACACTCAACCCGAACACAGCGTTCACGAAAGAAATGGCAAAGTTTCTGCTTCCATTGGTCTTGGGTCTGACGATCATCATGTCCTTCTACTGCGTGTCTTCCCTTCCAACTGCAGCGTGAGCTACTTCTTCAAGCTGAATCACGTGTAGGTAAATGCGTCAGTGTGAGCTATTCTG
>JAAUXU010029434.1_pt1 | contig 12784 bp, 8 predicted proteins | sample 7278151 | NCBI WGS metagenome assembly JAAUXU01 (sample SAMN14350113, study PRJNA611818) | marine sediment metagenome | isolation source: surface marine sediment (1.8m) | place: French Polynesia: Moorea | collected 2018-08 | reverse complement strand
CTTCTTTCACACCCTGTAGGTGTTTGGTGACTTCGTCTACTTCGCGTTCCCTCGCTGGGGCGGCAGCAACTTCCCCGTCACCCTGGCCAAGACAGAGAAGCCAACTGACACTTGCATCCAGACTCCAACGCAACAAGAGATTTAGGAGGCAAACCTGAACAAACTTTTTTCTTCACTTTCAGGCAACTGTAATTTAGCATCTGGCAATTGACTGAACAGGGCTAATCTGACATGTTGACCTAACATCCTTACATGAAAGACTTTTTAGTCAGATAGAGGACCCAAAAACTGATTATTTCCTTCATTTCATGTAAATAGAATGTCTTAAAGTGGAGTCTGGCAACAAACATAGCCAGCAGAGAGTGAAAAAAGGGCTCTTGGTATTATAATACACAAGGTACAAATGTATACATACTTTTTAAGTACATGTTGCCCGTCCTTCTTGTAGCACCGTCTTTTTCTTGTCTGGAGTGAGGTGATTTTATCTGTCCTCGGCCTTATGTATAAGATACACAAGGCCGAGGACACGTAAAAACCTCAGTCAAAACGAAGAAAATCGTGCGCATTATTACGGCCGGGCAATTTGTATTTTAACACCGAATTGTTGCTTTTCCTCTAAAAAAAAAAGGCAGCAGAAAATATGCATAACACACCAGCTCATTGTAGTTCATCTCGTGATGTATTAAGTCCATCGGCAATGCGAAGTCACTGAGGTCGACGCTTCTACTGGTCAAGTTAGGTCAGACTTAGTGTTGAGAACTTCAGTGATTGGTCTGTTTTCACTGGCGATGACAGTTTTCAAGTTGGTGATTGCTAAAGTGGAGTCTTCTACAATACTGCCCTAAAAATCGGGGCTGCATAGTTAGGCCACTCTCCACAAGATGTCGCTACAGTTCGAGTGACGTCCGCTCAGATGGTCTCGTACCCTGACATTTAGCGACATCCTCCGTCAAAACTATCCAACTGGAAGTCGGATGAAGAAAGTGTCCGAACTTGACCATAGTCATAATGAGTCTCAATGAGATAGCTAATTATACTTGTCTTACTATATTAAGATACAGTGACACGGGGCTACTGCTTCAAATCTCCACTCCAGCGTCGAAATTACAAAATATTCTAATAATCTAATAAATGGTCAAGAGTAAAACAGGACTTTTTAAGCTGTTTAATAAGAGATACCTCAAGAAAAGGACTGTTAGTGACACCCCGAGAGCTCCTTTGGCACTGTACTGGCGTTCAGGCCTCCGAGGCCTTCGGCCATCGCCTCGGTCGACATCTTTTTGCCCCGATCTTTCCTCTTTAGGCCCACACATCAAGTCATCACTGTGCAGAATCTCACCAACCTCTCTCTGGTCACGAGTTTCAGTGCAGCGAGCATCTGCACTGACTCCGGACCGCAAGTGCATACGTACAGCAGTGGCATTAAGCACAGTACAGGGTGTGCAAGTGTCAAATGCAGCCCTACGAGTTGGCGGCCTCAGGAGTAAACGTTTGGTTCACTCTGCCCTCACCAACCTGAGGTTGGGCACGCGCAAATCATGACGAGGAATCCAAGTTCTCCCGGATGATGCGCACGAATTGTCGTGGAAACAGTTGAATCCTGCTGATTCAACCCTTTGAAAGGCCAACTTTTGCAGGTTTGACAGAAGCTGCGGGTGGGCCCACCTGCGTAGGCCCCTTCTCAGAAATATGTGCAATAATTGCAGAGTGCGCGCGTGCAAAAAAAAAAGTTGCGAATTGCGCGACGAGTTTGACTAAGGCGTCACTATTGAGGGGTGGGGGAAACGTCTTGTGTCATGTTTGTTCCTCGCAATTCTTAAGAATCGACGAGAAGAAGGCTAAATAGAGCGGAGAAAGAGAAATTTTACTCGCCGAATTTGCCACTTTCACATCTTTAAGACAACATGAGTGACTTGTGAACAGCTGTATTACAGGCCAGATCTGTCTTCCCTGGTCAATGGATATTTGGGGATATTCATGGAGGATCCTCGACTGTGACTGAGGAATCGAAACATCCTCAAGTGTTGAATAATTCCGTGTAAAACTACAGTATAATTCTTTTTTTGGGGGTGTGTGGATGTCATCTCTTCTGTATTTTTTTACCCCAACGTCTTCGTGATTATGAATGAGTGGAAAATGACCAATTACGAGAGAGTTATGTCAACGTTGCAAAAGGAACCCCGGGGGAAAAAGCAACGTTTAGTTCACGTGAAGACATATTTTTGGGCTGTCTGGAGTTGGCAAATTTGGGTTCCGTGAGCTCAAGAATTCGTGGAAGGCTTAGATAGATGGAAGCAGAAAGATTTTGTGCCAAGATAAGTTGAGCGGGCAAAAAAAGGCCTACAAGGAAGCAGGATCCAGGCATAGGCATGAGGGTGAGGCCCTGCCCAGCCCAGCCCGGCCTGGCCCAGCACAGCGGGTACAATCATACGAACAAGCTTTTAATTTCACACCACTTCACAATGTGTTGGCCTGAACCGGACTGAATAAAACCCGTATCATCACTGTCACACGTCAGGGGTCAATGGGATGAAGGAATCTAGTTTGGGTCGACAGAACCTGGGGCTGTCATGCATACCGGGTGGCGCAGAAAAGAAGCTCGAGTGCTTCAATTGGTCATGAGCATCCATTGTTCACAAAGAAGTGATTAAGGCAACAAGCTGGAACTTCCTTGTGGGTACAGAGTGGGCACAGACAGGAAAAAAAACCGATGCAGCTCCTGACATAGGAGGAAGTGTACGAATTTGATCATGAATCTTGACTTATCGCTGGATTTCATCCAATGTTTATGACAACAGGGTTGCCATACAGCGTGGAAATGTATTCGATACTCTGGGACGTACGCACAAACACGAAAATATTCTTATATTGGCCTGCGAAACAAGTGCACCTTAGATCAGACATCATGACAAGGGCAACGAGTGCTATATGATGTTGACATACAGTAGAACATTCTGCTTATGGCTCGGAGATCAAGGTTGCCACACAAGCAAGAAATTTATTCGGCAATCAACGTTGAGTAGTTTTTTACTTTCTTACTGCGTGTGGTATTTGTTGCAAGACCCATTTCAAAGATATTTTCCTCAAAATGTTAACCGATCGCTTTTTTGGGTCCCCTCTTGGTTCGCTGTATTTTCTCCCATAGCTGTTCAGCGAAAAGTCTGTCACTGGAGAACATAAAAGTGTACGAGAGAGGGAGGGAGGGCTCAAAAAAGATTATTTTTTCAAAAACTATTCAAAGATTCCCTCCTCTCTATTTGACAGTAGGTAACAAACCTGAGATGGACTCAGCCAAACATCGAATTTTTCATTTTTTGACCTAGTCAATAAACAGGGTGGCTCTCATCTGAGCTGAGTCCTACATCAACCTGAACCTGTGTTATGCAGGCCGTCAGCTTATGACTCTTGGGGGTTGGAAGAAGAGCATGACATCCTGAATATTGGCATACCACAGAATTTTGCTCAAAAGTGAGATCAGCGTTGCCACATGCTGGGTTTTGCGATGAGAGTGAATTACCAGGAGCTTTTCCAAGGTGTTGCGTTTCTTCCAGACTGATCTGATCATGAGTGTGGTAGGCAGCAGCATGTGTGTTGGGAAGAGCAATGGTCAGCTTGGCAAGCTCGGCTGTTGGAGAGGCTGGTCGTGGTCAGTAACGGGTTCAACATGTGGGTGAGCAGCATCTCTGCTCCTGCACGACTGATTTGAGCCACCCTGTCTGTGTGCACTCGAAGCCGCCCACGCACTTGACCCCTGTACGCAGGACATCAGGCGACACCAAAGGATTGCAAAAGCTTCTGGGCGACGACGACAACTTGCGGCTGATCAAATCTGGGCTTAACCATGGTAAGTTGCAGCGGCGGGATTTGCGTCCCTTGGCCCGGGGCAAACATTGAGCAGTTTCACAGAACAAAATCAAGTGTTCTTCAGAGTTTTTTCCCGTGTGTTTACACGCTACAAAAAGGCTTCAAGGCAATGTTTTGATAAAAAAAACCCTGGGAATTTCGTCCCAATGCGGTTGGAATTCCCATTGGTCCATCTCAAACCCTCAATTCTACATCTGACAGACCAAGGTGGAGTCATTTTCAACCCAGCTTGAGCCATTGGAGACCAGTGTTGCCAGAAGCAGAGAGTGAAAAGTTGGCACCCCCAGAAGCTATCGAATGCTTCCCAGGAGAATTCAGTAATACACGGTGTTTAACCACAGGCTGCTTATACCTCTGTACAGGCTGCACTGAATAAAATCCACGGAACTTACTTGTGCCGCCACACGTCGTGTGTGACGCCAACGTGTCAAATGTATGACAGACGCGGAGTAAAGCTTATTTAAAATATTATATTATATCTTATTGGAGCACTACATCTTACTTATTTAGAATATCAATCTTAAACTCAGTTTCACCAGGTCACGTTACTGTAGGTTGCAGCCCTTGACAGTAACAATAGTGAAAGTTTGGGGACCCCCAGACCTTAGAACGACCCAGTTTGGCTCTGACAATGCCGTTGGAGACATTTCCAATCAAAGTGAAGCCACCAGAGATGTGTCAGGACTTTGTTTCTCATCCTGCATTGGACTGTTTCATGTCCAAGGTGCTGAAGGAGGCCTTGGGCACGGTCCTTAAAACAGAGGAAATTGATTCTACTATTTGCTCAAGAGTATCCTGGAGCGCCTTGATCGAGGAGAGGTCATCGTGGGCGACGGCAGCTACGTGGTCACCCTTGAAAAGCGCGGCTATGTCAAGGTAAAACATTGTGCTCATATAGGTAATAGACGTGACTGCCTTGACATCCTTTGAGACAGGTGGCGGAGTGATGAGCGTTGAATAAGAAACAACATGAGACAGCTTGAGAGATAGTAGGAACTACGTGACATGCGATAAATTTGAAGGTTTCATTCATATTGCTTGACGTTAGTGTCTTACGTCTAAGACTACTTCTCTTACTACAATATTAATTCTTGTTCCTTCCACAGGGTGGCGATTGGACGCCGCAGGCCTCGTGTGAAGATCCCCAAGTGGTGAGGCAACTGGCGGTGGAGTTCGCCAGGGCGGGGGCCGACGTCACGCAAACGTTTACCTTCAACTCCACCGAAGACAAGTTGCCCGACGACTGCCACTTCACAGTACTGTTGTTATTTTATTATCAGTTTGTTTTTTTTTTTAATTTGTCTCGGAACCCAATAATCTATTCGGAGAGTTCATTCAGTGCGCCGAAATCAACCAGGCCGCTGTGGACATTGCCAAGGAGGTGGCCAAGGAGAAGGTGACCATCTTGGCCGGAGGAGTCACGCAGACCGAGGCCTACAGGCTGGAGGACAGAGACAAGGAGGCAGTCAAGCAGGAGCTGTGGAAGGCGCTCAAAGTTCTTGTCGACAACAAGGTCGACTTGATCATCTTGGAGGTGCAGAGAAATCCAGGGCAACTTTTTCTTTTCCACACAACGACGTCGACCTGAGTGATCTCTGCCGCCCTATTGCAGTACTTCCACTTCGTCGCCGAGATGGAGTGGGCGATCGAGCTCGCTCTGGAGAAGGGCGGTGGGCTGCCCGTGGCCGCTACCATGTGCATCGGGCCTGGAGGCGACGGCGACGGCAACAGTCCCGGCGATTGCGCCGTGCGCATGGCGCGTGCCGGCGCCAGCATAGTTGGCGTCAACTGCCTCTTCGACCCATTCATCACCCTCGAGACCATGGCCGAGATGAAAAAGGGGCTCGACGATGCCGGCCTCAAGACCCACCTAATGTGTCAGGCATTGGGATTCAGAACTCCGGACGGTGGCAACTACGGTTGGATTAATCTCAAGGAGTATCCTTATGGTATTGTTCAAGCCATTGCAGTTACATTGCGTAGAACATAGCTAATACTGCACTAAAACTATCACAAAAGTGCCTTAAGTCAAAAATATTGCTCTGGGTGGAGTCAGCAGCCATTGCAACAGGGTGGCCAATAACTTATGTTCAATTGCCTGCATTGGACCTTTATTGCAAGATGTTCAAAATCGATGTCACTCATTGTGAATGCGTTGCGCATCTTAACGGGCCTGAAGTCCTCCACGGCGGTGGAGTTGGAGGCCACCAACTTGGAAGTTGTGTGCGGCCTTCCACAGCCACTTGGAATCTCTATCACTGAGACCAACAGAGGTCAACCCTATGACAAATCTCATCATGAGGCTGTTGTGCGAGATCTACAGAAAGAGCAATATGACTCAATATTGAATATCTTGCCACGATATCATATATAAAAAAAAGTCAGGCGAAGAAAACTTCTTGGCCACCCTGGAGATCCCATGAGAGTTTCTCTACTTACACAAGCACTGGAGCCACGGCAAATCACTCGCGTGGAGGCAGCCAAGTACGCCCGCGCGGCCTTCGACATGGGTGTCCGCTACATCGGGGGCTGCTGCGGCTTCGAGGCCTACCACATTCGGGCCATGGCCGAGGAGCTCGCGTCAGAGAGGCTGGGGCAGATGCCGGAGGGGTCGGCCAAGTCGGACTTCGACTTCTCCGCGGCCAAGAGGAGGGCGAAGACGTTTGCACAGGGATATGGCTCAAAGTTGACTTTCTCAAAGTTTGAATGTTGAAAGTTGCAAGCACGACTGATTCCGCTTGGCGCTTCGCAGAACCACCAAGGAGTACTGGATGAACATGAACCCCAGCACCGGCCGCCTCTTGTCCACCGCCATCTCGGACCAGAAGAACCCCCAGGTGATGCGGGCTTCGGCGTTCCAGTGAGCCAGACAAAGAATCACTCGGGCTCGCTCAGGTGAAGAATGAGCGTGAAATAATTGCGTATTAGTACCACGTATAGTTATAATCAACCCGGCAAGACTCGGTTGCACTTTTTCTTTGTTGTTCACTTTTCTTTTGCACGTTTCTTGACTTTTTTCATCGTTGTTTTTTCATTTTCCCACTTTTGATAGCAATTTTTCCCCGGTTTTTATGACTTCCATTAAGTTCCTCTAACCGAATTTTGCGTCACTCTTTACGTATTTTTAGGCATCCACCGAAATTACCCAGGTCCAATCATCACCAAGGTTTTCCTCCTCTGGCAGCTGCACCAATTCCTCTCCTTGACGTTATGTTTCTCGTATCATACGGGAGACAAAAAGTTGTGGAAAGTGAACAAACGAGGAAATATAAAAGTCCAAACTTGGGTGGTCCCTTTTGGATGACGTCATTGAGTCCTGACGAAGAAAAGAGTCATAAGCATCTCTTGACTGAATAAAACTGCAGCTCAGCTTGGCCCAAGTCAAACAGGAAAGAGATTACAAGTGCAACCTGGAAGCAAATTAGTTCTTGGATCAGTTAATCTCAAAGTCAGGTGAGAGTCGTAAATTCCTTTTTTAATAATGACTTCTGTCATCCTCCACAATGGGTAGAAAAAAAGGGGTAAGAGAACTGAATTTATGCCCAAGTGATTCTTCTGCGACTCAAAACTCACGTCTTCCTGAAATACAGTGAGTGGCGGAATTATTCAGAAAACATGGTACAGGTGGGGTGGTTTTTTTGGAAATTTTTGACTTCTTCATTGAAAGTTTTCAAAATGTGGGTGACACATAGGGCTGATCAGCAGCGGGGATCAAGATTCTGGTCACTCATGTGAGAAAAGACCTTAATCTTTTTTTATATTTAAGCCAAATATGCTCATATATCATCGCAGTACATAATTTAGCGACTTGGCCCGTCCTGAATATCCCCATAGCTCAAAACTGAGCATCTCGACGAATTTATGAACACCCTGTACTTCAGTGCAATGAATACCTCGCTCTGCTACAAGTGATAAGTCATTCCTCATTTTTTTTAATCAGCATTGGTTGTATTAAAGAAAAGAGATTTTTATCTGACTGCTGCTGTTGCCACAACAACTACGACAGCAACAACACGTTGGAGACATCACGGTAGCACAAAGCGGGTCGTATTTTCTGACCAGACATCTCAAACTGCACACGCACACAAATACATACGTATTCAGAGTAACCCGCTTGCAGTGACACCCATATATAGTGACAACCATGCTTTTAGTGACGAAAACCTTCAGTCCTCATTTTTTATAACATAAAGCTCCCCGCATGTGATGACTTTGAAGCCGCTTATAGTGACTTTTTTGGAAATATTTATTCATACATTTGTACTTTCCAGAAATCCTGCAATGTGGCCTGCTTTACATTCTCCATACTTCTGAATCTCGTGATTCAATCAATGAACCAAGTTGGTTTTTTCCCTTACTTGCATGTGAATTTGTCGTAGATACCAAGGACTCCCAATTTATAGCCTACCTATATTAGTTGTGGATATATATTGACACCCCCCTTACAGTGACATTTTGGCTCTGCCCCAATCATATCACTAAAAGCGGGGCCTACTGTATATGTCTCCCATGTAATGTATAAACACACAAGGGCGAAATGGACTGTTATGAGTGTGTCTTAAAAAAATAGGAAAGAAATATTGGCGACCTCTTTTTTGACGATGTTTTCTTTTACCAGATCTGCTCTCGTCATCTATTTTGAGTGCCTGCGGCTCGACCCTGAATATAAACATAGAAGAAGGCACAATTTCCAAAATTTCAGTGAAGCGTTCACTGTATTGGCGTTGTAGAGCCTCAATTTTACGAACAACGGATGACCCACGTACATCCCTCTCCGTAAGCAAATTCCACAGGCATGACTTCACCTCCTACGCTGCACTGAAGCGTGTGGAGGTGGAATCTCGTGGTGGAGCCCGTAGATGTCATCCTTGGTCACAGTCTGGAGTTCAACGTCAAGACTGCCCATTTTGGTGCTACAGTGCTCAAAAGGAGGCCATCTGGAGAGTGGGGTCAGGTCGAAGAAGTTGAAAATTTCCTGGGGGAATCCTGCTTCCCCCCCCCCTTGCCAGGGCCCCCCAGTTTTGGGGGAGGAGCTGTGAAGTTACAAAGAGAGCAAAGGGTGACAAAAACACGCTCAGCTTGAACACGTTCAAGACACAGATTGACCAATCCCAACTTCCTCGGCACCATTACGAAGGGCAACCAGAAACAACACTACAGTAAACCTTGACAACAATGAGTGAAGTAAAGAAGAATGGGTGAAATTAACTTGCTTCAATTCATCCTTAATCTTCTTGTTTCACTAAATTGCACTAAGAAAAAGTCAATATGTCGAAAACAGAACTTTCTTTCACGAAGCTTTAAAACCCCTGGAGGCTCTTAAACCTTGGAGGCTTGGGCAGATCAACCTTCAAGAGAGGCCACGACGATAAACATAAAGGCCATTGGTCCGGCCTCGTTTGGAGGCCACACTTGAGGCTATATGAGGCATTCATGCCTGCATCCTGTCGCACAATCTTTGATGTCCATACAATCTTCTGTTTCTCATCAGAGATCAGGTCTCACTGGACCCAAATGAGTCCAGTTTTGGTCGTCCCATGGGACTTGTTGCTCTCTTACCCCAGTCCTGGTGGAAACGTGAGGCTTAATCTTCCCTAAAGTCATCATGGTTCTCTTATTCCGGCTTGCTTTTCCATCAGGCAACAGCGCAATTGAAAGCACTATTTTCTTTTCGGAGACAACTATCTGTGAATGATAACATAACCGTCATGATAACCGAACAAAAGCACTTTCAAGGTTCGGTTAAGTACTTGACTTCACTTGAAATACGTCATGTTATGAGTGCAGAGTGAGAGCTCGTGTTAATGACTATTGTATTCGTGTGTTCTACTGTATTGTTTTCTATATTTCGTCTTTCACCGTACTCAGTACTGTGTGCTGTTCTACGGTATCTTAGTCCATAAGGCCTAGCAGATGATACTGGAAAATCGTTTCATGATCCGTGTAGCTGGCTGGATTGAGCTCGTGTACTTCCTGTCATTGCTGCTGAAGCTGCGTTCATGCACTCATTCTCCATACTCGCTCGTGGCTGGAGCCAACTTGGGGACTGCCAGGGCCTACCTGAGAGTGTTTCCTTGCATCTGACCAAGCGTAAAGTGTGGCCGTGTGAGCAACTGTGACCATGTGTGACCTCAACAGCAGCTAGTGGCTTATTAGCAATGGGAGAGAGGCCTGAAACACATTAGAACCTCCTTAACAATATCCCAACGGTTTCGATCAATTTTGCATACTTTTGCACTGCACTGCTTTCTGCCCCAATGCCTGCTCATACCTTAACAGTGCAACTAGACTCTACACACAACACATCAGTCAACCATCATGTGTTTAATACTGAACGTATCAACTTAAAGCTTGAAAGATAAACTAATGGGACTATGCATGCTAAAGCAAGTTCCGTTTGGCACCAAGAAGGCTCGTCCTGTCACCCAACAAGTTGTCTTCCCTTGCTTCATCCTCGGATCTCTCCTGGTGATCACTGATCATATCTTGCATAGCTGCATGGCGTAGGCCTTCATCATCTTTTCGATGCTGCTCTTCTGGCATGGAACTGGAGCTGTGACTTTCATTGTCAACTTCCTCTGGGGCAGATGTGGCGTCTCGATGTGTTGAAGGGCTTGTCTGACTGCATTCCTCCTCAGTTGCATAGTTGGTCCTTCTCTTTGGCAGATGTCAAGTCATCTGTAGGGGGACTCTCCTCACCAGGTTCCTCCTCACTGGCACTCTTGTTGTCATTTGTCTCTGCAGCAGACGTCAGGTCATGAGCAGGCTGGGGACTTGCCTGCTCATGATCACCAGGACCAGGGATGCTCCTCATCCCTGGTCCCCATCTCATCAGACAAGTCTTTGTCAAGTGCTGGTCTCCCTGGCAACTGTTTCTCTCTCATGAACTTTGAAGCAAGTCCCCTGACGGCCTCAACTTTCTCTTTGGTCCGCTGCCGCTGGTAGTGGCGTTCGTCGACTGACTTGCCATGGTTCATAGCAAGGGGCGCCACTTCGCGCAGGTTGTCATCATCATGTGCAACTGTTGCACAAAGTGCCCGGAAGTCTCGGACGTCCAATTTCCCTAAAAGAAATTGTCAATTCAAGTTTCAAACAAATGAGCCATATAAATATATCACCTAACCTTTTTCATCATATGTTCTAGTTACTTGTGCTTTGATGTTTCGAATGGCATCTCCACGACTTCCTCCTGAGAAAAGAAGAAGTTCCAGACACAGGAATTTTCTCACTGTGCAGAACGTTCGGTGACTGTCACGCTGAGCCTGCTGCAATGTCTGTAGTGCAAGGATCTTGGGGCACTTGTTGGCTCTGTATGCACTTTCCGGATTGTTCTGCACAGCAGCAAGGAGGGCCCTCCCTTTGCTCTTATCCGCTTCTTCATGTTGCGCCGCATAAATTGCACTTTTTGTTGCTTTGGACACTGTTACAACCTCTGCAGAGCAGCATCGCTCATAATGTTGGAGCAAGTGCAATGTCATTAGGAGGGGATTATCGCCACTTGCCACCATCCTCTGCTCTTCAAGTAACTTGACGAGTGTCGTGAAGATCGACTTTATTGCACTCCACAGGAGCGTCTGCATGGAGAGCTTCTTTTCTTGGAGACTATGTACTTGTTAGGGAGTGGTGGTGGGGCATATCCCTTCTTTCCAAATGCCCTTGCCTCCTTCAGGTACTTGAAGTACACTCGTAGAGTTTGGCCATATTTTTCTCTTGTTAGTATGCTGAAAAAGAGAAGAAACAGTATGTGAGGAACAGGAAAAACTGTTTGTTCATAAACAGTCTTACCTAATCTGTTGTTCATTGACTTCCATTCACTTAAAAAGTGAGTGTCAAGGGGGATCTCCAACATCATTTGATGGAATTGATGTTGGACTCTCATTACGTGCACTTTTCAGTGGGTGCCCCGACTCCCAGTCTGCCTCCAAGGTCTCTTGTACAGGAGACAGTTGGGAGCGGGTGTCATATTAGTGTTTGGACCCATTTGGTTTCATCACCACTGGTGAGGTCCTGCCGTCACAACTTCTCTGGTGGTGCTTCAATTGGCGAACAATAGTGCCACAATTTTTGCACTTTTGTGGCACCCCGTCATTATGCTTGAGCCCCAGCAACTTCTTTAGGAGGGGGCTCCTCTTGCCATGTTGCTCGTCGACATGACGCCTCGCACTGCTCAGAGCCTTGTAGACACCACTGCAGTTCTGATCATGGCACAAAATGAGCGGTCTTTCCTTGACACAGTGCAGAAGGGTGTGAGATTCCTCATCCCACACTTCACCCGCCCGGGCCTTTGCCCGGCCCGTGCAAACCTTGTCTCATCGTAGGATGTGGACTTCTGACGGAGAGAGGTACGAAATGTTTTTGAGGAGGTTGCATATATGCCATGTCACCATCTTCAGAACCTCGAGGTTCTTTGGCGCGACTTGTTGATGGTCGCGGAGATCTGTGCTGTCTGCACAGTGGGCTCGTCGCACATCAGGCAAACCAATTGCCCAGAACAAGTCCCACACGTGGGTTTGGGAGCAGAGTGGCTTGATTGCTCAGAGCACAAGGTGCGTCCTGCACAGCTGGGCGGGCCAGATCACGGTGATACTCATTGAGGAAACTGCGCTCACCAAAGAGTGAGCATCGCACAGTCTGTTGGCCCAACTCAAGAGGAGACCTAGAGTTTTCTAATGCACGCAAGCATGCCAAGTTTTGATGAGTGGTTCTCGGTCCAGGCTGTGGGGTGGCCACCATTTCTTGTCGAAAAAACCGGGCATTCCTTCTTCAAGAAACTACTGTCTGTTAGAGAGACTATGATTGCACAGAGAAACCCTCAAACCATCGTGACTATGTCCCAGACAGAGACACAGACCAGGATCAGGACAAGTAGAGTCTGACTGGAGTTCTTTTAAGACTACTCAATGACTTGACACCAACACAG
>JAAUXU010091413.1_pt1 | contig 12789 bp, 13 predicted proteins | sample 7278151 | NCBI WGS metagenome assembly JAAUXU01 (sample SAMN14350113, study PRJNA611818) | marine sediment metagenome | isolation source: surface marine sediment (1.8m) | place: French Polynesia: Moorea | collected 2018-08 | reverse complement strand
TTCAGAGCAGGCAGCGCGGCGTCAAACTACACATTACCGGTGCTTACGTGCCCTAAATGTCCGTCCTCTTGAACTCGGCTGCCCTCCACCACCCTGACGTCACTCCAACTGGGACGTCAAGGCGCTCCCAGGCCAGCAGGGCTTGGGCGAGGGACATAACAGTCATACAATATGCACCTATAATATATAGTGATTATCATGTTCGTGACCTCAAGTGTGTCTGCAACAGTTATAGCCCCCTCAGGGTGAATGAGCATGAAGTAGCACCTTCCCCCCACCCCCACCCCCCCACCACCACCACCATGTTCTGCAAAGTATTTCCTCAACATCTTCAACGTATTTGGCACATCCGAAGGTTCTCTCATCTTCCCAGTTTAGCTATGGTACCAACCTGAGCTTGAGCAGCTCCAGGTTCCGGATCTCCTTGCACGTCTCGTAGGAGAACTGTGAGATCAGCCTATTGGACAGCAGTAGTCGATACTCGTTGACGAACAACTCCTTGGAGCCGTAGATGTTCACGAGCATCGAGATGATGTCGGCAGTTCGACGACGACTTCCCTAGAAAAGAAAGGGAAAAAAACCGTTGAACGTCGCAGAAAGTCTGGCATAGGCATGATTCGGACTGTCCCAGCAACCCTTACCTACCTTACCTAGTCTGAAACTACAGCGCAGTACATGGTCAGCCCCATTCTCCACATGTGTCCCTCCTACCTGGTGCTGTTCTGAAGCATCTGCTGGATCGGGTTTCCACTCTTTCCATTCGTCCATGTCCTCGACGTCGTAGAAGCTCTCGTCCATGCAAATGAGGAGACCTTGCCTGAGCTCGTCGGCCAACTCGCTGTTGGTGTCGTCGATCAGGCTCTGCACGATGCAGCGGACCGTGTCTTCCCGGGAACGCAGGTACCTGTAGAGTGGGGTCACATGCATCAATTTCATAATCATACTTTGCTAGCATCACCATTAAAAACATTACTATTGTGCTCAAAAACACTACCAATGGCCCAGCCCAGACAGAACACCTGTCTGGGCCTATGCTAACTAATCATACTAAGAAACCAGCTCACAAGATAAGGAATGAGATCAAAGATGTGAACTAGGACTAAGACATCGTACTGAATGTACGATGACGTACATTCAGCACGGTGTAAAATGTAGTTGACGTCTGTAACTCTCAGCTCCACATAGGGATCCACACGTGATTGTTGAGCACGAACCTTCTGACAGGATCACAGACAATCTGTAGGATGACTCCGGAGGTGTCGAGGACTCTGAGTGCCCTGATGGCCGCGACGTAGGCGGTCAGGATGTCGATGGTGCTCACGCCCAAGTGAAGAAGTTTGCATTCCAGCACAGAGCGCAGATTTTGAGTCAGGTGAGATCGCAATTCAGTCTTCTCCAGGCACTCCTAAAGAAGAGTTCGTGTTAACCAGCAGCACTTCATCTTTTGATACGTAGACGTAAAACGCATCTATTCATCTGGCTCGCCATGGGCCCAGCACAACAGGCCTACACTCTGAACACATCCTGAAGTGTTTTGTTCACTTAGGTCAGGGGACACCAAAAACAAAGGCTCAACGATTGAATTTCCTAATGTTTCTGTCTTCAGAACCAGCTTCTGTTGAAAATGTTTTTTGCAAACTTGAGGAGACTCGATTTTTCCTGGTGTTTCTACTTCATGCCCCTACTTTCATCCGTACCTTTAGATCCTCCAAGGCCGGCTGAGAGTCCGGGAACTCGATGATGATGTTAAAGAGCTGCTCGATGCGCGCGTGCGTGTACGTCTCGTACAGGAAGTGCCTCAGGCGGAAGCGGACGACGTCATTCCCCATTTTCTCGGGATAGAGAAGCCTCATCCAAGACATGACGACTGAGTCCAGCCATCTCTCCAGCGGCCTCAGGTGGTTCACGGTGAAGTTGCCTCTGCAGGTCTCGCCCACGTGAAGCTCGATACGTTTATGGACCACAGAGGTCAAGGAGTTGGACGCCAAGCGCTCCAAAAGGTCTGACAAGATTGGAACAGACGTAAAAGTACTTCATCAAGTTCAGCGACTGAGACCATTGAAAAAAATGATTAGTAGTGAAGCAGACGAGTCACTGAAAGAAGAAATTATTGCTTCACCTAGTTCAAGCAACTTTTTATTGGTGGCCTGAAATTCGTCCAGGATTTTGTTGCATCGACAGCAGTCGGTCTCACTGCCGCAGCCGGAACACTCCAGCTCGTCTTGGACCTCCTCGTCTTCCTCCTCGTCCACTTTCCCTACGGTGAAAGCAAAGACGTCGACATCACTAATGTCTCTCTTCTGAACAGCTTCCAGAAGTCAAACCTCTGTTTTTCTCCTGCCTGACGTAGAACACATGGAATGCCCGATTGTAGAACGCCTCCGGGAGACGCTCGTAGCCTCCTGGCAGCTCTGAATGAAGCGTGGCCTTCAGCATCAACTTGTACAGACCGAGAAAAGACTCTTGCCCCAAGGTCCGGGTGACTTGGAGGCCGCCGCGCGAGGCCAACGAGTCGAGTTTGAGGACTGTGGGAATCTGAGGACGAAGAATGCAGAGTTGTCACACAAAGCAGAAGCTTCTTTGCCAGAGAGACGCAAAACCTCTGAGAGATGTGAAGTCCAGATCAGAACCCAGACTGAGCCTTATACATATATGATATTGACAGAATGAACATTCTCAATCCCCGATGACTATTTTTGATGATCACCTCTTTAGCGACGTCTTCATAGATCTGGTCCACGGCCCGGAGAAAAGCAGCTGAGAGCGAGTCTTGGGAAGATTCTTGGGTGCTGAAATGCGCCCAAAAGGACGGCGAAATCCTCTTTCTGAGTCTGCAGCCATACATGCGCATGAGGGAGGGGCAACACTGGGGTGGTGGCAAAAGGAAAATTGTGCCATCATAGACAAAGAAGATTAGTTCAGTCGCAAGGTAGCAGCCATTGGAAAGGCACCAGAGACTGTTCATGGTCTCACACCTCTTTCGTCAGCTTTAATATCCTAAGCAATACAATCTTACAGATGTTTCGCAGTCCAATTGAATTGCAGTACAGTCGGAACGCGGATCATCCCGAGTCATCACCCACCATCCCTCCCCTGTGCGCATGTTCGTGCCTGTCGTTGAGTTCGGCCTGTGCCAGTCGGCACGCGGCAAAGACGAGGCCGCGGGCGCGCAAGATGGAGACGCTCTCGTCGGACAGCTCAGCCTTTTCTTCGTGTCCTCCTTTGACGAACCGTCCTCGTCGAAAGTCCTTGAGACCGAAAACCCTCCTCAGGTCCTGCCAGGCGGCATCCAAGGTGGACGAGTCCACGTCCATCGCCTTGTTTTGTTTGTTTTGGTTCTTGCAGAGCTTCTGGGAGGAGTTGCCACTTAGCAGACAGAAGTCAGTCGGGTTCGTCAGGGTTCCCAACCGGACTAGGCTGAGGCTGCGTCGGAGGGGGGGGGGGGGAGGGACCTTCTCCGTGATACTCGCTGAACAAGCTTAGCAACTGGTGTAATCTCCCTTCATTTGTATCATAATGAGCTAATGACAAATGAATTGGTATGATAATAACAACGTGTATTTCAAGAAATGTACTTCTGACCCTCGACAACTTCCTCGTACCTGTAAATGAGGTACTTATCCTCTTCGGACTCGGACTCATGCAAGGACTGTTCAATCTCGTCCGCCTTCTGGAGACAATTAATGATCTCTTCGTCCTGGATAGTGACTTCCATGCCGAGTTCAAGCTGCTCCTCCTTCATCCACTTGAGGGTTTCCGCCTTCTCCCTGAGGAATGCAGGCTGCTCCCTTTTCAGCCTCTGCCTGACCTAGAAAGACCTTGGTTATCGACCTGCTGCACCACATCTCAGTCTGGACCTGACAAAGTCAGCGGGGCTTTCATTGTACCTCGTCCAATCTGTGCTCCTTCATCTCCTCGCACCACAGTTCTGTCAGCCTCTCCAGATGCTTCTTTCGCTCTATCCTCTCCCAGTACGTCGGCACCGGCTTGAACACCAGCCCAAGCTCATCCAGAAGCCACTCGAAGCGCTTGAAGTCGGTCTGGCGCAGGCGGGTGAGGAGACCACGCCGCCGCTCGACCATCTTTTTCAAAGCCTGAAACAAAACAAGAATTAAAAGTTACTCTTGACACGACCATCTTTGCAATTGAACTTTTTATGTTTATGCTATATTGAAATGCTTTATCTTTTCTAAATCTTTGTGTTGTTCCACCCTTCTAAATTTTGTAGCTGTCACACTGCATACCTGATAGTGCATTCTGCTCTGTTGCAACCGCCCCGGCTTCCTGCTGGCCTCTTGCATGGCAAATACCATCTGCGCGTTCCTGATCTTCAGAGTCGTCCGGGCGATTTCCACCTCTAGCGATTCCTCGTCCATCGGGTGCATCCGAATGCGGGAAAGGCAGTCGCGCTGGATTCTCTCAAAGATGTCTCTGTTGCGAGCGAACCCGAGCGACAACGCCGTCTTCACCTCGGCTGAAGCCGACCTCAAGGCCTCGCTCTCCTCGAGGTCGACAAGAGGATCGTCCAGAGGAATCTGGTCCTAGCGGGGAAGGAAAAACAGTGGAAAAAAACTGACAGAGTCCCCAGAAGGGCAGGACTAACAAAAGTAGCTTGAAGACTGGAGCCCCAAGGCCTTCTGGTGTGCGAAAATGCATCATCATTTTTCTATGTATACTTCTAGATGAGATTTCTGAGCTTACAATTGGCAGGCCTTCCAGGTCTCCTGATCCCTCGGGATGCTGCTCGTACCTTCTGAAGTGCTTGGGCCGCTCAAATTGGAGCATAAGGGGGTACTGCTTGTCTGAGACGCCTTCCACCTTGTAATCGAGCATGGAGTCCTTGCCGTGGAGGTACGGGTGACTGACCCTGTGCGTTGGCATCCGGTACTTCCACGGGGTGCGAAACTTGTAGCTCTTCCAACGACGGCCGCTTGAGCTCGCAAGTGGCTTTAGCACTCGCGACGCCACGAACGCCGCCAACATGACGATGGTCAAGGCCAAAACCACGACGCGTCCGAGGAGATGAGGTGTTGTTGACTGTTTACAGTGGGGGGGGGATGATGTCAGAGTTGCCACTGAAGAACTTTCAAGAGCAACACAGTCACTACCAACTTCTTCATCCTTGAACGCCGCTTTGCTGAAAATACCTAGGTCTGTTTCGGACGTGACAAATCCTCTGCCCCGTCGGCAGTTGGACGCCCTAACTGGCTCGGCCACATCAAGTACAAGAGCACCGGTGTCGCCGACACCATGGACGGTGGAAACCCTGTCCTTCTTGCCCCAGAAAACATCAACAAAAATTTCTAGCGTCTCGTTCATCTTCCCGAAGATGCCGACGCTCATCTTGTTGGACACCTCGCTGTCCATGGAGCGGTCGACCGCTCCGCCTCTGCCCTCGCTTGGGGTCTCCGACGTCGACTTCGCTGAATTCAGGTCTGTTTTTGGCTGTCGCTAGATCCCATGAAGTACCGGGTGGTTAAGGCTTTTTGTTGCTAACAGAATGCGGCCTTGAAGGTCGGATCTGTCATTGTAGACGTTCGTGACCATTATGAAGGACGAAGTCCTGGCCGACGGTTGAGCGGAACTGAAGTAGTTTTTCCACTGCAGAACAGCACACGAAAACGGTGATTCATCGTCTCTGACGCTTCTTGACCTGGCCAAGCTCGGAGTGTCTGAGCTTCTGGATCACTTGGAGCTTCACTATCGTCTTGAGCAGCTATCCCTGCTGAGTTTCTCGTCGCAGTGCGAGCTGTTGGCACCTTTCACGCGTGACATCGCCTCCGTCAGGGCAAGGCTGGAGGAGGTCAACGCCTGCGCAGAGACAACAAATCTCAGTGAGTTGCCTATGACGCAGATCTTTGACAGCTTCGTACGTACATGACTATGCTACAACATTGCCCGGCACCATCAGTGTTCACATGGATGACATGGTTTGATCCAGTCCACAACTGAGGTCTGAGCTTCTTGGTGGCCTCGAAGGTCCTTCAAGCTTTTCAAGCCTCACTCACCCATGCCATTAGATCAGGCGTGCGGTCACAATATTTTCAGGACCATCACTTTCACGTTCACAGTATGGTTGGGGTATTCAGGGCTTTTAGCATCGTTTGCCTATCGTTTCTCGCAGTCTCCGCCGTTCGAGGCCTCCTCAGCGTCGTCCACGAGCACTGGGGTTCCGGGTCCCGGATCGACGTACTCCTCGTAACCGACGGTGGCGCCGGACACGGCCCTCTCTCGTTGTCTGCGGTCAAGGATGGAGCAGCCAACCAGGAAGGCCTATTTCCTTTTCCATTCAAGGTTGGTACTCTCGTTCCAGAAGTGATTTTCCCAGCGTCCGATCAAGATGCGCAGTTTTTTTTCACTCACGCAGTAGTGAGCAGATTTGAATAGTACTCTACTTCCTTGTCCTTCCAGGGTTCCATGACTGTTGTTTGCTTGTTTCCCCCCTCCGACCCGCTGGCTGACGACTCCCGCATCTCCTACGAGCGCTTCCTGGATCGCACGGGTCTGGACGAGTGCAAGCTGGAGACGCCCAAAGACTTGAGCGCCAGTGCAATCAAGAGCTTTTTCAAAGACATTGCTGAGAGAAGGTAGAGAGTCAGGAGAGCGCAAAGCTTTTTTCTTTTGTAGAGGGTCATAAAGTTCTGACTGACCTGAGAGTGGGTGCAAAACTATACAAGAAAGGCATTTCAATTGCCACTGCTGCTCGTTGGTGGAAGGTACCTTCTCAGTCCTCTTGACAACGGTTGCTCCCTTGCAGGTACAGACAGTTCGTTGGCAGCCTGACCTTGGGCGCCGAGCTCAAGTGCTCTGTGACCCTTTGTCCACCGCCTCCGAGAGAATTTAGAGCACTTAAAGACTTCGAGGCCGTCGAGGCCCAATTTTCTCAAGAGTTGGAGGTACGTGTGAGGGTTGTGTCATTTCCACTGAATGGCGCGACTTCCAGCTAAAACAGGGTTGAATTCGGTCACTTGCACACGTACAACGTCTTTCCAGGTCCGAGGCTTCCTGACGCTGGCGGACGTCGCGAGCCCGCCGGTCTTGTCCAGACACTTGGTGCTCCCTTGGACGGGCGGGGCCCAGACCGAGGAGGACTCGAGGACTCCGAATCTGTGCGTTTTTCTTCACGGAGCCATGAAGATTGAGGGAATGTGCGCCCTGACCCAGGTGAGATGACATGACAACGCAAAGGCTGTTGACGGTGATCGGCTGGGACTTATTTGTATCCTCGTCAGGTGTCTCCGAACTGGTTCGGGATCCTGTTTTCCTGCGCGGACACCAAGAAGAAGTCCAGTCTCATGCTTTCCCTCTTCGAGCCTGGGGAGACTCCGGTGCCGTGGATGGGGAACCTGAACCATCTAGGGCCAATGGCAGGACTGTCACAGACAAAGTATGCAGAGCTTGGAGGGATCGCATGTCCAAACGGCAGCAAGAACATGGACCGTTCCTTTTTTTTCAGCCAGGAGCCTTTTCCTGTTCGCGGCACTTCCTCGGGGATTCGCAAGCCCAGCTACAGTTCTTCTCCGGTCGTCTGGATCCGTCCAAGCAGTCTCCAGAGCGACGTCCAGAAGATCCTCCGACACGCCAGGAAACTCCCGGACAAAACGCAGCACTTCTACAAGGAGCTTAACAGACTCCGGAGGAACGCCCTGTGCATAGGTAGCGAATTCTTAGACTTCTTCCACTCCAGACTCATTGCATAGGACCAACGTTGAAAACTTTACAATCGATTCTTGACGCAATTTTTTTTTGGGGGGGGGGGGGAGGGTCAGGGGGATTTGGGATGTTTTAGCTAGTTCTACTCTTCAGGTACCGGGTTGTGAACTGCAGCTTAATTGCAATTGGTTCATAAATTACTCGTATTAACCTATGTCACCTTTAGACTGTGTAAGCTCAGTAACCTTTGATAGCAGCATTTCGGCTACTTGGTGACTAACAATGAAAGTTTCTTTGAAGTCCAGAACAAGCAGAAGAGGCGCAATTTCTTGAATGGCAGGAAGTACAAAATAGTGTTCGAGTCAATTATTATTATTACTATTACTATTAAACGATTTTTAGTTGAAATTTTCATTGGACCCATCAATCGAACGAATTTGTTTCAATCGGTTTAACTGTGCCTTCAGTACAGTGTACGGATGAGGTGAAGTCGTGCCCACGGCTAATCTTTTTACACACCAAGGACTGTATATTTACTTGTGACTACAGCTGGTAAGCAAAAAAGGGGATGTTACACAAGTGGCTTGGTCCAAGGCCCAATCGACGCCTCAGCAGGCTCTCAAGTGCATAAAGAAAGTGATGGCTGTCCTGGAGTGCACGGAGCAGAGGCCCAGTTGCTGGGAGAAGGTGTACCAGGCCTGGAGAAGGACTTCCGCCAAGCTCCACTGAGGCAGCTTCAGTGCTGCTGGACTCTTCATCACCAAGTCGAGGACTAGACTGAAGGATGATGCGATTGATGCACTGTTTTTCCTCCGTTGCTTGCTCCGGGATGAGGCTAAGTAAAGGGCTAAACTTATGCGTCATTTGAGTTGAAATTAATCGATTAATTTGTCGTAGAAGAGGTAAAATAATCAATTTCAGTTGGTCCTCCATATTAACCAATACTCGAACACTAGTGCAAAAGTTGATGCAGTTTTCCTCTATTAAAGGGTTTCACGAGTTACTCTCTGCCTGCGCCGCCTGCTTCGACCGCGAGTGCGCCATCTTGCCCGGGTCGGCGCACCCGGATTGCGCCATCCAGCTCAGCCACGCCGCCAGTGAGCTCAGGGGATCCAGGGCAAAAGATCTCGACTACATTATTCAGCCCGTGGGCACAAAGTACAAGAGAGATTAAGAGGGTTTATTTTTGCCAAAGGTATGCAGAACATTGTTGTAAACATTGAAAATAAAGTCTCCATTGCGACCGCTGTCAGACATTGCTTTTATACGCAAAGTGCAGCCGATTCATAAACGTTATTTGTACTTCAGGGGAATTTTATCAACGTTTTGTTAGCCAGAACCCTTGTCGTGTTAGGAGCGTTTTCCGGGTGTCGGAGGAGAAGCCTTGAAGAAGCCTCTTTGTTTGCTAAGGACTATTTTTGGTGGATTATGTCACAGAGAGTTTACAAATCAATACCTATTGGAAAAAGAATTGTGCCGAACTCTTTGTTCGAGCTCAAAATCCTCCATGAACGACAGGCTCGAACGGGACCTGCTTGCTTCCGACTGTGATGACGTGACCTTTGTTCATCCCGGTTGAGATCTTCTCGTTGCCGTACTTGTCTTGCAGCTCAGAGACGCGATTCTTTTCCTGCTTTTTCTGCTGCCACACTTCGTAAGCCAGGGTGATCATGGACAGCAGCAGCCCGCACAGGGTAGCCAAGAAGATCCCGCCCAATGAGCGAAGGGTGATGCCCTGTGAAAATGAACCGGACCTTCAACAATGGACAAGGCTTTGCACAAGGCCGTCGTGGCCCTGAGGCCTTCTTCATGTATGCACAGGGTTGGTCAATAACTGACTTGTTACGGTATGATGAGGGACAGAGCTATTGTGCTGTTGAGTTTGTGGTAGCTTAACAAACGTCTCTTTTGTACGATGAACTGAAATGCGACCTGTGTAAGTATTGAAATGGGGCCACGACTGCTGTGAAGCTACTTTTGACCCATCCTGTCTGTGTTGCATGGCTCTGTCTGTGTCAATTGTCAAAGATGTCCTTTGAACGCAGCTCACACAGGATGACCCTGACCCAACGTACCTGTGAGTCGTCCAGAACTGGGCACTTGTTGCGCTTGCTGCTGCTCCAGTATTTGCCCGACAGAGTCTCGAAATATCTCTCCTTCTGGAGCTCCAGGATGGTTTTGCTGTAACGAAAGTCAGACTCAGCCCCGAAGACTTCACGTGACCAATGCAAAGGTGCAGTAATGTGTGCTCATGCAGGTTGTGCGTGGAAGAATGAGGCCAAAAGCCCAGCCCAAGAACAGAGAGAGACAAATAATGCTTATTTGACAACATGAGTTGTTGTACCACGTTGGGATGACTTGAAACCTGACTGAAAGGCTGTATCACAGCGGTCGTGAAGACTTGCTCAGTTACTGCCAGGTTTGGACTTGGCCTTGAAAGCAGAGGCTACTGAGGATGCCTCACCTGATCTCCTTCTGTAGGTGGCTGCCCTGTTGCACCGCCACCGCCAGTGGCTGCTCAGCAAATGGCTCGCCTATCTCCGTGAAGTTGCAGTTCTGGTAGTACTGGTACCGGATCTCGGAGGCATCGTGGATGAAGGCAAAGTCACCCTCAACGGCGGCTTCGACCCTGGCAAAGCCTTCCTCTGGAAAGTCGACTGGGTCGTTCTGGTCGATGATCTTGAGGATGTGAGTGTACTGCTCCCTGACGGGGTAGTCCCACACTCTGTACTGTGTCTGGTCAGAGGTGCTGTTCAGTGTGATCTCCTTCCACTTCTTGTACAGCTCATCCTCGGCTCCAGCCATGTTGACAAAGTACTCCATGTAGGGTGAGTTGTCCATCACTGTATAGTTGATCCTGGACTGCCGTGCCAGTTCTTCCAGGCTCTGCACGGTGGTCTGCATCCTCTCGACAGTCAGGAAAGCCGCCAAATTGGCCGTGAATGTTGCTAGCATGAGAACGATGAAGAGCCAGTAGGCAGCAACCAGGACCCTGCCCGACAGAGCCTTGGGACACTCTCCACCACCTTGGGGTGTCAAGCTGGTGAGCGAGAACCAAAGACTCTCACCCAGCGTGAAGTCTCTGGCGCCCTCGGGATAAGCCTCCTTGTTGTTGTAGTAGGAATACGGAGAGAATCGATCCAGAGCCCAGATGAGGAATGCCACAATGAAAACTGCAGCCAGAATGCCCAGCCAGACCTCTGGCTTCAAGACCGTCATGAACTTGAAGATTGACTGCTTCGGTTCCTTCTTCCTCAACAGAATGGAGATTCCCGACTGGTCGAAGTAGGGAGCGACAAAGTCAATGACTTCCTCTCTCTCGGTGGTCATGGTCAGAGTTGCCACTGATATGTCGATCTCTCCGGAGATCAAGTCACCCACGACCCCCGTCCAAGATCCGTCAGTCTTGTTCCTCGACCCGTAGAGGTTTCGCCCATTGGGGACGATCTCGTAGTCAAAATCCATCCTGCTCTCCTCAGAGAGACTCTCGAGCAGATCGATGCAGTAACCCTTGAGGCCTTTGTTCTTCTTGCTGCTGTCCAAGTGTTGGATGTCGACAGGGTTGGGGGCGCCGTCGACCCAGGCCCAAGGAAGGCCGAGGACCACACCTGTTACAGCAGGAAAGCAGAACAAATTTCGGCTCAAAAATTCTCATACATTGGCATTATGACTGTCAATGATCTCGCCATTTCATGACTGGCAAAGTTGGATAGCTGAGTGAACCATCCTCAGCATTTCCACTGAGCTGACGGTTGTAAAATTGGAAGAACTTCCTCCAGACACAAATCATCCAAGCCCCCCAAATACCCCTCACTGCCTCGGGCTGCAGTGATTGACTGACTGAGCAATTCTCGAGTTTCAGTGATTGTGACCGCGCTGGCATCTTGGACGTGCAGACTTCCTGTTGGCCAGCCGGGAAGGAAATGGCCAAGCTCAGCCTCAGCTCAGGGCCTTTTTTTTTTCTTTGCCTTCGAGGTTGCCACATTGAGGTTGCTCAAAGCCAGCGACCTCCGGACAAGAACTTCACATTAGTTGAAGAGGAGGCCAAATTTTACATATGTTCCTGCTCATTCCTCACCAACTCTGAAGAAGCGCTTGATCTTCTTCTGGGTGTAGGTAGGAGACTGCTGAAACAGACGCTCTGGACTCCATTCGCCAATGTCGGTGACTCCGTCCGAGCTGTTCTTCCTGGTGATATCAATTTTGACGGGCGCAGTGAGGATCGGGACCTCGTGCTTGTCCACCTTGAAGATGTACGTGGAATCTCGCGCTGCCGCGGTCTCAACAGCCTTGTTGAAGGCGATTCGGGTGTCGTTGCTGGACCCGGCATTCTTGCAGTTCCAGGATTGAGTGGGCAACGTTCCAATGGTCTTCATGTCCGCCAGGGCAGCGGCTATGATCTTGGCCGAGTTGTACACGATCTCGGAGGTCACGCTTTCCATGTCATCGCAGTTGCATGTGACTGAAATATGTGCAGATTGAGTCAACCATGTAAGCAATCTACAGTTCATAGCCCAGCAGATTGTGGTGGGTCAGATTGGAAAGTTTCCACCTCAAATGATCGCTGCGTTTTCAACGCTGTTCTGTAGCTTAGCTGCGCTGCTTCAGACTACACCCTGTTTCATTTTGGTATGCAGATTCGTCAATGAGCGATTTCTGGGCACCCACATTGAGCTGTGATGTGAGACCTTTCTGTGTGATTGACATTGGGCTCTCAGACGTGGTGAGAATGAATGCAGAGGTCAGCAAAGATATTCATGTGTTTTATAAGGAAAAACAAGAAATGGCAGTGTGGAGGTGTCCCATTTTTGTTATGTTGTTGCAATAAAAGTGTGACTGATTGAGCTCAAATCTTAGGTATGAACAGGACAAATGTGGAGAAAGACTTGCTCCAAATTTTTTTTGAGGTCATACTTTTGGTACATAGCATTTAAAGTCAATTCTACCGCACTGCAGAAGTACATAAGCAGATGGGGTTGGACAGTTGAGGCATAAGAATGGGGCATCTTAAACTTGGAATTTTGAGCTCATCTTTTTTTGATGGAGACAGAAGGCACCTGGAGCTACCCTCATTCCAAATTGGAGCTCAAAATTCTAACTCTAGGTGGCATCACTGGCACAAGTCCTGGCACTGTG
>JAAUXU010125128.1_pt1 | contig 12791 bp, 8 predicted proteins | sample 7278151 | NCBI WGS metagenome assembly JAAUXU01 (sample SAMN14350113, study PRJNA611818) | marine sediment metagenome | isolation source: surface marine sediment (1.8m) | place: French Polynesia: Moorea | collected 2018-08 | reverse complement strand
TCACTGGTTCAGAAAGCTCATGCCATTTGATGCCACTTTCAATGCGTTGAATCAGACTCACTGAGCTGCCAATAACATTCGACAATAGATGTTAGTCGACTTTGCAATAATTATTTTCTGTGCTTCGGCCTCATCGAAGGCCACGTTTTTCCCTATTCATACGTTTAGTTTATCAGGACTTGTGGGACACCCGGTAGATATGCACACACTGGTCTGGAACAGTTTGAAGTCTAAGAGTCCTGGGATGTTGACAGTTGGCTTCGGGGCAAGAACCAGCGGCAGTTATTGGGCCAACCTGGTTTCAGTGATATCAGACCGACCCCAACCCACAAAGTGTCCTACGTATATAAAATGGCATTAAGAACTATTGGTTTGAACTCGAGCAAGGACCGCACCTTCACCGCCCAAAAATGGCGGTGAAGGTGCGGCCTGACTCGGGGTAAAAAACTTCTTGCCAGTTTTTGTCCCTGCTGTTGACGGTAATGTCGTTTGATCTTATTTCTGTTCTGAGCCACACCTTAAGCTGTCTGGGTAAGAGAATGGGTTCGCCATTTTTTAACTGGTTAATTCAACTGCATCAAGAACAACTCATTTTGCCACCTCGCTTAAATGACTATGAACTGCTTGAGTATTTCATGACTACGTAGCTGAAGTCTCCACCTAACATTTACAATTAGAAGCAGGAAAGAATTACCTGGAACTGGAAGGGTATAGAAAACATCCCGATGATGACGTCTGACAGGGCCAAGTTGGCGATGAACAGGTTGGTAATGGAGCGCATCCGGCGGCTGTTGAACACCATGTATATGACCAAGAGGTTGCCTACAAGGGTTTTTTTGTGGAAGGGCAACATATTCATTTTCCAATATCTCCATACCCAGGATTGCCCCCGCCGAGATGACCCCGTAGCAGAGGAAGAGGACGATTGTGATGCCCAGGGAGGGCTCGTACAGCTCTTCGCTGGTCCCATTGGTGCTGTTGCCTTTGAGAGTTTTGGTCAATTGGGATGAAATTTGAAGCACTTTTTTTGCCTTTGTAGTGTCATCTTTTACCCCTGCTCAAGTCGACCAAGGTGCAGTTGAGCCACGAGAAGGAGGTATTCACGCAGACCGTCAAGAAGTCGTCACTGACAGTGGGCACCGCTGAGGCGTTAGTCATGGTAGCCTTGGCAGACTTCACGTCCTCCCTCCAAATTGAAGCATTCCTTAAAGTGTAAAGAGAAAGTCATGTGAATCAACCTTGTCTGTTGAAAGTTACATTGGCTAGAACAGACTTAAGCTTTGTCAAACCTTTATGTACGTGCGTGCGTGTGTGCAAGATGGGAAAAGATTGAACATTTCCAGAACTTAAGGAACAAAAAGTTTGCTGATCGTCCCAATGGCAAAACTTTCCCGGCCATGATTGCTGATGTAGTGATCGCTAGGACGTAATTTCAGCCCTCGCCAAAAGGGAAGGCCGAAAGTCACTTAAATGAAACTCGTGCAGCGTCTAACAAGTGGACCGGTTCTTTTACGCGGCCTTCAAGGCCACGAAAGGCTGAACATTCTGGTCACCCCCTCGAAAGTTGGTGCCTTCTTTAGCGACTTTAGACTCGCTGGCTGCCAGAAAAAGCTTTGAAGGGGGTATTTCACGCGCGCGCGCGCACGCACGCACACGCATGAGCACGCACGCACGCGCATGCGTCACGGCGACATTAAGGCTGGGTGGCAGAAGTTATGAGAACGACGGCCGAACGCGTCTAAGGGACTACAAAAGCTTGATCCGCCTGGGCGCTGTCAGTACCAAACCCGGGACCGTTAGATCGTATTCTGGCTCCAGGAAATGATCGTGACGTAAATCCAGTGCTCCTGATCTCCGTCGTGCGTTGACAAAGTCAATGCTTAGACTTGCCACGCACGCGCGCGCGCGCACGCACGCACCCCCTGCCCTGGTGCCACGTCACTTTGTGTCCTACCTTGGTGAGGTGACTGCCAATCGTGACTAGAATTCACGTAACTCACATGTGAGCGTCATGACTGCAAAGCAGCTCAAGAGAAAAAGGCTGTCCCCGAAAGTGGCGCCAAAGTGAATCTGAACCACCCAGTCATGACCGCATGGGGGGATCACAACAAGGTCTTGAGTTTGAGCACCTCATTGTGGGACTCTCATTGGCAGATCTTATTTTGTTCAGGACTCATGGTATATTTAGCCGATGCCGGACACTTGTTCATGTGGCTTGTGCTCGGTGTGACCGCCATCCACGTCCAGCCTCCTTGGAAACAAATTCAACGTTGCTCTAGCAGTCTGAAGAGCTGCAGTTGGCAGCTCTGCTCAAAAGGCCAGACCAATGCAAGGGGATCCCCTGACTATCCATCTTCCCTTCTTTGATAAGACGACGAGTGTCTCCATCGCATCGACCCGACCAAGGGCGCTTTTGACCGGGTCAAGAGCCTCTTCGGGTCACACACCAAAGCGTCCCCATGTGGCAACCCCGAAAATGGAGAACGCAGCTCGGGTTTGACATTGAAGGAAAAATTGAGTGAAATTCAAATTTTGCAGCTTGATTTGAAAGCATCATGCATCCAAGTTGTATTAGGTGTGCTGCAACTCCTTTTTGTGCTTAATGGCACCTTAAGTCACTGTCGAAGTATCTCAATTTTGTATTCTGCGTGCCTTTGCCACGCATGGCATCCACACACATGGCGTCACACTGGCGAACTCGGGCAAGGGCGGCCACCACAACATCTTGATCACCTCCATCTGATCCGCCAGTGCTGTCTGGAGGCCCGAGCTTTTTGAGAGGCGCTCAGCGATGAATGTTCTTCGCCACCCCAGTGAGTTGTTCGCCGTCACTTCAGCTCTGATTGCATTATCCATCCCAGTTGGCATCAGCAGAGGAAGCTCACATATTTACACAGTAGGGTGGGCCCCTTGAGGCAAAATTTTTATTTTTCAAAATGCACAGTCATCAGCAGTTGTTGGAGCAGGGGACCTACCTGGAACACAGTGCTATTGTCACCAGATAAAAATTTTATAACAAAGTGTGATCCTTCTGGTCAAAAAAATATTAATACACTTTTTTCAGAAATTTAACTTTAGCTTACTTTTCTATAAGATCCCACACCTTGTCAGCCTTGTAGCACCTTTTTTGTGTGGACCAATGTAGTCTGATTGGGTGGAATCTTATTTTCTACATCAGTCACAACTCCTGATGAGTGTGCATTTTGAAAAAAAAAATCGCCTCGAGGGGCCCACCCTATTACACAGCTGCATTTCTGCACTGAAGCGACTTCCAAATCGGGGAGAGACAGAGGAAGAGAATGAAGGCAAAATAAAATTTTGAATGATGCCTTAAGAGCAGCTACTTAACGTTCGCAGTGAAGCTGACGGTCCAAGTTTGCGCATGATGACTCAACCACGCAAGTCCCGGGTCAGCACTTACAGAGCCGCCTCCTGCAGCTGATTCATGCTCATTTTCATCGGTTTCTTGCTCAAATTTGGAATTTTTGGGTCGTCGTCGCCCAATGTACAGTGAGAGGGCCGGAGTCGCGGAACATTTTAAAAATGCATCATGAGGGCCTCAAACTTGACGTCACAGCAAAGAGCCTCACACCAGACATGTAGAGGAGCCTCTGAACCAAAAACTTCCATAAACAAGTTTTTCTAGCACTACGACAGCACCAGCTACGACAGCACCAGCTACGACAGCACCAGCTACGACAGCAGGTGGTGCTGACGACTTTTGCGAGTGCTAAATCATGGAGAATGGTGATGCTGTAAGAGTGATCCTTCCCTCGCCGAGTCCATCCTGACACGCTGGCGGACTTGTCCTGCTCCATTGTCAGGTCGTACCCTGCCCGCTAGGCCTTAACAGGCCCCAGTCTATCTCCCCTCTCAGTGCTGCAGCTCAGACTGGGGCCCATTTGGCATCTGGTTGTCAATTTTGGTTTTTTGGCATCACGAAAAAGATGTTGGTCTCTGCTTACACTACTAATTGGGTTGGGTCGGTGAGTCGATGGAAATGCCAAAGACGGCGTCCACTGTACTCGGTGGGGGTGTGTTCAAAATTTGACTAGCCCGAAAATTCGTAAATGAAAAATTGAATTTTTCTTGGACCAGACGATTTCCAGTCAAAAACAATCAGTTGTTGCCAGATAACGCTTTGTCTGGATAGATCGGTAATTGCCGCTTATTACCGAGCACTTTGCTTCTCCATTTAAGACACTCAGCCTGTTGCTGTGCTCGATATTGCGCCCTTGCTCCTGCTGACCATCGTTGGCACAGCACAAAGCACTGACTGTGCACTGCGCGTGCGTGCACGCGCGCGCGCTCAAGTCTGTTCTTTGTCCAAGTCGTTATATTCGAATTGCTTCGTGTCAAGGGCTAAAAGTAAATCATTTGAACTCTTTGATCCTTGCTCACTTTGTCAAGGGCACAAATTTAACGGTGCGGTTGTCCCTGTTTCGCGATGCTCCTTCTTTGAGCTGCTTGGCCAGGATTTGAAAGCCTCACAGATGTACTCGTCTGACGTGGGGGACATGGTGGAGATGGCGCTCAACGCCGGGACGGACGTCATACTGCTACAGACGAATAATATCGACGGTTGTTTGTGGCTGCCTCAGTGTTGGACTGAGGCCTTGAGGCCAGAGGTTCTCAGGCGAGAAATCCTGGCTGGACTCAGCTCAAGCTTCTTGCGGCTTTTTCTGGATCGATTCTGGACAAAATTGTGGAAAACTCTCGACGAGAAATTCAAACTATACTTCAAAGAAAACAATTTAAATTTTTCCATGTTCAGGGAGACTCTCAAAGAGATTTAATGGAGTAGCTCACCAATTCCCCAGAAAAGGGTGAAAGCTAGTTGAGCAAGCAGAGTTGGAGACTTGGGCGCCAAATACCGTCTTGTCACACGTGCTATGCCTTGGAACAAAATGAACCAGAGAGGAAGATCCCTGCCAGTGTCGTCACTGCGCGCCCAAGATTGCTTGTCCGAAATCCCCCACCCATGATCGACTTAGGCATCTCTGCAAATCACATCACAGCTCCCTTGATAAAGAGAGGCTCTGAGGAACCGCCAGCTCAGTGTTGGACAGGCTTTTTTTTAGAAGGAAGAGTCACCCAAGGAGAAAATTGGAAGAACTTTGGGGATTGACAGCTTTTTCTGTCAGAGTAATTGCGAGGAGTAAATTCAAAGGAGCTTCTCTTCAACATCACGACTTCATGCTGACCGGAGATCCTGCCGGGGAATTAAACTAATGGAAAACTCTTTCTTGAAAGTCCTGAGAGGAAAGAAAGTTGAACTGGAGACAGAAAAGGAGAGAGGTAGAAACTTCAGCTTCACTCTGGACAAGTTCACAAGTCTGAAAAGAAAGGCACTTAGGTCTCGATCTTCACCACAAAAAGACAGTCAGACCAGGGGGGAAAAGGCTTTTCGAGGACGACGAGGACGACGAAGACGACGACCTTCGAGGAAGGCTCCAAGGCAAACGATGAAGGTCGAGTGGGAGCGTCTGAGATGCAGCTTCAAGATCGGATCATGCAGCTTCAGGAAGATTGCAACACTGGGCGGAACAGTCAGCTGACGAGGGAAAAACAAGAGCCCCCATTGACCTGCAGATTTGAGAACAACCACAGAGGACACTCATTGCCCTGGATGCTCACTAATCTGGTCTCTGTCCTCAAGCCAGCTGAAATGGGCGTGTAAGCTGACTGCAGAAGAGACCGAAAATCCTCTTTGAACGGCTTGGAAATGATGGTCCTGGAATCATTGAAGACAAGCATTCCTCATCAACTCTGCCGATCATGCTTGACACGATTTTTTTTAAAAAAAACCAACCGAAGTAACCAAAAAGAGCTCCAGTGGCCGCAACAAATCCCAATGTACTCCGCCACTGAGGTCACGGATCTGCCACAAAAATTTGAACACTTGTGTGTAGTCAGCCCGCGGTCCGATTAAAGTGGAGCTTGCCCGAGGCTTGGTCCAACCCGATGATTGCCACCCCGAAGCCCAATTCAGCCAGAGGATTTGTGGTCATACATGGCTCAATCCTCTCCGTTTTGTTTTACAAACTGAATATTATCCACTGTCCACTGCTAAATTTCTCAAGAAGTTGGCACTTGAAAAATACCATGAAACAGCTGATGATGCTTGACTTTTCGCTTGTTTGCTTCCTTGACCTCCACTACGTGTGAGAGGCTTAACTTTGCATTTGAGAAACGCTCAGAAACAGTTGATTATGTTTTATGTGATCATGACTTCCTGACCCCATCAGTTGGCAAACTCGGTTCTAATGCTCATCAGTGATGTCATCACATTGATTCAGAATATATCAGTTGCTAGGGGCGTTTGTCTTGCAATTGTCGCATGCACAGGGTAGAAATAATCGAGCTTTATATATACACACACTACCCAATGAATGGATAGACATTCCCAGGATTTTGCTTTAATTCTTTTACTAAAAGCATAATTTCAAACCATTAGGCTGAATCCAAAGCTCGAGTGTAAATCCTGTGTATGTATGTGGGGGGGGGGGACCTGTTATGAGACTTAGAGATTGAGCTGCTGCTAAAACCTCTGGCCCATACTGGATCGGCCTTTGATCTTTTGAGCCTCAAGGTGTGTGGAGCTTTCGGCGATTTGAGTGAGCCAGGCAAATTTCTAGGTACTGGAAAATAATAATTAATGAATTTCACATCATATGCATGCCAGTGTTAGCGGCTGAAGTGGGCTGAGTAGCCTGTCGGGCCGAGCCCACCAAGTACATCCTGCCTCAGTCAGCCACTCTGACATGGAGGGGAAATTTTTAAATTTAAGTGAGTTAGGTTAGGTTACTTGATCAAACTAATACCCATTCACAGATCTGTTATTGCTGCTTTCAGGATTCCATCAGAAGGCTACCAACAATGGTGCCAGTGCAGTTGGGATCATAGTCTCGCGTGGTTTCATCCAAGTTTTAAGGCAACCTCTATTCGTCTTTGTAGCCCTCTTTTTGTCTTCAAGGTGCGCTGTCAAGAGGTTAACCTAAGGCAGGACTGGATGTTGCCCTCTGAATTCAAGGACTAGGGATGTGTCTAGTCTACATTTTAGCCAGTTCGAGTCAAGTCGAGTCTCAAAGACTCGAGTTCGAGTCGATATGTCAGCTATGTTGAAAATTCATATCTTTAGTGGGAAGGGAGAAGACGTCCTGCTCAAGTGTGTCTCAAGAGCAAAGAGTCCAACAGCATCGGCGATGAAACTTTCGTTGATTTTGTTTTATTGATCAAGAGACTGCATGAAAAGTGTGGAAATGCGCTCAGGGTAAGTTGGGATGGAGACAACACAGCAGCCACGGGTTTTCTTCACCCCGCCTGATTCTTTTCTTCGATCTGTTGCTGATGAAAGTGCTCACGCGCTAGGTACAGAGATTGCTGGAATAGACAGATATACACCCTGTCCCATTTTGATATGCATATTCGTAAATGAGCGATTTCTGGGCACCCACATTGAGCTACGATGTGAGACTTTCTGTGTGATTGACATTGGGCTAGAGTCACTCAGACATGGTGAGAATGGATGCAGAGGTCAGCAATGATAAACATGTGTTTTAGGAAAAACAAGAAAGGGGAGTGTGGAGGTGTCCCATTTTTGATATGCAAGCCTTAAAATGCAGTAATAAAAGTATGATTGAGCTCAAATCCTGGCTTTGAACAGGAGAAACGTGGAGAAAGACTTTAAGTTTGAGATCAATCAGGCATTCTTTTAGTATATAGCATTTAAAGTCAATTTTACTGTACTGCAGAAGTGCATAAGTAGATGGGGTTGGACAATTGAGACATAAGATGGGCACCTTAAACTTGGAATTTTGAGCTCAATTTTTTGATGGAGTCAGAAGGCACATGGAGCTACCCTCATTCCAAACTTCAGCTCAAAATTCTAACCTTAGGTGGCATCTAAGCATAGGTGAAGGCACTATGGTAGCACAAAGCAGCAGACACTACAGTAGATTGTACTCTGTGACCTACCTTTACCTATGCCTAGATGCCACCTAAAGTTAGGATGTTCTTGGGCCAGGCCCAAGAACATCCCTAGGCTCTACCACTTCGGCATGACAAAATATCAACATACAGCCACAAAATATCATAAACAGTGGGGGCCAGAAGTGAGCATACAGCAGCAGAACAGACGGAAAAGTTGATTTTTAGGTCTTTTTTTAGTACTATAATGTGACCTTTTTTTGTCAAACGGGGCCTTCGCCACCCTTTAATCCCCCCACTAGGGGTGCTGCCCCTGGTCCCCTGCTGGGGGCAAGCCCCAGACCCCCAGTTTTCACCCTGCAGTTTTGCCAGTTCAGAAGTCAGCAGACACCTCTTTCAAGCATCTTAACTTCCTTAATACTGCAGCTATGCAAATTCTGTTGACATCTTTGAAAAACTTGAAGCCTCAGCACTTAAACTTATTTACTCCACTTTGAATGAAAATTAATGTATAAGGCAGCACTGGCCATTTTGTCCATACTCTTTGCTGGTGTTCTGTACTGACATGCATCATTTGTAACTCCCTTAATACTGCAGCTACACAAACTCTTCTTGCATAATTGGAAAGCTTGAGGCATAAGTGTTTTGACATTAGCTTTACTTTTGGGCAATGTTGTATAGTAAAAGCAGCACTTGGAAATAACTCAGACAAAAATGTTACATACACTTTGTTCTTCACAACATAACTTGGGGGATGGTTCACGTCATCCACCTTTCCAACCTAAATAACTCACTTAACACTGACCCTTCTCAAAATCTACTGGCATTGTTGGAAAGCTTGAGATTGAAGCAATTAGGCACTAGCTTCAGTTTTGGGCAATATCGCATATCAAAGGCAGGACTGGCAAATAACTTGTGCAAATCCAACACATCAGTACAGTACAGTACAGACTGTACTGTACAGTACAGTGATAATTAAAATGTCGCGCATTTTGCTATTACTGCAACAATTTTAGCTATCTTATACAGTGCAATGCAAAAGTGAGCATACACGTGCGTGAAAGACAAAAAATCGCATTTTGATGTCACTTTTTAGTAGTGAAATGCAATTTTTTTTGCTAGGAGAAGGCCTCGGCTCCCCCTTCCTACCCTCTGGGGGTAGGGACCCCAGGACTCCTGCTGGGGGTGAGCCCAGGGACCCCCAACAATTTTGGGGGCAATTCAAAAGTCAGCATACACTTCTTTCAAGCATCATAACTTCCTTAATACTACAGGTATGCAAATGCTGTTGACATCTTTGGAAAACTTGAAGCCTCAGCAGTTAAACTTATTTATGCCACTTTGGATGAAAATTAATGTATGTGGCAGCACTGGCCATTTTGTCTACTGTACTGTAGTGTATTAACCAAATGCGCGACATTTTAATTATCCCTTTACATACTGTTGAAAAAGGAGGAATCGGGCTGAGCCTGGTTTTTATTCTTGCCTTTTCTCCATCCTCGAGCAGCCCAAATCGGGAGGTTCACGAGGTTTTTCGAGCCGAGACAAAAGCTCGTGGAGTTTTTATCCTTTTTTCAGACCTGCGCGAAGTTGAGGAGGGAGTTCAAAAACGGAACAGATTTCTTTTCAGAATTTGCCAAACGCGAAAGAGAAAAAGATTGCGCTTGTCCAAATGGTCCGGAATTTTTCCATAGGGAGTTTCTTCAGACTTTGACCTCAGTCAAGGTCACGGCATCCATGTCAAGTCTAAACTTCTTGATGTCAGACCAAATGAGGTCAAATTTGGCGCAGTTTCTCCCCCGTTCATCCCCGACCCCGGCCACGTCCGACAACTTGAAGACCAGCAGGGGTCTTATTTCATGAGAAGGAAATATAGCGCTTTTGGAAACGTGATTGGTCTTGAGGGATTCTCCCTGAGGGGGGCTAAAGAAAGTCATCGGAGAACAAAAAGTCACCTCGGGCACCATGGGAACAATGCCGCAAAATTGGACTTCATGACAGTCAAAAATGGTAGCTTGGCAGTCAAGGTCAATCGCATATTCAGGACGTCCGGCAGATTTGGCAAATTTAGAACCCAGATCAATAATGGTTTTGAGCTATTTTTCCTCCCTGAGAGTCTGTGAGGTGGTCTCCAAATGCACCCAAGTTCATTTTTGAAATCAAATAGGCTATGAGGCATGAAGCACACATCTGCAGTGTTATGTACAAGTTGGCCCACCTCTTACCTCCAGTTGATCAAATGTGGATCGCAATCACCACGACTAAGGCCAGAGCACAACGTGGGGGTCCGAGGGGCCCATGGGCCTCCTCATATGCAACGAGTCATATTCTTGGCCTGAGGTTTTTGACCGTCATGACCTGCACAATTGACCAACTTTGACCGAAATGTCTGACGCACATAACTGACAATTTTTGACCACGACAAAAATTTTCCAGTGGGTGGCAGCAGCAAAAGGAAACTACCTGAAGAGGCCAGGTTGCTAGAAGATCATGTCTGGACGAAAAACCTCAGGCCAAGCAAAGAGCTGAGCAAAGAATTGAAGTGTGCTCCTGGACTAGCTTATTTTTGCATGGATCATGATCATGACATTCAGTCCAGGCATCAAAATTTGATGAGCTGGAGGTAAGAGATGGGCCGACTTGTGCATAACATTGCAGATGTGTATGCTAAATATTTCATGAGATATTTGATTTCAGAGTTGACCTTGTGTGCATTAGGGAGACTGCCTTACATACTCTTAGGTTTTGTTTGGTGTAGGCAAACACATATTCAGTCGGCTGAGGAGTCGCTATGTGGCAGTTACAAGAGTAAACAGAGAGCAGAAGCCCGCGGAACTTAGAGAAACCCCGAGGAATGTCAGGGTAACTCAGAAAAGGGGAGAGAAAGTTTGCGCTCACGCCAAAAAAAAACAAAAATGTTTTATCAAGATCAATCGTCCACGGTAGCATTTCAGCCAGTCCTTGACCCTCCCACCGGGAGTGGCGACCCGGCAGTGTGTCAGGTTGAAGACCAAGGCCTTCTGCTCGTTAGTGGTGGCCGCTGACCTCGTGGACAGACAAGGCCAACAATGACCTCCGCCATATGCTTATGGACTGCAATGAGCCCGTGGAGTTCCTGGCGCTGCCGCTGGGCAGCAGCCATCCTCTAGATGAGTGACATTTGCTAATATCTCTGCCAAGTCAAGTCAAGTGTCATTGGCAGAGAAGAATCTCTCCTCCTCCACACAAGAGCTTTCCAAGCTTTGAGGCTCATAGACTCAAGTTCCTTCACAAAACGCTGTCCTTGAACTCATCCAAATCATCCATCCATTATTGGGCGCAGCGGATTTAGGGGAGTGAAAAAAGATCTTCCAATATTCATGACTGGTTTTCTTCTCCTTCCTCATCCTCCTCGAGGAGGCCCACGAGAACTTGTGCGTTGCTACCCTGCCCAACAGGCGGAACGTACGCAGCACGTGCATAGCTTTTCAGTTATGTACTGCGTACGTGTGCTCGACTAGGTCGAATATTGGGATTCACACGTCATGTGGAGAGCTCAAAGTGAAGTAAAAAGAGGCTTTAGCCTTTTCTAACAGCCTTGAGAGCAAAAGCTGAGGAAAAAGGGTGACATCAGGTGATCGAAGTCACGGCTTCATTACTGGGTGTCACGTTAAAGCTTTGTAGTCCAATGAAACATATTTTTGACCCGCAGCCTCCAACGTTCCACACACAGGGCGTTTCAGAGCGGAAGACAATTTTGAACGAGCTTCTTTGATGCACGCAACAGATCCGCTATGTGCATGGTACGGGTTTGGTCAGAGGGCAGACAAATTCCTGCCATACGTAGCTGTCAGAGCTTTTTCAGCAGTGCTGAGATCTACTCTGTCTTGGAGACTGCCGCGGAGTCCCTCGTGAATGGAGACCACAACGTCCTTCACGATCCCTGTCATGACGTCGTGCGAGCCCTCCGGAGACTGAGTCTCCGGTCAGCGGGGGCCAGGGAAGCAGCAGAGCAGATGGGCCAGAAGGGACGACGTCACCAATTCTGCTCAAGTTGTCCTCCGCTTTGAAGCACCCGGTGTTCACTTTTCCCTGCATTCTTGTACCTGCACTACGGCCGAGCGACTCAAGTACCGCAGGGAAGTGACATGGGAACGTACGAAAAATTGCTTTATTTCATTTTTGACTTTTTTCATCAATTTGCAGAGCAGGAAAGAGGAAAAATGCCATTTCATTACTTCACGTCCCAGGCCTGCTGGTACTAGCTGTTCAAGGACAGCTAGTAATTTTTAATACTAAACGAAAAAACTGGGAGCTGGCAGTTGCATGATGACTTGAAATCCTCAGGTCAGATTGATCGACTGATTGAAAAGAGAATGACGGACAATATCATGGTGGATAAAGTCAAATCTCTCTATATAAAGCTGTTCGGGTATGTGTGTATGTGTGTATGTGTGTATGGGTGTATGTGCATATGTGTGTGTGTATGTATGTGCCCCTCTGGCACTCTCAGTTCTTGGCTCATTTTTGGCATGCAAACCTTTGGGTCAACAAGGACATAGGCTATGCAAAGTTATATTATAAGGCTGTTTTGAGGCTGAAATCGAGGTCAAGTGTTGCATTTACTACATAGGTCATAGATAGCTATGCCAATAGGTACAGCTAAGCCTGCGTGACTTAGCTGTGTGGTGCCAGTGCTGATCAGTAGGAGCAGGGAAGAGAAGGAGTCAGTTGAAGTGGACAGTGAGCTGGACCACAGACTTAGTAGTTACATCCAGACCTCCAGCCTGGCAGAGCCATCTATTGGATCGCTGATAGGCAGCTTGGAGGCAGAATGACAGCTTGAGGGGAGGGAGACGAAGGAGGGGTGAGCGATAGGGATG
>JAAUXU010063122.1_pt1 | contig 12793 bp, 6 predicted proteins | sample 7278151 | NCBI WGS metagenome assembly JAAUXU01 (sample SAMN14350113, study PRJNA611818) | marine sediment metagenome | isolation source: surface marine sediment (1.8m) | place: French Polynesia: Moorea | collected 2018-08 | reverse complement strand
CGCTTTTTTCATCCCCTCACTGAGCCTAGCAACCTTTGGCCCGGACGATAGCGTTTTGCATGGTAGTGCAGAGTGCTGGAGGACCTGGGGAGTGAAACCCAGTGGAAATGATGGGCCAAGGGGCTGGGATTGTTCCGTGAAAGTTTCAGTCCATTTCATCAACATTTGCCCCCTGAAAAAGCCAAATTTTCAGCCTCTTTAGCATGCCTTCCTCTCCAGTTGGTCTTGTGTTGAGCACTGTGACATCAAAATGGGCAGCCCCGGCAATGAAGCTCTGAACTCAACATTGTACCTGAGTATCATATCTACATGTTTCACATCAAAATTCCACCTCAAAATGTCTGAGTGTAGCGCATGAGGTGTAGTCATACCCATGGCTAATCTTTCCGCCAAGGACTGTATAACAGATGTTGAAAATGACCCTGTCATTACGTTAGAACCTCCACATGATTCGACTCCATTTTTGACATTATTTTTCATTTTCTCTTTGTCAATGAATGTTTGACCACAAGAGGTTTCGCTCGAAAGCTTCCCACATTACACAAAATCTCCCAGAATTTCCAGTAAACTTTTTTATGCACATTGCAAATTTCACGGTTGCTACGGAATGCTGACACATCAGGTACGCTGTGGGGAAAACTTTGGTCATTTTGCTTTTGTAACAATGCGTGCAGCTTTGTTGCATTTGAACTGTAAGAATGCCAACTCTCTTGTTTGCAAACCTTTGAAACACCTCGTAGTAGCAGTTTGCAAAATGCCTCTCATATTGTCAACTTTTTTCGTGGTCTTTGGTATTTTTTGGTATATCTGATCAAGAGAAAAGCACTTCAGCCATGACATCGTCACCCACTGTGTGAAGAACATCTCTCTCCTACAGATGAGCTGAAGAATCAAGACTGTTGGCTTCAACCAGGTGAAGGTTGCTCAAAGACGTGTTGCATCCTAGGTCACGCTTTCAAAGCTCAAAGTTTTCTTGGACGAAAATCATGATCCAACCGTCAGACTGCAAAAAACAACAAAGCAAAACTGCCTTTTTCTCAAAGAAAATTATAAATAACAATAGCTCGTTCTAGTACATTCTGTGATGAAAGTGCCAAAAAAGCTGAAAGTCATAACATGTCCTTCCAGATCACTGCAGGTGGTTTAGCCATTCTCTGCTTTAGTCACGAGCAATCGACGTTTTGCTGATGATGGCTATCAGAGGTCGACTGTGCAGTCGACCCGTCACTAAGTGGTTTCAGTGGGGGAGAAATGAGCCGCACTGAAAGGTTATGGAATGAGCACCCTGAAGTTGGTCACACAGACATGAGACCCAGCAGCGTGATCCACTTGGTGACCGCGCTTTGGACGCTCTGGCGTCAAAAATGGGCTTTGCTCAGTGATCGCAGTTAGTGTTAACCTTCAGTGTGTGAATGGCCAACTTCAGGTTCGGACGCCACGTCAGCACCTACCCAATGCAGTCAGCTTTGTTTTGAAACCATTTCCAGATTTCTTTTGGGCAATCCTACTTTCAAATGAAAGATTTGGATCGATCTAAACTCTGGAATAGATGTGCTCAAACTTGCATTTAATAAATCTCCTTGTACAACCTACGACTGCCAGAGATTGATGTCGTCCTCGCCGAGTTGGAGAGGACTCTCCAGACCCTCGGTACTTACGGCAAGGACTGTACTCGCATAACTATTGTCTGCACAATCCAATCCGTGTCGGTTCTTTTTTGTAACAGCTTGCATTGCAAGACGTCACGACTGGCTCACCAATGCGCATTTGTCTTGAACTCCATGTCCCTGTTGTGATCAGTTTGCGTGCTCATCGTCGCCGCCGTCGTCGAATCTTGAGTTGGCGATCAACATGGGCTTGTCAATGGCTGCCTCGGGTCGTTTCTCGGCCCATCGAATCTGGCATTGAAGGCGACGGATCCAACAGGCTCACAAGTCCGGCCTCTCAATGGGCCTGCCGGGTTGTCCACGACGACCTCGATCGGACCGGGTCTTGTTCTGCCGGCTGGTCCTTTGAGCCACGCGGAGACCCCTGAATTCAGGGGTGAACTAATCTGACCCCGAGGACGGCCTCAAGATCCGGTACGGCTACTTCCTCGGCGAGCAGGGGCTAGCTGTGGACTCCAGCACCTATACAACTAGCAAGACCCGATCAAAACTTGAGCGAGTCCTGCTCCTTTTTTTCGAGGTCCGCGATCTCGGCGGCGACGGAAGACTTTAGACCAGCAGTGTTACGGACGGGAAAGAACACGGTGCCGGCCTCGCCGGGACCGCCGTCACCGACGGCCGGACCGACGACGTAGACGCCGGTAGATTTCTTCCCGGTCTTGTCTGTCTTGGTTGCCACGGAGTCGAGTTCTGCTCGGAGCACTTTGAGCTGGTTCAGTCTCCGCCGCCGGTTGGCCTCAACCTCGGAGACGCTGAGAAAGGGCTCCGAGCAGCCAGACGAGTACATGTGAATCAACGGTTCCCTCCTCTCAGAGATAGGTAAAGTGTTGTCGCCAGCACTTTTTCTTTCCGACTGCTCTCTCACTCTCTCTCAGCTTTATCGTCGCTCTCCCTGCTGCTGTTGCTGCTGCTGTTGTTGGCCTGGCTCCGGTTCGTGCTGCGACTGCTGTTGTCCCTCCCTAGCGGTGACCAGATAGCTGACGCACGGAATGTTGCCCTTGGCAAAGTTGCAGTCGATCTGGAGTGGGTCGTCCGCAATTTGGCGTATGACATGTGCGACTTGGTCAAAACCATGCAACAAGACTCAACTGTCGAGTTCATCACCATCATCTCCCTCTCTCACACCCACGTCGATGGTCATGCAGTAGGTGCACCTGCTACATGGGCGTACACAGCGCGTCAGTCGTTGATGACATTTCTGGAACGAACAGTCCTTGGCTGTGGGCCCTGAAGGAACACCTGAAGGAACAACTCCACCTGTTGTTCTTTGTCACCGCGTAACTGTTGTCTGAGCATGCACACCTTGTACGTACCAAAGGTTTGCTCCTTGGTATCCGTTGTCTGCAAGTGTTCGTCTGTAAGGATGCTTTCAGCTTAGGCCCGAACTCGAAAGACGACAAGAGCTAACCTCTCTCTACTACAGATACAACGAACCTAGGCCTGAGTTCGAAAGCTCGAAGGCTCGAAGCTATTTTCAGCTCGAAGAAAAGCTAGCCCGACGCATCGCTATTTTTCTGTAGGATCAGGATTGACACGTCCGTCACCAGAAGGCTGGGGAGATAAATGACTCACTTCTGACGCCTGTGAGCTGACAGCTCCGGACGCTTGAGAAGTCGTCAAGTCTGGAGCCGAGCTGGGACCCGGATTGTAGGCCTCGGAGAGTAAGCCAAGCAAAGACTTGACGCAGCTCCATTGGAAAGAGTGATTGGAGGACTCTGAGCTCAGAACAAAATCAGCCTTAGGGCTAGATTCGGGTGGACAGAATTCCCAACGGGTCAAGTCAATCAATCGGTTCAAAACCTGACTTTTTCAGGTCAGACTTGAGCTCCAAAAATGCTGACATCAACTTGTACAACTTAGGCTTGTTTAAGACTCCAAAGTTCAAAGATCTCCACGAGAATATGAAGACTTTTTTTACAAGCCAATTCGATGCAGCCTTCAGATTCGACCTGAGTCATGCTCAATGATTGCAAAAAGAAATTCTGGAGGTCCTAAGCATACCTTAATCCACTTTGCTGAAAATCGATGTCTTTATTGTCTTTACTGTCCGGAGCTGAGGGAGCTCCGAAAAGTCGGCTTTCGTCTTGAAATAGTCTGTGGCCTTTATGATAGTGTTCAATCGATGACCCCTGGGTGAGAAGAAAGCTTGCGGTTGTGACGGACCAAAATCTCAGGTCCTAAAGGTCATGATTACTATGACTTGCGAGGTAAATTGCCTGGAGGATTAGTTCTGTTCTATCACCCAAGCTGTATCAATCAAGAGATTTGATTTATGTAGTCTGCATTTTTTGATCTTGACAGTTCATGTCTTTTGTTCGAGAGCTTGAACAAGAATTTGAAATCTCATCTTGTTGACACTCATTGATACGTGCAGCCTGGATACAGCGAGTATTTTATGGGTCAAGGGCTATCGAGGGCTCTTGATGCAGCAGACCCTGTACCTGACACCTGCATTGTATTATGCAACAACGTTCTGCAGAATGCACTTGAGACAATGGAAAGTACTAAATGACACAATCTGCTGGAAATGACTCAAACCTCTAAATACTATTGTTTTAATATGACGCGGTCCTAAAACTAAACTCGTGCAAAAATGACACTTCTATAAAGCCACCAACACGAGTTAAGTTGTCAAGATATTGTTTTATTCACTGTTTGTGCAAGGACAATTTTGCCTAGTTGAGCAAACCCAAGCCATGGTGGACAGCCTTCACAGGCCTGATTTAGGCTGACAGAGGCCACATCGAAGCTCATACTATTAATTTTTAAAAATATTTTGCAATGCAGGTTTTTTTCTTCTTTACTCGATAAAGCTAAGACGATCATTGAAGTATCTAGCTATGTAGATCGATAGGGTAACATGTTACAATGATGCAATGTAGTTGTCATGACTATAGATAGAACTCTGCCTAAAAGTCATCTAGTCGGCCTTTTCAGTCATATCAAGCAAACGCTGAACGCTGCACCTCCTCCTTATTTCTGCCTAAAAACCTAAAGCAGCCCTAACTGCACAACATGCAACTGTGCTGCGCCATCAGTACTTGCATAACAGAGCTTCCGGAGGACAAGCAAAACAAGAAGAGTTTCTCCAGCTGCTCTCTGGAAGTCGAAGAGCTCACATTGCAGTCAAATGTTTCAAGGATTGATCCTTTTGTGCGCGCTTTCGCTCGTGCCCCTGGTGATGGCCGAGCCGCTCGAGAGGCCTCCGAGCCAGCTCATTTACCCGGCCATTTTCAAGCCTTACCAGCCTCAGAAGGCGCCGAAGGTCCCCATCAGGCTGGGAGAGAGAAGTATTGTCGCATTACTTGTTGCTGTTCACTCCGTACAAGGTTAACTCTTAGGGTGCGACAACACCTACTATGGTGCCATCCTCCCCTGTCTCTTGCGTCCGGTGCTGCCGCCCTTCAGCTACTCCACCGAGGCCATGTATAACACCGAATATAAGAAGTGACAGACAAGGTCTAAGATATCTCACAGTACTTTCTGTTCTTGCATAGATACCTAGCTAGACAAAACAAAGACCAATGTTTCGACCTGAGTGATTCTACGCACGAATTTGTACGTAACGCTTTTTATACGTAACTTTATGATCCTGTGATCGTTTGCCCGGTAATCTGGCCAGATGATATCTTAGCTGGGTGATTTAGCTACAAGTCGACAGTTGTTCCTTCCGACACGTTCAACCGCTCAAACGTGTGCGACTTTCTGGACGAGGTAAAACAGTGGCAGTGACCCGCTTGTGGACGACCTGGAGGACGCCAGCGTGTGCGTGACGGACGATGAGCACTCAACGATCCACATAAAGGTCAGGAGTCTCGTGCTTGCTTTAAGGTGTTAGCTCTCCCGTCGTGTACAGTCTGTACAGTGAAAGCGTCATTTGCCAAGCTAAGAATGATATTGCAAGCAACCTTATTTTTGTCGTCATTTCTAGTCAGAGCAATTTCAACTATTGCCTTCCAGATCTTGGAGATTCGTCCAGCTCTCGTGTCCAGCGGCACGAGCCGTCGCTAGCGATGCTCCATTTTCACGTTTGTGTTATTTTAGCAGTGCTTTTAGGTTCGAAGAGAGCTTTGTAGAATATGTAAAGACAATGACCAACATTTGGGCTAAAACAACGAGAATTTACATTTTGCTGCTGATGAACACTTTCTCTCTTCAGCTGACCTTCTGCATTGTAAACTTCAATATAACGAACAACTCCGACTGAGTCTGGAGTCGAAAGTCCCAAAATTGACAGTCAAATGACTCGAGAGTCCCGACTCGAGCTAACCCTAATGTCAGGTGAAGCAAGTAGTGATGTAAAGCGAGTGGAGAGTGTGTGGATTGTCCGCTCGACGAATTTACCTTTATTTGTGGCGTTAGCATTGCCTAAAGGTACAATTGAAATGCACATACTGACACTGGTTCCAAGACACTGAATTAAAGAAGTTGTTCGGCATTATTTAGACAAGACATGGAGAAATGTATGACCACATTGTCAACTCCACGTTCTTTTGCAACTGGACTTGAGTGGGTAAGGTGAAGTTCAAGCAGCTAAAGCTTCACCTCAGCGACCAGCACGAGTACATGATAGCGACCTCTCCTTGTTATGAGGCCAACATCGGTGCCGAGGCTACCGAGGCCTCTCTCATAAACGGATTCTACTTCTATGCACATCATGGTCTGATTATGAATCATTGTGAGTCAGACTAGCTGACTGACGATGCCAATGGAGTTTGTCGTAAGAAACAACCTTGACAAAGTCAAGCAAGTCACCGTGACACACGCCTTTCCTACAGGACCGACCAATGATAGCTGTGACTCCTGCGGAAGCAGCTTCACCTCGCCTTCTCCAACAGCCACGACGCCTCCATCGCCGAGTACCAGCGATTTGAGGACGGCGAACGACCTTCGTTCCATCCTGTTCAAGGTGCTGGAGACAAGATTGTTAATAAGGAGGAGGCTTTTTAAGTAGCACAGGAAACGACGAATCGATGTTCTTGTTTTCAAAATCACAAAGATTCACTTTGTACAGAACCGAAAAGAGAAAAGGTATCTATTAGACGAGATTCAGGAGCAGTAAGTGCCAGCAAAAGAAGATCAAGGCTATATTGGATATTTCAAAGAAAGTTTACTTAAAATGGTATTCGGCATTTCTTTGTCATTCGTCTTCTGAGGTGGGTGAGGTCTGAGGTGAGAGAAGGGTTGATTTCGTAGCAGAAGGTTTTACAGCTGTCTAGTCGTGACCAATGATACCTTCGAATAATCCTGTACGATGTGTCAAAAATATTCATATCGATGTTTTAAGCAACTACTCGATGTCGATATCGATATTCGTCATTTTTTAGAACATTTCTCCCAGGTGGGAGAATAATTAATTGAAGTCTCAGTAGAGAAGCTGTTGAAATCCCCCGCACTTCTAGACAGAACAATATCGGAACCACATAAACTAGAACTTGTTGAAAAGAGGAGCCATAGAAACTGGAAACTGCTACACCAACCTAAGTTAGGTTATGTTGTACTGGCTGGCATAGACTAGGTTTCGGTCCCAAGAGAGCAACAACTATTAATATGAAAACCGGCAATCTAAAATCACTCGACATTGATGCGATATTTTAAAATCGCTCAATGACGATATCGACCTATCGCAAAGGGGTCAGTTTCTACGCAGCCAACTGATGTGTCAACCAGTGGCGTGTCGACCCAAGGCTCTCCGCAGACTCGCAGCTCAAGGTACGAACTTCTACTGCATCAGACAGCTATTTTCGGTCGCAGGTACAGTGCTCTCCGCTTAATGGCACTCTGGTTAATCGCACACTCCGTGTATACGCACACTTTCTTAAGGTCCCGAAACCGAATGTAGTAATTTTCTCCTAATAATCGCACAAATGTCCGCTTAATTGGGCAGTTTCATCACACCTTTCACCTCAACTATACTCAATGTTCATCACAATAATAATTTAAAATTCCCACAGAAAATGCAGGTCCCCACTACAAGTGAAGTATCAAGAGCAGTAGATGTTCTAATATGTGCTGTGGTTAGTCAGTCTTCCTCAGAATATGCCCTAGAACACAACTTAGAGTCATTCTCAACGAACGTTGTTGTTACGGATGGATTATTTTCTCAATAAAGAGTAACAACTCTCTGTTGTCATTTGTGGCTATTGTGGATTGAAATTGCCTTGGGTATCTGCCAAAGTGGGGACTATGGATAATCGCACACTCCGGTTCAGTTTTGTCCAGTCCCGTCGGTGTGCCATTAGGCAGACAGCACTGTAGTGTCTACTTCCCCTAGTTAGAAGACTTTTTTTACATCTACAATATAGTGGTACAAATTACAGAGCTTGAAAGCCGAAGAAGTGCCCATTTGAACCAGAAGGTACCTGTGAAATATTCGTGTAAATCCTCCAGGGTCTCCGATTCCTGAGGTACCAAAGTGTTTGTCCAAACTTTGAAAGTTAGGGTGGTAAAAAACAACAGTTGCATGTTTCATTGGATATGGGCAGCGATGTCATCACTTTTCTTCTGGCGAACAGGTTATTAGTACAACTTTTGCTCTCACTCTGCGTACGAGCTATCCGTGAGGGTGTTATGTAACAGCTCTCGAATGTACATGGAATGCGTGATCCCGTCAGTGAGGTACACCTTGTTTTTTCCTTCAGGGTTCGACTCAAGAATGAGAAGTACGCTTACAGTCCAGTCTCGGTGACGGGTCGCAGACGTGATGTTGGAACTCGTGATCGGCTTCGTCGTGCTGGCCTTTTTGTGGCGCAAGATTTGCTGCAACTACCCGGTCAACTTTCCGCCGGGTCCACGATGGCCTCTGCCGGTGATTGGCGACATCTGGACCCTGGGGGCCGACGTCAACAAGGGCGTGCACCGTCTGGTCAATCGGTACGGGCGCATCGTCGGCTTGAAGATTGGTTCGCAACGGGCAGTGCTGCTGGCCAGCTACGATCTCATTCTTGAAGCTTTTGGCAGAGAAGAGTTCTCTGGCCGGCCAGCCTTTCCAGGACCTGCCGAAGGCAAGGGCACGTCTGGAGATGATGGACTGCCAGGGGTGTTTGGCAGTTCCGGGCAGACCTGGACTGAACAGCGACGGTTTGCCACCCGATGTCTGAAAGACCTTGGCCTAGGCAAGAGCACCATGGAAGATCTTGTCGCCGAAGAAGTGGATGCTGTGTGTCGCGAACTGGAGAAGGAGGAAGGAAAATATATTCAACTGCGAGGGAGATTCCACATCCCTATCCTCACCGCGATATGGAGGGTGTTGACCAATGAAAAGCTTGACCATGACGATCCGCGCCTCAAGTCGTTGCTGGCCAACATCGATAGACAGGTGTACGAGTTTGCCAGCCCCTTCTTCCTCATTGCTGCTACGAGGCCCGACACAAGGCTGTATAGACTCTTTGAAAGGCTGGGACTGATCAAGTTCACCTGCACCCTCCTTCCACTGTTTGAATTCATCACAAAGGCAATAGACTTTCATTACCAGACTTACCAAGATGACTCAATGAGAGACTTTCTCGATATGTACATAAGGAAGAGAAAAGACGATGAAGAGGAGTTTGTGCGCTCCACATTCGTGGGCAAAGCTGGGCAGTCAAATATGAAGAACATAATGTTGGACCTCCTGGTTGGTGGCAGTGACACAACAAGCACCACTCTTTCATGGGCATTTTTATATATGCTGCGACATCCGGAGTGCCTCAGAAATGTTCAAGGGGAGCTGGACTCAGTCTGTGGCCGAAGCAGAACGCCCCAGTGGAGTGACCGGACCAACACCCCGTACACTCTTGCCGTCATCCAAGAGATCCACAGAATGGCCAACATGGTGTTTCTGATCCCTGCCCACAGCACCTTGAAAGACACCACCCTTGGTGGCTACGATATCCCTGCTGGAACGCAGATCCTGGCCAGTCCGGGACATCACATGACAGATCCTGAACACTTTCCACACCCAAGAAAGTTCGATCCTGAGCGATACCTGGAGAGAATGCCTGAAAGTGGAACCTTGAGATTCGTGCCCAACCCACGCGTCATCCCTTTCAGCTTGGGCAGGCGGCGCTGCATGGGGGAGATGTTGGCCAACATTGAGCTGTATCTCTTCTTCTCGGGCGTCGTCCACAAATTTAACATTGAGCCTGCTCCGGGAGAGGAACTCAGCACGGAATACCTGTTGTCAGCACTTCTTACGCCCAAGCCTTATAAGGCCAAATTCACTCTACGCTCTTAGTATCACAGTTCACATGTTGCTTGACCATAAATTTTTCTAGAATATACTTAATAAACTATGTTTTTACATACCCTAACGCACTATCAAATGTTTGTTTTTCGTCCACAGGATGCAGACAAAGTTTGTTCTAAAATAAAAAGTAATATTTCTCACACTGCGAATGAAATGTTGCTGTGAAATATAAACAGGCACTTTTTTACAGTGTCACTGACAATGTCGAAAGGAGCTCCAACTTGGCTTGAATTTGAGAGGTAAAATTTAAGAAATGACGTCTGCTCTTCATCAGATACATATATGTACAATGCTCGAACTTCTTCCGCACCCTGTATGGATGTATGCACCCTGTATGCGTAGACCATCGTCCAATCGCACGATAATAGGTCAGCACAGACGAAACTGAACTTTGCTACAAAACTGGGGTCCAATAAACTGATGTAGGCGTGCAAGCTTAAAGGCACTGTAGGTTAGCATTAATCTGAATTATATAAGGTGAGAATGTACTATGTAGCTCGTCCCTAGCTCACCAGCAAAAAGTGTTGACCTGCTGCTATAGGTCACATACACAGATATTGGTGGATGCAGATTGGGTTCGGCTTAGGGGTCTTTTTTTGAGCAATTTTGGATAATGCACCAGCAACGTTGGCATCTTTGTGGGACTTGAAGTTAAATGCAACGCCACTCAAATACTTTTTTTGACTGGACCTCCCACATAATGGCTGTGGCCTAGCAAAGCCAAACCAGGGAATTGAGCTTCAGGACCTGCACGTTCTGGTCGAAGGAATCCCCATTTACAGAAGAAGAAGACCTTCTCAACGAAAGGCTCGTAAATATCTTTTCTTAGTCATTAGTCAAAGTCTTAGACTTCTCGAAGTGAAATGTTGAAAAGAAAAATTTTGTTTCAGTCACATGAGACAAAGGTCCCTTTACCTATTTTGGAGTTGTGTTGGAAATTTGAAAACTGTTGAACTTTTCTAAATTGCTGATTTTTTTTTTTAAAAAAAGATTATCACTTCACAGAGACCCAATTAAATGGACACGAAGGGATCCATTAACACAGTACCTCACAACGGTCGAAATCAAGTCATGACGAAGCTCTTTGAGAACCCACAAAGGCTGCGTCACGAAGGCCGTCACTTCAGGAAACAAATTACGTGCTCATCCCACATGAACGTGTGTACACTCTGTGGACCTCGTCGAGGTCACTCGTGAGAAAACCTCTGACCAATAACTTTACTCGCCTGAACACCCAGCTAACGTTGATCAATACGAAAAGGATTTGGATGACTTGAACTAAGCGAATGATGACATCGTGATGTGAAGCAGCAGTAGAAATCACACCAGCCACAGATCTTTATACTGCAGATCCTCCACGACGAGGTTAGTAACAGTCAAGACCAGCCCAAATCCCCTCGAAGATAAGAACTTTTGAATGGGGTTGCTCAAGGGAGAGCCACAAGTGTGCCAACCTGCATGAACCCTCCCACTGGTCTGCCGCTACCTGTGTGCATGGAGGATGTGCATCAACAGAGCTGGGCATGATTGTTGCCTGATTTGGCAGGCCAGATGAACCGCCACTTTGGCCCAGATGAAAGTTGACATTATCTTTAATGGCTGACGCTAGGATGACTGCACATCCAACCTCTTGAACACTGAGTTATACCACTCCACGCAACTGCTTCACGAGTACAACTACTCACAGTGCATGGAACATCATTGACTCAGTTTACTTGAATGGTCAAAACTCAAGACATAAATGCTGGGTGCTTTGTTCAAGGGCGGGGGCTCGAGGACAATACAGAGAGAGCTGAGTATAATAAGCTATTAGCTGTGACATTCAGCCCTAGGTGCATGAGGTGTTTTCGTAAACAAAAAATTGGGTCCCTTTTGAAACAGAGCTATTTAAGTGCTGCAGATGGCTGCTGTCAAGAAGTTTGACAACATGCATTGACTTGCAAAGGTCGGCTGATTCAAACGCACTCGTCATCAAATGAAATTCATTTGCAATTTATGCAAATTGAAAACTAAGTGAGATTGCAAAAAATTATGCAAATTTTTGCAATCTCACTTTGTTTCAGCATTTGTTTTCATTTCTTTCGATACAGCAAAGAACTTTTACCAGCTGCGACATGAAGTTGTCCTGGAAAGACTGCCTGCCTAGACAAACTCATAGATTCATTAGGACCGAATGTGACCATCAGAAACCCTTCGAGGAAATATGATTTCTTTCCCTTACATTTCAATTCAGCAGAGACTCTGCAATTAGGTAACCCTGTATCATTGTGACTGAGCAGTAGGCTTGTGACCGACTCTCGACTAGAGGTGGGGTCGGGTACCCGACGGGTCAGGTACCTCTCGGGTAATGACTATGTCATCCGGGTTCTGGTTGTATCGGGTAAAAAAGAGAGACCCACGGTAGACTGAAATTATGGTGGTGTGTTATTTCAGCACTCTTCGTCATCAGCTATGCCATTGTGAGGGGTACCTACGACCAGCCATGCAGTCGTGATCATATGGCTGGATGCATCAAACAAAATGGTCAATTACTCACACTTGCCAATAATAACTTGGTTGGTTGTGACTGCCGCAAGACAGCCCATGATGTCATCATTTCGCCATATCAAAACATGTCTGAAATCACAACTGCTAACAAAGTTCTTCAAACAAAAGAAAGTCAGCTCTACTTTTGGGGGGTCCTAAAGTACAGTCCTTGCCGTAAGTAAATGCGTGAAGCATGACGAATCACAATTTGACAGGTAAACACAACGTGTCGACGACAGTTGGGACATCTCGCTTCATGTTGGTGAGTGCAATCTTCACTCCATTTGCTGGTGCGGAGTGTCGATCATCAGTGCAGTCATCCACAGCTGGTCAGTCCAGATCAGGAGTAGTGAGAGAATGGGGTCCAGAGCTT
>JAAUXU010075406.1_pt1 | contig 12797 bp, 19 predicted proteins | sample 7278151 | NCBI WGS metagenome assembly JAAUXU01 (sample SAMN14350113, study PRJNA611818) | marine sediment metagenome | isolation source: surface marine sediment (1.8m) | place: French Polynesia: Moorea | collected 2018-08 | reverse complement strand
TCCTTGAAAACAAGTTTTCAAAATTATGTACCCCCGAGTTGTCCCCGTCCCCGTGCAGTTTCACCCTAACCAAGGTGGAGGGGAGCGAGGATCCCTCCTCGTTGTGCGCCACGGCGAAGAACTGGTACCTTGCCCCTGGCTCGAGGCCGGCGACGACGGCGTCGGTGGCGGTCGTGTTGACGATGTCGTTGCGCAGGAAGTCGTCGGCGTCGCGGGAGTCGTTGCGGACCAGCTTGTAGTAGACCTCGTAGCGGTCCACCTGGAGGGAGGGGTCCTTGTCCTCTTCCTCGTCGTCAGAGTCCGGTGTGTAGGGGTAGTCGCGGGCGGGCCCGTCCCACACGAGCGAAACGGCGGTCGAGTTGAAGGCGGAGACGCGCAGGTTGCGGACGGGAGCGGGGAGGGTCAAGGAACCTAATTTTAACCTTTTCATTCACCACAATTTCCCCGAAAGTAAAGAGTTTAGACTTTTACCTTCCTCCAGGCACGTGAGCACATTCCCCACGTATGAAAGACAGTCGGTGAATATGGATGAGTCGGGCACGGCCTGTATGCCCTGGCAGAGCGGCTGACAAGTGGCGGAGACCCCGCGCCGCTGGCAGCAGGGGAGGTGGTTGCGGCCGGCAGAGACGCACTTGGAGATCTTGCCGAGGTCCTCAGTGCACTTGGACGGGAGGAGGCGCTTGACGGCAGACATGCTGTGGAAGAAATGTAACAGTCACAATCCCAACCATATTCGAGACAATTTCCCATACCTGGTGGAATATGAGCAAAGGTCCAGGCACTCCGTGGCAACGCCGGAAGATCGGCAGCACCTTGATGGGTCGTCGACGCCGATGGTGGTGGTGGTGGGAGCAGAGTCGGAAGAGGAGGACGGCTTGGAGGGAGTCCCGGGGCGCATCCTATCCCACATCTTGCTCATGGCCGTGCGGAACACGATGCGCGGGGAAAAGTCGCCGACGCCGTACACGTTCTCAGCTTCGACAAAGGCCTGGAATCAGAAAAGAAATGAAGCCATCCTAGTGCAAAACATTAATTTCGACTTCTCCATGCCTCGTAAGAAGAGTTTGGCAGCAGGTCCTCCAGCACAAAGTCCGTCCTTCCGTCCCTGGTGGTCCAGGTCCTCTCAGAGGCCGCCATGGGAGAGACCTTTCTAAGGTGCACCACGTAGTTGGTGACGGTCCCCGCCAGCTTGGACGGGGGATCCCAGTGAAGGAGGCCGAGGTCGGTGCCGATGTTGGAGAAGCGGAAGTCCTTAGGCGCGGAGGGGAGGACGCCCTTTTCTCTTAGGGCACAGTTGGCGAGGGTTGGCAGATGCTCCACGCAGCGGAAGTGGCGGTAGTCGACGGAGGAGACGGTGCCGGAGCAGAGCGAGCCGCACTCGTCCATGGGCACGCCGGAGGAGGCGCAGCACCGGCTGTGGTCGCGGCCGTCCAGGGCGCAGCCCAGCATCTTGACAAAACAAGACAGTTGAGCAACTTCAAATTCCTTCATACAAAAATGCCTCTTATCCAGAACTAAATTCAAAGTATACCTGTTTGGTCCATGGAGCGCAGATCATGAGATCGGGGACGGTGGCCTTTCCGATTGAGTGCGGGTCGCAGAAGATGTCGATGCATCGCGCGTGGGTCACGTTTGCCTTCACGCAGCACTCGCGGGAGTCGCGCAGGTCGATGGGGGGAAGAACGTCTGAAGAACAACGAATCTTGTGAAAACTAACTGTCATTTTCTTTGTCAAATATTTTGTGTTCCTATACCGTCGTCCTCTCCCTTTCCCTTCTTGTCTCCGTTCTGCTCCGCCTGCCTCTGCTCCCAAGACTGCTGGCCGGGGGTCAGGGTCAGGACCACCACGCTGTACCTGCAATCGAGTTGAAAGAATAGAATACAATTGGTTTCCTGAAGGCAAAAAGATAAAACAAAATTCTCACGAGGGCAAGCTGTTCCCGTGCTTGTTGGAGGCGATGACTGTGGCGTTATAGACGGTGAAGGCCTTCAGACCAGTCACGGCCTGGCTGGTAGTCTCGCCGGGAACCTTGAAAATAAATAAGAAAGACAAGAATTAAGGACACTGAAAATTCAAAATCGTTGGGTCATTTTGTTCCTTACAGTAATCTTCCTGGCCAGCGTCATCCCTCCTCCGTTCTTGGGCTCGTTCTGCTCTGCCTTCCTGTTCCTCTCAAGGGAGTTGTGCTGCATCTCACTGAAAAATAAATAAAAACAAATTTCCTAACATGACTTATGAAAAGAGCGGGTCCTTGATATCTTACCCGACTTCCTCCACTGAGATGGTGTACTTTTCCGGCTGCACCGCCCTGGCCACGGTGGTGTCGGGCGCAGGAGACCAGGAGAGGGAGAAGCCGTCGGAGCTCACCGATGTCACGGAGATCTCCACAGGGCGGCCCGGAAGCAAAGCTGAATTTGCAAATTAGACCAACCTGATTTAGAACACATATTTTTATTGACTCACACATTCCTTCGGCCACGCAGGTGAGGGCGGCGGCGGTGCTGGCGGAGCAGGAGAGGTGGGTGCGGAGGTCGGACTCGTCACGCCTTTGGTAAGAAAATAATTCGTATATAGAGTGACAAAACTAAATGGAAATTTGGGGCGAAACCATACTTTGTATACTGTCCCCTGCAGACGTCCTGGCAGATGTCTGGCACTCCGGCGTCGCGGCAGCAGGGGACGTGGTCTCGGCCGTCTTGGAACACGGATTTGAATTGAACAGTTACGTCTCAGAACACAGTACGAGCACTTTGTCTCTTTTCTCACCAGCCATGCATTCAACGATGACCGGCAGCTCGTCCTCGCAAGACTCCCCGTCCTTCACTCCGGTCTTGCCGCCAAGGATCTACGAAGAATAATGCTAATTTTTGCTCCAAACGTCGAGATCGGGAAACAACAAGTCACCTTCTCCACGTCGCAAAATCCGATGCATTTTCTGGAAACATTAGCCAGCCTGCAGCACTGGGTGAAGTCGTGGCGCGGGACGGGCCTCTCGGTGCTGAAGTAGTACCCTGCTCCCTCTTCCTTTGTCTTATCTTCGGAGTCGGATTTGGCAGAGGCGTCGGTGCTGTTGTCCTTCTTCTTGAGCACTGTGAGGTTGTGGAATGCCCTGGTGGGCGGGTCCGTGTTGATCTCGCAGACGTATACTCCGCTGTCGGAGAGGGTCAGGTTGGCGATGGAGAGGACGAAGACGTGGCCGCCGTCGTCGTGCAGCACGCTAACGCGCTTGTCGGGGGTCACTCTGAGAAAAAAAAGCAATGTACCTTGAGTACATTCATTTCTCCAGAGTCTATTTATAGCGGCACCTATTTAAATTTTAATTACTCTATCCCAGCAATACCTTGTGTCCCCCGCCGTGAGCACAGCCCCTCTCTGAGACCTCCAGATGACTGATAGCCCCGCCCTGTTGAGAGCGGCGGCGGGCCCCTTTGAGTTTGGGAGCGGCCCCCCCTCGGAGTCTGAGTCTGAGGAGACGTCGACGCTCTGCTCGTCCGTCTGCCTGACCACGCAGGTGAGCAGGACGTCCGACCCCTCCGTCTCCACCTGCTGGATGGCGGACATGCTCTCGTCAAGCATCAGCTCGGGCTTGGACGTCGTCGTAGACGAGGCTGAAAAACAAAATGAATATTGGCATGAGAAGCCCGCCATTCAATTTGAACGCTCGGATCCCCATACTTGTAGAGTCATTCGCCACTCCCCTCCGCATTACACAAGTCCAACTGACTTTCCACACTCACGAAAGTTCCTTCGCCTTGTCGGGAAAGGCCAGACAGAAAAAGAAAGGACGTTTAGGATGGAGGGGCGATTTCCATACCTCCCCTCTTCTTGCTTTCGCAAAGGCCATTCTCGTCCCGCCTTCATTCCCCATGTGTGCCTGCGAGTGCGTGTAAAGTTCCCCGAAGTAAAGAGGGGCCCCACGCAAAGAGGGAGGAAAGAGGGAAATCGATACAATCGGATCTTTGAAAATTAGAGGCGCAAGGACGGACGGACGGAGCAAGCAAGAGACATACGCAGAAACAGAGAAAATGAAGAAAGACTGCTTGTCGTATAAGGTACATGGAAGGGAGCAGTCTATTTATAACCTGGTGAAGTGATTCGAAGATGTCGACCCCAACGGTGGTGGCATTGCACGCCGCTTCCTCAGGCTCCTCCGCCCCCTCGCCCACCCCCTCTACACACTCCAGGCACCTACACCACCAACACCAACATTCCCAACTGCATGTGCAACAGCAGCCGCCACCGCCACAGTGCCAGAACTGCAAAGTGGCGCTACCGTCTCTGACTGCCAATGTGAGCGAAATAAAATGGAACTTTTTTTCGTTTTCGTTTTAAAGCGCTGCCATCAACATCAAAACGATTTCCAGACATGTCCGTTCTGCGGCACGAGGAACCTCAGCAGTTCGGCGGACAATAGGTACGGTATAGCGCACGAGCTTGTCTGGTAGTCATGTTCTTGACATTTTAAAAAACCTCATCCTCTCTTTTCCAAGGTCAATATCATCTCGGCAGAGCGGGCGCGGCTCGCCGAGGCTCCCGCCGGTCGACCAGAATGGAGGCAGGAACCAGACACAGGTGGAAAAATCCGACAAAATGAATGTCGAAATAAACTAATCGAAAATTCCGTTTGCAGAGAAGAGGGTCGACGACCTCCAATGGAGGGATCGAAGACTCCAGCAACGGCAACAACAACAACAGCGGCGCCATCGGCAGCCTGTTGGTGAGCAGCCTTGGCAGCCTAACCCTGGGGAGCCTCGGTCTGCCCGGGGGCCCAGGACCATCCGGTTCCGGCGGCAGGGTCGACCTGGACCGGCTGCCGGAGCTGGTGGCCAGGAACAGGGCGGATCAGAAAGCCTCAGGCGGCGGTGTCGAGGGGGACGGCGGCGGAGGGAAGAAGGGGCACCACAGCGGGGCCAACAGCAGGCCCGAGTCCAGAGTGTGAGTACCAAGCAGATTGTTGCAGGGAATAGTTATCTTTCGCTTACTAAAAAAACTTAGGTGCATATTTGGGAAACTAGGAAGATTTTTTTAAAAAAGAAAAAACTAAATTCAAAATGAATTGAAATGGGGTCTTCATTGGGAACACCGGTCCTTGGCAAGGCTTGCGAAGCGTTTGGATCTTATCCCTGCGCCTTTGCTATTTGCAGCGTGAAGAAGGGCAAGTACCCCGATCCGGTGCTGAGGTCCAGAACAGAGTTCCGGGCGCTGCTGGAGGAGGCCAAGAAGAACCCGCAGGACGGCGGGCAGGACGGGCTGGCGGACTTCTACTCCAGGACCTTCAGGACTCCGGCGGCAGTGTGCGCCACCTTCAAGTCCTCCAGTCACAGCAAGTCCAACAAGCACCACAGCAAGTCCGGCAACGGCAAGACTGAGCCCCTGGGAATCAAGATGGACCTGCTCTACCTGGTGTGGGAAGGCATCAGGTCCCAGAGCGGGCAGGTGCAGAAGGCTGCCATCAGGGCGGTCGTGGCATGCCTGCTCGACGAGGAGGACCAGGCAAACACGTAAGGAAAAGAGGTCTTGCCTGCAACGAAATGACTGATACCTTTCCTCTTCAACAGACTTCTTCTCGACCGCGACCGAGCCCGTTGTCTCTTTTGTCTGCTCCACTGCCCCCTCTTCGCCTCGCAGCAGACTTACACAATCCTGGCGCACCTACTACAGCAGGTTTAAAGACACAAAAATAAGAAAAAATACTGGAACTGGGGGATTCGTCTTTTTTTTCTTCCAGCTCACTCGCCTTTCCAACTCCGACCACCAGCACCTGGTGCACTGGATCCGGGAGGGACAGGCCGAGAAGACTCGCGCCGTCATCCAGGTGCTGCTACAGTTCATCACCATCCGGCAGTTCCCGCCTGCGGACAAGTCCCTGCCGCCCCTCTCCAAGTCCCGGTGGTGGATCCCCACCGCCACCAAGGTGCTGGCCCTCGTCAACGCCTCCAACAACCTTCGCTCCCCGCCCATCCTGGAGTACACCGAGTTCTACAACATATCTCTGGACCACATGGACCTCATGCAAGAGTACTACACGTGGCAGAACCCGGAGAGGGCAAACCAGTTCTCCTACTGTCAGTACCCGTTCATACTAAGCATCGTGGCCAAGCAGGTTCGAGGCAGAGATAAAAAAGACAAGTCCAATCATTTTTACCTTTTTCTTTCTCTACATTTCAGCACATTCTGACAAAGGACTCGGAGCAACAGATGATCCTGACAGCTCGGCGGTCGTTGGTCCAGAAGATGGCCAGGCATCAGCAGCCGCAGATCGAAATATTCTTCCTCAACATCCTGGTGCGCCGGGACCATCTCGTCCAGGACTCCCTCAAGGAGATATCAGAGAAGCAGCGCGACCTCAAGAAAAAACTAAAGATCTCCTTCGTCAACGAACCCGGACTCGACATGGGCGGCCTCACCAAGGAGTGGTTCCAGCTCCTGATCAAAAGCATCTTCGAGCCGGACAACGGCATGTTCGTCTACCACCCGCACTCTCGGTGCTACTGGTTCTCCCTCTCGGCTTCGCGGCACCACCAGCAGGCTACCCTGCGGCAGTACAACCTCATCGGCGTACTGATGGGGCTCGCAGTCTACAACAGCATCATTCTGGACCTGCACTTTCCCTCGATATGCTATAGGAAGCTTCTGACGCCTCCGGTTGTTCCTCCTGGAGAAACAGTTCCGGTAAGCTTGTTTCAATTGATCGGAATTTTTTAAAAGGCTCAGAAAATTGTTTTCCCAATTTATTAAGGCAAATTGATTTAAACTTAAATTTTGAATTTAAACATTTGAAATAATATGTGGAGTTTTTTAATTGCGTTTTCGGGAACTAGGTATATCTGTGAAAAAACTCGTGCTAAATCGACGTATCAAAATCACTCCTCTCTGTCAAAATGGCTAAAAGGAAGACTGCCAGGAAGACCAAGAGAAGAAAGTCCAGAAAGAAGGCCGCAACAGCCAAGGGCAAGAAGGGTGGCGCTGGAGGTGGCGGAAGAGGGAGGAATGCTCAGCTCAACTGTGATCAGGCACTCTACGAGGTTGTTGGCGTCCGAAAGGGCACCCGGGCTCAGATCATCAAAAAGATGTGGTCCTACATTCACAAGCACAATCTCCAAAACCCTGTTGACAAGAACAAGATCTTTGTTGACAAAAAGCTGGCAGCTATCTGTGGACCAGAAAGGAAGAAAGGAGAATTTATGAATGCCCACAAGATGGGGAAGCACATCAAGAAGCACGCGTACTGAAGTGCCGCCTCTTTCCTCCATACGCCACTACTCTACCTTGTCAGCGTGTGACCTGATCTAGCAATAAACTTGTCCCCCTCCTACTTTAAAAAACTTGTTTAATTCAGTCACGCAGTCTAGGAAATTAACTTTTACCTCGTCTTTGTACTGTATGTATGTTCCCTTTGACTTTTGTACTGTGTAGGTCGGCATTGTGTCCAGCCCCACCCTGGAAGACCTCTCCGAGATCATGCCGGACGTGGCGTCGTCGCTCAGGGAGGTGCTCAGCTACAAGGGCGACGTGGAGGACGACCTCATGGTCACCTTCCAGGCCAGCATCGAGGAGTACGGCAAGGTCATCACCACCGACCTCAAGTCCGGCGGCAAGGACGTCCCCGTCACCAACAAGAACAGGGACGAGTTCGTCAGGCTTTACCTCGACTGGCTCCTCAACTTCTCCATCGAGGAGAGATTCAGGTGAGAGATACAAGAGCAACGTCACGTGTCTTCCCGTCTCTTCGCTTTACGTAACAGGGCTCTTCTCCTTTTTCCCGCCGGGGCTCAAATGGTTTTCGAATGACCTACTATTGCAGGGCCTTCTACCTGGGTTTCCACTCGGTGTGCGCATCTAACGCCCTTTTCATGCTGCGGCCGGAGGAGGTCGAGCAATTGGTCTGCGGATCTCAGGTTCGTAAAAAGATCTTTTTGACAGAGAAGAAGAGACGGACGTTTGTACCACTGGTTTTCTTCCCGCAGGTCTTTGACCTCAACGAACTGAGGAAGGTAACGTACTACGATGGCTACAAGGCAGAAGACGCCACCATCCGGCATTTCTGGCAGGTAATAAAAAAGGCACTGTTGTCGAGGCAGGAATCATTTTACAAGCAAAGGAAATATATGTAGGTGCTGGAAGACTACAGTCCCGAGCTGCAAAAGAGGTTCCTCCGATTCACGACGGGCAGCGACCGCGTGCCGGTGGGAGGCACGGGAGAGATGACCATCAAAATATCCAGGATGAAGGTGCGTGTTTCGGGCGGGCGGACAAAGCTCAAAGCCCAACCAAAACAAAATCCAGAGTCTGCAAATTAACGGGTCAACGCTTGTTTGCACCCAATGAATGGGTTGGCATATGGAACGGGACCTACTACGCTACACCCCCGACTATAAAAGGGGGAAGGAGAGAGAGGCAATGACCTGCACCCCCTTTTCATTTGGAATCTCTCTTCCCGCGCGTGCCACCGTGGTTTTATGTCGAAAAGGAGGCGAACGAACGATGCATCGTGTTTTAACTGCCCTTCCCCCGTTACAAAGTACGGTCAAAGAGAAGCGTTCTTTTGCTCACGATTCACTACATGACGCAAAGAACTCGATGCCTCTTTCGTTTCCTCATTGCCTTTTCCCGCGAAGAAACGCCAATTCTGCAATAAATGTTTTAACAACGCAGGACAAGATGCTGGACCACCTGCCCATAGCCCACACCTGCTTCAACCAGCTGGGCCTGCCCGACTACGGAGACAGAGACATCCTGCAGAGGAAGCTCACCATCGCCATCTCAAACGCGGAGGGATTCGGCCTGGAGTGATGAGGACAGAAAAAACACAACCAACCAACCACCTAGCATCGTCTCAATGTGATAAAAATAACCTAGCGCAATCGGTCCCCATTCAACCTATCGAACTATAACTTATTCACCCTTTCTATAGAAGACAATAAACACGAACGAGAGAAAAATCTTCTCATTTTGTACACTTAAGTGTTTCTTTTTCTCTGGGCCTACCTTTGTCCTGAGCGAGGGAGCATCCTCCCAGCAGCACCAGCACCAGGAGGAGGAGGAGCGATGTGCCTTTTAGCGGATCCATCTTGATCGCCGACGCCGCCACCTCCGGTCCGGGTCTGTTGGTTGAAAAGAAGATGAAAAGAGCGAAACGATTAATCAAGACAAGACTCAAAGTAATCGGGACAGGGGGCGTTACGTACAGTATATGATCTGATGTCGCTGTTTAGTGACAAGATATCGTATCAGACGAAGACAGACAGACAGGCAATTGCTTTATAGTTTCACTGCACGTACCAACAATTCGAAGTTCTCCAAACAAAAAACTCTTCGGATCGGAAAACCCAGGTTACGTAACGAATTCGAATTTTACCCCCCGCCGGAAACTTTAAACCCGGCAAACACGCAACAAAAAAGATTTCCCTCTGCCCCTAAGATCACGAAAACACACTTAACCTTTTCAAAGAAGGCAGAAGAGGAAACTGCCGCCTCCGAAAATTCAAAAATTGAAGATGCTCCTCTTTTCTCCACCGCACCTTCAAAAGGGGTCCAGTCCGGTCCAGGTCCGCCCAATCCGACTACTTCCACACAGAGTCCACACCACACCCACCAGAAGAGGAGGAAGGAAGGAAGGAACAAAAACCGACGCCGACCGCCCGTCCGGTTTTCGCGTGATCAGGCCTTTTTCTTCTCCTTCTTCCCCTCTCCTCTTCCCTCTTTAGGAGAGTCCGTCCGCCCGTCGGAAGCTCCAAACCCGACTCCCCACTCTTTCCCAGACTTGCTCCACTTTTTCCTCCTCTTTCTCCTCCTCTCCGTCGATCGCCGTCTTCTTCTCGGTGGCCCCCTCTCCGCTTCTCCGTCCGCCAAGCAACAGCCGGTTTCATCTCTCCCCCCGGGCCATAGTCATGCGTGGAGGGAGAGGTGGGAACCAGAATAATATGGATGGGGAAAGAAGAAGAGGCGCTTGCTTGGAGGTTTTTTTGAAAGGGCGGCGATCTGCAGCTCGATAGGAGGAGGAGAGTCTCTCTCGGCCAGGCCCAGAGATTTTTTCCCCATCCGCCGCAGACGAAACCGCCGCCGCCGCCGCCGCCTGAATTGGTGGAGGAAGTCTCTGAGGCGGCCGATCGCGGTGCCGCCAGAAAGTCTATCTCTATGCAGATTCTCGAAAGGTTCAATTACCGCACTGTCCGCGCCCGGCGATTCTCAAGAGAGAATTGAGCTTTTTCGTAGAACGACGACGGGATAATTGGCAGCGCAATTTTGCGCGCGCGCTCCCCCGTCAGCAAAAAAAGGTCCCCCTCCTCCCTCCCCTATCCAATCCATCCTATATTTCCTACATGTCAACAGGGGGCCCACCACCGAGGCAGAACCACCCCCTTCTCTTGTTTCAACAACTGCGCAGAAAGCGACGTCGAATCGGGGTCCCAAAGTGTCATAACTCTTGTTGGCCGCTCTCCCCCTCATGCAACCTCCGCCTCGCCCCCCTTTTCCCCCCAGCGACCGACCGAGCGCCCGCGGATAAAACCTGCATGGCACATAACCATCCCAAGACCCATCATGCCAGAGAGGCATGGCGATGGGGGCAAGCGCCTCCAAAAAAAGATCTCTCTTCTAAAGTCGAAGAGAAGGGGGAGGGGGGGAGTGAACCGTCCGTCGGTCCTTTCCCTCCCCTCCCCTTATTCTACACTTTCCAGGCCAACCAACAACACAGGGGGAGAGCAGGGCAACAGTACACAAACCAGACTCGAGTTACGTAACGGGGTAGGAGGAATATAGGTATAGGTGGATGGTCGTGAGAGCCGTCAATAATTTAAGGGGGCCAGTTTGATGTTCCAGATTAAGAATTTACGATAATGCGGGTGGTCTCAACATTGCAAAATCGCTTTTTGAGCCGAAGTATAAAGGATGAAGTACAAAAAGTGAGTTTTTGCATTTTCGCACGTTAGAAGATGCTCCCCCTCCGTCTTTCTCGCCCTCTTTTCACCCCTGGGCAACCAAGGCCAGGAAATTCTTTGTTCTGGTCATTCAACTTGGGGCGGGGAGAAAGAGGGGAGAAGTAAAGAAGGCGGCGGCGGATGCCGGGTTCGGAAAAGGGGGGGGGAGAAAAAACCATTAATAAAAGAGTGCTTGGTTGGTGGCAGGGCCCCACTCCTCATTTTTTGCCACCACCACAATTCCCTGCTGCTCAAGTGTATCTATCCAGTGGTTGTACGTAGTACTCTCCCCTTTTCCTCTGGTAATTGCGCGTTTGCCTGACTCTGTGTCTCTGTTGTAGTAGAAAAGGGCCACACAGGATGGATGTGGATTTCGGGATTTTCTGGCTTGGTGCTGCATTGGCGGTCGGTGTTGATGGCATGCGCTAATATGAGCCCCCTCTTTCTGATGGCGAAGAGATAAACTTGGCAATTGTATCCATTGTCGGTGGCTCTCTGCTGGCAAGCTCTCTCGCGTCGCGCGGCGGGCGGGCGGGGCCGGCTATGCATTGTAATGACAAAATTTTCCGCCGTTCCCGTTCCCTCGCTCCCTCTTTCCCAAAGCAGAGCGTACTTTTATTCCCGTTGCGCAACTGCGAAAAAAAGTGGGCTAAAAAGAGGGGGAAAGAGGGATGAGGGCGAAGATGTTCCAAAATTGGCGGGAGGGGGCCAGGGGTTGGTTGGGGATGAGGAGTTACGGCCGGATAATCTGCATCGGAATGGGCGAAAATGAGTGCGGCAAAAGAAGAAAAGATGGCGGTGGTGTTTTGGCACTTGTCGGAGCCAAAGGACAGTCAATGTCACCGAAAGGTCCCCATTTAGGCTGCTACAGTTCATAGGTCTGTTGCTACACTCTTAGCGGAAGATGCAATCAAGATTTGCTTCACAGCGGTATGTACTGTATCTGTATGTGTACTGTGTACGGGTGTCCTAGAAAAAGTCGTTTATTTCGGCAATAATGAGCAACTGTAGCACGGAATAGGTCTCTTTGGGTCATTGGAATATTATTTCGAAGGTTCTCTCCATCACAGGTTTATGAGTTCGTGCTGCTTCTCCAGCCTCTGCTTGCAAAACTCGTAGAACTCGTACTCCAGGGTGAAGTTCTTCGCGAGCGCCACCCTTGCCTCCTCCGACAGCCGAGGCTTGAACAGGTTGCTGTTCCTCCTGAGGCCGCCCAGCTGGTCCCGGTAGAAGTCCGAGGCGCTGCGGAAGAACCTGGGCACGTAGGCCTCCAGGACGCGCAGGCTCTTGTCGAAGTCCTCCGTGACGCCAACGACGGCGTAGCGGCGCTCCACGTTTTCCATGGCTTTGGCGAGGGCCGCCCGGCTGCCGAACTCATGGCAGCCGTCCTCCTCGGCGTGGCCGCAGAAGAAGGAAATCTGGCTGCAGTGCGACTGGCCCTGCGTGCCCATGTAGACTCTCTGTCCCGGTTCGAAGAGGCACTCCGGTCTCCCTTCCAAGATACAGTCGTTCAATTTAGTCTTGAGATCTTTGACGGGGGTCGGGTCCCCGTTCATCACCGTCCGGTTAGTCTCCGGGTCGACCTCGAGGCGGTACCAGGGCGCCCGGGTGTAGTAGTACCAGGAGACGATCCGGTCCACCGGGTCGCGCACCAGGTTCACGTACACCGGGCGGAAACCCGGGTCGAACTCGGTGAAGTCGATGTAGTTGACGTGCTTGGAGTAGGAGAAGGGAATGTCGGGAACGGAATCGCTCTGAAAAAAAAACCACCCTATTGTTTATAAGACCCTGAAAAAAATACAAAACTGTCTCACCTGGTTTCTAAGATACTCATAGTACTGCCACCGTTCTTTTGACTCCGGCAGGAACGTGTTCTC
>JAAUXU010030630.1_pt1 | contig 12799 bp, 12 predicted proteins | sample 7278151 | NCBI WGS metagenome assembly JAAUXU01 (sample SAMN14350113, study PRJNA611818) | marine sediment metagenome | isolation source: surface marine sediment (1.8m) | place: French Polynesia: Moorea | collected 2018-08 | reverse complement strand
CCCCAACACCTGAAGATGTCATGCATCCGACACAGTTTTTTTACCTAGTACGTCTATTCTGGGCGCATTTTTCTAAAAAAGCTTTTGTCTTCAAAACTTTTGTTTTTTGGAAAGTCGAGCTGGATCTCTGGGTCCCTTTTCCCCTCCGCCTCCTACGACCGGAAAGGGAGCTCCATTACCGTCAAGACAGAAGAGGAGGAGGAGGAGGAGGAGGGACGGGCAAAAATGAGAAAGATGACGAGGGGGGGGGAGGATCACTGCCTTGGCCTCAGAGGAAGTGGAAACGAGGTGTCCGGCGGCCTTCAAAAAATTCTTTTTGCCGACGTTCGTGATACGACTTTCTTATGACGGACGGACGAATATGTGGCCTTTCTCTCTTGTCAGCAATCTCGTTCAGTTTGTTGAATTGCCTATAGTAGCTTTAGTATACCGTTGTAGTAGTAGTACACAAGGTGGTCGGCCAGAAGAAACATGTTGCCTGGCTGCGTGCCTGGGTTTTTAACAGGCTCACTTAAAAGAAGAGGCGCCAGCCACCTTTTTCTTTCTCACCAACGTTGCCGGAATTCGGAGCATGCCTTTTTCCCCCCAAGTCATCGAAGAAGCGTCACGGCAGCCTAATTAAAGTTCCCGGGCGAAGACATAAAAGTGGCGTCGGTACTTTATGCATTGTTGTTCTTGTGGTAGTAGACGCGCCTGTGACGTCACCCTGCTTGAAATTCAATACACAGTTGTGCCGCAGAGCCTTCATTGAAGCCACAAACTTTCCCACCGCTACCCTTTGTTTTGTTTTGAATGAACATTTGTGCGTTTTTTAAGAAGAGCACTTCTGTGCCTCTTGTTTTACACAAAAGCACTTTGGAATTACTATTGTATAAACTGTATAGGTACGTACTTCACTTGTACCATGGAAGCACGCATCTTACGATCCTAACTGTGTGGTTATCAGTCGAAACTCGAGGGTCCTCGGGTGGTCTCAGAGGGAAAGGAAAGATCTTCTGACCTTGAGTGACTTTATCATGCCCTGGAGACCGGACGATTACGTACTATACTAGAAGTGGCCAAGGAATAAAAAACTCCATCTCTGGGCGACCTGTCACCTACAAAAATAGAATATGCCGTCAACATGATAAATGTAGTAAGCAAGAAAGTGGAAATTCCTTTTTCTCTCCCGAACAAAGAAATTCGGATGATTGGCCTCGAAAACGGCGTCGGCAGTCATTTTCCCATCGCACAAAAGGGCCGCCACTTCCGGGTGAAATCATCTAAACACGTGTGCTGCTCTCTAAATTCACTGTTTGGGCCTTCCCCTGAAAAGCCAGTTAAGGCGAGAGAGCGGGGGGGGCACAAGTGTGGAAAATCGCATTCAAGGGCCCTTCCCCATCGCCCCTGCGTCGCAGACCTGGTCGAAGGTGGCAAACCGGGTAAGGCACCCCCGTGAGAGACCAATACAAGCTATTTTTGTAAATTACTTTAGTAATAAAGTTGCTGCGCAGGAAAAAGGTCATTGCTGCCTCGTCACCTTGGTTTTTTTCCGTAAAAAACGTTTTTTTCCTCGGCCAAAAGATGCTGCGTCTATCATAACCCCAACGCTCAAGTATGTTTCTCCCTGAGGTGTCACACCGCCTCCGAATCCTGCATGGGTTTCATGGCGCGGGGATCCCGGATGAGGGAAGCCCCGCCGTACCTTCCATGCTTTTGTCGTTCTTCCCCCTCGTCGCGGCATTCAGAGGCAGCAATTTGCGACGCGCGGGGAAAGGAGGAGTAATTCTAATCTCGAGGGAGAGACTTCAAAAAAGAAGCGGTCCTCTCGAGAGCAAGACACATTCGAAAGCAAGAGACACATTCAAAAAGAAGTGTAGCGCGCACACTGCACTGCACCCCACGCAACAAGCATTGCAGCCATGAAAGTCGACACAAAAACGCTTCTGTTCGCCACGGTCTTGGTCTCTGTTATCGCAATGGCGGAGCCCAGGAGGTCCTGGTGGGAAAAATGCTTTGGCTGGGGCAGGAGGGAGATGTGAGTATCTAAGAAGGCATGAAGTCGTGCCAGTCTTTCTGACTTGGCCAAACTTTTCGGCAAATCTCTGTCTCACGCAAGATTTACTTTCCACTTCCAAGATTTAGATGAACTTTCAACGCTTTTTTCGGGAAAGGCGAGAGGTGGTGGTGACATAGATACCGGAGGGAAAATTCCTCCTGAGTCATCCGTATGCACTCCACCTCATGAATCCTTAAGTTCTCTTCTTCAGAGTGAAGGATCAAGGGACCTTGAGATTGAAAATTCCCTTGTACTGCACGAAACTTTATCCTTAGCCAGGAGACAACAGTGACCACTCATAACAAAAAAGAAGTGCTACCTGCCCTCATATCTATTACCGGTACATGTTTTGCTTGAAAATTGGTATTAACTCACCAAATTTAACAGCGTCGTATATCTCTCTGAGGGTGTCCTCAGCCCGGAGAAACCGGCTGTTGCTTTGCCGAGTCGCGGCACCGCCTTCAGATCAAGCCATGAAAATAACCATAAAACCCGTTTACGACCGAGCCTCTCAGTCTTGCAAACTTTCATTTAGTCAAGTCTCCTTTTCTCCCTCCATTTCCGCAGCCGTCGCTTCTCCTTCTTCGTCCCCACGAACAACGACACTGACACCACTGCAGAGTGCCAGGCGGAGTTCGGCACCAACGGTACTGATGTGGTCGAAATACAGGTTAATGCTTCATTCTACAAAAAGCAATTTAAGTTTAAAAGATCAAATGTGCCGAAACCCTAGGGCGACTTCCGGTGCAACAACACCTTCCTCATGGACGTCCACGACAACTTTGACATGATGCTCCGCGTGTGCGAGGTCACGACTGTGCTGGAGAGCGATTTGGACGGGGACGACCCGGAGGTGAAGGGGAGGACGTTCCAGTTCTTCTCCAGCGGAGTGGTGCCTCAGTTCCAGGTGGTAGACCTGGTGGCCGGGGGCGACGGTGGCGGAGACGGTGGTGACGAAGGTGGTGACGGTGGCGACGGCGGTGCCGGGGATGAAGGTACTGGTGACGGCGACGGAGGTGCTGAGGATGGAGATGGTGGTGACGGCGGCGACGGAGCTGACGGTGCTTAAGACGGCTCTGTTGGCGGTGGTGACGGACAATGAAAAGTTACCTTTTCGTACAATAAATACTTGCCCCTTTTATTTACGGATATTAAAATGCAATTCGGCCCAAACACCTTTGCTGTCAGGCGTCAATCATTTTTCCTGCCACCTTTTTTTCCGCAAGGTTACTTGCGATGAATGGCGTTGCTTTGTCCTGCGTTCAGCATTCGTACTGTGTCTAATTCTCGGAGCTGAGAGGGGGGCTATACTGGAGAAGTACCTAGAGCAAGGAGATCCTTCTCCTCCTTCTCCTTTTTGGTACGACAGAAAATGAGAGAAAGGGAGACTGTTTTTTCGGCGGCCTTGTCTCCTTCCCACTCCTTGGGTTCTTCTCCTCGAAGAGGGCCTGAAAAACAAGGGCGAGAAGGAGGCCTGGCTGGCAGGGGACAAGGAAATGGAGCTCCGACCGGATTTGGATGGATAGCTTCTTTCTTTCGATCAGAACACACGAAGATTCCTACACACATGTCGGACCATCACTATAACGGATTCGGTCAAAACGCTGTCTTGCAAAGAGCGTGTGTTAAAAATTCAACGCGACCTTGTCCACTTGCACTTGAGCCGCCTGTCTAGGCCGCTCGCCTCGAATCCGATATATCTGCATCCGATACGTTGCAGGGAATTCTCTCCTATTTCCCGGCGAACCCTCAGATTTTATCATCTACGCCCCCTTTCTTTCCACGGTGGACCGAAAGGAGGGGGAGGACGTTTTTTCGTGAATGAATGGAGACTCCTCCCCACTTTCCGTGTTCTCTGTCCTCTTCTCCTAAAAGTGCCGCGGAAGAGATGAAGGGTTAAGACCGCGATGTCAACAAGCATTGCCGGCAGGCGGAAATTTTTGCCACTCCCTGCGAAATATTATTTCTGCGAGCTTCGACAGTGTCGAGAGCTTTGGCGAATCCCGCTTTGATGGCCACGGCTCCGTCATAGAAGCTGACTGCTCAGGCGCCAAGGTCCGTTTATTGTTATGCGCGGAGAGCTCGCAACAGAGGATCTGAAGAGGAAGTGAGGGAGGGGGCTTTCTTCTTCGGTAGATTTTGTACGTCGAACTGACTGTTTCTACACAGTTCACATCGAAGCAAAAACTCTTCTCCCTTGAGCGCGTCCTGCTAAATCCGCTATCGGAAGTACGGTACCCTTCTACTTCCAGGCAATTAAAGAAAGCGAGCGGGAGATTGATGGTAATTGGGGTTGACCCGATTAAGCAAAAGGGAAGGACGGGAAACACAACGCAATAGAGAACGATCGAGCAGGAAAAAAACGTTGTTTCCTCTTTCGTCTTTGGATCCATGTTTGCACAGGGTGAGTAGCTTTCACTTTTCTGCGCTGTACTACGAAAGCACTTTTGCAGGCAATCTCCTTAATTCACGGCGCCAAGAGGACAAAAACTGCTGCGTCACCCTGTTCGCGCCGAGCAGCTCCAGCAGAATAAGGGAATATAAGATGGATTCGCCGCCGCCTCCGGTTTTCCCTTGGGTGAGGTCTCTCTTGGAAAGCGGGCGCGACCCATTTCCTCCCCATTGGGTTGTACTGCATATGTGTATATCCGCTTCTTGCTCCCATTTTTGCGTGAGCAAAAGAAAGCGGCTTGCCCTCTTTCTCATTGATTTTTTCCGCGGGCCTTTGATCGGCCTCTGACGTCACGCAGCTTCATCCTCCAGGGCGCCTTAGCGTGCGTAATACTAGTGTCGTCCGCACGTGTGTGCGAGTACAAAGAGGAGGAGGAGGAGTGTCGTAATTATCTGTTTGTACAGCCAGGCCGGCAACGAGGCTGCAGCAGCTTTATCCCCCTCCAGTCGTAAGCCCTCTCCCCCTCCTTCCCAACCGGCGTTCGTTCCAATTAACTTGATGGGCAAAGCCGACTCCACTCGACTTGCTGCTTTCGCCTTTGCCTTCTGAAACTCAAAATGCAGTGCTCGAAAGATGAAATGCGGCGGCGGCGGCGCTTTCCGGATAAACCCACCACACATGGCGACGTACAGCGAGGCCGGAAAATGTAAAACGCAGGTATGGCTAAAAACCGCGGCGGCGGAGACGGAGGCGCCGCCGTCTGATGTGAAATATTCCTGAGGCAGCGAGCGAGACACAAAGTGTCTTCGCCGCCGCCGCCGCCACTTTCAGGGCTAGGAATGACAACTTTCGCCGCCGCCGCCGTCCTACTTTACTTTTTCGCCCTCTCTCGCTGTCTCCTCCTCCTCCCTCTCTCTCTTATTATTCTTGAGCTCCTTCGCCTTGGGCCACGGATTCTCCTCTTCCTCTCGTCTCTGGTGGCTTAGCTTCAAGTCTCTTTGTCGTAAAAAGAGCAAAGGCCGGCAAAAAGGAGAAAGAGCAAAGCCGACGAACACGAATTCTTATCGTGCCTTTCGTTGCCTTTTCCCTCCTCCGCCCACAGGCACACACCTGCTCAAAATGGTGCCGTGAGCGGTCTCCAGGGCGATCCTTCCTCTCTCTCCTCCCCAAAAGTATTGAGCATTGGGTGTGTTACGCTAACTCGTACGTCGAACGAAACGAGGCCCTGTGTGCTAAGTAAGTGGGCAGCGCTCGCTTTCCTTCCTCCCTCCCCCTTTCCCCCTAGCTCTCAAGTGCCTCCTCCACTCGCTTCCTTTTCCCCGACAAATTGGAGTCGGCCGCAACAACAACCCACAAATGTCAGACGAGGAGCGACGGATAAGCGCCGAGGACGGCGGCGGCGGCGGCGGACATTGTTCTTTCCGGAAACCCACTTCTCGTGCGCGCTCTCTCTCTCCACATACAAATTAACTTTTCCGCGTTTCATCGCAAAAAAGACAGGCCCGACGGAAAGCTGCATGCTCGCAAAAATAGCAAACTGTCGGTGTTTTTTTTGCAAAGTCGTTGTTTTTTAAGCGCCTTTCTTTGCCGACAACCCGAGTTCAAAAAAGTCTTCATGCGCGCCGACGACTTGCCTTGGATTCATCGCCACTCGGCGTCTCCGCTACGTACGTACACGACGTAGCATACCTTTGCAAGCGGGCGGATGAGGAGTAGCTATCAGCCGCTCAAACTTCTTGATTGACAGGCAGCTAGCAGGCGGGAGGAGGGAAGCGTCGGTCGTAGTGCGGACTTGAAGTAGAAGTGCGGTGTGGAGATCGAAAAAGGAAGTGAAGGGCTTTGTCGGTATGGATTCCGCCAATATGTCTGATTCTATAAATGGCAGACCCTCTCTCGGAAGACGATACCTTCGATGGTGCTTGCATCATGGGCGAATCCCTGTCCATCGCCTCGCTATACTTTGCAAGTTGAAGGAGCTGCGGTGAAGGCTGTTTACATTTGAGCGGGGAGAGAAGGAAGAGGTGGTGATATCAGAAAAGGAGGGGGCGGAGGAACATTTGCGGGAAAGAGAGGCGGGGGAGGGAGGGAGGAGGCCTCAAGCCTTGCCTTGTCCCTCCAGGAGTTATTAGACAAGTGGAATGTAGGCAATGTAGGAAGGGGGGCCTCGCTGCTTATGCAAATCGCATGAGATTGCCGCCACTCTCCCTCGGGAGTGACGCCGGGGAGGTGACGGGGGTAAGAGGCGGCGACAAAAGCCAATTATGAATGGAGAGAAGGAGAGAGGCCGGAGTGGCAAACAAGAGCTTCCCTTTACCCCACCGCGGCAGAGAGCTGATACTGAGTATTTACCATGACTTGCGGTGGCGATGCAATGTGCACAATACTGGTTGCATTTGTTTCAAAGCAATGCTGGTGCTGTCCTTCGGTATACAACAAAAGAACGAGAAAATGGTTTTATTCTCTTTCATGGCTGTTTCGTGCAGACCAAAGGTCACAACTGCGGCAACCTCCCAAAGTTGTGCCCAGAAGTTTGTTGTTTCTTCGCGTCACCACGTCACAAAACTGTTCTCCTTCGTCACATCTTTCTGCCGCAGCCATGATGGAGCAATGAAGAAGCAAAGGCAGTCTGTCGTCCACTCTATTCCTTAGAGTACAAAAGGCAAAAAAGTTTGGTCAATTTCTTCCCACTCTCCTTCTGCGGGAAAGAGGAAGGAGGAAGAGAAGAGACCCGATACCTTTTTTGCCGGAGGGGAAGGTCCATCGATGTCTTTGAATTGCACAAGGTTGTTCAGCTTCGCAGAATTCCAAGGCCTCAGATCAAGCATTGCGCGTATCAGACGACCACACGTGATCAAGAACGAATACGCAAATCATTTGTTTTTGTTCATTGCCATATACCGGCATAAATAGCAATTTAATACCAGTCAGACTGGCACACGTACACAGTACACGCGGACACAGGAGAGACGGTCTTGCGTCATTCACGTCTTGGGAACCAAATTGACTGATCCAGCAGAGGCCACGAGGGTTACCAATCGGCCTGTACTTGTTTTCCCCCAGGAACAGAGGGGAAAGGGGGAAGGGAATTGCGGAGGAAGGAAAGAGGAGAGGGCCAGCTGGATCTAGGAGTCATATTTTCCGAGCTGTTGGAGGGAAAAGGGGAAGACGGAATAGGAGCGGCAGCGGGACGAGACGGATGATTGCGTGACCAAAAGGGAAGAGAAGAAAAAGGTCCAGTGTATACACCTTGTTCAGTGAGAGAGAGGCCGCAGCAATTTGGCCCTCTCCTCCTGTCACAGACGCTGTCTTTTTTGGTAGCGGCAAAATGCCTCCTTCAAATATTCAGATTTACTGTTTTTACTTGCCATGCAGTTTGGGCTTTTGCCGCACCATCCGTTTTTCAAGCGTAAAAAAATAAACCTCAAAAGCAAGCAGCCCCCCAACGAGAATTTCCCCCTGGAAACCTCCGTAAATCAAAAGTTTTTTTCGAATTTCACGGAGCTTTTTGTTTTTTTCAAAATATTGTAAATGCGGAGGAAAATTAACACTCCGCAAAAACGGAGGACAAAAAAAATAGTTACTTTGGATACTTTTGCCATTTTTGACAGAAATGCTGGTCACAGGGTCACGAAAATTTACCCAGTTTATCGCATTATAATTACCTACATATCTTATTTTATATATGTGTCTCTAACTCGAAAAAAGAATTTTTACTTTACAGTATATACGCCATTAAGAGGTCTCTAATCATATAAGGCGGGATGGAGTAGTGGGTAGAGTGGCGGACAGTAGATTAGAAATCTCGGGTTCGAATCCTGCCCATTTTGGACACATTTTTTCTTTTTCTTTTTGATCTAATCTTCCGCATTTGCGGAAATTCCGCAAATGCGGAAGACGGAGGATTTTTTGGCCAAAAAACCTCCGCATTTTTGGGAAAATTCACTACATAAATTACAGATAGGATAGACGCTTTGCGGAGGATTCACGCCCTCCGCATTTTGGGCAAACGAACTCGAATTAGGTGTTGTGGGGCCCGTGAGCGGGCGTACCCAAAATAACAAAAGTGGGGAAAGGGGAGGAGGGGCAGGCGAGCAAACTGCTAAAGTTTCCCAAAAACCTGCAAACTTCTTTTCTCTGCACCAAAAAACCTCGAGGAAGACCAGCTCTAGGTAAAGAAAAGGAATGAGAAGGCCTTCCCTTTTCCTTGCACCCGTTTTTGTCCTCGGAAACCTCCCCGTAATAAGCCGGCGCCACCGAATATGGGCGAAACGAACGGAAGAGTCACCTCCAACTAATAATGCGTCGGTTGCCACGGCAGCGCAATCTGACGCCTGGTAGGGTCCCAGTATATTATATAGCCTAGAATGCCTCACCCTAATTGCCGACGGCCGCCACACGGCAAATAAAAGCCTTCCCGCCCCCATCTTTTTCTAAAACGGGCAACCAGCCAACAAACATCCTCTCCCACTTTTTCCTTCTCTCGGGGCTTCGAACCCAATTTAACTTTGAAGCTTTTCCGCTCTGGGGAGGGTGGGTGCCAAGGGGAAACTTTGGAAGGGAAGAGACTTAGTGCATCACTTTCTCGCTTTCTTGGCCTCCTCCTTCCTCTTACAGTCCAGTTATCAACCGACATGCATGGGCAAATATAAATGTTAAATCTATGTATATATAAAAAAGTTGCCACGTTTTTCAAGAACTTCACACAAATTATCCAGATTGTTTTTATTATTGTTTGCTGTTTCGCTTTTTCGGAAAGTTTTGAACGCTTTGTCGTTCCTGTGCAGACAGCCAAAAAAAAGTTTCGAAAATTTCACGTCTCTCTCCATTTTGACACGGGGAGAAAAATCTTAACTCAATTAAGATTCTGGAGATTTTGCTGTCTCAATTTTCGCGAAGAATTCCGTGAAAGCTGTTGCCACGCTTTCTTTTTCATTTGTGCGAAAAAAGGGGCCACTTTCTGCGCATATTTTCCCCCGACAGAGAAAGAAGCAGTCTCTCCGCCTCCCAAGTCCCAACCCTTGTTTATTGCGACTGTCCAGTCGCATCCCACCCCATCCACGTCTGCCATCCTATTTCCGCCACCGCTGACATCAAAGAACGCTGGAAAGGGGCCTCCCCCAAAACACCCAACACGATGGCGTACATTTTATAAACTGCCCGCACCCGTCGCATATATCCGCCTTCCGACCCGCCGGCGACTGAGACGCCATACTACACTCGGGTTCATAAATTTCGAGGGACTCGACCTCTTCTTCTTTCTATTTCCTGGAGCCTCCACTCTCTTTCCCCTTTGGCCACATTTCTGCGTTGGCCTCATGTCCGTTTTTGAGCAGGCGAAAGCGGGGTGTGGGGATCGAAGAAACTGGGATGGGGCGGAGTGAGTGATGTGTGGCGCAATCACTAGATTGCGAAATTCCCCAGAGCTCCTACGTCCTTCCCTCTCTTCTCCACTCTCGCTGTTTTTCGATCAAGAAAAGAATGTTGCGAAGAAGTGGAGAAGAAAAAGGACCCGGATGTGAATCCCATTTTTCTTGGTTTCAGACAGAGCATAGGGAAACAAAGAAACAGCTATTTGAGTTTTTCACTGGCAACTTTGCTTCAAAAAATTTTCCCGCAATGTTTACCCTCCAGCAATGCAGAAAGCCTTCTTTCTTTGGCTTTCCTTCAAGGAAGGGGAGAGCGGATGACGGCAGCGCCGTTGTAAATTTAATGGAGCCAACGGATAACGGGAATTACTTTTCGCACCTTTTCCATCAGGGGGAGAAAACTGGCGAGATTTATGAGTTCGCCTCCATCCGGGTGATTTATTGTGACCTCCCGTACAATGTGCAGCACGGACGCGGAAACTGCACAATGTGACCCGAGGGGGGAGACAGGACAAATACTTTCCCGTGCGTATGTACAGTTTGCATCTACTTGACTTGCATAAGACAGAAGAGGTCGAGGCCTCCGCTCCTCTTTCATCTCTTCCATCCTTCCCTCTGTGTGTAAGCAGGATTTGTTGAGCCTGGACTCCTCTCTCCTCTTTTGGGAATATGCGTTCGGACGGACGGACAGGGGAGGGAAACAGCCAAGGCCTTTCAAAGGAAACAGCAAGAGCGCCAGGAGGAGAAAGCCAACAACTGAAATTTCGTACTTACGATAGGCATCGATGGCTTTGGCCTTTGTGAAACGACAGCTATGTACTGTAGAAGTGTTTTTGTAAAGATATGGGAAGGTTTTGGTTGTCCTGTTCAAATTGCGACCCTTCAACACATTGAAATGAAAATTAAGGGGGAACGAACGGCCGTCACTTATTGGAAAGCGAACGGTCAAGGACGTTGAATCCGTTATAGTAACTTTTTTTGCCCTTGCGGCTTGTCAATTTTCCTTCCTTCTACTGTACTGTCTATCGATCACATTTCACGGCTGCGGTACGCCTCATGAATAGCGCCAAGTGTGCGCGACTGTTCTAGGTACCGTACCTATCCTTTGCGCGAAGAAGTATACCGCGAAATGCTATCGGAATTTTCTTGGGAGCCACATTTGAACTTTCTCCCTTTATCGAGGTTCTCTCTTTTTTTGCCTGACGGGAAACGCGTGGGTGCGATTGTATAACCTGTCAGCATAGGCTTGTCAGACCCAATCACCTCGTTTGCCCTCTCTTCTTCACTGCACTACATACTGTTGGTACGTCGACACGTCGTCCTTGGCGGCGGCAGCGCTAAGCACTTTCCCCCCTCCTTTTTACGTAGATGGCAGGTGGTGATTTGCCTCCTTCTCGATCCGCCCTCCTCCTTTATTCCCGCGGCGTACTCGGCAGCGGCCTCTTAAGCCAATCGTGACCGCTAATGTGAGCCCGGCAGTCAAGTCGAACGAACGGCCTTTCGCCTCCGTCGACCCTAAGGGGTCTCCGTCGACCTCCTGATCAGATTCGATAGCAGGGGAGGAAGGAGGGAAGGAGGAAGGCCTTTCGTCATTCCACTTTTTCCTGTAACAACAGAGATTACCTAACTCATCATTGAAAAGGATGGAGGAGAGAAAAGCTAGCAACTTCTGAAAGGTAGACACTATAGACAGACGCGGCACTCCTTAAAAGGCCAGGAAAGGAAAAGTTTGACCTCTTCTTCCTCCTTCTCCGCTCGAGTGCTGTTCCCCTCCTCCATCCTTTATGTCTCTCCACTTCCATCGCCTGCCAAAACATTCCTCGGGGCCCCGCTGAGTTGTACTACACCACCACGTACGTACACGGGAGGAACACCGCCGCCGTGTCGTGATGTGAGGCCATTCGCCAAGTCACTCGAGAGTGGGTCATATAAGGAGAAGGGAAGGGGGAAGGGGACGTGCGCCGACATTTTTCTGCGCCCGGGGCGAGGGAGGGCGATCGAGGGAGAGAGGGTTGGAGGGGATAAAAAGGAAAAGAGGAAAAGGGGAGAATCGGGGACACCGGCAGAAAGAGATGCTGCCAAGAAATTGCCATCGAGTATGGTAGTGCAAGTGGAAAAGATTTCAAAATGAACAAATACTGCATACCATTTTTGGCCCATTGTACAAAATATTACGATGTGGACGGCAATTGGCTTTATATATTTTTTATAAAAAAGGAAAAGCGCTGTCCCCTCCTTTTGCTGTGTGGTGTGCACTTGACTTGATTGAGAGACCCCTTCCCCTTTTGAGAAATGTTTTTGGCTGAGGCTCTTACCTGCTTTTTTGCGAAGGAAGGTCGCCCGGGTGACCACCACTTCGTTCAATCAAAAAATTCTGCCAGTCGCAGGTCGCAAGGCGTCTTGTTACATCCTTCTTGAGAAAGAGGAAAGGCAGACCCAACAATGAGAACTTTAGCACTTCACCATGCACACTGCGTCGTCTGACGGTTCTATTCTCCCTGTTCAAAAACACTACCTCGTTTGTTTCTAGGTTTCGGCGTTTTCTTCCACAATTCTTGTCAACGGCGTGGTGAGATAGCTTTGTAGGCGTGTATACCGGCGTTTTTCGCAGCCGACTGGAGGAAGAAGGAAAGAAAAGGAAAAAGCCTACACCGGGGGTGAGACCGCGCGCGCACCCAGGGCAAGAGTATGACTCCTCTGTGCTCTTCTTCTTCCTCCTTCCGCCAGACGGTGGAAAGGAGGACGAGGGGTGGGTAGAGGAGCGCAGTAGAAAGCGCGGTTCGAAAAGCTCTTCGCCGTTGGAGAGAGAGACTGAGTCACCAGAAGAGTGGAACAGAGGCCGTTTCACCCTCGTCCCCCTCCTCCACTTTCCTCCTTTCCTCCCTCTGGCAGTAAAGAGAAAGAGAGCAACCCCCAATAGAGCTAGGAGGAAGGATCGAGGGGAAATGGAGGGAACAGAAACGGGGGTGGAAAGCAGACCTGGGGGTTTGGGGGTGCTGCATT
>JAAUXU010036016.1_pt1 | contig 12804 bp, 10 predicted proteins | sample 7278151 | NCBI WGS metagenome assembly JAAUXU01 (sample SAMN14350113, study PRJNA611818) | marine sediment metagenome | isolation source: surface marine sediment (1.8m) | place: French Polynesia: Moorea | collected 2018-08 | reverse complement strand
CTCGTCGCGGCTCCCTGAGCTCTCGTCGCGGCTCCCGGAGCTCACGTCGCGGCTCCCGGAGCTATCGTCGCGGCTCCCGGAGCTCTCGTCGCGGCTCCCGGAGCTCTCGTCGCGGCTCCCGGAGCTCTCGTCGGTCATGGCTACCCTCGGGATGGAACGGAAGGAGTATTGATGGAAGCAAGCTAAGTCATGGAAGACTGCCCGGCAAGGGGGCCTCCCTCGTTCGACCTTGGTGGGAGGAATGGTTACCTCAAGTTGTCTTGGCTCCGCATTGGCTGGTCGAAATTTATTCCGGCCGCCAAACTGTCGGTATTGTGCAGAATAGTCTGTTAGTTAGAATAGTTAGAAGCGCCGCGAAAGAACTTTGCCTTCTAACTTGACTGACGAATAGCTTTGGATCATTCATTGGCAATGCTGCCATTGGATGCATGCAAGGCGTTCACTTCAAGCCTGCAGGACTGGCTATTGAATGTGCTTTGCCGCCGCCACCCGGGCTTCAAGATCTTTCTGAAGTTCGGCACAGTTTGTACATATGATTTTGAAAAACCAAGACAAGTGAATATTGTGGTTTGGGGCTGCCCCGCCCACAAGATGTGTCTCTTCAACAAGGATGAGGACCAAGAATTCTCCATCTGCAGTCCAGGCTAGACCCACTGCTCTGGTATCCTCGCACCCTGGTCATTGGGATGACAAGAATCTATCAGTTGCCCGATTGATGCCTCACAAAGTCGAAGACTGGAGTTGGAACGTTTGGCAGCGTTAACGTCATTCAGACATGTTCCACGGGGACAAGGTGATCAAGAACATGGACGACAAAGAAAAATTCAATGTACTCCAGAAGTTATTTCCGGCAATGCTTTACAGTCTGCAGTCACTCCTCAGTTATACACAGTGTAGAAAATTTCAACATTTCATACTTGTGCTATAATGCTGCGAGTAAAGAACTTAGAGATGGGCGAGAATCGGTTTAAATGAAGTCTAGTCGGATTGGGTCAATATTGTTCGACGTCAGATATGACTTCATCCGCTCTCCTATTGTCGGGGTTGCTGAACTCCTTTCATTTCATACTTTTTTCATTTCAAGCTTCTCCCAGAAGCAGACAAACTTTGATTTTCGGCATTAAATGGCAACCCTTTTGAGCACCCCCAGCCCAAACTTTGACTTGACTTAGATACTCTCCACGTCCGTGAAAGCGTCACGAACGAACCCAGGGACACCATTGATTTCATGTATTGGATTCTGATACATGTCCAGTGGGAAAACTAGCACAAGGATTGCGGATCACTCTCGATCCCGGAGGCCATAGCTTAGCTGATTCTCACATTGGTCATCATGTCGCTAAAGTTTTGGCGACTGTAACAGCCAAAATGCCTTGTTTTTTGGCACAATGAGCCCCCAGAATCCAAGTATTACAATGATTTCTTGTCCGATCACTAAAGCTATCTCCCTGATTCTAGCGGTTTTGCACAGTCAATCGCCCGAATCTCCGACTGAGTTATCACCGTTTTATTACGTTCATAGGTTTCGTTCTCTCCACCATCCCCCCCGAAAGAGTCGTGACAATGAGTTCGCCGCAGTCGCCTTGGCCGACAGAATCCACCAGCTGCAGGCGGCAAGGAGGAAGGCCAACTTCGCCGCCTCCGAACCGGCGGCGGCGGGCGCTGTTGCAAAGGCTGCCGCTGGGTGTCCCAAACAGCCGCCGGTTCCCCCTCCAGAGACTCCTCGTCCTCATCAACACCACGGGTCTGACAGCATCCGGAGCCGGGCGGCCACAGTCGGCGAGAGCGGCAGAAAAGGCGCTGACGACGGAGAGGTGCCGCTTCACTTTCGCTTTCTTCACGCTTTCACGCATCCACTCGTCTAGGACGTTAAGCGCCGCATCCCTACTGTGTTCCGTCTGTACTGGCCGCCCTACAACTCGCATCAGCCCAATCATGTGTCCGTGGGGGGGTCGTTTAACGACTGGCAGCTGGTGCCAATGAAAGGGTCATCATCAAAGTCATGTCACTGGATCATAATAATTGACCTCCCAGAGGGAATACACCAGTACAAGTTCAAGGTCAGCGAAAGATGCCAGTACAGAGCTTATGCGATTCGTAACATAAGAGTGTGCCCCGTACATGGTGAGTGAGATAAATCAGAGCTGATTTTTGCATCACTGAATGTGTGAGCGTTGCAGAAAGGCCTAGTGGCCTCTCGATATATAAACGAACGATACGTCGAGGACAGTGGAGCAAACAAAGCCAAAAGTCAAGGATTTATTTGGTGGTGCGCATGCCGCCAGTAATGTGAGTCGATATACTCGTCATCGTCGCACTTTAATTTTTTTTTTGCAAACTCAATATGGCGTTGAAAAAAGAGTCTCTGACAGAACCACGAGCAAATTTGAACCTCTGCAGTCGCATTTGGAAGTCTCTCTGATTTATCTCGACATCCTTGTACCGTACTTAACATTTAGCTTTTTTAGTTTGTTCGCTAGTTTTAGTTGCGTGGGAGTAACAGTGTTTTGCAGCACGCTAGCGACTGCAGCGTGAAGCAATCTGCCAAACAGTGTGTGTAATAGTTATTGACGTCACTTTCTCCATTAACAGTTCTTATTTACTGACAGTGCGTGGGTGAGAAACCTGTACATACAAATCGGACTTGAAGTAGTCGAAATCGGGTTGAAAGTAGAAAACGGACTGAAAAGTACAAAAATCGGATGCAAAGTACCAAAATTGGGCAGGTAATTCTTAAAAATCGCATTCGAAAAACGAAAAATGCGATGTCAAACTTCCACATGTGCAAGGCCTAAACTCCCTCTTTTGGATTTTAAAGCTCTCGGCCATGACGACCTTCGGATCTAGCCCCGGATTCCCCCTCTCGACCGGTGATAAAATATACCCCGTTTTTTTTCCGTGTTCATTCTTTAATTTTATTTTTCGGATGCAAGGACAGATCACTTATAAGGACGGTCCTTGTCTGCTCTAAAGGTGTCCTTACGACTGTTTTTCACTGTGGTGCACGAATGGACCTGGATCTTCTTCATCTTTAAATGTTGTATGCGCTGCGCGGAATTTCGGCGCGAAAACAGTTGAACTTCTGGCCAAAATCTAATACACAACAACTTCTATGTTAAAGTATGGAGTACAAACTGTACAATTGTACGGTTTCCAGCGTACTTTGAAACTTGTACCATTCCACGTTTCAGGCGTATTTTTTGAATACGAGAACGAGTAGGAGCAATTTGAATTCTTAAGCAGGTAAAAAAAAACCTCATGTCAGTAAGAACTGCGTCGTAAACAGTAATTTGAAAAAGACCTTCTTCTGCGCACTTGCACAAATGAGTTGGATCTGAGAAGATATAAACCTTGATGTTGGAAGATAATCTTCACCTTCTGCACTAACCTCTTCTCCATGGTCATTTTTGGTTTTTTTTTTCAAGTTCCTCAGCCCGACAAGTAAGTCCATATGAACATTTGCTTTTAAATTTTGAAACTCTTTGAAGTGAACGACTTCTAAAATATCAGATGCCTTAACACCCTTTAAACATTAGCTCTTGCTCAAAGTTTTATAATGGTCACTGCAGAATTTGGCAAAGAGTGCAGATTTTGCGTGGGAAGCCAGCTAACTTCTGCCGCAGTCCAGATAAAGGAGAGGAACAAGGTTCCTAATGTATGCAATGGACTTTGTACGTTGCATTCGTGAGTGCTTTTACTATTAAGTATCTGAAGGAAAAGGTCACCGAGCGTGTCTTAGGTACAGCAAGCAACCACTGAAGTTGTTTTCGCTTATACATTTTACATACGCTTTAAGTTAGAGTAACTCCATGAAGGCATCAACAAATGTGTCTTGTGACATGTGCTGCACAACAAAGGCAGACCGTACTTCTTCCCTCACAACTGAGTGCTTTAGTCTGTTGCTCAAAGATCAAAATATCCGCCTTTGGCGTAGTCACCCTGTTTAGGCAATTGTGAAAATTGGCCCACGACACATTGCACTTTAAAGATTGGGGCGCTTACTCAGCTCCACTTACGTAATGAGTAAAGCTAGGCCTAAAGCTTATTTCACAAATTGAAACAAGATATCAGTAAGAGCAACGTCAATACAAATATTTTTCAGTTTTTTGAGGGAATCGGCAACTTTCAAATATATTGAGGAGAAAAAAGTAAATATTCAGGAAAAGTCGCCAGTTGGGAAAAATAGCAACACTGATAACAATGTCTAGCAAGAAGTTCAGGTCGGGACGAAAGCGACCCAACTTTTTCTACTTCGTGGCGTCTGAAGCGACCCAACAATTTTAACATCCCTGGCAGGCCCATTGGGCACTTGAGCTAAAGTGCTGAAAGGCGCCGAGTTCGAGGGGCCCGAGACTGAGGATGCCGAGATCGAGGGGCCCGAGACTGAGGATGCCAAGACAGAGGGCGCCGACGAGGCCAAGCATAACTGTTCAGACCTATTACCATACTGACCAATACTGTGATCCAAGAAAGCACATATCCCCCCCCTTAAGTTGCCAATTTATGCAATAGCTTATTTAACTATTTCACCAGGAATAAGTTTTCCATCCAGCCTTAGTAATGAGCATTTTCTTTAGCTCCTTGTAGCTGCTGCAACAAGAGATTTAGCCTGAAACTTCCTTGATTTTGTATTCGGAGAATTTCGTCAGAAAGGCAGAAACTTCTGAGTAAAACGAAAAAAAGGAATGTCTGTAGTACATCTTGGGTCACGTGACTGCGAGTGACTGCTTTCCAGTGAGCGCCATCACCAAGAGCAAGTTCATCAGGGCCTCTTTGCCAGAGCGTGGAATTTTCTTGCCAGTAACTCAAAGGTCATGCAGATGATGCAGAAGTGTCAGGAGGAAGTTGAAAGAAAAATGAAAGCAGAGAGAGACAAGAGGTACGTGAAATCGATATCTACCACCCTGGAAAGTGTTGGCATGACCAGAATTCTCGGCAGTCCTTGTGCGAGAAAATTATGTGCATAATCAAGGAGTATTGGATATGCTGAGCAAGGATATCATGAGTGGTGTAAATGCCACTGCTATTGTCAAGTTCAGGAACTTTACCCCATTCAAGGTACAACCAGGAGCGACATGGAACAAAAAGAGGAAGAAAGTGACGATGGTCAAGAAGGGGAGGCTGAAGAAGAAAGCGAATTGGAGCTTCTAGACCATCGCCGTGGGTTGCCCAAACTGTAGAGTCCATTTTTGGCTGCCATCCTCGCCAAATCTCATGGATTTTAGTATCTCAACAATCCAGGCCTGCGCAAAGTCAACTTTCTTAAGTGTTTCCTTGTCAAGGTCTGATCTCAAATTCACGATGCTCCTGTGAGGACTCCCTGCCATAAGGTACAACATCGCCTATGCCAGGTCATCACCGACAATTGAGGATATGCTGAAATAGTTAAAAAAAAGGTTTCATGTTCATGGTTGGATAGTCAAGTCACAGAAAAGAAATAATGCTCTTCAATCAGTTATTCAAATTTCCATGACCGCTTTCTCAGGCTACACCTCACAAAACCACGGCGAAAAAAGTCAGAAAAGTAATCAGCTTGAAAAAGTCTCCCGCAAAAAGGCCGCATTGCAAAGGTATTCCCTAGAGCACAGTAAAGGAAAGCTGTCATTGATTCTTCACTACGAAACAAGATGGAACAGCTTGGAACGCATGATTGACAAGTTCCCCCAGCTGCGCAGACCTTTGTCAAAAGCTTCGAGAGACATTCAGGTCTCTTTCAGTCTCAGTGATGAGGAGTTCAGCTTGCCAAATGAACCTATGGCAGCCCTATAAAACTGACATCTGACAGCTTGGGGCTAAAGAAGTAGATTTCCTCATTGCCGAAGGCTGATTTAAATTCATGTTTCGTGGACTCAAGATAAATGATTTTGTCATTAGCTGTGACATCCTGGAGGGTCTGCTTAGGCTAGACCCAAAAAAACAAAAATTCTGGACTGTGTCTTGCACTAAACATGCACACAGAAAAAGACTAAAGATTGGTCTAGCCTTGTCAGCATGCTAGCATTGGACCAACAAGAAAGGTCATCATCAATGGCTCTGTCATGAAAAGCCGAATGATTCGGTCACTCTCAACTAGACAAGTAATGATGTCCTCTTCAACGAGTCATGGAACCGTGCTGGTAAAGACTTCCAAGTCACTGTTGCTAAGGCTCTTTAAATGTGAAAGTGGTGAGGTTATGGAGAAACCCAAGCAATCAGCTGGACGATCAGAGGAGGGTGAGAGAGAAGAACATTTTTCATCAGCCCTGGAAAAAAGGCATTGCTAAAAGGACGCCTGTCATGGGGGAAAACCAAAAATGACTGAAAATCTTCGCTGAAAGGGTTTGGTCTATATGGGGAAGCTAGAAGAATATACTGAAAGCTGCAGATGCTGCTGAGAGCACTGAAGTCAGTCTAGCCAACTTGTGCAGGGAGTGAGAGAGCCTTTACTTGTCAACAAATTAGAAATAAGATTGAATAATTAGTCAATCAAAACTCATTGTTTTCTGTAAAGTTACTCCAAAGAGGAAAAAACAGGAAGGATTTGGACTAAACTGTAGTAAACGGTCCCGAAGGGGGGACAAAAAATCTTTCCCGTTTTGTGGAATGAACGAAATAAAAAGACCTAAGTAGCACCATGCATCACAGCACTGCTTACTTTTCATGGGTCAGTCTCGGATTCCTTAAGCTGTGACCTTTTGTTGCGCATGGTGAATTTTTAAATATTGGAAAATTCATAAACTCTTCACCCCTGCTATACCATAAACACTAAAAGGACCAACTGCTACATCATCTGGTAGCTGTGAATTATTACAGCAACAAATTAGGCTAAGAATGATTGAAACACGTGACTGTCTTGAGCAGTTGTGCTATTTTATGGAACATTGAGCGATCACCAGACTTATATGTCGTTGATTATTCAATCTGAAAGTCTTATTCATCTGCTCGCAGGCCTCAAGCACTTGTAGAGGGCAGTCATAGGTTCCAAGAGGTGGCCACTGGTCTTCTACAAGAAGCTGTCTCGTTCATGACAGAAAATTCATCGAATGTGTAGCTGCTTCTAAATTGTAGTGAATCTGTTACTGAACTAATGGACTCTATGGTAACCCAACGACAGTCCTGCCAGCAGTATTGGCCGATCTGCCGGTGCGGTGTCTTTCACATCAGAAGCGTCATATCCTACAGCTGCAAAATCCCAGCTTACGTCTCATTTTGCATGACAACGCCGGACAACAACACGCATGCACTGTGACATGAGCGAGAGCACCCAAATTTTCGTGCTTTTCTGCCATATTCGCTCTGCAAACTGCCCACCAGTTGCAAAGACTATTTCACTGGGTCAGAAGAGGAGACGAAAGAAATTTTGGAGGGCACTTGTGCGTGATTAGCCCATCAGTACAGTATGGTACATCTCGTAGTGCCATGTTCGAAGTCCGTGTACTATGTGCAGTGCACCTAAATGCTCTTGAAGGCAGCATTTTTGGACCCTGTAGTGGGCCAGCAAAACAGAGTTTTAACAGGATGAAGCTCAAAATTGCATCACACCTGGGTGTAATTTCAAAAAATTCAGAAAGTCTGAATTCAGTATAGAATTATTCTTTCTCGGAATGTAGCGGACAGTGCCCTTCATAAGGATCATATAACTCACTGAATTGACTGCTGTGACTGTGCGTGCTGTGCGTATATCTAGTATGATTTAGTTGGGAGTGAGGAATACTTCTAAGTACTGTAGTAGTTCTTTCAGTATGAAAGTCCTATCAGCCAAGAGTAGTAGCACATTCAGTGAAGTACGGCAGCCCATTTAATGCAATTCAAAATGTTAAACATTCACCCTGTAAATTCTATGATGTGCGGGGAAATATGTGGAAAACATTACGCCCGATATCCCCCATCTCCTTCCCCAAGCGCTTCACAAATTAGCACAGGGAACTTACGAAGCACCGCATGTCCTCGACCCACGCCCAGCCATGCTTGGATTCGAAATTACACAGTTGAAAACACTACAGATTACTACAGAGTAGCGAGGGTGATCCAGTGTTGTCATGGATGCCAAGATGCCAAACTCTCCGACTTCTCTGTGTCCAGACATTTTCCTGGATGGAACTGAAATTCCCATTGTACAGAAATGTTCTATCCAGTGGAATGGGTCGCTCGTAGCGACATGCCAGAGGGGTTACTTTTCTTGGACTTTGAATTTGGTCGGTGAACAAAGTTTTTGTCAGCACAAAATAAAAGTCCGGAGGATCCCATTAAACGTTGACTACCTCTTTCTGATGCCACAGCAGTTGAGAACAAGTCACCAAACTGGCTGAAATTTGCTGATTTGGCCAATGTATATGTAAGCCTCGCCCGGAGAATCGGACAAATAATAGACGAGTGCAAAGTGACCCTAAGTCAAGTCTGATGGTTTCTTAGAGCGTCCGAAAATGTAGCCCATCTCGTACTGATACGCGATATATGCACTAAAACGGCTGAAGGTCAACTTTTTTAATCTCTTGCGGCGTCTTAGATTTGTTGCTAGACTCCATTGGAATTCATTTTAGTCAAATGAAGAGAAAAATAGTTCTTCATTGCCGGAGAAAAAAAGTAGCCCTTTTTTTCACCGAGACTGCTGTTTGGATGATAGCAGTCCAGTCCAGCTGAAAGAAGGGCTACTTTTTTAGGGTAATATTTAACTTTATTCCACCTTTACTTTTTTTGCTATTCTGCAGTAGCGAAATAGTGAAATTGCTGTGTCCCACTGGATCCAGTACAGACTGGTCGAGACTCTTGAGACATCGACCGTCACCAGTTTCATCGTACCCTCAGTCCTGCTACAACATTGCTACTCATCACTTCACACGCTGCTCAAACGTTGCTTGCAAAGTAAATGGTGAAAAAAAGCACTACTTTTTTCACCATTTCGCTACTGTAGAATAGAGAAAAAAGTGAATAGTGGAATAAAATGAGTTTCTAGGTCCTCGCCTGCCTTCAAAGTTTTTTTTAGATACAGTACATGAGGCTGTTAGGTCAACATTACAAATTTGACGTGAACTTGCTAAGTTCCTTTCTAGATGCAAAACTGCAGCGCTGTAGGCAAACGAACGAACAATGTGTTTATAGCTCTTTTCCAAGGGTCTTCCAAATCTGGGCACTTAGTTATGTAACTTATGTAGTGAAACTTTGCTGCGAGAGAGGAGGGTTCATTTTTTTGTCGTTGTTTTCGAGTACCATTTGACTACATCTTCACCATTTGGCGTTAGGTCCTAAGATGCACTCAGTCAAGTTCCAAAATTTTCATTTTTTTTTTGCCCCAGCCTACTAACTCTATGCACGAACTCATACAGGAACAAGTGTGCCTTTCTCAAGCTTTTGGAGGCTGAGTAACTGACAAATTAAGCTGGAAATTTATTTATTAAGGTCGACGACAATGGAAATTTACTTATTAAGGCTGGCAACGATGGAAATTTATTTATTAAGGTTGACGACATGTGGGTGCACAACGCGCGCGAGAGGATGGTTCCGGACGGGATGGGCGGATACAACAACGTGATCAAAGTAGTCAAGACCGATTTTCAGGTACCGTGGAACAGGCTTGTGTATCTACCGCAGCAGCCCAGACTTTCTTTTTAATTTTTCCAGGTCTTCGACGCTCTGGACATGGACAGCCGTGATGTGGCGTCTCGGAAGCGGCGCTACCGACGAGACAGCGTCCCGGTCAACACCAGCGAGCTCAGCTATGGTCAGTTTATGCCCACCGCCAAGGACTACGACCCCTTCTCGCCGGCTTTGTCTGGTGGAGCCGCCGCTAGGAGGGCCAGCGTGGGCGCAGCAGAGGGTATCGGGGGTCCCCCCATTTTGCCGCCACATTTGTTACAGGTCAGTTTGTTGGTTCGTTTTCCTGTTTGTTTGTTCTTCAGCCCCCTGATCACGCTCTTCTGTGGCGCATAGGTGATCTTGAACAAGGACACCCCGTTGAGCTGCGAGCCAACACTTCTGCCGCAGCCCAACCACGTCCTTCTGAACCACATGTATGCGCTTTCCGTCAAGGACAAGGTTATGGTGATGAGTGCCACCCAGAGGTTCAGGAAGAAGTACGTCACGACCATTCTCTACAGGCCCATGGATATATGATTTTTTTGTGTGGAGCCAATAGTGGAAGATCATCAGACAATACAGAGTGCTGGCGATATTATCAGCGAACTAAAAAGAACAGTTGCCCATGCACAATTTCCCTAAGAAGATCTAGGAGTACGATGTCTTGCTAACTACGTGTACATGTGTAGACGTTCAAGGATGCGCCTTCGTACAGTGCTTTGGATGTAGGAATGGAATACACAAGAATACGTTGAGGTGGGATCTTTAACTTGAGGGAAATATTGAAAATAGACTGTGCATGAACAGGGTGCGACGGGGAATTCCTTTATGACCTAAGGGAAGTTGTAATAAGTTCTAGGGGTTCCACATCAAATTGGACACTGAGACGAGGAATTGGTACAGAAATCAGACCTCATAGACGCCAAAAGTGACAAACAGCTATCTCGATTGACCAAGGCTTTCACCATTAATGGCAGCAATGGAAATCACCCAAACCGTTCTCAAAACTGTGCAATGTGTGCCGAAAATAACACTTTGATGTAGAAACCCCTCCCCCCCCCCGTGGATGACGAAACCTTTCTCATCGCACCCCGTATGTGAGAAGGGTTCATCTGTCTCTCACTTCTATGCACACCCACGTGCACAAGCACAAGGTGAGTGTTTATTTGGCCCTTGGGGCAAATGTAATTCACTTTACAGTCGACTTTTCAGCTGCGATATGTGTGTACATTCCGGTATGTTCTGAAAGTGCCCAGAGACGCAATACGAGACTCATACTGCATGCGCGATGGTCTTACAGGATGCCGCAGATCAATCAGAGATGTCTCCTCCCAGATGATTGGTCCAGACTGCAATGATCCCTAATGGAGCTCTCTCCATTCGTCACTACCTGGTATTTCATGTTCAGGAAAGCTTCCGGATTTATCTGCCACACCCTGTAGCTTTGGGTACACTAAGGAGGACGTGGAGGAGAAGGAGAAGAAGAAAACACGCACATTCTGCACCAACAGAGTACAAATTTTATACCACCAGTCCGACAGCTTGCACGGCAGTGATCTCCTTGAAGTGTCGGCTCGTAACAATTTGGACAGCCTTGCACTGCTGCCCCTGACGAGGAGTCTTCAGAACTCACGACAACTGATGGAATGACCAGGTTGATGACGACATAATGACAATAAAGACTGTTACGCTCTGTGTGACAGGATGAATATATTCTTACTGGTAATATTTGAGTGAAAACGGCTTCACGAAAAGGGGACCGACCGACTGTACCGGAGAAACAGATGAAGAGAAACATTACACTTACGCAGCTGCTCAATCAGAATTACAGGAAAAGTAACAAACCAACCGATGAAAATATTCCTTGGAACATTTGGTGGAATGGCTGGCTCTGGATGTCCATGTTGATCGTGTCTCACTAAGTCACTTGTCTCTTTTCTTTTTCTTCTTTTCTTTCTTACAGCCTCGTCTTTTCTTACTGATGTCCTCTAAACAGTCACGGCCGAACGCGTCCGAAAAGAAGTCTGTGGCAACCGAGGCTGAGGCGTCCGAGGCCGCCGCTGCAGTTGTGGCGGCTGCGTTCGAGGCCTCAGACTCATCAGTGTCTTCAGATGAGATCTTCAGCCGCGGGACGTCGAACTTTGAGTAGCCCATGTTTGAGTGAGTGGCAAAGTCGCCTGAGGAGAGGCTGCCGCCGGCGCCGCCTCCACCGCCACCTCCGCCGCTGCCAAATGCCATCAACCGAAGCTTTCGTGCCAGCCAAGATCGGCCGCCAGAGCCGAGACTGCGCGAGCGGAAGGGGAATCGGCCGCCGCCGTGTTTCTTCCTCCTCCTCCCGCCGCCGCCTTCGCCACCGCCGCGTCCGTGGTCCAGGAGCGACCTCTCGAGGCCCGAGGCGCCTGCGGCGTCCAGAAGCGCGTCTCCGTCGGGCGCCGCCGCGTTCCGTATGAACTTCTCTATGGACTCGGCGCAAAGATTTCTTGAGCAGAATCGCGCCCACTGCGCCGGCGTCAGCCCGCGACCGAAATCTCGGCGAAACGGACTTGCACCTGGGTGAAAGAGAAGAAAAACAGTCTTTCAGCTACAGACTCCACTTCTCTCAGTCACCAATGAAACGTCTTCCTCCGCTTTATTAAGAGAGAAGTCGTCGAGTTAGGAATGTTTGTTCACTTCTCACTCTCCACGGAAGACGTATCCATATGTACCCACAAACATATTCACGCGCTCGCACACACCAAGCACGCCAGGAATGCAAGATGTAGCCCATGAAGTTAAGTCTCGAATGAAAGCATTTTCGCCTCTCTGGCGCAGTCCAAGAGGCTGTTGGGAGGTGTTTTCCCGCCCTCAATCCTTGCACCGTCGTCTGCGTCACTGGTGGCGTATGGCGCAAATACGCGCCAAGAGGGGGATCAGACAAAGTAGCAGTCAGCTTGGGTGGGAGTGGATGTGTGGGCGGGCGTGGGCGCCTTAAAAGAAAAATAGACCTTCGCTCCCATCGGAAGGTCTTTCATTTTATGCGCTGTAACAAGCGAGAATAGGATACAAGACGGTGTGTAATGGGAGCCCCTTGCGCCATGCATGGACACGACCCTGACTGTTTCTTTGGTGACGGTGACGAAGCAGAGCTGGTGGCAATAAAGGAGGACACCTTTTCCTCTCCTCACGGACGACTCAGAGTGTGTCGAGAAAAAGAACTGCAGAGGATCTTTTTGTTGAGGCACAAACTTGAGGATCCAGAGGAGAGTTAAGTGG
>JAAUXU010019503.1_pt1 | contig 12805 bp, 16 predicted proteins | sample 7278151 | NCBI WGS metagenome assembly JAAUXU01 (sample SAMN14350113, study PRJNA611818) | marine sediment metagenome | isolation source: surface marine sediment (1.8m) | place: French Polynesia: Moorea | collected 2018-08 | reverse complement strand
CCGTCCACTGTATTAGGCATTATGCATATTGCTTTCACCCTGTCTGTGTTGTACACATTGCTGTTGGAAATAAGCAAGTTCTCTTCGATGCACCGGAAAGATTGTACAGTAAACAGAAATTCTCCTTGATACTACTGTAATTGCATTTCTGTTTCTCTAATGAGTTGCTTGAGTACAATGCATAACAGCATAGTGAATACACTAGAAGTGAGCTCTATGTTAGTCGTGCTCTTGGGTTGGTGCTTTCAGACAGGATTGCCAGGTCTCCGGAAGTCTCTTTGGACAGATCATAAGGGGAATAGCCCGATAAAGCAAAAACAGACGAAGTTAACACCTTGCAGACCCTTTTTAACTGAATTCTCAATTTTAGTCTCGTCTATAAGTCGATATACAAATGTCAGGACGTTAGTGACAAAAAGCATTTCAAAAACTAACAAAAATCCCTCGTGGGTAAAACAGTTCTTTCTGTCAACCAACAAAACAATCTTAAGGTGTGATTAAGCGTAATCTGTACGGTTCTTGGGCTTGTAGAAATCCAACCAGATTTTCGTTTTCCCCCACACATTTCAATAATCTGACCGCGAATTGGCAAAACTGGCAACCCTGCTTTGAGAGTGCATCTGCTGCTACCACTCCTGACATTTGACCTGAAAAGGTGAACAAAAGTGATGAGTTCACGAACACTAATGATGACACCATGTGAACCCCATTGCTTGGTCCAAACTTTGCAAGGAGGTCCACAGGATTCTACGTGTATGACAGGAGAAAACGTGGAAAGACATGCATGTTAACAGACAAGACACCGAAGGGACGAGGATTAGTAGAAAGATTGTTGCAAATAACATCTTTACGTGATTGTCAGGGAGAGAAGAACCAAGACCATCAAAGACAAGGGTTTGGAGCACAGGAGACAGTTGTGGAGGTGGTCGCTGTAGGCCAGTATCCTTGTGTGCGTGTGACACCGATTAGGAAGCAACAGCTACAAAAGTACTATGGCAAAATGCAGTGCAGCGCTACTCGTGTCATTAATGTGTGTGTATGTTAGGAGGATTCCAACGCTCAGGCTGTCTTCTTCAAGTGATTTTATGTGGAGGCAGCAAGAGCAGAGGTTTTTTCCCGTCCGGGTTGTCCGGCTCCAGCATGATGTTCACCTGCGTCCAGCAACGATCCCTCGAGGACCTGCGCACCGCTTCCAGCGTTGCCTGCACGTACCAACCTTCTTCGAAGGTGGTCAGCTTGGGAAAATTTTCTTCATTACTGCCATCACAGCTGGAGAAAGACTTGGCCAAGTGTCGGAAGAGCAGTCCCATGCCTCGCAGATGGATTCCCGATGACAGAGGATCGTCATCGCTGTCTGTGCAGTCATCGTCGTCGATTAACAGAGGCTCCTCCTTAGTCCAGTTGTCCTCGTTCTTCCTCCGGCAGAAGAGCTTGCCATTCCTGGCAACTAGGATTCCTTCAGGTCCGGAGAGCGACACCTCTTGTCGGAAGGACGACTGCTTCTCTCTGTCACCTCCACCCCCCAGGTGAGTGTTGATGGTCACAGCGGCGAAGCAGCCGCCATCGAGCTCCACCTGGAAGAATGCAACGTCGTCCGCCCCAATCTCTCTGATGCCATTAACATGGGCAGTGGAGAGAGTGAGGGCTCGCACGCAGCCGCTCACACGTCGAGCTCGTTGACCAGTGAGGAAGAGCAGTAAATCCACCTATGGAAACAACTGTGGAGTGCAACGGTACATACAACCATGAGGTCCGTTTCTTACCACATGTGCCCCCAGAAGGCTAAGAGCTCCTCCACCCGATGCAGTGTCGCATCGCCACGAGTACCTCTTGCCCACCAGACTTGCGGCGTCCACGCGGACGTCGGCCAAATCCACGCGGCGGCCAATGATGGATCCGGCTTCGACGGCGCGTCGCATCTTAGCGAAGCAGGGCAGAAAGCGCAGGCCCGACGCCAAGGACGCCGTTAACCGGGGGTAGTATGCGGCGGCCTGCACCATGCGCAACGATTCTTCCTGGCTCAGCCCAGCTGGACATTGCACCACAACGTGCTTCCCGATGCCTGCGCGAAAAGATCAAAGCAATTATGTATGGATAATAAGTAATCCATGCAGGCAACTTTAGGGTCTGACATTGTACCTAAGGCTTTGACAGAGATCTGGGAGTGATGTGAAGGCGGGCAGAGAATCACAACGAGGTCAACATCCTTCCTCAACAAGACCTCGTCCACGCGACTGGTGGCGAAGGGGATGTTCAGGTCCTTGGCCGCAGATTCAGCCTCATCGCTAGTTTGGCCCCAGATAGCCTCCACCCTAAAGCCCTGTAATGACCACATACATTTACACACTTACTTCTTGTACACGTTCTCTATGAAAGTAGTGAGTAAATGGTATAGCCTACCTCTCTCCTGAGCAAGGGCACCAAGCTCCTTGGCAGACTCCCCGTACCGAAGACTCCGACGCCGGGCAACTCCGCCGTTGTCATCTCCTGTATCTTCCTCCTCACCTTTGCATTGACTTAGAGCCTCCTGAAAGAATGCAGCGAGGTATAAGGATTCTGCGTATACTTTTGCACTTCAAGTGCATAGTCCGCTTGTATTTTTTAAAAGGCCGATGATCTGAGACTATAAGAACAAGCTAAAATAATCAAGAGATGGGGCTTTTGGGATGCTGACTAGTGATACATTGGATTAGCTGTCGTCAGGCTACGACGATAAATACACCAACTGTTTCTGAACTATAAGTTTAAGCTGGAATCGCTGCTCGAAATTCCAGATTTCCACACTTCCATCTTCTTGTTCACTTTCCTTCACTTTAAGTTCGCTTCCACCCCACAAAAAGGTTTAAGCGGATTCTGACACTCTTATCAAGTATCCAACTGACAGCCGAAGGTTCACACTACTAGCTGTCCTTGAATGATAACACCACTGATGCCTTCAGGTGCTTCCCTGGGGCGCCTCTGTAGAGAAGTAAGGCGCAGAGTTCCTATTGAGGAGGGTGTGACAAACGTCGCAGACCTTGGCGGGCCTCCTCCGGGGCCCACTGGGCACGTGCTTGGACACGCAGTTGGAGCAGAAGATACGACCACAGTGGCGACAGTGGTGCTTGCTGCGCCGGTGCGCTGGCGTCGAGAAAGCAACTTGGCAGTTTTGACAGTTGGCGAAGTCATCTTCGTGTTGCCAGCGGACCTAAGAATTGGATTGATGTCGATTTGCCCTTTCATCAGCTACAGAGACACCGCTCACCTCTTTCTCCGATTGCCTTATCTTTTCTAGCTCCATCTGAAGGCTCTGCGACAGTTTGACGAAGTCCGTCTGCACGGCCATGGAGTTGTCAAGCTCCTGCTGCAAATTGGCCGCGCGACTCCTCAAATCGGTCACGCGAGTCTCCAGACGGTTCCGGTCGTCGGCCGCTGCCGCGGCTTCACGTCGGGCCGTCGCTAGGGCCTCGCGTTGCTGTCGCAGCTCTCCTTCTTCCAGGCGAGTTCGACGCGCACGCTCCTTATCCAGCTCAATCCGGAGTCCGTCAGTGCGGCCGAGCGCCGACTTGAGAGTTTGTATCTCGACGGAGAGGGTCTCTTCCACCCGGCGGCGCTCCTCCTCTTCGCCAGCCAGCCTTTTCTTGAAGAAGCCCACCTAGCAAGTATGAGACATCATGAAGCAACCGTTCACATATGACAATGTAGTGATCATAGCCCAGACTCCATAGGGCCGCCATTCAAGCAGTATTTGTTCTCCATGCATTAACTTGGGAGGTGTTGTAAAGAGAAAGCATTCCTTTACATGGCCGCCACGACAGGAAAGAATTCGTGTCATTCTTTGATCGAGGACAGCTTCTTCTACGTCTGATATGACACCAACCAAGAGCATGAGGAAGACAAGGACGAAGTTCAGGAACCATGGAGGCCATGCCAAAAAATGCTTGCTTCTGTCGAATGGGAGTGAAAACATTCCAATGCAATAACGACGCCTACAACTCCGTGTGCGCCAAGTGCCAAGTGTCCCGAGCAGTGCTCTATGACAAGATCTATATAAGCCTTTGGGCTGTTGCTTTTGATGCCAAGTTGTGCATTGCCAGAGACTTCACAGATCAGTTGATTCTGAGCAGTGTCGTCAAAGTCTATGACTTAGTGACCAAGATCTGGTCATATGGCCCGAGTCTGAATCAGCCTCCTGGAATGAAAGTAGCAGGTAGCTACCAGCAAAAGATCCGTGTGCCTAGAGAATTCGAAGGCAAAGAGCAACTCTGTGTCTCAAAGTGCCTATCCTCAATGGAACTTCGCTCCGGAAATGAAGATAAAGAGATCCAAGTTGACATTTGCGAATGACCAGATTTCAATCCTAGGTGGCTTTGAAAGTCCTAACGTGACCAACAAGACCGAGGTTTACTGCACCAAAGTTAATTCATGGATTGACTTGCCTGCCATGAACAAGTGGAAAAGTGCTCTTGCCTTTTGATTGCTATGTCTATTTTATGCAGTGACTCACTTCAAACCTCCCTTCACTCTAAATGAGCTGCATTTCCTACCTGTACAATTTCTACCTGTAGTAATGAAAAGTATGCTCTTACCTCCGTCATCATTTTTTCATCCGCTCTCTCTGCCGACACCTTGGCAGCAATGAGGTCCTCTCTTAGCCTAAGCAACAGTAGCTGCATTTCCTCCCGGTCCTCCGGCAGATTGATGGCCTCATTCTGCATCTCGGCAGCCTTGGCACTGTGCTTGCCAGTCAGCACGTCTACCTCGTCCTGTAGGCGCCTGAGTTCTCTAACTATGGGCTCTCTGTCACTGCCAAGGCGTCGCAAATCACGTCTAGCCACTTCCTGGGCAGAAGCAAGGCCCTCGCGGAGTTGTTCAAGTAGGCCCTCGGCCTCTTGGAGCTGCCGGTGAACCGCCTCAGTCTCGGTCCGGTGTTGCTCGGCGCGTTCGTTCCACCGATCTTCCAGCTGCCGTCTGCGCAAGAGCGAAGAAAGACAATGGAGACCATGATCTTGAGCATGAATCATAGAATGAATCCTACCTGAATTCATCCTCTTCCTTCTCCTCCGCTCGCAGCTTTTCCACTTGCTTCAAGGCCGCTGCTCTCTGCTTTTTCACCTCGATGAGCTCCGCCTGCAGCGCTCTATACTGTTCCGACCCAACAACGCCCTCGCCCACTGATCCCACTCCCAGCAATGACATGACTCTTTCCAACTCCTTCTGCACCGAGTCCCACTCCACTCCAGACACGAGACGCGAGACCAACTGCTGTTCGCCGCTGTTTTCCAGAAGCTGCTTTTTGGTTGGGCTCGAGTCCGAGCTGGGCGAGACGGAGTGCACGGGAGAGGACGAGGAGGAGGAGGAGAGCGAATCCGGAGTCTTGGCGGGCGAAGTCGCGGCGACAGGGGACAGATCTGAGGAGGTGGCGGACTTGAACAGTTCCTCCTTCTGCTCCTCGGTTAACAGCGCGTGCATTCTGGCAATCTGCGACATGTACACAGCGATGAAATAGTACAGGGCGGATAACTCAAACATATGACTCTCACCTCCGTCAGATGTTCCCTCTGAAGTTTAAGCATGTGGCTGCCGGTGATCGTGGCCTCATGCTTCAACCTCCTCGTGGAATGTCTCTCTTTATCCAACAGCTCTACCACCTCGGCATGTTCAGCTCGAAGAGAAGTCAACTCTGAGTTCAGGAGGCTGTACCTCGCCCCTAGCAGAGCCACGTAGATGGCCCCTTGCGCCTGGACCCTTCCCTCTTTCAAGTCTTCTGAGCCGGACAACTCCAGCAATTTCGCCATGGCATCTTCGGGGGAAGCCTTGTCCTCCAACCAGTGGCCAAGTCCTTCGAGGGCCAGCAGCTCCTTGCTTTGCCTGGCTTCGTACTCTCTCAAGAGACCATCAGCCTCTCGCAATTTGTCTTTCAGTGCCCCGATCTGCTCCTCCAGAGGAACCACGATGGACTTCAAGAGCTCAGTATCTTCATGGGCGCGACGCATGCCGTCCTCCAAGGTCAGAAGACCGGCAGGTTGGGAGGCAGCGTGAGGAATAGTGGCTTTGTCGCTGGTGCTGTTGCCGCTGACGCCGACAGTGCTTCTGTCTACAGCTGATGCGGGATTGGGAATGACTCCGGTCTGCAGCAGGTTGGTCTTCATTCGTCGGGCGAAGCTTTTGGTGGCATCCGAGATTACTGCGGCTCCGCCAAGAAGCGTGTCTCGGTCCAACACCCCAGCGGCAGCCTCTCCAGCGCCACCGCTTCCGCTGGTGACCTTCAGTTGGATCTTGAGTTCTTGATTTTCCACCTCCAACTGTCCGATGACAGCCTTGGCGCCGGCCAGTCGATGCTCGTAGTCGGTACGGGCGGCAGCAGCCTCGTCGTGGGCCTCTCCCAAAAGCTGCTGCATTGTGGCCAATTCTTCCTGGAGAGAAGTCTTCTGACGATCGAGCGACACCAGAGACTCCTTGACGATCTCGGCCACTGCAGCCGCGCTCAAAGCCTCATCCAGTTCTCGACGGAGGCGATGACACTCACGAGCTAGCGACTCTTCTTCATTCTCGCCATTGGCATGAGGTTCTTCAGGTTTGCCCGTCGGCATCTTGTCCTCTGCCACCACAGGATTCTCGTCACGTGGCTCCTCCACTGCCATCGTCGCGGGCTCCTCTTGACTCTGACGGTCGCAGTCGCCAGGAGCTCCTCGGGCTGGTTCCTTATCGGGCACCTCTTCCTCTTCGGAGAGCGGGGCAGACATGACGATGACGAGACACTTTTCTGCTCTCGGCGATTACTGCCTCATAGCTACTGCCGAGTGACGCGACGCTTCATTCGAAAGCCTTCGGGACTTGCGAAAACGACTGTGGAACTATCACAGTCTTCGCCCGCGCCCCTTCCCGCGCCCTCGTCTTCGTCCTCGTCTTCGTCGCCGTCCCCGTCCTGGCCCACGTCCCGGGCCTGGCGTCCGACCCGAACACTGGTAGACTTCGGACCAGAACTGCACTGCTGAAGTCCGACCGAACTCCTGAAGCAACAGCGGCTGCGGAGAGAAGAGAGGACACGGTAAATAAGGTTTGCAACGATGTTACCGCCACCTAACGACTAAAGCAAGCAATATTTCAGGGAACAGCAGCTGCAGCCAGGCATAGCAGATCTGGGCGGCCCTATCGGCCCACGCCGAAACTGAAACTTTGTATTTTGCTCAAAGCAGCATTGTATATTGCGGGATACTTAAAGGAGAAGCGGTCCCTTTTTTCAGCGCATAGCATTTGAAGTTGAACACGCTTCATTGCACCACGTTGAAGCCGGAGTTTGGTCCTGTTACAAGCATTATCTAATAAATGTTTATGAGCCAATAACCTCACAATGTTACACCTAATATTACTGTGAGCAACCAGACAAAAAGCTTGCAACTCATAATGAAGAGAAAGAATCCAAAAAAGCAACATCAGTGTGGATGATACAAAAAAGAGAAAGTCAGTTAGTTTTGAGTTTGAAGTTTTGCTTGCAAAATCTAGAGCTGACTGTTCCAATCAGGGCTGTTCCATTATGCGTGCTCCAATATCCCTGCAAAAGAGGGCAGCGCGAGCGAAAAAATGGGAAAACGCATTAATTCAACCTTCTTGACAGAGAAGAGAAACTCTCAGCAATCTGCTCCTGCTGTCCACCTAGTGCGTCATGGGATGAGGGTTGACACATGGTTGAGGCGAGAGTGGAAGGAGCTGCCGAGCAGCATCTCGTCCTCCTACTAGGGGCTGTGGGACTGCGACACTTGCATCGTCGGTCGCCGCCTCGGACGGGGTCGTCTCCCTCCCTCGGGTTGGCTGCCCGGCGCCAGAACGGGTCCGGAGTGCTCTGGTAGAAGTCTCGGCCATCTGCGATCGGACGTCGGAGGAAGTCGAACCAGTGGAGCAGGCGGCCACGTCAGTGACCCTCGAAGGAGAGCATATGAGTTCGGCGTTTCGGCGCTAGGGGGCGAGTGACGACGCGATCGACGCGGTCGTGACGGCCAAGGTGAGCCTCGATCGCCAAAGGCGCTCGGAGGCGACCTCGGGCGGCTCGGAGCGGGTTGTGGTCCTGAAGACGAGGCCAGTGTTGGATGCCGCTTCCGGCTTGGCAAACGTCATCTTAGACACTACTAGATTTCCCGACAAAAGAGCTGCCAGAAAGCATCTCTCATACGCACTGGCACTGGTGGGTTAAAAGGGGAGCACTGGGTGACGGGGCAATCATCCAGTCAGTGCAATCTCAGTGGGGTGCAACAGTGCTGAAGGGTATGAAACCGTCGAAGTTCAGGATCCTCCACGAGCTACTGGTCTTCTCCCAGTACGCAGACTCGCACAAGTGGAAGTCAGTACAAATGGCAAAAGCATGCGAAAAGTTATGTATTGCACAAAACTACCCTTCTACTACAGTCTTATGCTAGTTGGCCTGACCTTCCTGACAAAGTGGCATTTGTCGGGTCCAGAAAGTCTGACACCAGGGTGAAGGGTCTTGGGCATCCATCGCCAAACGTGGCTACTATTACATTCTTGTGGTGCGTGACGATCTCAGCCGTGATGTTCCTGCTCCCGTGCGACAGCCTGAATCTATGCATCGACACAGACCGAACCATGGAAGGCCTTCACAGGTCCAACCACATGTTCCAATAAGCTGGCATCGTGCTTATCAGTGAGATCCTTCATGTTCATGTCTCCACATAGGCTCCCCGCGGAGCAGGATGCGTACGCCTCGCCTAACGCCGCGGACTTCCCCGCCGTGGTGTCTCCTCACGTTGGCCTGAGATAAGCTCGACATGAGCTCCGGGTCACGAAGCAACGCGTCACTTCTTGCTCTCCAAGTCGACGGCCACTTTGCCTCCGAAGCCGAGGTTCCCACTGAATTTGTCGTCTTCCAGGACCTCGGCCGAGGCGTAGGTGGACGTTCCCACCTTCTGGGTGGGCCCTGGCACCGATGAACGGACTGGAGTGACGCAGGCGAGTCCAACTTTGCATATGTGGCCGAGCCCCAGGCCCATGGAGACGACCCTTGGTAACCCTGCGAGTGAGTGTCCGGAACACAACTGCCTGGGCTGTGTCAAGCGACGCCAGCCGGAGTAGGAGGACGAGGAAGAGCAGCAGCGTCAGAAGGAGGAAACCTTGACAGCAGAGCAGAAGCTGATCTAGCCTAGGAGACCAACGCTGTTGACCGCTCCTTCCACGCAACAAGTGTCTCAAGCCTCATCCTTCAAGATGCCGACGACGCCGAGGATCCGCAAGTCTAACGAGAAACACTCCAAGAACATCACCAAGCGCGGCAACGTGAGCAAGTCTAGCCGAAAGGAGGACGGCTACCCGGTCTCCCCCGAGCTCATCGCCCTCTTCATCTTCGTGGTGGTGGGATCGGCCGTCTTCCAGATCGTCCAGTCCATATGGATGGCCTGAACGGGATTGGGCACCAGGGAGAGGATCACGGACGGGCCAAGATCTACGCGCATTTCTGCAATTTTTATCCGGACGGCGGCCCGACGTCTGGCTGTTGAGCGTCTTTAATAAATATTAATGATGATAAACAATGGGATGATCACCTCCAGTGATCAGGTGTGCTTTGGGATTCCATCCAGAACGGCGTCGATACTATCTAGAGGATCCTCGTAGCAGAGCACGTGCAGCCCTTTCATCAGGAGCCTGAATATCCAGTGCTTGTGCTATGTCTGGTATAGTACGTAATCATACGACTTGTGAAGTTGTTCCGCTGATTCAACACTTCTCGGCCTCGACGCTGTTGACTTTGTAACTTTATTAGTACACTTTCAGCATGTGGCGCTTGGAAAGTTGCACTTAGTGCTGAAGCAGCAAGTGCGTCTTGTATCACGCGTGGGTGGCGGCTTGGACGGGTAGGGACGTGTACACCTAGTTGGCCACGTGGCGTGTGAGTCAGAAAAGAAGCAACGCGTCCAAGCCTCGTGCCCATTGTGTCTCTTCTTGGCTCACATTGTGCTGTACTGGTCAGTTTTCTGAATCATGACTTTCACGTTAAAAGTTGGACAGAAACTGCATCTGCTCGCTCCTTCGTTATATGTACCTCTTCACTATCATCCGTCGTGCAAGTCTCTTCTGTACGTATCTTTATTTTGTATAGGTATCTCTTATCACCACATACTTTAGTACGAATGTTTTAGGCTACAAACTTGGTTAAGGATCGTCTATACGGATGGCATCCATGATATTCTCAACACTTGGTGACTCTTTCATAAGTTGTGTGCGCTGCCGCCGAACCTTTTGGCGTCCTCGTACCTCAGTGGGGTGGAAAAGAAGGCGCCGAGGAACTGCTCCAGCACTGTCAGGACTCCTTGCTTCTGGTACGCGCCCATCTCGAACTTGGAGCAGTTGACTATGGCCTCTCGTTGGCAGCGACGCGTCACCTCGTCAAAGAGATATCGTTTTGGGCACCTGTACAGTTGGTCAGCAGTCAACTTGCCCGGGAGGACCTCCTGACATACGTAGAACTCCCGGCAGTTCTCCTCGTAGGGGAAGAAGCCTGGTTCGGGGCAGTCGTAGATGCTGCCCGGCAGCACTGTGTACTTGGAGTCACCAGAGGTACTTGATGTCGCAGTACCGGCATCTCCTATGGCGGTTGAGGAGTCAGATTCGTCGTCATCACCTTCTGAGGATGCATCTGCACTGCTGCCGTTGTCTTCTGCAGCAGGGCCGAACAATTCCTCATATTCTACATAGATGTCATCAAGAAAGCCATCAGTACCTGTCCCTGATGGTTCGCCATCAGGAAAACGATCTCCGCCAGCGTTCCATTCGTCATGACCCGAATCCTGCTCTGGGTCATCAAGATCTGGATCTTGTGATGCGCCATCACTTTCGCTTCCAGGGAATGTTATAGGTGAACCGTCTCCAGTACCATGACTTGCTTCCTCAGGAAACTCAATAGGGCCTTCACCCGGACCTGAGCCTACAAAAGGGGGCCTTACTGGTCCAGGAACAAAGCCTGTCCCAAGATGTTCATCTTCACCAGGCTGTCCAGCACCGCCACCACCTTGGAGAGGCGGCAGGACGATCACCGGAGGTGTTACCGGCGCTGGCATACCTGAAGGAGGAGGTACAATTCCAACCGGTGGCAGGGGCGGTCCCGAATCCTCAATTTGGGGACCCAACACCGGTGGTGGCAGAGACAGAGGTGGTGGCGGCGGCGGCGGCGGCGGTGGCGGTGGCAGCGGAAGTGGTGGTAACAGGGGGCTTGGGTTCCCGCCGCCGCCGCCCATCACGCAAGGTGCAGCTTTCCACGGAAAGTTGCACACCTGCACAGTCTCGTCAAACACTGTCCCCGCGGGACACACAAATCTGTAGACAGAGAAGGTCCTTCCATCTCCGTAGGCATCCACACAGCTATAGAACCGGGTACAGTCCACAGGATCCCTGTACAGGCCTGGAGCACTACGGGTTCACATGCCCGAATTGTTTAAGGTCCGCAAGTTCGAAGCTGTGCGACATAAGTCAGAAAATTCTGACTACACATGCAGCGCGTTGAGGTGCAACGTAAACCAAAGCAAAACAAAACAGTTCGTGCTTGCGGACCTTTTTGTTCTTGTTTGTTTGTTTTTTGTTTGTTTTTTTTGCTATTTTTTACCGGCAGTTTGCGGCCGCCCTGTAGAATGAATGACACGCGATCATCGGCGACGTGACCAGCACCAACAGCAGTGACCCCCGCACCATTGGCGGCCGCATGCTGGTGCCAACACTGAGACCTCTTGATCCACCACCACTACTTCTTGTACCAGTATCACCGGATGAGTGATGCTCTTTCTTGCCCGTCCGCTGCTTCAGGCTTGGCCGGTGGAGCGCGAACAAGAACGTCGACGCTGCTCGATTCCCTCTGTTCTCACGCAATTACTAAGTCGCTACTATTCATCATACACACTGGAGAAACGTGCGAGGCTCTTCCTACCTCTCCTCCACGCACACGCGCGCGCACCTGTACACAACTGTGCAGTTCTCCTCCAAAGCTTTTCTTCCAGAGACCTCAAGAGGCTTGCGAGATGGAACAAAAGATGCAATTTTTGGCTCCATCCAACATTGGCAGACACGCTCGGGCGAGCTTTAAGACTTCTTTCTTAGCCAACTGCACCAACGATTTCCGGTCTTCTTTTGGTTTTAATTTGACGCCACGGCGATTTAGCTACTGCCAGAGAGCAGTGGCGACGACGACGACGACGACGGCGGCGGCGGCGGCGGCGGCAACGGCACCTGCGGAGCCCCCATCCATGGACAGGTACCGTAGGAGCGGAGGTGTCATTACCGAGAGCGGACGACGGCGACTGAAAGCAACACATAGGTGTGTGGAAAATGAGAGCGCGCCCACCCGGACCATGGTTATGGAGAGCAGCGTGAACTTGTCCGAGAAGGACGCCCTGATGTGAAGTCCGTCGTCATGCTTCAGTGACATGCACGGGAGGACAAAGCGCATGAGCGAGTCCGACGCATCCAATCGGGGTCTTCTCTCTGGGCTTTGCTTTTCAGGCTGGAACAACCGGAAAGAGTTGGCGGTCGGCTTGGGTTTGATCATCATCAGGAGAGCGTGAGATTGATAATCTCAATATAAATGGTCGCTGGCCCAAGACAATGGCACAAATAATGCTCTTCTCTCTCTGTCTGACCTGACTCGACTCAACTTGACTTGTTGACAACCAGACTCAGTCTCATTACTCGAAAGGTTGAACTGTCTAAACTTCAGTTGCATGTTTGAGCTGACTTGAGTTGAGCTGACTTGAGTTGAGCTGACTTGAGTTGAGCTGACTTGAGTTGAGCTGACTTGAGTTGAGCTGACTTGAGTTGAGCTGACTTGAGT
>JAAUXU010024208.1_pt1 | contig 12809 bp, 10 predicted proteins | sample 7278151 | NCBI WGS metagenome assembly JAAUXU01 (sample SAMN14350113, study PRJNA611818) | marine sediment metagenome | isolation source: surface marine sediment (1.8m) | place: French Polynesia: Moorea | collected 2018-08 | reverse complement strand
GGGGAAAAGTTTGTACACTTTCAGCGGCAAAAATGAGCTTCGAGGGGAATTATGAATGCATTCCGCTCCCACATGTATGCTGGAAAATTATTTTTTTGCGACCCCGCGTCTAGCTAGACAAGCAGAAACTATTCATTTGCATTCTTACAGGATTCCGAGACGTCTATACTTCTGTTCCCTCTTGTGGCAAAAAAAGAGAAACATTCGTACCTTATTGTAGTCTATATGTCTCGAAAAAGAAAAATGGAAGTTGTGATTTGGAACAGTCTTTGGCATTGTCTAACACCGCGACAAAAACAATGGGACAGAGCTGTTGCGAGGTGCGTTTTTTTCTGTGAAGTATATTTATTTTATTTTTTTATGCTTTTCAGACAAATTTGTATGTTCGTCCATACTATCACAAAAATAGGAGCAGAACATGAGATTATATGGGAACAGGAAATCCGGACTACTATTAACTCAGTGACAAGGGCGTTTTTTCTGACAAACGAGAGTCCTATTCTACACGTTTGTCAGTTCGCAAAGCATGTGACTACGTACGTGACATAAAAATATTTTTAAATACTTTGCATTAATGTTTCGTTTCTTCCAGGAATACTCCGCTTTTTCCATGTGAGCTTATGCACCTTGTCCGACCCATGATAATTGCTGAGTTGACGACAGAACGGATTTTAGCTCAACCCCTTCCCCGCTGCGGCATATTATGGAGTTCGTTCGGGAACAGAAATATGATTCCAAGCCCCAATCCAAATGCTTCCCCTCCAGCTGTCGCAGCATGCGGTAGCGACACGGAGCAGACGTCGGAGGGACAAGGCCATGAGTATCGATCTGTCGGCAAACTTTTACCCGCACAAAGGGAAGAAACCCACTCAAGAGAAGAAGCAACCAAAGAAATGGAAGGGGAAACATCGGATTTTAATACGCATCAACAGAAATACGCCACAAAGGCGCTTCTACCAAGAGCCAATGCAGCAGACTCAAATGGCAGCTCAACCTCCATAAATGATGTATCGACTGATGTGCCAAAAACACTTAAATCAAAATCAAATTCCGCAGAGTCTCCAATTTCTTGTCAGCTAGAAAACGAATCGCATCAAATTACACCCATTTGGGAATTTTCGGATAAGGATGATTTTAGCATGTTTTGTGCTCGCTACGAAAATAAATAGAAAATAGAAAAATGCATACTTGAGATATTTTTATTTCACACCCGCTAAAGTAGACATTGCATGCGCAAATTCAAGGATAGGGAAGTTTCGACAAAGATAGTGAAAAATCGGTGCTGAAAATTTAAGATCCTTATTTGCGTCATCTAGTGCGGTTTGGGGAAGGGTGAGGCGAGGAAAAGTGTCACGAAAATGTTTATTTACCTTACAGCAGGCGTCAAATTGTTCATGTGAAGGAAGGATAATGGAAAACGTAACAGCAAATATTGCGTCGCAAAAGTTTTGAAAATGCTCTGCCTGTGACAGTTCAAAAGTACATGATGATCCCAGAAATTTATTTTTGACATTTAAAGTGGTATGATTACGATGGATACTACCCTCTGCATAGTTACATTCTTCTTGCGCTACTGTCTTTTTTCCCGCTAAAATTTTTGCAATATTTTCAAGACAGCGGCGTAAATATCGGAAATTTGATTTTGTAAATGTTGCATATGTCTCAAATAAATAATCCGGGTCCTTTGGAATTTTTTGAATAAATCCAATTACAATTTCTCCCGGAAATGCAGCAGCAAAATGATTTTTCTCAATGTTCTGACAAACTATACAATCTGAGAGGCGTGTCATTTTAGCTTACACTACTGAACGACTAAAGAGACTGGGAATGAGTAAGGGGAGCCTTTTGGGCGTCTTCCGAGGGAAGCTCGACTGGTCCTCTTGCTTCTTCTTCTGTGTGTGGTGAGGTCCTGTCGTCGTCTCCTGTGTCTCCTGTCTTGCTCCCCTCACCAGAAGACGGTGCTGCAACTCGGCTCCCTTGGCCATGCATTAGAGGTACCTCTTCCATGCGGTGATGGCGAGAAGCTCGATCCATCGAACCGTAGTTGCCGTAGTTCTGGTTGACAAGACTGCGGTTGTCCCGGTTGCGAATGATAGGAGCATGCTGGATTTCTTCATAGGCTGGAGGTGCTGACGGACGAGGCTGATCACGGTTGGCCTGGCCTTCCTGCGCCTGGGGCGGTTGATCTCTCAGGTCTACGTGCAGGTTCTCAGGAGGAGCAGCGAGTTCTCTCTCTTCACCCCAGATGAGACGACGGAAGCGTCCTGCGGCATCGGAGGTACTGGGAGCATGCTCGAAGAAGGCGCGACATCTGTTCCGACACCTGGTGAGAAGAGGAAGTCGCTCGTCTTCGTCCTCCTCTGAAGCCTCAGCCTCAGCCTCAGCCTCAGGATCAGCTTCTCGGCTGGTTCTCAACCTACGGCGAAGAAAGAAAAAGAACAGACCGGCAAAGGCTAGCACAGAAACAATAGAAACGGTGAGAACAGTGTGATTGTGGCTAGGCCTTGGGAGATCTTCGCAGGTCACGTACGGACAATTGTCTGTGGCAGGCTCTTCGGTCTTCGTGCAGTTCTTATAATGCCACCAGCACGCGCTGCAGTCCCATAGCTCACAAGGACTTTCAAATCGATGGCGAACCTTGCAGAAACGAAAGTCGGGACAGGTGATATTGTAGTCCATGATCAATTTCTCCTTTTCTAAAAATGCCATGGCAGAAAAAGAAGGAAATTAGCAAGCCAAACTTTCGGAGATGGCGCAGCAGCCCCTTGACAATCGAGAATAACAAAAGTACGCACAGTATTAAACACTCGCTCAGACACGTTGACGTGGGGACACTGGTTGTTTAAAATTGATTTCACAGTAGTTATGTCTCTCTCTTTCTCTTGGATGCTGCGACGCCGTTCTAGTTTCTTCTGTTGTTTCGCGATATTCCTGTGACAAAAAGGTAGAAAAACAGAATAAGTTAAACTTTTCAAAACTTATTATTTATGTTGACATTTGCCTACTTTTTAAGTTGTTCAATTTTCCGTCGTAACCTTCTCTCCTTTCTTCTTGCCTTTGTCGTGTTTGCGTAGGTCCCGAAGGTAGCGTCCTCTTCCACTAAACGCTCAGGCTGGCGATGGATCCCCTGCAGATCTGGTTGCACATGTGTGAGCTCCTCCTATGATTGTAAAAGTACGGTTTTTCAAAAAATAGAAACTTCTAAATTAATTAAACTACCTCTAAGTTGCTCTCCTCGCTCTCGCTCTCCTCGTGGAGACGATTTACAAGGTTTTGTAAATCTGCAATAAGATCTTCAAGTTTGACGAGACGACGAACTAATGTAAAGTTTGTCTGGAAGATTTTTTCTTCTAAATTTTGAAGATCTGCTTCCACTTCACTTTTGTGCTCATGTAATCTGTCTAAGCTAGGATTCTCAGCGTCTCCGTCAAGTCTTTGCACTGCCTCTCCGTAGCCTCGAAGTTCGGTTCTGATTTGGTTCAGTTCTATGTCTAAACGATTTTTTTCGGCGTCTAACTGTCTTACATCTTGCTCTTGTGCACTTTTAAGTCCGTCTAAGTCATTGCGCAACTGCCTGATGTCCTCTGTGAAATTGTGCTCTTCTGTGCGGTTGGGTGTCGTAAAGTTATGCGACAGGGGAACTGGCGGAACAACTAGAACGGGTTTTTCTTCACGCGAAAGAGCCGTCGAATTCGTCACTGTCAGATTCTGACGGGGATTCTGCTTCCATTCTAAGCGAGTGCACTTGTAAGAAACGCACGGTCCTCTTTCTTTGTGAATACGCGGAGGAGGGCAGTTGGAACGATCCCACTTCTTACAAAGAGGATGGTTATAATTATAAATCAAACACCGATCCTTCTCATGTACAAGTCTTTTGCACTTGTAAGCAGGCTTTTCCGAGTCAAAGTTTTGGACTGCAACACTTTGGATCAGAAGAAAAATCAACAAGAATTTAAACAAAGTCAGACTAGGCATAACCAGAAATAACAGAAAAAAAGAAACGGGCTTGTTCACAGAAAGAGTAACGCACACGAATGAACAGCAGCGGGTCCATGTCGGCCTTTTAAGTGTTCCCCAAAACCAGGGATGCTCGATGCTTGTTAAAATGTCTTTTTCTCCTTAGTTAGGGAGGGAAAAACTTTTTCTTTTTAATAGGCTCTGGCAATCTTGCTCTGAAACGAGGAGAAGAGGAAGGGGGTGTGCCATATACCGCAATTTCGCAGCACAGATAACGCACATAGCAGGGAATGGAAGCAAAGGGCGCACATAGCAGGGAATGGAAGCAAAGGGCGGAAATGAGAAGGACGGCAAGGCAAAAGCAAAGCCTGACGAGAGGCGCAGCACAGTATGCACACAGAGGAGGGAATAGGGGAATAGGGGAGAGAGTAGGACGGAGGGATTGAAATGCGCCGGCCGGGCAAGGCAAGCAAAGCCTAGGCGGAGAGCGCAGCGCCGGCCGGGCAAAGCACAGAGGGCAAGAAAGCCTAGACGGAGAGCCGCAGCGTCGGCGGGCCAAGGCAGAAGCCAAGCAAAGGCTAGACGGAGAGCCGCAGCAGTATGCAAGCCGAGGAGGGAACAGGAAGGAGAGATTTAAATGACCGGCCGGGCAAAAAGTTGTAGAAGAAGGAGGATTTAAATGCGCGGACCGGGCAACAAAGAAGGAGAGAAGGATTTAAATTGCGCTGGCCGGGCAACAACGAAGGAGAGAAGGATTTAAATCTGCCGGCCGGGCAAGGCAAGCAAGGCAAGCAGCAGTATGTACACAAGAGGAGGAAACGGAATAAAGTAGAAGGAAGGAAATAGAGAAAGAAGCAGCCATGTGCTAGACGGGAAGCCACACACAGAACGCGCAAGATAAGGCGTTTAAATGCACAGGCCAGCAAGCAGGCAGCAAAGCAGACGTGCAGGCTCACACTCTCTATCGCAAATGGAAAATGGGCGTTTCCTCTCGTTGCTCGTTGCTCGTTGCTAGGTTGTTGTTGCTAGACTGCAACTTTTATGCTCTGCACTTATCCAATTATCCCAATTGACAAGAGTTGACAAGGGTGCTAAAATTGACTTTGTGTTCTGCCCTACCCTATCTCGTTGTATGTGCCTCGCCTCGTTTTTATGAGAGCAAACGACAAAAAGAAAGCCACTGCCACAGCTGCAGCATGGTCACGTGATTTTTTAAATATAAAACTCCGGACGCAGACTGAAAGGAAAGTCAAGCGCTCGAGCGCATGAAAATATCATAAATATTCTACCTTCTGTGAGTAAAAACGAGCATTTACTTTTTAGGTTGCTGTGTGTCTGTTACAATGGTTTCTGCTGATGAGCTTCAGAAACTTTGGCGGGATCCGAAATTCTCTGGTTCTTTCTCCGGCATTTCAAACTTTCAGTCAGCGTTGAAATTTGAAAAAAATATTAATTTGTCAAAAAACCAGATATATGCAATGTTAAAAACAGATCGGAATTTTGTCCTCGAAATGAGTAAGATTAAAAAACGCATTCCTAGGCGCCCAATGAATGTTCACGGCTATGGCATTTTATGGCAAGCCGATTTAGGACAACTTTTCCCCTTCAAAAAATTTATTTACTTCCTCTTGTGTATTGATATCTTTTCAAGAAAAATTTTTTGTCGCCCATTGGAATCAAAAAGAGCGGTTGAGGTTGAGAAAGCCTTTAACTCAATATTTACTGAAGCAAATATTAAGCCAGAAAAGATTGAGACAGATAGTGGCTCTGAATTTCACAACAACAGAAATTTCTTTGAGGAGCACAATATTTTCTTAAAAATTAAGGTTGGTGCGAACAAAGCTAGGTATGTATTGTCTTACTCGGTGCAAGAAAATTCTTATTGTCTTTCTCTTTTTCTTAGTTTTGCTGAACATGGTATTTTACTGGTAAAAACAAGATTATACAGACTAATGCGAACCCTCCTAACACAAAATTGGCCAAAGTATTTGCCGGCTGTAGTGGCAGCAATTAATAATTCACCAAATGTTGCAATTGGAGGACTACGACCTTCTTCCATAAAGTCAGCTATGGATGATCCAAAAATTGATGCAAAAATTGGTTATCACGACGATGTCCCAGTTGAAGTTCAAAAAAAGAATCAAAAAGAATATGAAAAAAAGAAAAACAAGCTTCAAGTGGGTAATTATGTGTTTCTTGACTTTGTACCATCAGCTTTTACTAAAAGCTTTGATGCCAAACGTAGTCAGATTTTTCGAATTATTCGGATTGATGCAGGCAAACAACCTGAACTCTACAAATTAGAAGATTTAAACCATGAAAAAGTTAAAGGTTACTATTACGCCAGCCAGCTAAAGAAAACTGAACGCCCTAAAAAAGGAGAGTTTTTCAAGGTAGAGAAAATTTTAAAAGAAGAAATGCGGAGAGGTGAACCATATATATTTGTTCAATATTCTCACTATGGTCCAAAATTTAACCGTTGGATAAAAAAAAGTAACCTCTTACGGAATGAATAAAAAAATGACGCACTGGACAGTTCTATATTCTATACCTAACATACTTAGGACCGGACCGTCGTCACGTCGGTACCTTGGAATAGGTACGAGGGCCAGAGATCAGCCGTAGAGGGATTTGGGAAATTTGTCCTTGGGGGATTGGGCAAATTATTTCGTCCTTTGGAGGTATCTGGTCTAACCTAGACGGGAACGACGGAGAAAATTAATTTTGCCGCCAATAACCCCTTTTTCTCAATTTTTGCAAAACTTTTTTTTTTCGTCCGGGAGAGTTTTTCGCGCATATAATCCCCAGGATCAAGCGCGCTTGACTCCTCGCGTCTTAACCGCGCATGTTCTCAGAGAGAAAAGAGAGAAAAAAGAAATAAAAATTTTGCTTATTGGGGAGTGGCGCCCTCTAGGGCATGAGCAAGAATTTTTAACCGCTTTCTTTTGCTTTCTTTTTTGAACAAAAGAAAAATCGATAACTATGGCGAGTTATATCAACTATTTACGTTCGCTAGTTCCTGACAGTTCCTCATCTAGTGGAACAAGTGTTAGTTCTAGAGAGAGTAAACGTTCGCCTGACGTAGAGATAGATACACCACCACGAAAAAAACTACGAAAACAAAACTTAGATGGTGGTGCTGACGAAAATTCCATTGAAATAAATGATTCGAATAATAGAAACCAGGCGTCCCCTCCATTTCAACAAGGTACTAATATATATTCGGATCAGAATGTACAAATAAATGTTCAAGCTGTAGAGCATCAAAGACATACTAGATTTCGTGCAGAAGACCATTTATATCAAGTTAAAATTCATCCAAAGAGACGCACTTCTCCCATTCTTTTGTCCTTAGAAACAGCTTTGAAAGAGGCACTTATGGCAATACTAATGACGCTTCAAAACAATTATTCTCAAACAGCTCATCATCAAATATATATAACGATAATTGAAAGTAAAATTAAACATGGATTAAATACTGGCAATTATGACTTAGCTGCCCCCCCAACTCATATTGTAAATCGTGCTTTGACAATCTTACATTCGTATCTAAAGTCCAATCAAACCATGAAATTAAGTGATTCTTTTAAAGTTCAAATAAAGGTTTTAAGTCATGGTCATACACAACATTTAGAAACTACAAACCCGCGTTTTACGAAAAAAATATTTCGTGACTACAAAAGAATTCGAAATTAATTGCAGACAAAACATCAGGCTGGCATTTACCTATTTCGTCCGAGTTCTTTGATGGAACTTTTGGAATATCTCGAGAAGTCGGTGCTGTCACAGCAGCACTTTATGTTACACTTTATCAAGAAGAAAAAAGTGCTGAATATTATTCTTTTAAAAATATTGGGGATGCTGTGGAATTCAATGTCTCCGAGGCTGCAGTTAACTTACTACATCTAAGTCGTAAGTTAGTCGAACACATAAAAATTGAAGGGCTAGAAACAGACCTAAACAAAATTCAAAAATTCTTAGCAATTTCAGAAATAGGACTAGAGACCAAAAAAAAAATTTCATGTAAAGCCCAAATAGTTGTTTTTGACGAAAAAACTGGCAATTTACTTAATATGATTCCACCAAAATTTGATGACACTATTCGACCACTTTTTCTGCTAGCCTCAAAGCAAAAAGGAGATACAATTGTAACTGGCATAATCCAAAATATTTCTAATTATTTTGAGAAAAGCCAATTTTTATTTTTCTGCTTTTATTGCCAAAAACGCTTTAGCGGGAGAGGTAGTACACATAAGTGTCGTCAGCGGAGGAGTTGTTTTGCTTGTCATAAATATTTACTTAATCCAAATACATATGTAAACACTGTGTTTATGAACCTATTTTGTACTGACGAAATGGTCCCAAAAATTAAAAAATTCTGCCCTACATGTAATGTAACTCTTAGAAATCCACTATGTGAAACTATGCATCAAAAAAAAGTTTGTCGATGGGGTTGGTTGTGTCCTACCTGCAAAAAATATACTTTTAAAAGTAAATTTTTGAAAACAATAAAACAGATTCAGGAAACACATAGTTGCCAGGCAAAGGCATGTAAATTTTGTGGCAAAATCTTTACGAATGAGAAAGAGCACTTATGTCCTCTACAAAAACTACAGCCGCCAAAATATGCAACAAAACTCGCATTTTTACAAATGTCCTTTCGCGGTAGTAGTCCTGCGTCCTGCTTAGAGTGTTTAAACACAAGAAAAGTTTGTCAGTTTTGTGCAAATGAAGATACGTTTGAACAACCTAATATTGCAGTTCTTCTCATGGAAAACAAGACTGGAATATTTGATTCTTACACTTTTGCGGATTTTGATTTATTTGACTATGTAAGTAAAGAAAATTCTGTTTTAATGAAAAGATATTTTCCGGAAAACATGGAACTTTTACAAAGGTCGGCGGGAAAAGCAACTTTTTTCAATCAACAGCAAAAAGTAAAAATTGACAAAAATACGTTTTGTGGCCTAAATGTCATTGACCAAATTTTCCAATTTATTTTGCAAAAGGACTTTTCGAATACAACCCTTTTAATAAATGCAAAACAAACAAATGAGCTTTCTTTTTTTGTTGATACTCTAATTCAATATGGCTTCAAGCCAAAAATTTTAAAATCAGAAAATCGCATTATCTTGGTTGAGTGTTCTGAAATGTGTTTAAGAATACTTGATGCTCAAAATTACGTACCTTATACCCATGAAGAAATTGCTCTAGAACAAGGAGAAAATATTCATTTTTTCCCAAAAAAGTTAAATAAAAAGACCCAATATGACTACTTAGGGCCTTGCCCATCGCTAGCCAGTTTCTTTTCGTTTGAAGATACACCAGATGACTATATAAGAAAAGAAAGATTTATAAAAACATTTGGAAATTCGCCATGGGAATTTCGATCCCAACTTAAGGTACATACGAAACAAAAGGCAGTTTTAACGGCAATTAGCATTTTAAATATGGTACAGGCCTGTTTTCAATTGCAACAGTCACTCTCTAAGAGCTACGAAAAATCCAATAAATTAGTCCTACATCCAATCAATCGACCTTTTCTTACGTACTCGGGGTTTATTTATCAATTATTTTTAAGCTTTTGCACGGAAGACCTACGAATAGTGAGAAAACCCATTGAGTATCAGAGCTCGCGAGGAGAAGTTGAGTTTGCGCAATACTTATGTTCAGTACTCGACCCCAGAACTCTTTTGCATGCCTGGAGTCCGTATGGTCAATCAAAAGAATTCTTGCCAATTGCTGTGCCTGATATATATGATTCTTTCTCAAAAACTGTATTCTTTTTCAATGGTTGTGTAATACACAATCATGATATCCAAAAATGTCGATTTAAAAGGAAAGCAACTGCGTTAAACTACAATACACAATTTGAAAATAAACTTAAAAAACTTGCATTGTCACCAGAAGTGAAAAACATTCGAGTACTTTGGCAGTGTCACTGGCAAAATCAAAAAACATGTAATCTGAAAGTAAAGGATTTTATGTCAAAGATTTACACTAATCCACCACCATTTCGCCTCGATGTGAGATGTTCAGGTAACATTTACATTAAATAGTATTTTTTATTATGAATAATTACTTTTTATTTAGTCAGGGGAGGTCTGAATGAGTGCTTCAACGCATACTTTTCAAGTGCAGTACATGAAGGAGAATTATTTTTTTTGGACAAAGAGGGACAATATGGCTATATTGCAATGACATCTCAGTTTCCTACTGGTCCCTACCGGGTAAGTGAAAACGATTTAAAAAGGATAAGCAAAAATAATAAAATTGTTTAAATGCATGCATTTTGTATTCCAGATTATTACTAACTTTGAGAATATTGCTATCAGCAACTCAAACCTATATTTAAACAGTAAACCAATATTTGGAATTTTTCTAGTATGTGTTTTATGTCCACAAGACCTCTTATATCCATTCTTGCAATATCGGGATAGTTACACTGGCCGTGTTTCTACACCGGTATGTCGTACATGTGCAGAAAGTCAACAAGCTGAAAACTGCCTACATTCCATCAGGTATTAAGAAGAAGATAAAAGTTTTGATATTTTAAACTCTTAATTTTATTTTCGTGTTAGGGAAAGAGCATGGATTGGTACTTATTGTTCTGTTGAAATTTGCTACGCGACAGCTTTAGGCTATAAAGTTTTGCAATATTTTGAAGGATATGTTTATAGCCGACAAGAAAAGATTTTTTTTAAATTTATGCAAACCCTAGCACATTTTAAAGCAAAGGTAAGCCTATACACTAAAATTACATATTTTTGTATGTATATATATTTTTTCCTATTGTTTAGTACTCTGCCCGTAGCATCAATCACGTAAAGGAGATCAACGACAGCTTGCAATTAACTGGAACTCATTTAGAATTGAAAGAAGGAGATATATCTCCAAGTCGTCAGAGCCGGCAAATGTATAAAAACTTTATGAATAGTACTGTTGGGAAATTTTGTCAGCGAATCGGGTACACGAACACAACATATGTTTCCAGTGCGCAAGAAATAGAAGATCTGGTGCAAAACCAGCATGCTATAAATGATTTTACAGTGTTAGGAGAGAAAGTTTGTGAGATTCAGACATTGACTCCAAAAGTAGAATCTCAGTGTAGAAAAACAAATCCAGTTATAGGAAGTTTTGTTACAGCTTTATCCCGTATTGACATGCACAAGCATATTATGACCCTAAAAAATCATGGCTACCTACCGCACTACACGGATACGGACAGTTTAATATTTTCAGGTCCAAAAATGAGGCAGGTTCCACTTCCTATTTCACCAAAATTTGGGCATTTTCGGAAAGAGTATGAAAATCCAACTGGTTTTTGTTGCATCGGCAAAAAAAACTACGCAGTTTCCCTCTTAGACAACCAAAATACGGTACTTAGAGTACGGGGCCTCTCACTGAAAGCAAAAAGTATGCAAGCAGCAGTGCAATTTGAAACGTTTAAAGATTATCTTACGAAAAATAGCAAAGAGGTAACATTGATCCCCCAACAAAGACTTATAAAGGAGAGGCAGTCATTTAAAATCTCGAGAAAAATCACGCACATAAAACTTGCTTCCGACCTCCATTTTAACCGAATTTTGACGAAGTCCGCCAACTATACAACTCTACCTTATGGATATGTGCCAAATGATAAATAAATAAAAGAATTCCAACCACAAATTACATCTTACGGTCTGAGTCTTCTTATTCAAATAGTAATAATCACACAAAAAAAATGGGTACCACAGTAGCCGTAGGCTCAAACAACGCCATTGGAGACCAAAGAGCCTCTATTGGACACCAAAGATCCTCTATTGGACACCAAAGATCCTCTATTGGACACCAAAGATCCTCTATTGGACACCAATAGATACTATTTGAGCGCAAAGGGAGGCAGTGCAGGCCGTACGCAGTAGGGCACTGGGGAGGCTTAGGTTTCCCCAAAAATTTTGGACCTAAGCGATTTTTTGATTTTTTATTTTATGACGAAACAAAATTTTCACTACATGATCTTACTGCCGCGCTGTGGAAAAATTTTTTTGCCCGCAATGCGCGCAGGTGCCTTGCAAATCGAAGAGAATGACATAACTGCATCGTGCGCGCAGGTGACCTCTATCCTTGTTCCCAAGTAACCTCTTCTTTAGCTTCCAAATTCGTTCCCTGCTTGCTGCCGCGTAACTGTCGTGCGAGTCTTGCGAGGTGGTAGGTCTTTGTGCGTCGAAGTCGCCTAAGGAAAGAAATGATGCACACGGACATTTAACTTATGATATGTACTGAAAACTGTGAGTGCAAATGCGGTGCGCAACATCAATGCATACGGCACCTGCGCGGCAAGGAGAATTAGAAAGCACCCTCCTACCGCGCAGGTCTCTCTAAGTCTAAATCGTAGAGCGAGAATGGGCACAGGCGCGCTAATGCCAGACTGTTACGCGCTAGTTCGCATGGAGAATTAGAAAGCACCGTCCTACCGCGCAGGTCCCTGAAAGTGTTAAATGTAGAGCGAGGGCAGGCACAGGCGCGTAAACGGCCGGGATCACGAGGGCAGATGGGCGGCAGCGCCACGCTGCTTCGAAGGTAGGCACCTGCGCGCCAACGCCAGGTTGCCACGGCTGGGGTAGGCACTTGCGCGCCGACGCCAGGTGGCTACGAGAGGGAAGGGGCCGGAGGGTGCTGCTCTCACGTCGGGATGTGAATGGAAATGAAGGAGGAAGGAAAGAGGAGGAGGAGGAGCAGGAGGATGGAAGTGACAGTACGAACAACATTTTCTACAAACGGTCGTCTGCGTGTAGAAGGGAAAGCTCCCCTCACTTCCTATTCACTTTTCCGTCGTAATAAAAGCACCTTTCTCCTCTTTTCTCCCTCCT